>Ga0116151_10000144_pt1 | contig 61474 bp, 51 predicted proteins | sample AD_UKC117_MetaG_FD_89893 | JGI IMG/M metagenome (GOLD analysis project Ga0116151, IMG submission 89893) | Active sludge microbial communities of municipal wastewater-treating anaerobic digesters from Hong Kong - AD_UKC117_MetaG | ecosystem: Engineered > Bioreactor > Anaerobic > Digestate...
CGGTTTCTATGATAGAATATAGTATTGCCAGCAGAAAGGAACCGTACGATATTGCCAAGTCTCGGCGCACAGTTTCTCAAGCTCCAACTCAGGCTCGCCAAGCCGCTTGTGCGGTTTACGACCATTGACAACGCCCGCACCGCACAGGATCAGCTCGGGCGCATCACGGCGGGCACGCTCAAGGCGAAAGTCGCTTACGAAACGGTTTCGTTTGAAGAATTCGACGCATGCTTTGCGGTTTCAACCGCATGCCCGTCCCCCTGCGGAAGGGTGGTGCTCTATCTGCACGGCGGCGGATACACGGCCGGTTCGCTCGACTATGCAAAGGGCTTCGGCGGTCTGCTCGCGGCGCATACGCGGCTGAACGTATTCTGCGTTGCGTACCGCCTCGCGCCGGAGCACAAGTTCCCCGCCGCGCTGGACGACGCGCTGCGCGCCTATCGCTATCTGCTTGAAAGCGGATATAAGCCGGAGAACATCGCCTTTGCGGGCGAAAGCGCCGGCGGCGGGCTGGAATACTGCCTGCTGCTGCGCTGCAGGGCCGAAGGCCTGCCGCTGCCGAAATGCGTGGTCGGTATTTCGCCCTGGACGGACCTGACGTTTTCCGGCGCGTCGTATTTTAACAACGTCCTGCGCGATCCGACGCTGATACGCGAATCTTTGGCCTATTATGTTCTCGCATACGCCGCGGGACACGAAGACGAACCGTATGTTTCGCCGATCTTCGGCGATTTGTCCGGCATGCCGGACTCGCTTCTGTTCGCCGGAAGCGACGAAATCCTGCTGGACGACGCAAAAACGCTCTATCGGAAACTCAAAGACGGCGGCGCAGACGCGGAACTGGTCGTTGAACCCGGCATGTGGCATGTTTACCCGCTTTACGGCACGCCGGAGGGCAAACGCGCGGTTGCGAGAATGGCCGCGTTTATCCGCAAAGAACTCGGTGCGGATGCATAATTCATAACAAGCAATCATCACAGGAGAATCCCCGCCGACCGGCAGACGCCTCCCGGCGGGGCAATTTCAGACCAATGCAGAAAAAGCGCAAAAAATACAAACCCTGGATGAAACTGGACAACGCCGCGCTGATTTATCCGGCGACGATGAACCGCAACTGGACGGCGCTCTTCCGGCTCTCCGCAACGCTGCGCGAACCCATCGACGAGGACATCCTCGAAGTCGCGCAGAAGCGGACGCTCCGCCGTCTGCCCTGGTTTTCGTATAAGCTCAAGCGAGGGCTTTTCTGGTTCTATCTTGAGCGCAGCGACGAAATGCCGAAGATCGAACAGGACGTCGGCAACCCCTGCGTGCGCATCCGGCTGAAAGACAGCGACGGCTTCTGCATGCGCGTGCGGTACTATCAAAACCGCATCGCGGTGGAGTTTTTCCATGTGCTCACCGACGGAACGGGCGGGCTTGTGTTTCTGCAGACGCTTGTCGCCGAATATCTGCGCCTGCGCTACGGCGCGGACATTCCAAGAGGAGAACGCGTGCTCGACTGCGCGGAGCCGCCGCGTCCGGAGGAAGCGGAGGACAGCTTCGCCTCCAACTCCGGCACCATCACGCAAACCCGCAGCGAGACAAAGGCTTTTCATGTCAACGGCACTGACGAACGCGGCGGGTTCGTGCACATCGTCACCGGCTCGATGGACGCGGAAGCCGTCCGGCAGAAAGCGCGCGAAAAGGGCGTCACCGTCACGGAATATCTCACAGCGGTCCTCATCCTCTCTGTGGACGCCATTCAGCGCAAGTCGACCGCGCACGTCCACCGGCTCAAACCGGTAAAAATCTGCGTGCCGATCAACTTGCGGAACGTATTCCCTTCCAAGACGCTGCGTAATTTCGCCAACTATGTCAACCCCGGCATCGACCCGCGCCTCGGCGTGTATACGTTCGACGAAACGCTCAACATCGTCCATCACTTCATGGCGATGGAGGTCACCAAAAAACTGCTTAACGTAAAGATCACGACCAACGTGCGCACCGAGCAGAACCGCCTGCTGCGGCTGATGCCGCTGTTTATCAAAAATGCGGCCATGAAATACGTCTACTCGCAGGTTGGCGACGCAATCTCCACCACCACGCTGAGCAACCTTGGCGTGGCAAAACTGCCGGAGGAAATGGCGCAGTACGTGCGCCGCATGGACTTTATCCTCGGACCGCTTGCGGACAACCGCGTCTGCGCCGCCGCGCTGACCTATAACGGGCGGCTGCGCATTAATTTCACCCGGACCATCGAGGAACCGCTGCTCGAACGCGAGTTTTTCACGCGGCTCGTCAAACTGGGCGTCCATGTCAAGGTGGAAAGCAACCAGGCCGAATAAGTCCGGCCGCGTTTTGTGCCGGATCAAAGCGGCACGTTTTGCTTTTGATTTAACCCGTATAAAACCGGAGGTGGGTATCCTATGAGCTATTGCGTCAACTGCGGCGTGGAGTTGGAAAAGAGCGAACCACGCTGCCCGCTCTGCGGCACGGAGGTTGTCAACCCGTCCGCCCCGCAGGAAGAAAAACCCGTGCGGCCTTATCCAAGCCATGTGGAGCATCTGGACCGGCGGCTCGACCGGCGGTATATCGCGTCGTTCATTTCGCTGCTTCTGCTGATTCCGCTCTTTACGGTCATGCTGACTAATATCATGGTCAGCGGCAAACTCACCTGGTCGTATTATGTGATCGGCGGCGAACTGGTCGCCTTTACAGTATTTCTGCTGCCGATGATCGCAACAAACATGATCCGGCTGCTCTATATCGTGATCGACGCGGCGGCGGTCGGCGTTTTGCTTCTGCTCATACGGATTATGAACCAGAGCGACTGGAGCTGGCTGCTGCTGCTCGGCCTGCCGGTGACGGGCTTTGCCGCGCTGTTTGCCTGGTTTCTCTCCTGGATGACTTCAAAAAAGTGCCGCCTTCCGGTGCTTGTGCGCGCTTCGCTCGCGCTCGCCGGAATCGGATTGCTCATTGTCTGTATCGAATTTTTTATCGGCCTGTACCGCCATGCAATCGCTTGGCCGAGCTGGTCGCTGTATGTGCTCTTCCCCTGCCTCGTGCTCGGCTCGGCGCTGCTGCTGCTCAACCGCCGCGCGCGCCTCAAGGCGGAAATCCGGAAACGGTTTTACTTCTGATTTTTCCCCGTTAGCGTCAGCAAAGCCGCCTCCCGGCGGCTTTTGCTTGTTAAGAAGTTCTTTTTGCAGGGGTTCCCCCCGCGCCCCATCCAAGGGGCAAGTCCCTTGGGAATCCCTGTCTACAAAAACGGAGCCTTAGGGCCGTTTGAACCCTAAGCGGTGGGTTGGAGGCGGAGCCTCCAGCGTCCCCATTTTCCCATCAAAAAAGCCGCCTGCCGGCGGCTTTTTATATGCGTTACACTATTCTTTCTTTTCGTCTTCCGGTTTCGGTTCTTCCGGCTGTTCCGGCTCGGCAGGCGCCTGTGGTGCGGCTTCTTCGCCGTCTTTCTTCACCTTCGGCTTTTCCTCTTCCACGGGCTCCGGAATCGGCGGCGACTGGATGATTTTCTTCGACACAAGGACTAACAGCACAACGCCCGCGACGACCGCAAAGATGCTGATGAACTGCGAGGTCGAAAGCGCGCCGATAAACCCGCGTTCGTCCGCACGGAAGAACTCGATGATAAAGCGCCACACGCCGTAGAGAATCATATACCAGCTCGTAACGACGCCGAACACTTTTTCCTTCTTGAGCATCCGCACCAGGACGATGCTCAGGACAAACAGAAACGCGGACTCCATGAGCTGCGTGGGCAGGCGCGGAATCCCCGCCGGAGCGATCGCCCCTTCCGGGAACGTCACGGAAATTGCACAGTCGCATTCCATGCCATAGCAGCAGCCCGCGCAGAAGCAGCCGATGCGGCCGAACGCATGCGCAAGCACGAGCGACGGCGCAAAAAGATCGATAAACGCAAGATACGGCAGCTTATGCTTCCCGGCGTAAATCGCAACGCCCGCCAGCCCGCCGAGCAACGCGCCGTAAAACACAAATCCCTCGCGCAGCGTTTCGAGCAGGTAATGCGGGTCCGCCAGCACCTGACGGAATTCCACGAGCCAATAGAGAATCTTCGCGCCGAGAAAGCCGCTGATGATCGCCCAGAGCGCCGCGGAAAGAATCTGATCCTCGGTAAAGCGAATGCGCTTTGCCGTGAACATCAACAGAATGAAGGCGGCGAGCATACCGCACGCCGTCATCACTCCATACATCGGGATCGTAAGCCCGAATACGGTAAAAGTCGGTAACATGAACGCTCCTTAAGATTTACATGATTTCCGGCAGGATCACGTACTGAAAAATCCCGCCCGCAACGCCCACCAGCGCACAGATGACGAACACCGCAACCACGATGGTAATGATGCCCGCGATCATGCCGATCAGACTGCAGACATACCCCGCTTCGTTCATGCTGTTTTCCGCCAAACCATGTTCTTTGGCAAATTTGCGGTTGGACGTGCTGATCACAAGCCCGACGATGGATAGCACGAGCCCGACGACCGGGAACCAGGTAATCACGAGGCCGGCAATACCGAGTACCATAGCGGTTACCGCGTTTTTGTTGTGCGTCTGCTGTTCAAGCGTCAGCGGTGTCGAATACTGTTCCATAATCTACGCCCCCTTAGTAAAAAATGAATGAGATCGTACGATTCTGCAGTGTTGCATATGCTTCTGATCGTATAAAATTGTATCACGATTTGCAGGCGGCGTAAAGCAAGCGAGGCCGGCGTTCCGCTTGATCCCCCGGATTTCAGCCGAAAATTCCTGCGTTTTGCATAGCATACTGCAAGTTAATCCCTTTACTCTGTCCGCATGCGGAATACGACTGTTTTTCATTCGCCTGTTCTTTGCGGGAGACCGGCTGACCTTTCGGCGGCGTATACCCGCAACCTTTGCGCCTTGCGCTACTTTCATGCTCTCCGCATTCATTGACAATCCGCTTCAAAGAAGATATCCTACATATTTAGGATAGTTTCGGAGGATATTGTTGCATGCAGGATCGATACGACCCACAGGCCATCGAGGCCAAATGGCAGAGAATCTGGGCGGACGCCCATTGCTTTGAAGCGGAGTCCGGTGAGGAAAAGCCGAAGTATTTCGCGCTGATCGAGTTTCCATACCCTTCCGGCCAGGGGCTGCACGTGGGACATCCGCGCCCGTTTACGGCGATGGACGTCATCGCCCGCAAGCGCCGCATGGAAGGCTATAACGTGCTGTACCCCATCGGCTACGACGCGTTCGGCCTGCCGACGGAGAACTACGCCATTAAAACCGGCATCCATCCGGCCAAGGTCACGCACGATAACATCATCCGCTTCCGCGGACAGCTTCAGCGACTCGGATACTCGTTCGATTATTCTCGGGAAGTCAACACGACCGACCCGGACTATTATAAATGGACGCAGTGGATTTTTCTAAAGTTCTTTGAAAAGGGACTTGCCTATAAAGCGGAAATCCCGATCAACTTCTGCACCTCCTGCAAGGTCGGCCTTGCCAACGAAGAAGTTGTGGACGGCGTATGCGAGCGCTGCGGCGGCCAGGTAATCCGCATGGTGCGCTCCCAGTGGATGCTTAAAATAACAGCGTATGCACAGCGCCTGATCGACGATCTGGACACCGTCGACTACCTCGAAAAAATCAAAGCGCAGCAGATCAACTGGATTGGCCGCAGCGAAGGCGCGCTCGTGCGCTTCCCGCTCGACGGGCTGGACGACGTACTCCCGGTTTACACCACCCGACCGGACACACTCTTCGGCGCAACCTACATGGTCGTTTCGCCCGAACATCCGCTCGTGGAAAAATACGCCGATAAAATCAAGAATCTGGACAAGGTGCGCGCCTATCAGAAGGCCGCCGCCGCCAAGAGCGACTTTGAGCGCAGCGAACTGGTCAAGGACAAGACCGGCGAACCGCTAGAAGGCCTTTTTGCCGTCAACCCGGTCAACGGCAAAAAAATTCCGGTCTGGATTTCGGACTATGTGCTCATGGGCTACGGCACCGGTGCAATCATGGCCGTGCCCGCGCACGACGAGCGCGACTATGCGTTTGCAAAAACCTTCGGCCTGCCGATTGTCGAGGTGGTTTCCGGAGGCGATATCGAACAGGAAGCGTACACCGAATGCCAGCACGGGAAAATGGTCAACTCCGGCTTCCTCGACGGCATGGAAGTTTCCGAAGCGATTCCGGCCATCATCGGCTGGCTTGAACAAAAAGGCATCGGCGAGCGCAAAGTGAACTATAAGCTCCGCGACTGGGTCTTTTCGCGCCAGCGTTACTGGGGCGAACCCATCCCGCTGGTGTACTGCGAAAAATGCGGCTGGGTGCCGATCCCCTACGATCAGCTCCCGCTCAGGCTGCCCATGCTGGACAACTTCACGCCCACCGACGACGGCAGCAGCTGTCTGGCGCGCGCGCAGGACTGGCTGCACACCACATGTCCAAAATGCGGCGACCCGGCCATGCGCGAAGCGGACACCATGCCCAACTGGGCCGGTTCGAGCTGGTACTTCCTGCGCTATGCCGACCCGCACAACACGCAGGAATTCGCCTCTAAGAAGGCGCTGGATTACTGGACGCCCGTGGACTGGTACAACGGCGGTATGGAGCACACCACGCTGCATCTTTTGTACTCGCGTTTCTGGCATAAGTTCCTCTATGACTGCGGCCTCGTGCCCACCAGCGAGCCGTATATGAAGCGCACGAGCCACGGCATGGTCCTCGGCGCGAACGGCGAAAAAATGAGCAAGTCCCGCGGCAACGTGGTCAATCCGGACGATTATATCCCGGTCTATGGCGCGGACGCGTTCCGCACCTACATTATGTTCATGGGCGCGTTCGATCAGCCGATCCCCTGGAACGAACAGGGCACGCGCGGCTGCCGGCGCTTTCTCGACCGCGTCTGGGCGCTGCAGGACATGCTGCAGGGCGAAGGCGACACGGACGCAGAACAGAAAAAGAACGTCCACGCGACCATCAAAAAGGTCGGCGAAGATTATGAGCGAATGAAGTTCAACACCGCCATCGCGAGCATGATGTCGCTGACCAACGCGTTTTACGCAAAGGGAAAGCTCACGAAAGACGAACTGCACACGCTGCTGCTGCTGCTTGCACCCGTCGCGCCGCACATCTGCGAGGAGATCAATCAGAACCTCGGCTACGAACCGCTGCATCATGCGCCGTGGCCGGTGTTCGATGAAGCCGCGCTGGTTGAAAACACGATCGAATACGGCGTGCAGGTCAACGGCAAGGTGCGCGGACGCGTCACACTGGACGCGTCGCTCGACACAAAAGCCGTCGAAGCCGCGGCGCTTGCCTGCGAAGAGGTCAAACCCTTCCTCGAAGGCAAGGATATTAAAAAAGTCATCGTCGTGCGGAACATTGTCAACATCGTGGTCGCAAAATAAAAACACCAGGAAAACAGCGGCGCGGAGAAATCCGCGCCGTGAGACCGTCAAAAAACCAGTTTTTTGACGGGATAACCACCCTTTGCCTCTCGCCCTCCGGGCTCCCGGGCGGCAAAGAGCATAGAGAAACCGCCCTAAACGGGCGATCCGTTGCGCCGGATAAACCGGCACAGCCGGAAAAACGGGTTAAGGGCTGCGGCCCTTAACAATCCCATGGACTTTTTTGACAGGCTGGCGGCGCGGAAAATCCGCGTCGCCTTGCTTATTAAAAAGTCCTTCTTGCAGGGGTTTGGAGGCGGCACCTCAAACGTTCTCCTCCCCGCCGACCGCCCGGGCAGATTTGCTTTGCGCCGACGCCGGCGGTATACTCGCGATAGCAGCTTTCGCAAGGAAGGAGTCCCCCCCCCCCATGTCCGCCACAAACATTCGCCGCGCGTCCGTAAACGACGTAGAAACCATCGCGCATATCATCAATAAAGCGTGGAAAACCGCTTATGCGGGCATCGTCCCGCGGGATTGGCTCGACGCGCTTTCCGACAAACGAAAGGCCGCGCAGCTCCGCGAGGGGCTGGTTCGGTTTTCTGAGATGCGCTATTATCTCTTCGAGGCGGACGGTATTCCCGTCGGCGCGGCCTCGCTCCACCCGACACACGACGCGGATTTACCCGGCGCGGCAGAGTTCAGTTTTTTCTATTTTCTGCCTTCCGTCTGGCGGCGCGGATACGGCACGCTGCTGCTCGCCCATCTAAAAAGCGAGGCGGCCTCGCTCGGCTATGACCGTCTTTGCTGCTGGGTGCTTGAACAAAACCGGCGGGCAATTGCGTTTTACGAGTCGCAGGGCATGCCGCGCGACGGGAAACGACAGACGGTAACGATCGGGCTTCCGCTTGAAGCCCTGCGGTGTATGGCAAATCTGTAACAAAAACCGGCGGGAACAAAAATCCCGCCGGTTTTTATCTTCTTAGTTACTCTGTCAGAAAAAGATATGTGTCGCAAACTGATCAATCAATACGAGAACGCCAAGCACCGCCGTATAGACCGCAAACCCCCAGAGTTTCTTTTTCTTGATGGCGGCGAGCATCAGCCGGACGGCAAAATAGCCCGTTATACCGGCAACCAGCATGCCCGCGGCAATGTAAGTCCAGTGCGTGCCGCCAATCCCGCTCTCCAGCGCGTCCGGAATCTCCAGCACCGCGCCGCCGAGAATTGCAATAATCGACATCAGAAACGAAAAGTCCGCGGCGGTCTTGCGGGAAAGCCCGCAGAACAGCGCAGCGGAAATCGTGCTGCCGGAGCGCGACACGCCCGGCAGGATTGCAACGCCCTGCATTACACCGATAATAAGCGCGTCGCTTACTTTCATTTGCCGCATTTTCCGCCCCTTATACGGGCGTACGTTCCCGTCCCTGTCCGTCCGTGTCAGGCGGATCCGGTCGCTGGCAAGCAGCAGTACGGAGGTAAGCAAAAAACTGAATCCAAGATACTTGCCCTGTTCGGCGGCGTCCGCAAACGCGGCGAGCGGCGCAATCTTCTTAAACAGCAGCGCAATGACCACGGCCGGGACCGTCGCAAGGATTAAAAGCCCGACGGTCTTGTTGAACGGCTGGCGGAGCAGTTTTACAATCGTCTGCCAGTAGACGACGCACACCGCAACCAGCGTTGCAACATGCAGCATCACGGTAAAAAACATCGCGCCTTCGGTCACGCCGAAAATATTCTGCAAAAGCAGCAAATGACCGCTGCTGCTCACCGGCAGAAATTCACACAACCCCTGCACCAGTCCAAGCAGCATCGCAATCCAAATCGTCATACGGGTACCCCTAAATCATGATTTCCGTATTATCATACACACATTCCGGCCGGAACACAAGACGACCGACCCCGGCGCCGCGCGTCAGATGTCCCCGCGCAGCGCGTAAACGCAGATGCCGACGCATTCGCGCAGGAAGTTGTTGAGCCGCAGATACCAAACATCGTCCGCGGCGATTCCAACGGCGTTCACGCCCTGCGCCGCGGCGACACGGCCCGCGCGGTAGACATGGAAATTTGTGGTGATAAACGCAATTCTCGCGTTTCCACCAAGCAAATTGTCGATGATCGCCTTGGAATATTCAAAATTCTCTTTCGTGTTGGTGGCGCTTTCCTCCGTATAAATGCGGTCTGCGTTGACGCCGAGTTCCACGAGATATTTCTTCATGGCGGAAGCCTCGGTCACGGTTTCGCCGGAACCCTGCCCGCCGGACACCACGCAGATGGAATCCGGATGCGCTTCCAGATATTCGGCGGCGGTGTTCAGCCGGTTTTCCAGCACCCAGGTCACTTTGTCGCCATGAACCGCCGCGCCGAGCACGATGACCGCGTCCGCCTCCACGTTTTTGCCTTCGGACGACGCGCGGACCATCAAAAACCCGCAGACGACGAAAATGCAGCACGCGACGGCGTAGCAGACGACGATCAACCACTTGAGGAAGAATAGAAATCCGTGGTCCATCTGCGGCAGCACCAGCGCGACGAACACCATCGGCACGCCGAAAAACGCCGGCAGAATTACGCCGAGGTTAAAGTTGGAAAGCGTGGAAATGATTAGCGTCTCCACGATCAGCAGCACGCCGAGGATGAGCAGCACCTCGCGGAACGCGCCGAAGTCGTGCCCGCGTTTGCGCCAGATGCGGCATGCAAACAGCAGGATGAGAATGATCGCGACGAATACCGCGAGGATGTAAAGTCTCCATCTGGTATACATAATAACGACGTTCCTTTCCGTTGATCCAAGCAAGGACGGAACTTTATATGGGGATTTCATCCCCATCCCCCGACCAAAGGGATCTTCATCCCGTTGGAAACCCTTTACCTTAAAACATTTTTCAAAAACTGCCCCGTGTAGCTCTCCTCCACGCAGGCGATCTCCTCCGGCGTGCCGGTGGCGACCACCGTGCCGCCCGCGTCCCCGCCCTCCGGGCCGAGGTCGATCACATAGTCCGCGCACTTGATCACGTCCAGATTGTGTTCGATAACCAGAACGGTGCTGCCGTTTTCGCAGAGGCGCTGGAGGATTTCGAGCAGGCGCTTTACGTCGTCCACATGCAGTCCGGTCGTCGGTTCGTCCAGAATATACAGCGTGCGGCCGGTGTCACGGCGGGAAAGCTCGGTTGCGAGCTTAACGCGCTGCGCCTCGCCGCCGGAAAGCTGCGTGCTCGGCTGGCCGAGTTTTATATAGCCGAGACCCACGTCGTAGAGCGTCTGCAGTTTCTTTTTCAGCTTCGGAAGCGGCGCAAAGAAGCGCAGCCCTTCCTCAATGGTCATTTCGAGCACGTCGTAAATCGTCTTCCCTTTATAATGCACTTCCAGCGTTTCGCGGTTATAGCGCTTGCCGCCGCAGACTTCACAGGGCACATAGATGTCCGGCAAAAAGTGCATCTCAATCTTGATAATGCCGTCGCCGTTGCAGGCCTCGCATCGTCCGCCCTTGACGTTAAAACTGAAGCGGCCCTTCTTGTAGCCGCGCATCCGCGCGTCCGGTGTGTTCGCAAATACGTCCCGAATCAGGTCGAACAGCCCGCAGTAGGTCGCGGGATTCGACCTCGGCGTGCGCCCGATGGGGCTCTGGTCGATATCGATCACCTTGTCCAGCGCGGACGCACCCTCGATTGCGTCGTGATCGCCTGGATGCGTGTGTGCGCGGTTGAGGTCGCGCAACAGCGCTTTTTTGACGATTTCGTTGACCAGGCTCGATTTTCCGCTGCCGGAAACGCCCGTAACGCAGATGAATTTGCCCAGCGGGAATTCCACGTCGATATTTTTCAGGTTGTGCGCGCGCGCACCGCGCACGATCAGGCTGCTGCCGTTTCCCGGCCTGCGCTGCACCGGCACGGGGATGGACATACGACCGCTGAGGTAAGCGCCCGTGATGGAATCTGCGCTTGCGGCAATTTCTTCCGGAGAGCCGACAGCAACCACTTTCCCGCCATGTTCACCTGCGCCAGGACCGATATCCACCACATAATCCGCGCTTCGTATTGTTTCTTCATCGTGTTCCACCACAATTAGCGTGTTTCCTAGGTCGCGCATGCCTTTGAGCGTCGTCAAAAGACGCGCATTGTCGCGCTGGTGCAAGCCGATGCTCGGTTCGTCGAGAATATACAGCACGCCCATCAGTCCGCTGCCGATCTGCGTGGCCAGCCGGATGCGCTGCGCCTCGCCGCCGGAAAGGGAAACCGCCGAACGCGAAAGCGTTAGGTAGTCGAGTCCGACGTTGACCAGAAATCCCAGCCGCGCGTCGATTTCCTTTAAAATCTGCGCGGCGATGAGCATCTGCGTCTTGCCGAGTTTGAGCGACTGCAAAAACGTCCTTGCGTCGCGCACCGGCATGTCCGAAAGTTCGGCGATGTTCTTTTCGCCGACCGTAACGGCAAGGCTTTCGCGCCTGAGCCGCCTGCCGCCGCAGTCCGGGCAGGGCGTATGCGTCATATAGCGCTCGATTTCCTGCTTGCTGTATTCGCTTGTGGACTCGCGATAGCGGCGCTCCATGTTGACCACGATGCCTTCAAACGGCGCGTCGAACGAGCCGCTGCCGAATTCCTTGCGATAGGCGATATGCAGTTTTTCCTTGCCGGTTCCGTACAGAACTGCGTCTTGCACCTTCTCCGGCAGATCCTGAAACGGTGTTTTCATGGATGCGCCGTAGTGCGCGGTCAGCGCCTCAAAGTACATACTCGCAATCGTCCCTTTAGAGCCGCTGTTCCAGCCCATCACGTTCACGCAGCCCTGCGCGAGCGAAAGCGACCGGTCCGGAATTACGAGATCGGGGTCTACCTTCAGCAGAGAGCCGAGACCCGTACAGGTCGGACACGCGCCGAACGGGCTGTTAAAGGAAAACATACGCGGCGCGAGTTCCTCGATGCTGACGCCGCAGTCCGGACAGGCGTAATTCTGCGAAAAGAGCATCTCTTCGCCGTCCACGACCGCAACGATTGCCAGCCCGCTGCCGAGGCGGAACGCCGTCTCCAGCGAGTCCGTCAGACGGCCTTCGATGCCGGTTTTAATCACCACGCGGTCGATCACCGCGTCGATGGAGTGTTTATATTTTTTGTCCAGCGCGGGTACGTCCGAAAGATCATACACAGTGCCGTCCACGCGCACGCGCACGTAGCCTTCGCGCCGGAGTTCGTCGAAGAGTTTCTGGTGCTCTCCCTTGCGGCCGCGGACGCATGGCGCGATGATCTGCGCCTTGGTACCCTCCGGCAGCGCTAAAACGCGGTCGACCACCTGATCGATGGTCTGCCGCTCGATGAGCTTGCCGCATTGCGGGCAATGCGGAACGCCGCAGCGCGCATAAAGCAGCCGCAGGTAATCGTGAATTTCCGTCACGGTGCCGACGGTGCTGCGCGGGTTATGGCTGGTGCTCTTCTGATCGATGGAAATTGCGGGAGAAAGCCCGTCGATACTGTCGACGTCCGGTTTTTCCATTTGGCCGAGGAACTGGCGCGCATAGGAAGAAAGACTTTCCACATAGCGCCGCTGGCCTTCGGCATAGATCGTGTCGAACGCCAGGCTCGACTTCCCGCTGCCGGAAAGGCCGGTGAACACGACCAACTGGTCGCGCGGAACCACGAGGTCGATGTTTTTAAGGTTATGCTCCCTCGCGCCTTTTATGACGATATCTTTCATACGTTTTGTAAGTCCTTTCCCACTCGCCCGAAGCACACGGGCCGTTCCATCCCAATATTGAAAACCTGTTCCTTTTGCGGCCGACTGCCGCCGAAACAAGAAATTTTACCGTTTCTTTCAAACACTTGTTCGCACAATGTCTCTAGGATTATACCAGATATTTTGAAAAAGTGCGTGGTTTTTACCTGAAATTACGGATTTTTCACATTTTCCATCCGGCGGAAACATTTTGCGCCGTTTACGGCGACTTATCCACACGTAATCCTCTTTTTGCGGATAACTTTGTGCGAAACCGCTTTTTCAGTTGCAGCAGCTCACGGGTTTCTCCCAAAACCCAGCAAACACTGCTCGTATTTTCCTTTTGTTTTCAAAGCCTCCCGCCGGAATAAAAAGACCCGCGGGGGTCTTTCCCCGCGAGCCTTTTGTTTTGCTGCGAAAAACGGTCAGTCCTCGTTTTCTTCTTCCTCTTCTTCATCGAACGCATTCAAACGCGTTTCGGCGACTTTGGCGATTTCGTCTTCCATCTCTTCGTCCACGGGCAGGAATTCTTCAAACTCGCCGTTGACGACAATTTTCATGACATAGAACTCCAGTTCGTGTTCGCATTCGCACGTTTCTTCTTCGCATTCACACTCGCATCCTTCCGGATCGATCAGCGTTGCATAGTCCTGACCGTCGTGTGTAAAATAATCGACGATTTCCAGTTCAAATTCATTGCCTTCATCATCGGAAAAAACGACCAGATCGCGTTCTTCTTCCATTCGGTTCACCACCTTTTTATTACTGCCTTTTGCAAGGTCAGGGACATTGTACCGTATTTTATTTTTTTGCACAAGAACGAAGATGAAACGCTACAAAAAAGCCATGATCCACTGGTTTTATCGTCCGTTTTCCGGCAAATTTGGCCGCGAACGTCTGTACAATCAGATTTTTTTTGTATTCCACTATTTGTTTGTGTTACAATTAATTTGTTATTTTTGAGGCGAAAACAAACTTTTTATAAGGTTTCATCAAAAATTTTTGTTTTCCTGCTTGTTTTTTTGTTCTGTTCTGCTATATTTATAAGGAAGAGGGGTCTCGTCATGGATCTGGAGTTTCTGCAGCGGCTGGCTTTGGCCATCACCACGCAGTTTGGAGAGAGCAGCGAGGTCGTCGTACACGATATTTCCGGCGACAGCACCGAGCACACGATCGCGGTAATCGAAAACGGGCATGTGTCCCATCGCCAGGCGGGCGGCGGCGCGTCCCGGGTTGCGCTGGAAGCCATTCAGCGCAAAAACGATCCCACGCTGGAGGACGAACTCGGCTACCTCACCAAAACGCGCGACGGGCGCATCCTGAAATCCAGCACGATTTATCTGCGCAATGACGAAGGCGTTGTCGAAGGCGTGCTCTGCATCAACTACGACATCACCGAGCTTCTCATGGCCGAGCGGGCGATCGCGAGCGTGCTGCACCATAACAGCGAGCCGCAGGTGCCCGATCGCATCCCCCAGAACGTCAACGACCTGCTCGACGACCTGATCGAACAGAGCGTCGCGCTCGTAGGCAAACCCGTCGCCATGATGACCAAGGAAGACAAGATCACCGCCATCCAGTTTCTGTATCAGGCCGGCGCGTTCCTTGTCACCAAGAGCGGCGATAAGGTGTCGAAATACTTCGGCATCAGCAAATATACCCTGTATTCCTACATCGACGCAAAAAAGGACTGACCCCGGCCGCGGCAGCGGCCGCGGCGCAAGCAGAAAGGGAGAACCATCTTTATGGACTACGGCAAAGTAAAAGAAGCTGCTCAGGGGTACCGGACCCAAATGACGAAATTCCTCCGCGATCTGATCGCCATCCCGAGCGAAAGCTGCGATGAAGAGGGCGTAATCAAGCGCACCATCGCGGAAATGGAAGCGCTCGGCTTCGATAAGGCCGAAATCGACCCGGAGGGCAACGCGCTCGGCTGGATGGGCACGGGCGATAAAATCATCGCTTTCGACGGACACATCGACACCGTCGGCATCGGCAATATCGCCAACTGGGAAAAAGATCCCTACGAGGGATATGAAACCGACGACGTCATCTACGGACGCGGCGGCTCCGACCAGGAAGGCGGCGTTGTCTCCGCCGTATACGGCGCAAAGATTATGAAAGACCTCGGCCTGATTCCGGAGGGTTACAAAATCCTCGTGACGGCCACCGTTCAGGAAGAAGACTGCGACGGGCTCTGCTGGCAGTATATCCATCAGGAAGACGGCCTGACCCCGGAGTTTGTGGTGTCCACCGAACCGACCGACGGCGGCATCTACCGCGGACATCGCGGGCGCATGGAAATCCGCGTGGATGTAACGGGCGTTTCCTGCCACGGCAGCGCGCCGGAGCGCGGCGACAACGCCATCTACAAGATGGCCGAAATCATTAAAAACGTTGAGGCGCTCAACGCCAACGGCTGCGGCGACGACGCGGAAATCAAGGGTCTGGTCAAAATGCTCGACCCGAAGTTCAACCCGGAGCACTTTGAAGACGCACGCTTCCTCGGCCGCGGCACCTGCACCGTATCCCAGATTTTCTACACGTCACCATCGCGCTGCGCGGTCGCGGACAGCTGTGCAATCTCCATCGACCGACGCATGACCGCGGGTGAAACATGGGAATCCTGCATTAAGGAAATCGAAGACCTGCCCGCCTGTAAAAAGCACGGCGCAAAGGTAACGATGTATCTCTACGACCGTCCGGCCTGGACGGGTCTGACCTACGAGACGGAGTGCTACTTCCCCACCTGGATCAACAAAGAAACCGCGCCGCATGTGCAGGCCGTTGCGGACGCGCATAAGGCGCTCTACGGCGAAGAGCGCATCGGCCATGCGGATTCGATGCATCTGCGCCACCGCCCGCTCATCGACAAATGGACGTTCTCGACCAACGGCGTTTCCATTCAGGGTCGCTACGGTATCCCCTGCGTTGGATTCGGCCCCGGTGCGGAGAGCCAGGCGCACGCGCCCAACGAGATCACCTGGAAACAGGACCTCGTTACCTGTGCGGCGGTTTACGCGCTGATTCCCTCTATGTATAAGGGCAAAGGCGACGAGGACGTCGTTCAGTTCCGCGCCGGCTCCGCGGGCGAAAAATAAGGCGTTTTCCGGGGCTCCGCCCTCGAGCACCCGCTCAAGGGGTCGCCCTTGAGAACCCCCTCGCAAAAAAGAGGGCTCTTGGGGAGCGGATCCCTGATCGGGCGTTTGCGGACGGAGTCCTTTGATTTTTTAGAAAAATAAAAAATACAGGAGTGCATTTTATGGCAAGCAAGGAAGGCATCAAGGAGTTCACCAGGGTTCTGGACGGACTGAAATTTTCGGATATGTACGAAGGCGACTTTTTCCTGACCTGGGAAAAAACGCGGGACGAGCTGGACGCGGTGTTCACCGTCGCCAACGCGCTCAGAAGCCTGCGCGAACGCAATATCTCCTCGCGCATCTTCGACAGCGGGCTCGGCATTTCCCTTTTCCGGGACAACAGCACCCGCACGCGTTTCTCGTTCGCTTCCGCCTGTAACCTCCTCGGTCTGGAAGTTCAGGACCTTGACGAAGGCAAAAGCCAGATCGCGCATGGCGAAACCGTCCGCGAAACCGCCAACATGATCAGCTTCATGGCGGACGTCATCGGCATCCGGGACGATATGTACATCGGCAAGGGCAACACCTATATGCACAGCGTCGTCGACGCGGTCCGGCAGGGGCATGACGACGGCGTGCTCGAGCAGAAGCCCACGCTGGTCAATCTCCAGTGCGACATCGACCACCCGACCCAGTGCATGGCCGACATGGCGCACTGCATCCGTGAATTCGGCGGCGTGGAGAATCTGCGCGGAAAGAAAATCGCAATGACCTGGGCTTACAGCCCCAGCTACGGCAAACCCCTCTCCGTTCCGCAGGGCGTAATCGGCCTGTTCAGCCGGTTCGGCATGGACGTGTCGCTCGCATATCCGGAAGGCTACGGGGTCATGGACGGCGTTGTGGACGTTGCGCGCAAGCAGTCTTCCGAAAGCGGCGGCACGTTTACCGTTACCCACGACATGAAAGAGGCCTTTGCCGGCGCGGACATCGTTTATCCCAAGAGCTGGGCGCCGTTCAAAGCAATGGAGGCGCGCACGGACCTTTACGGCAAAGGCGACTTCGACGGCATCAAAGCGCTTGAAGCGCGGCTGCTGGCGCAGAACGCCGAGCATAAGGACTGGGAGTGCACCGAGGAGCTCATGGCCTCCACAAAGGGCGGCAAAGCGCTCTACCTGCACTGTCTGCCCGCCGACATCACCGGGGTAAGCTGCGAAGCGGGCGAAGTCGCCGCAAGCGTATTCGACCGTTACCGCGATCCGCTTTACAAGCAGGCGTCCTTCAAGCCGTATGTCATCGCCGCGATGATCTTCCTCGCCAAAGTGAAAGATCCCGCAGCAATGCTCAAGCAGCTTGAAAAGCGCGGCTTGGAGCGTCACCTGGGTATCTGACCCGCCATACAAACATAAGCGTCAGCAAGCGCCTCCAAACGAATGGAGGCGCTTGTTTGCATTTTTAAAGTACAGCGATGTTTTAGAAGCGTCGACACCTTCGGAGGCTTACTCCTCGTCCGCTTTGAATTGAATGCGGCTCTTTACAAATTATCATACGAAACGCGCTGTGCTTCCGATACACGCGGCAGGAACTGTGAAGAAAAGCCCTCTTGTCTGTTTAATTTCAGCAGCGCTGCAGCGTCGCAGAGGCTATTTTAAGCCTTTTTCATTATTTTCAAGCTAGGATATCCCTTTATCCTTTTTTTCCGGCTGACACGCGTTCTCCTGAACCAAAACCCGGTTTTTACATTTTACGCACGGGTTTTTGACTTTACCGTTTAAAAAAATACCCTGTATGGTATGTGTTATCTTTTTATCGACTTTAATCTTCGAATAACTTAGAAATTTCCTTAATATATTTGTGTTATACGTACATTTGTTTGTAATAATTTACCATAAAACAAAGCATCTCTTTCTTTTCTCTGCCCCTGCCCGGACTTTCACTTCCTTTCCCTTCCCCTTTTATCTCAAATTGACTATAATACAAGCAGAGCGAATTATCACATGGAGGACGCATGATTCACTTATATTATGGCGACGGCAAGGGCAAAACGACCGCCGCGCTGGGACTGATCGTCCGGCATGCCGGATCCGGCGGACAGGCGGTCTTCGCCCAGTTTCTCAAGAGCATGCCGACCGGGGAACTGGCCGCGCTGGAAACGCTCGGCATACCCGTCTACCGCAACGATCTGCCGCACGGCTTCTTCCCTTCCATGACAGAGGAGACCAAAGCCGCCGTGGCCGCCATGCACGACCGTACGCTCGCCGAGGTTACGCGCCTAGTCCAAACGCATGCGTGCACGCTGCTCGTGCTGGACGAGCTCTGTGCGGCACTCTCGCTCAAGCTGATCGATTCAGGCGCCGTGTTCGCTCTGCTCGATAATCCCGGCGAAACGGAGATTGTCATCACAGGCCGAGACCCTTCCCCTTCTTTGATTGACCGAGCGGACTACATCACGGAAATGAAGCTAATCCGGCATCCGTATCAGAAAGGCGTTCAGGCAAGGAAAGGAATTGAGTTTTAACGCTTGCCTTTTATTTTTCCGAAAAAAAGAAACAAAAAGAGCTTCCACTTTGGAAGTTCTTTTTTAACGCTTTCTTAATTAAGAAGAGGATTCTTTTGCTTCTTTTTTTCAATAAGAGAAGAGTATAATTCTTTTGCTTCTTTTCTTTTAAAAAAGAAGAGTACGGCTCTTTTGCTTACTTTTCTTTTAAGAAAAGTAAGTCGTAAACCCGCTCCAGGTCTTCTTTACTGTAGTACTCAATCGTGACCTTTCCACGCGAATGGCTGCCGGAGAGCGTTACTTTGGTTCCAAGCGATTCGCGGAACGCGTTCTCAATAGTCTGCAAATCAGCGGAAAGCGGTTTTTTCTCTTTTTTTACAACGGGTTTCTTTTTGTCGTTCAAATGCCGGATTCGTTCTTCCAGCGCCCGAACGGAGTATTCGTTCTGCACGCACTCCTGCGCAAGCTGCAAAACCTGCGCCTGATCCGTCAGCCCCGCAAGCGCGCGTCCGTGTCCGGCGGAAAGTACGCCGCTTTTAAGGAGTTCGATCACCGGTTCCGGCAGCTGCAGCAAACGCACGGCGTTTGCAATCGCCGGACGGCTTTTTCCGAGGCGCGCGGCAACCTCCTCCTGCGTCATATCGTGCTGTTTCATCAGAAACCGAATCGCCGCGGCTTCCTCAATTGGGTTCAAATCCTCACGTTGAATGTTTTCTATCAGCGAAACTTCGTGAATCTGCGCTTCGTCGTAATCCGCAACCAGCACCGGAACTTCCGTCAATCCAGCAAGACGCGCGGCGCGAAACCGCCGCTCGCCCGCAATAATGAAATAGCGGTCCTTTTTCTTTTTAACGATCAGCGGCTGCACGATACCGTGCACGCGAATCGACTCCGCAAGTTCCTTCAGAGACGTTTCGTCAAACTGTTTTCTCGGCTGGAGCGCGTTGGTGTCGATTTCCCGAACGCCAACCATCAGGACTCCCTTTCCGGACTCCTTTTGCTCTTCTAGGGAAAGATCGTAAGGATCGAGCAGCGCGTCCAGCCCGCGGCCAAGCCCTTTTTTCTGTGCCGCCATTTACACGCCCTCCTTTGTCACGATTTCCGCAGCGAGCGCGTTATAAGCCGTGGCGCCGGCGCTGCCGGGCGCATATCGCGTAATCGGCAGACCGAACGACGGCGCTTCGCCAAGACGGACGCTCCTTGGAATCACCGTATCATAAACCTTGTTTTTAAAGAACTTTTTAACTTCTTCTACAACCTGCATCGAAAGATTCGTGCGGGAATCGAACATCGTCAGCACGACGCCTTCGACATCAAGCTCCGGATTTAAACTTCTCTTCACTAATTTTACCGTGTTCATCAGGAGGCTGAGTCCTTCGAGCGCATAGAATTCGCACTGAATCGGCACAAGCAGCGTGTTCGCAGCCGTCAGCGCATTAAGAGTCAGAAGCCCCAGCGACGGCGGACAGTCTATAAAAATGTAATCGTATTCCCGTTTGGTCGCATGCAGCGCATTTTTCATCACCTGCTCGCGCGCAATCATATTGACGAGTTCCACTTCCGCACCCGCAAGTGAAATATGTGCGGGAAGAAGCTTGAGCGTTTCAATCATCGTATCGCGCGTTGCATCGTCTACGGAAACATCGTTGATCAAAACGTCGTAAACGGAAGCTTCACTGCCTTGTTTTTTTAATCCCAGGCCGCTTGTGCTGTTTCCCTGCGGGTCGGCGTCCACCAAAAGGACGCGTTTGCCCTGTTCGGCCAGACACGCGCTTAAATTGACGGCGGTCGTCGTTTTGCCGACGCCGCCTTTTTGATTTGCAATTGCTACGATCTTCATAATCAAACAGATCCTCCGCTCGTACCGATATTGCTATTATACTGTATCCGGCTTATCGTTTCAATGTTCCACGTGAAACATACGCCGAGGTAAAACCGCCGTTATTCTGATTTTAGGGGTATTTATAACTGTTTATTTTCTCTTTTTTTCGTTGAAGTTCCCTGTTCCGCAGTGTTTCACGTGAAACAATCAGTCCCTTAGAGTATTTTTGAAAAATACCTTTCATCACCTAAAATCTATCTGTTTTTATTCTGATACATAAACCTTTTCCTGTTTTGCTTTTTTTAAAAAAAGACACCTCTTATAAAAGAATTTTCGCTGACGAAAAGTTTCACGTGAAACATTTTAACAAAAAAAGCGCCGAAGCGCTTTTTTATATTCGGAATAGTTAGAAATTTGAATAAATTCTCACCGGAACGATCAAATAATAGAATCCGTCGCTCTTGGCCGGCCTAATCACACAAGGGCTGATACTGGTCGTAAAATCCATGTAAATATGGTCGTCCGGAATGCATTTCAGAATGTTCATGCAAAATCTCGGATTAAAAGCGATATCGATGTCCTCGCCGTTGATTTGCACGTCCATTTCTTCATTGATCCGGCCTGCAAAACTGTTTGCGGAAATCGTAAGCTTGTTGTTATGGAATTTCATAACAATATTGTTGTTTCCTTCGCGCGCCATGAGCTGCGCACGGTCGATGCTCTCCATTAACTCCGCTTTATCGATCAGTACGCGCGTCGTATGGTCCTTTGGAAGAATCTGTTTGTATTTAATATAGTCGCCGTCCAAAAGCCGCGCAACGAGTTTGGAATGCTTAATGTTGACGCAGACATGCGTTTTTGTAAACGTAAGTTCCGCGTCATCCTCGGTTTCATCCATCATGCGGGAAATTTCCGCCATCGATTTTCCGGGAATTACCATATGGTGTTCCGGAACGGGCGTTTTCAGCGTCATAGAGCGCATAGCGAACTGATATGCATCCGTCGCGACAATATTGATTTCCGTCCCGAGTTCCATCAAAACGCCGGTCAGGATTGGTTTACTGTCGTCCTGCGCAGTGGCAAATACCGTTTGGTTGATCATATCGCGGCAGTCCGCATGATCCATCTTTACGGTAAACGTTTCGCCCGTAAAGCGCATATCCGGAAAATCTTCCGTGGTCTCGACGCACTGCAGGCTGCTTTTGGCACGCCCGCAATTGATATCGAGCGATTTTCCATTCAGCGTTATTTCCGCAATCGAATCCGGCAGTTTTCTGACGATTTCAGAAAACAGCTTCCCGGGAATAATCGCAAACCCGTCCTCTTCGACCGTTGCTGGAAGAAGGCACTCCTTCTGCAGCATGAGGTCCGAACACTTGAGTTTAACGCCTTCCTGCGTCGCTTCCAGATAGATACCTTCCAAAATGGGCATTGTCGTCCGGACGGGCAGCGCTTTGATAACGGAAAGGACTCCTCCCATAAGTTCTTTTGAGTCGATAAAGAAATGCATATAACAACTTCCTTTCTCTTCGCTACGATATAAATTTTTGAAATTCTGGCAAGTTATCCACTCGGTTGCTCCTCTTTTTGTGTATATCTTTATAGTAATACAGAAGCAGGAGTAGTAGTTGTGTTGTGCAAAGTGTGGAAAATCTTATTTTTCTGCAGAAACAGGCGTTTTTCTACGTGGAAGACTTTGTGGAAAAAGAGGGATTTTTATCAAACTTTATCCACACATTCCATAGAATCCACGCTTTGCACATTCTATCCACATTCAATTTCCACGATTTGTGGAAAAGTTTTATCTAAAAAAGAATCGAACCTGCAACCGTTAAAAAACGTACGCTTCCGGATAAATCAACTCATTCTCTTTTTGATATCTTCAAGCGTCGACGCAAAAGAAGCGTCCGACGAAATCATTTCCTCAACCCTTTTACAGGCGTTGATAGCAGTTGTATGATCGTTTCGGTCAAAAAGCGTGCTGACGCGCTTATACGGGATGCCGAGCAGGCTATGGCAAAGGTACATTGCAACCTGCCGCGGCAAAACGATTTCGCGGTCACGCCGTTCGGAAAGCATGCTTTCAAGCGGAATAGAGTAATATTCCGAAACGGTGTTTTTGATGATCTGCGGCGTGATTTCTTTCTTTTTTACGTCCGGCAGCAGATCGCGCAGCGCTTCCACAGTAAGCTCGAGTGTCAACGGACGGCGGCGCAGCTGCGAATAGGCGACAACGCGGGTGAGGGAACCCTCCAGTTCACGGATGTTGCTGACGACATGCTCCGCAATGAACTGAATGATATCGTCGCTCACATTTAGATTATCCAGCCGGGCACGGTTTCTTAAAATAGCGATTCGCGTTTCAACATCCGGCGGCTGAATGTCCGCAATCAAACCCCATTCAAAACGGGAACGCAGACGCTCTTCCAGACTGGATATTTCCTTCGGCGGCCGGTCGGAACTGATGATGATCTGTTTGTTGGCGTTATGCAGCGTGTTAAAGGTGTTGAAAAATTCTTCCTGCACGGACTGTTTTTTTGCAATGAACTGGACGTCGTCTATCAGCAGCACGTCCACATTGCGGTAACGTTTGCGAAACTCCAGACGTTTGTCCATCTGGATTGCGGTGATGAGTTCGTTGGTGAACGTTTCGCTGGTGACATACATAACTCGCACGGCCGGGTCCTTTGCTTTGACCGCGTGGCCGATGGCATGCATCAGGTGCGTTTTGCCCAGTCCGACGCCGCCGTAGATGAAAAGGGGATTGTATGCGGCCGCCGGGTTCTGTGCGACGGCGAGCGCCGCGGCATGCGCAAAATGATTCGAACCGCCGACGACGAACGTTTCGAAAGTGTATTTAGGGTTCAGCGCGAATACGTTGATCGGTTCCGCGGTCACCGGATTGATATAGATGTCCCGGTCTTCCGGCAGCACGATTTTGATTTCCGTGATCGTATCATTCGCTGCCTTTACGGCATTTCGCAAATTGTCAAAATAAAAATCTTCCAGTGTTTTCTGGATGTCCGGCGTCGGAACTTCGAGAATCAGAACGTCCTGCCGAAGTGCAAGCGGAACGATCACGTCGATCCAGGCGTGAAACGACAGCCCCGTCATCTGAGGACGGATATTTTCGCGTGCGGCCGCCCAAATCGATTGTAATTGATCCATGTTCGCTATACCCCCTATATTACACATCATCATAGCAAAAACGCCGCTTTATTTCAAGGTATGCTTCCTGCATACGCCCGCTGAAAAGAGCATCTCTCACAGGATAAAAACAGGATTACGCGCCCGCGTATTTTCAGGGAAAAAATAAAGACGATGTCCGCCGTAAGGAAAAGGAGAAGTTGAACAAAACGTATAAAAACCGCTTTATGCACAGATGGTCGTCTCGGATTTGGGCGGTAAGGGAGCAAATTGCAGGAAAAAGAGACGGGAAGACAGAAAATGTTGCAGGAATTCCTGCGTGCAAAAAAGCAAAAGAAGGAACGATTAACCCCCGCAGAGACAAAAAACACGTAAAACAGCTGTATATTGCCCCACAAACCACGAAATTATCGCAAAATAAGCCGCGAGGGGTTAACAATCTGTGACAAAGAGGCGGTTTGATTGCAAATCGTCTTTTCAGGGGTTACAATAAGAAAAGAATATTGGTATCGGGGGAAGATTGCCCGTGGGAGAATCGCTGCGCAGCCAGTTATTCATCAATTCCGAAAAGGTGGGCGATTTTATAGACGTCGTTTTACCCGCGTCCGGGGATGAGGAGGAGGGTGAAATTGCGCGCATCCATTATTTGGAAGCCGGCGTCGGGGAACCGCTGCTGCTGGTTCATTCGATCGGACAGTCCCTTTTCACATGGAGAAACGTATTTGCCGAGCTTTCGGACAACTATCGCGTGATCGCCGTCGATTTGCCGGGACACGGATATTCCGCGCGGCCGGACACGCTGGACTATACCGCAGACGATATGGCGTTTGTTTTGAACGCGTTTCTGGATGCGCTGAACATCAAAAGCGCGCATATCGTCGGTTTTTCGATTGGAGCCGTCTATATGCTCCGGCTGCTTTCACTTTATCCAAGGCGGGTAGCCAACTGCATCGCAATATCCCCCGGCGGGGTGACGGAGCAGATGCCGAAACTGATCCATAATCTGCAAAAACCGCTTGTTTCGGTGTTTGCAAGGAATCTATATACCGCCGGTAACGTGCGCGCGCTGCTGGAGGAATGTGTGAGCGATCCGCAGCTGATCGACGATCATGTCGTCAAACAGTATTACGAGCCGATTTCGGACGGGCTTGCAAGGGAAGCGCTGATGTATGCGCTGAGAAATCTCGACATGGAAGCCGTTGCGGAGGGGCTTTTGCCCGTGGAACACGAAGTGCTCGTGCTCTGGGGCAAGGACGACAACTGGCATCCGCCCGCCGGCAGCGTGTATTATCAAAGCATCCTGCGCGCCGGGCGGTATTATCTGGTGCGAAACGCAGGACACCTTTTGCAGGAGGAAGCGCCGACAAAGCTGCTGGAAATTATTTACAGCTATATTCCGCCCGCGGTGCCGAACTATGATGTATACCGCTATACGCAGCACCTTGCGGAAGACGAGGAATGATTATTGACTTTTCGCTGGGCGACGTGGTGATGATGAAGAAACCGCACGCCTGCGGGGCAAACGAATGGACGATTATCCGGGTCGGCGCGGACGTCAAGATTAAATGCAACCGCTGCGGGCGCATTGTGATGCTTGACCGTGCCGATTTTGTGCGTATGGGTAAAAAAATACTGACGAAAACAGGAACAGCCGAGTGAAAAGCAGGAGCTTTACGCCGAGCCAGATCCGGTATCTGCGCGAGCGTGCTGAAGAACAATATGAAAACATGCGCGGTTCACGTGCGTATCGCAACGTGGAGTTTTTTATATACATTCTAATCGTGGTTCTCACGGCGCTTGCCATCCGTTCCTTTATTGCGGAGCCCATCCGCGTGGACGGCGATTCCATGGTGCCGACGCTGTATAACACCGAAGACATGCTTGTGGAGAAGGTGAGCTACTGGTTCAGCGACCCGCTGCGCGGGGACATCATAATCTGCTACTATCCCGGCTATACGGAAAGCTGCGTCAAGCGGGTCATAGGACTGCCGGGCGAGACGGTCGCGGTCAGCGGCGGCGATATTTACATCGACGGGGTTTGCCTGGACGAGAGCGAATACTGGGACGGGGAGATCATCGGGGACATGGACCCGGTGACGGTCGGTGCGCGGGAAGTGTTCGTTTGCGGAGATAACCGCAACGGCAGCAAGGACAGCCGCAGCACGTCCGTTGGATGCATCCCCTATTCCAAGGTAGTCGGCCGCGTTCTGGCGGTCGTGTGGCCTCTGAGTGAGCATCGCGCGTTCGATCGGGTGATTTACTCGTGAGCGGCGAACGGAAACAAAGGCGCTCCGACGGGCGCGAACGGGCTTACCGGAACGCAAGGCGGCTTGGCTGGCTGTTTTCCATACTGGCGGCCGTTGCAGTGCTTTGTCTTGTTTTCCTGGTCTGGCTGTTTCCGGCGCGCATTGTCGATCAGAGCATGGAGCCGACGCTCACCGGCGGGGAAGTCGTGCTCTGCGATCGTCTGGCAAAGTATGTTTCCAAGCCGGAACGAGGGGACATCATTCTTTTTAAAACGGAGGACGGCGTTTTTATCAAGCGAATCGTCGGGCTGCCGGGCGAGAGCGTGGAAGTTGTCGGCGGGTATGTGTTTATCGACAGCAGGCCGCTCGACGAAAGCGCATATGCCAGCGATTATGCCGGGGATATGGAACCCGTGATCGTGCCGGACGGCGAAGTGTTTGTGCTTGGCGACAAGCGTTCCCAGATGTACGACAGCAGGCTGGAAGCCGTTGGATGCATCTCTTACGAAAATATCCTTGGGGAACTCCGCGTCCGCGTCGCTCCGATCGAGAAACTGACTTTCTTTTCCTGACTTACTTTTCTTAGAAGAAAAGTAAGAAAAAGAACTTTCACTTTTTAGTAAATACGCAAACGGTTGCTTTAGAAATCTTCTTTTCTTGAGAGAAAAGCAAGAAAAAGGACTTTTATCTTTCAATTTTAAAAGCAGTTGAATGAAACCAAAGTTTTGACGCCATTCTTTTCTGAAAGAAAAACTTAGAAGAACCCGCAAAATCAGAGATTAGAAAAGTGCTGCACAAGAAGCACTTTTTTGTTTAAGATTTACTTTATAAGCAAAAAAAGAACTTCTCTTGCAGAGAGAAGTTCAAATGTAAGTTCTTTTGTTTCTTTTCTTTCAAGAAAAGAAGGGAAAAACACCTATTCCACAATCATCGTGCCGGCGGAACCGCTCAGCGCGTCGACGGCTTTGTCGAGCGAAGTGATGATGGCGCGGCGGCCGGGTTTGCTGGCGGCGAAGAGACATGCGGCCCGAATTTTGGGCAGCATGGAACCGGGAGCGAAATGTCCCTGGTCGATATATTTGTTTGCCTCGGCAACGCTGATTCTGCCGAGCCGCTGCTCGTTTGGTTTGCCGTAGTTCAGGCAGACCTGTTCGACCGCGGTAAGGATGAGGAGCGTGTCCGCTTCCACGTCCTCTGCAAGGCGTTCGGAAGCGAGGTCCTTATCGATGACGGCCGCAGTGCCGGAAAGATCGCCGTTGGCGTCCCGTACGACGGGGATGCCGCCGCCGCCGACGGTGACGACGACGAATCCGCATTGAATCAGGCATTCGACCGCGGGCAGCTCGACGATTTCAACCGGTTTTGGCGAAGCGACGACCCTGCGCCAGCCGCGGCCGGCGTCTTCTTTTACGACATAGCCCTTTTCGGTCTGGAGCTTCTTTGCTTCGTCTTCGGTGTAAAATGGACCGATCGGCTTGCTGGGGTTGGAAAACGCCGGATCGCTTTGATCGACGACGACCTGCGTGACAACGGTGGCGACGCCTGTATGATTGCCGCGCGCACGCAACGCTTTGGCCAGTCCCTGCTGGATATGGTAGCCGATCATTCCCTGGCTCATGGCGCCGCAAACGTCGAACGGCATGGCCGGGGTCACGCTAACGGCGGTTTCGTTCTGAAGAACAATGCGTCCGACCTGGACCGTTGCCGTGCGCCAGGATCACGCGATACCCTTTTTCGATGATATCGGCAATGTAAACGGACGTTTTTTCAACGACCTCCAGCTGCGCTTCCGCGGTCGCCGGGCCTTTGCCTTGCTGAAGCGCGTTCCCGCCAAGGGCGATGACCAGTTTTTCCATTGTTGATACCTGCCTTATTAAAAATAAGTAGTCCTGCAAAAATTACTTTAGCATGCAGTTCCAAGCTTGTCAATTCATTCCGGGGAAAATCGTGCGTTTTTAACAGGAATTTCTAAAAATGCAGGATTATGACAAGTAAAATTGCAAACAAACAGACGAGAAGCGTTGGGAATCTGGCAAGAACATCGATATTATATAGGATTTAAGGCGATTTCAGCAGAATGGGCATAGAAAACGAAGACAGCTTATGAAATTAAAAAAGCAAGTTCCTGCAAAACAAAACAAGGCAAAAAGCGGTTTGCAAATCTATATCGAAGAGCGGAGAATATAAAACCCTGCGGTTTATACAAAACCACGAAGACGACCCCTGCGGACCGGGCGATATTTTACCCTAAATGTCGCCGCTTGACTTTGAAATGCGATTCCGCTAGACTAATCATGGTATGCTGAAGCAATGGTATGAAATTAAAGGCGGAAAACGGTTGGAAGGTACCGTGACCATCAGCGGCGCGAAAAACGCCGCGGTTGCCATTATACCGGCGGCGGTCCTCGCAGGCGAAACCTGCGTGCTGGAAAACCTGCCGCACATTCAGGACGTCCAGAGCCTCAAAGAGATTCTCGAGGAACTGGGCGTTTCCGTCGACTATACAGATGGCGATTGCATGCGCATCGATTCGCGTACGCTGAACACGACCAAGGCGCTCAGCGAGGCGGTCAGCAGCATGCGCGCTTCCTATTACTTGATCGGCGCTCTGCTGGCGCGCTATGGAGAGGTGGAAGTCGCGCTGCCGGGCGGATGCGTGATTGGCGCACGCCCGATCGACCAGCATATCAAAGGCCTGCGTGCGCTCGGCGCGGTGGTCGAATGCGATACGGAGCGCAACATCGTCCGCGCCCGTGCAAAAAAGCTGACCGGCGCGGAGATTTATTTCGACGTGGTCAGCGTGGGCGCAACCATCAACGTGATGCTTGCCGCCAGCATGGCCGAAGGGCTGACCGTGCTCAGCAATGTTGCAAAGGAACCGCATGTGGTCGACGTTGCAAATTTTCTGAATATGATGGGCGCCAGCGTCAAAGGCGCCGGTACGGACGTGATCCGCATTGCCGGCAGGCAGAAACTGCACGGCTGCGGCTACGCCATCATTCCCGATCAAATCGAAACGGGCACGTTTATGATCGCCGCCGCCGCGACAATGGGGGACGTGATCATTAAAAACGTAATCCCGACCCATATGGAAGCCGTGTCCGCAAAGCTCATGGAAAGCGGCGCGCGCGTGATCGAAGGCGACGACGGGCGGGATTTCTACATCCGCGTCGTTATGAACGACCGTCCGCGCGCAATCAACGTTAAGACCCTGCCGTACCCCGGTTTTCCGACCGACCTGCAGCAGCCGATCATGGCATACCTCTGCGCGAGCAACGGACTTTCCACAATCAATGAAACAATCTTTGAAAACCGGTTTAATCATGTCCGCGAACTGCGGCGCATGGGCGCCTCCATCAGCGCGAAGGATTCGTTCGCCAAGGTGAAGGGGATTGCATCCCTGCACGGAGCGGACATCTACGCAAGCGACCTGCGGGCGGGCGCCTCGCTGATGGTGGCCGGTCTGGCAGCGACGGGGGTTACCAATGTTCACAACATTGAATTTATTGACCGTGGATATGAATATATCGATTTAAAACTCAATGCGCTTGGGGCGACCGTGACAAGGCGCGAAAAGTAAGAATAGCGTGTAGCGTCGGCAAGGATGCCTTCCTCAAAAGAGGAAGGTTTTTGTTTTTGGGAAACAGGGGATAGACGGCCGCATCGGACGCAAAATTATACCTTGCAGGGTAGAATTGGAAATGAAGTGTGCACCTGACTGAATTGCAGGGAAAAAGGAAAAAACCATCACCCTGTATGGTACAATTGCTGGTAACAATTTGTTCATAAAACGCATATGAAATGTAGATATCCAAAGCAAATCACACTGATTATGAACTTATACACATCCCAAAAGCCGAAAACATCGCGATATGTGGATAACATGGTGGACAATGTGGATAAACGGGTGTGGATAACTCATACAGTTTTCGTGCATAATGCTGAAAACGGTAAAGATTTGCTGTATGGTAAAGCCGTAAAAAGAAAAGGAGTTTTGCAGGAAATCCTGCCGGAATTTGAGAAAAAACTCGAGGTGCGTGCAGAAAACGGAAGGCAGAGTGAAAAAAGGACGTGCCTTAAAACAGGAAAAATAACGGCTGGTTCCATAAAAGCACGCCGCCACTGGCGGGAATGGCGTGCAGCGGGTATACTGATAAGGAACAAAAGACCGGATGAAATGCCGGGCATGGAGGAGCAGAAAATGCGGATGTTTATTGCAGTCCCGCTTCCGCCGGATGTGGTGCGCGCGGTTGCGCATGCGCGCGCGGCGCTGGAAGGGTACGGCGCGGCGGGCCGGTTTGTCCCGCGCGAAAACTATCACGTGACGCTGCATTTTCTTGGGGAAACGGATCAATTGATGGAGGCGGCCGGTGCGGTCGGCGAAGCCTGCAAGGACATTCATCCGTTCGTCCTGCGGCTGGGCGGATATGGTTCGTTCAAGAGTGAAAAATCGCATACGGGGTTCGTTTCGGTTTCCTGCGACAGCGACGAGCTGGACAAGCTCTATGAATCGCTGGAAGCGGCGCTCTGGGAACGCGGTTTCGTAAAGAACCGCGGGCGGCTCACACCGCATATTACGCTTGGCCGGCGGATCGAAGGGGACGAGGGATTTGTTCTTCCGCCGCGCAATGTCGCGTTTACAGCAAATATGGTAACGCTTTATGAAAGCCGGAGCGAAAACGGCGTGATGCGCTACACGAGCCTGCACAGGGAGCGGTTAGTATGAAAAGCGAACTGACGTTCCTGCTCGGTAGGGCGGGAACGGGCAAAACCTGGCGAATTTATCAGCAGCTTAAGGCGCTGCAGGCCGCGGGAGAACGCGCGGTGCTGATCGTGCCGGAACAGTATACATTCGAGACAGAACGAGCGCTGGCAGACGAAATCGGTGGGCTGCTCGGCGTGCAGGTGTTCAGTTTTCAGCGGCTTTGCGAGCGTATTTTGCAGCTGCACGGGCAGACGAAGCCGTTTTTAAGCGCGCAGGGGTACCGCATGGCCGTGCGGCGTGCGCTCGAACGGAAAAAAGGCGAACTGAAGGTGTTCGGCACAGCGTGCGCGCAAACGGGATTCGCCGCCGAAGCAGAGCAAATCTTCCGGGATTTCAAGCGCGCCGGACTTTCGCCGGACGCACTGGACTCGCTCATACAAAAACTGTCGGCTGAATCACCGCTGGCGGAAAAGCTAAGCGATCTTTCTGTACTGTACCGCGAAACCGAAGAATATCTTTCCGAACGATATTTCAGCCTGGACGATGCGCCGGACACGGCGGCGGGCTTGCTGCCGCAGTCGTTCGTTTCCGGAATTCCTGTTTTTATCGACGGACTCGATCATCCGAACCGGCAGACATACCGGCTCATCGAGACAATGCTTTCGTGCTGTCCGGGGGTGACGGTCGCGCTGCGCGTCGGCAGCGACAGCCCGCCGGACGACGATCTGTTTGAACCGGACCGAAAAGCGCTTTATCTGCTGCGGCAGATCGGCGGGCGCTGCGGCGCGATCGTTCATGAAGAGCGTCTTTCGGTGCAGCAAGGTAATTTTGATCCGATGATGCGGCATATCGAGCGAAACCTGTTTGCCTATCCGGCGAAAACATGGCAGGGTGAAGCGAAAAACCTGACCGTGTTCGGTGCAAGCGACCGCCGCGCGGAGGCGGAGTCGCTTGCCGAGGCGATTCAAAGTCTTGCGCGGAAGGGCGTTCGCTACCGCGACATGGCGGTCATCGTCTCCGACTTGGACGCGTATGCCTACCTGATCCGCCGTTCGTGCGAACGCAGAGACATTCCGATTTTTCTTGACCGCAAGCGGCCGCTGACCGGACATGCCGCGATCGATGCGGTGCTTTCCGCCGTGCGGTTTACGGCGGGCGGTTATCCGGCCGCGGAACTGCTGAAGTTTATCAAAAGCGGCTATACCGACTGCCCGCAGGACGAAGCGGAAGAACTGGAGCTGTATCTGCGCCGCACCGGTATCCGCGGCGGGGCGTTGCTCAAGCCGTTTACCCGCGCGGAGCCTCCCGAAGCGGCGGAGCATGCACGCGGGCGGGCGGCGAACGCACTCGAACCGCTGGCAAAAGCGCTGGCGAAGGCGACGGTGTCCGAACAGGTGCGCGCGCTGTATGCGTTTTTACAGGGACTTGAATTGCAGCGGCGGCTGGAAGAACGAGCCGAACTGCTCGAGCGGGAAGGCCGCATCGCCGAGGCGCAGGAACATGCGCAGGTTTGGAACCTTTTGATCGAGATGCTCGATCAACTGGATGCGATACTGGGTTCCCTGCGCGTCGGGCGAAAGGGATTTCTTGCTTTGCTGGAAGAAGGGCTTGGCGGCGGAAGCGTCGGCGTTGTTCCCGGCACGGCGGACCAGGGACTGGTCGGCGACGTCGTGCGCACGCGCAGCCGCACGGTAAGAGCGCTGTTCGTGGTCGGCGCAAACGATGGTCTGCTCCCGTGCCCGCAGCAAAACGACGGACTGATCGACGAACGGGATTTGAGCGAACTGCGCATGCAGGGGACACAACTGCGCTTTACCGGCGCGGAACTCGGCGCGTACGACCGCCTCGATTTATACACGGCGCTGGCCAAGACGACGGAAACGCTTTATATCAGCTTTGCCTATGGGGACGGAACGAGCGAGCTTGCGCCGTCCTCCGTTGTGGAGCGCCTGATGACCATCTGCCCGAACTGCACGGTCAAAAGCGATATCGAATCGACCGGCGAACTGCCGGACTGCGAGGCGCAGGCGCTGACGCTTGTGGCGGGCGATTTAAGGCGATACCGGGAGAGCGGGGCTGCGTCGGAGCGCTTGCCCGCGCTGATCGACTGGCTGAGCGAAAAAGAAGAAACACGCGGGCTTGTCGCGCGCATGATTGAGGAAAGCGCCGCGCGCTTCGGCGGGCAGAAGATCGGACGGGAAACGGCAAACACCCTGTATGGTAGAATTGTTCAGATGAGTGCAAGCCGCTTGGAAAGTTTCAACAACTGCCCGTTTCAGCACTTTGTCCGCTATGGTCTTGGCGCACAGGAGGTCAAAGAATATACCGAGCGGGCGATGGACATGGGCTCGTTTTACCATGCGGCGTTGGAAGCGTTTGTGAACGCCGTAAACGAAAAGGAGCTGCACTGGAAGCTGCTTTCGGACGAAAAAGCTGTGGAAATTGTGGACGAAGTCCTGTCGGGCGTAATCGCCGGGCATAACTTTGGCATCCTTGCGGAAAACGAGCGGCTGAAGGCGACGCTGTTCTTGCTGGTTGAAACCATCCGCCAGAGCGCGCTGGCTATTACAAGGCAAATCCGCGCCGGCAGTTTTGAGCCCGTGTATACGGAAGCGCGCTTCGGGCCGGGCGAACCGTTCCCGGCAATCCGGCTTGCGCTCGAAGACGGAAGCGAGGCGTTCATAAAAGGAAAGATCGACCGTATCGACCGTGCGAATACGCAGGGGCGGACGCTTACGCGCGTTGTCGACTATAAGACCGGCGGACGCGATTTCGATTTCGCCGGCGTGCTCGAAGGGCTGACGCTTCAGCTGCCGCTTTATCTGATGGCGGCCAGCGGGAACGCCGAGGTGCGCGCCGGGCTGTATTACATGCCCGTGTCGCAGCCTGCCGTTTCGGACGCCGAGGAGGACGTTGAAGGTGCGGTTGCGGATGCGTTCCGCCTGCAGGGGCTGACGCTTTCGGACGCGGCGGTGGTGCGTGCGAGCGATAATCACATTGAAAGCGATTCTTCGGTTTTGTATAAAGTGCGCGCGGCGGGCGAAGATTCCTATTCCGGCAGCGTGTGTTCGAAAGCGGAGATGGATTTACTCATCCGCGCGGCAAAGCAAACGTCGGAAAAGACCTTTGCGCACATGATGGAAGGGGACATGCGCGCGTCCCCGGCGGCGCGTAAGAAAAACAGTCCCGCCTGTAAATACTGCGACTACAAGAGCGTTTGCCGATTCGACCCGAAAACGCCGGGTTGCAGCGTGCGGCTGTATCGAACGGTCAAACAGGAAGAATTTTTTAAGCTGATCGGAGGCGATGCGGATGCGATGGACCGATGAACAGCGTAGCGCAATTGAAACCGGCGGGAACCTGATCGTCTCCGCGGCGGCGGGGGCGGGGAAGACCGCCGTGCTGACCGAGCGCGTGGTGTCGCGCGTTCTGGATGGAACGCCGGTGGAAAACATGCTGGTGCTTACCTTCACACGCGCGGCCGCGGCGGAGATGAAAACAAGGATCGCTGCCCGCCTCAACGAACTTGCCGGCGAACAGGAAGACGTAAAGAAAACGCAGTATCTGCGCAGGCAGGCGCGGAATGTGGAAAGCGCGTATATTTCCACGATTCACGCGTTCTGTGCGCGCGTGCTCCGGCGGCATTATCATGCGGTCGGTCTGCCGGCGCAAAGCCGTACGGCGGACGATATGGAAAGCGCCGCGCTTATCGAGCGTGTGCGGGACGAGGTTTTGACAGCGCTTTCCGTAAGCGAAGATGAAGATTATAAAACGCTGCTTGCCGCGTTCGGCGGGGAAGACCCGGCGTGGAGCGCGGTGATGCAGACCTATCGCTTTACGCGTGCGCAGCCGGACCCGGACGGCTGGCTGGACGCCGCCAGCGCGCGTTACGGCGACGAACAAGCGCTGATGCGCCTGCTCGGGGACGCGGTTGCGTTTGCCGGACGCGAACTTTCGCTTGCGCTCGAACCGGTCGCCGCCGAAAGGGACGCGCTGCCGCCGCAATGGGATAAGGCGATTACCGCGTTGGACGACGATTTGACGCGCTGCCGTGCGCTGCTGCTCTGCAAAACCTATGACGAGTACCGCGAGGCGCTGAATTCGGTTGAATTTTCGCGGATGACCTTTCCGCGGGGAACGGCGGACGCGGAAAAGAAACCGGTCCAGGCTGCGCGGCAGGCGGAAAAGGATCTGATCAAGGTACAGCTGCGGCGTTTCAGCCGTCCGCAGCATGCGGAACTTACGATTTTGCGCCGTTCCGGCGAAGCGGTGCGGGCGCTGGTTGCGGTCGTCAAACAGTTTGAAACGGCGTATGCCGCCGCCAAACGCGAAGCCGGATTGCAGGACTACGACGATCTGGAGCATTTCACGCTGGAAGCGCTTTCGCATGAAGCGATTGCAAAAGAGTACCGCGAGCGGTTCGAGTGGATCGCGATGGACGAATATCAGGACAGCAACCGCGTGCAGGAGGAGATTGTAAAGCGCATTACCCGGGGCGATAATCTCTTTTTCGTGGGAGACGTCAAGCAGTCGATCTATCGGTTCCGGCAGGCGGAGCCAAAGCTGTTTTTGGAAAAACTTGCGTTCTTTTCGGGAGAACGGGGGACAAGGATCGACCTGACGAGCAATTTCCGCAGTTCCGGCGAGGTGCTGTCCGCCGTGAACGAAGTTTTTTCCGCGATTCTGAACGAGGATTCCGGCGGAATCGAATACGACGAGCGTGCGAAGCTCGCCTGCGGGGCAAACCCGCCTGAAGGCAGCGCGGAACTGCATCTGGTGCGGCGCGGGCTTGCGGAAACGGAGGAAGGGGAAGACCCGCTGGAGGACGCGGCGGACCTGGAGATTGAAGCAAGGCTGATTGCCGGCCGCATCCGGGAGATTATTGAAAAAGAATCGTATTTCGATCCGAAAACGGGGCAGGCGCGCGCATACCGCTACAGCGATTTTGCGGTGCTGCTGCGCACGGGCGCGGGCGCACAGACCGTTGCGCAGACGCTTGCGCAAAGCAGCGTGCCGAGCTATGCGCAATCCGGCGGCGGTTATTTCGACGCGGTGGAGGTGCAGATTTTCAGGAACTTGCTGCGCGTGATCGATAACCGGCGGCAGGATGTGCCGCTGATCTCCGTGCTCTGTTCCTCCATTGGGAATTTCACATATGAAGAACTGGCGCGCGTACGGGCCGCGCACAGGGCGGGATCGTTCTTTGAAGCGTTTGCCGCCTGTGCCGAACAGGACGAAACGGCGCTTGGGACGCGGGCAAAGCGCTTCTTTGAAACGCTCGCGCGGTACCGCGAAGAAAGCAGGCTGGTTTCCGTTGAGGAACTCGTCGGAAAACTGCTGGACGAAACGGGGTTTTATGAGGAGATGGGCGCGGGCGTCAACGGCATGCAGAGACAGGCGAACCTCAACGCCCTGCTCGATAAAGCACACGCGTTCGAGCAGACGGGGTCGCGCGGCGTATGGAGCTTTCTGCGGCAGATCGACCTTGCGGAAAACAACGCTTCCGTCGGCGCGGCACAGACGCTTGCGGCGGACGTGGTCCGCATTCTGACCATCCATAAATCGAAAGGGCTTGAATTCCCGGTCGTGTTTGTCGCGGGGCTTGGGAAACGATTCAATACCGAGGATATGCGGAAGTCCGTTTTGCTGCATGCGGACGGCGGGATTGCGCTGCGCTTTATTGACCGGGAGGAAAACGGCGCGCGCGTCAAGCGCGACACGGTCGTGCGCCGCACGCTCGCCGAGCGCGTCAAAACGGAACAACTGGGTGAGGAAATGCGCGTTTTGTATGTTGCGATGACGCGCGCTAAACGGAAGCTGATCCTGACGGCATGCGTCGACAAGCCGGAGGAGAAACTGGCGCTTGCACCGGAACGCCCGAAGGCCTGGCAGGTGCTCAAATGCTCCGGCATGGCACAATGGCTTTTGATGGGAAACCACCATTTTTTGACGCGCAAGGTGCATGAGCGGGAAACTTGGCTTGCGGGTGAAAAGAAAGAAGTCCTGCCTGAACTGCCGCCGCCCGATCCGGTAACGCTGGCGGCGGTCCGGGAAAGACTCGGCTGGGAATATGCGTTTACCGGCGCCGTGCAGCTTGGCGCAAAGGCAGCGGTCAGCCGTATTGGCAAGGATGAAAACGAGCCGCCCGTGTTTTCCGAACCGGCGTTCCTCGGCAAAAAAAAGAGCGCGGTATTCACCGGGACGGCGACGCATGCCGCCATGCAGTATCTTCCGCTGGAAAAAGCGATGGACAAAGAAGAAATCGGTGTGTATCTGCAGCGGCTGGCACAAACCGGAAAGATCACGCCCGAACAGGCGGAAGCTGCGGACGCGGATGCCATCGCGTGGTTTACAGATTCTTTGCTGGCGCAGCGGATGCGAAAGGCGGAGCGGCTGGAGCGGGAGCTTTCGTTTTCCTATGCGATTGCGGCAAACGTGCTTTATGGCGAAGAGATCGACACGGACGAACAGGTCCTCCTGCAGGGCGTGATGGACGTATGTTTCCTCGAAGCCGGCGGCTGGACGATTGCGGACTACAAGACCGACCGCGTCCGGCCGGGCGAAACCGCCGAAGCGGCGGCGAGCCGTCACGCGCGCCAGCTCAGGCTGTATGCAGCCGCGCTGGAGGCGCTGAGCGGGAAGACGGTTGTGCAGACGCTGGTCGTGCTGCTGTCTCATCGGGAAATCGTTGCGGTATAGCACAAAAGCGCTTGCAAAGCAAAAAAGAACGTGCTACGATAACGGAGAAATCGGGAACGCGTTTCCCGAAACAACACAATAGCTTCGGGGCGGGGTGCAATTCCCCACCGGCGGTGAAGCGGCAGTGCCGACAAGCCCGCGCGTCAGAACGACTGAGACGGTTGGAATCCGTCGCCGACGGTAGACCGGTCGAAAGACCGGAAAGTCCGGATGAAAGAAGCAAAATGCCGCGCGAAACGGTATGCATTCACCCCGCAGTTTTCTGTGGGGTTTTTTGTACGGAGGAAATTTTCATGAAGCAAAAAAGCACCGTGGACCGTCTCGTGAAGCTCGGCATGCTGACCGCGCTTTCGGTTATCCTCGTGTATGCCGTCCATTTTCCAATTTTTCCCGCGGCGTCGTTTTTGGAATACGACATGGCGGACGTGCCGATCCTGATCGGGACGTTCCTGTACGGCCCCTGGTGGGGGCTCGGGCTGACCGCGGTGGTCAGCCTTCTGCAGTGGCTGCTGGTTTCGCCGCAGAGCATGTGGGTCGGCGCGCTGATGCACTTCTGCGCGACCGGTTCCTATGTGATTGCGGCGGGGCTGATCTATCAAAAACACCGTTCGCTCAAGGGCGCGATCATCGGCATGGCGGTCGGCTCACTGCTGCAGACGGCGATGATGGTGCCGATGAATTTGATTTTTACGGTGTATTTTTACGGCGTACCGAAAGACACGGTCGTCGCGTTGCTTCCGACGGCGATCATTCCGTTCAACGCGATCAAGACCGTGGCGAACTCGCTGATTACGTTTCTGCTCTATAAGCGCGTGGAAAAACTGCTTCGCTTCGATTTGATCAAGCCAACCGCAAAGCATCCTAAGCCGGCAGAAACCGGGAACGCAGAAAAGAACCAGGACGGTTAATAGATAGAAATATATTGTTGCAAACAGCCCTAAAAGGGTTGACGGGATTCATTAACTGGTTTATTATAATAACAGTAATTGTTATTGTAAAAGAGCAAATAATAAGAAATGTTTTGGAGTGAAACGCATGCGGTATTCGCATCAACGAGAAAAGATTTATCGAGCGGTGGCGGAAAGCGACGCGCATCCAACTGCGATCATGGTGTACGATGCGCTGAAGACCGAAATGCCGAAGCTCAGCCTTGGCACGGTCTATCGCAATCTGAATCAGCTTGCTGACGCCGGGAGGCTGAAAAAAATTCCGCTGGCCGACGGAAGCTGCCGGTTTGACAAAACGACGGTCCCGCATTCGCACATTGTATGCGAGGAGTGCGGATGTGTTGCGGATGTTGAACTGCCGGCGATGGAGCAGATGCGCCGGGCGGTCGAAGACCAGACCGGCTATTCGCTGCGCTCCTACGACGTTGTTTTACGCGGGCTTTGCAAAAACTGCCAGAAGGCGGTTGCGGGCAGGTCGCTGCTGTAAAGCGGGGGACGGCCGGGCGGTCGGGCGTTCCGGACATGGAAGAGAAGACGCTTTTCAAAATATGCAATAAACAGGAGGGTGAAAAAGTTATGGAACTCAAAGGAAGCAAAACCGAACGGAATCTGATGGAAGCGTTCGCGGGGGAATCCCAGGCGCGCAACAAGTACACGTATTTTGCATCGGTTGCAAAGAAGGCGGGATTTGAGCAGATCTCGGCGATTTTTGCCGAGACGGCGGATAACGAAAAAGAGCATGCAAAACTTTGGTTCAAGGCGCTGCAGGGCGGTGAAATGCCCGACCTCAAAACCGCGCTTGTGATGGCGGCGGACGGCGAGCATTATGAATGGACGGACATGTACGCCCGTTTTGCCGAGGAAGCGAAGGAAGAAGGGTTTGACAAGCTCGCGTATCAGTTTGCGGCGGTCGCCCAGATCGAAAAGGGACACGAAGAGCGTTACCGCAAGCTCCGCGAGAACCTCGAAGACGGCATCGTTTACGAACGTGACGGCAAGGTTTTCTGGCAGTGCCGCAACTGCGGATACGTTTACGAAGGCACCAAAGCACCTGAAGTGTGCCCGGTTTGCGCACATCCCAAGGCGTTCTTTGAAATCCGCAAGATCAACTACTAATCGAAGCATCCAGCGACAGGGACCGCGGCGTACTCGCCGCGGTCCTTTGGCGATTTGCATAAAAAACAGATTGTGTGCAGGTTGCTCACCAACATACGGGGAATCTATGGTATTCTGATAACATCAAATCAGGAGGTCGAAGAAATGGGATTGTTCGATAAAAAAAGCACATCGGTCTGGGAGTTCGAAGAGAGATTAAAGCGGGACCCGAAATTCATGCTGGACGTTTTGCATCTCTTCGACGGGAATCCGACGCTTGCAACCGTCACAAGCGGTGTAAAAAGGCTTGGATTTAATTTGGAAGCGGACGGCATGATCAAGGCTATCGCGAGCGCGCTGGAATACTATAAGCGTACGTACGGTGACCAGTTTGAAGAAACCACCGGTTCGGGCAGCAAGAGCTTCATGGGCTTCAAACAGTAACGCCGCAGAAAGCGCAGGAAAAAAGATTTACGGGCGAAGCGCGGACGGCAGCAATCTTTCGACACAAAAAACAACGGAACGGAAGCGTTCCGTTGTTTTTTGCTGAAAACCCGCTTCTTAAAAAACTGTAGACGGAAGTTCACATTCAGTTTTTTGTGATGTTGCAATGCGGGGGCTGGTGTGTTTGCATAATAGGTAGAAGTCCGTTATACTGGTCATACAATCATGGGGGACTCTACATATTGGGGTTCTCGTGTGGAGGTGAAAACAATGGAACTGCATGGAATCGTAACGCTGCCCGTAATCCCGCTTCGGGGAATTGCGGTGCTGCCTGGCGAGATTATGCATTGCGATATCGGCCGTAAAAAAACGCTCTCGGCAATGGAGCAGGCGCTCTCCGACGAAGGGTATGCTTTCTTTGTCGCGCAGAAAAACGCAAAGGTCGTGGACGTAACGCCGGACGATCTGTATTCGGTGGGCACGATCTGCCGCATCCGGCAGGTCTTCCGCATTCAGAACGACACGGTACATTTGCTTGTAACCGGCGTTGTGCGTGCGCGCGTGGAGAACATCATTTCTGAAAATCCGCATTACACCGCGCAGGTGCAGGTGCTCGAAGCCGAAGAGCCGGACGAGGCGACCGTGGAAGCGCTGCGCCGCCGCCTGAGCGAGGGCTTTACCGAGCACGCCAACCAGCGCGACCGCCTGACGCAGGATCAAAAGGACGCAATTCTCGCGCTGCCGACGCTTGCCGAACTGACGGATGCGATTGCGCAGCAGGTGGTCGGTAAGTTGGAGGACAAGCAAAAGCTGATTGAAACCGACGATCTCGTGACCCGATCGGCAACGCTGCTGGGCGTTATCGAAAACGAACTGCTCATCATGCAGGTCGACCGCCGCATCGCGGGTAAAATCAAGGCTGCGCTTGAGCGCAACCAAAAAGAATTTGTCCTGCGCGAGCAGCTGAAAGCCGTACAGGAAGAGCTTGGCGAGGGCGACGACGAGGTTGTCGAAGGGTACCGCGAACGCGCGCTGGTAAAGAAACTGCCGGACGAAGTGCGCGCGGCGCTCGATCGCCAGATCGACCGGTTTGCTTCGCTGCCCGGCGGTTCGCATGAAGCGCCTATGGCGCAGGCGTATATCGAGCTGATTCTCGATTTGCCGTGGATGGAAGCCACGGAAGACAATCTGGATTTAAAGCACGCGCGCGCCGTGCTGGACCGCGATCATTACGGCATGGAACGCGTCAAGTCGCGCATCATCGAAAGCCTGGCCGTGCAGCGGCTGACCAACAATCCGCAGGGACAGATTCTCTGCCTCGTGGGCCCGCCGGGCGTCGGCAAAACGTCCATCGTCCGCGGGATTGCGGAGGCGATGGGACGTAAATTCGTCCGCATGAGCCTCGGCGGCGTGCACGACGAAGCGGAAATCCGCGGACACCGGCGCACGTATATCGGCGCGCAGCCCGGCCGTGTGATCGAAGCCGTCCGCAAGGCCGGTTCCATCAACCCGGTACTGCTTTTCGACGAAATCGACAAGCTTGGCGCGGACGTGCGGGGCGACCCGTCTTCGGCCATGCTGGAGGTGCTCGACAGCGCGCAGAACAATGCGTTTATCGATCACTTCCTTGAGCTGCCGTTCGACCTTTCGCGCTGCATGCTCATTACGACCGCCAACGACGCGGGGGCAATCCCGCAGCCGCTGCGCGACCGCATGGAGCTCATCGAGGTGCCGAGCTATCTTTTTTATGAAAAAGAGGAGATTGCAAAGCGGCATCTGCTTCCCAAGCAGATGGAAAAGAACGGGTTGAAAAAAAGCAACCTGCGCGTGTCCGAAGGCGCGCTGCAAACGCTGATCGGCTGCTATACGCGCGAAGCCGGCGTGCGGGAACTCGAACGCGTGCTCGCAAGCGTCTGCCGCAAGGCCGCCTGCGAAATTGCGGACGGGAAAACGCGTATTACGCTGACCGACGGGCGCATTACGGACTGGCTCGGGCCGCGCAAATTCAGACGGAACGAACCGCTCCGGCCGGACACGGTCGGCGTGGTCACGGGGCTTGCCTGGACCAGCGTGGGCGGCGAAACGCTGGAGGTGGAAGCCGCGGCGGTGCCCGGCAAGGGCGTCTTGCAGCTCACCGGCCATCTGGGCGACGTGATGCAGGAGTCCGCAAAGGCGGCCATGACGTATGTGCGTGCCAACGCGAACCGCTTCGGCATCGATCCGAGTTTCCTCGAAACGCTGGACGTGCACATCCATGTGCCCGAGGGCGCCGTTCCCAAGGACGGACCGTCCGCAGGCGTATCGATGGCGACGGCGCTGGTTTCCGCGCTGACCGGAATTCCCGTTAAGAGTTCCGTTGCGATGACCGGCGAAGTTACGCTGCGCGGGCGCGTCCTGCCGATCGGCGGTCTGCGTGAAAAGCTGCTTGCTGCGGTACGCGCGGGTATCGAGCGCGTGGTACTGCCAAAAGACAACCGCGAAGACCTCTATGACGTTCCGGCGGAAGTAAAGGCGGCGCTGAAGATCGACTTTGCGGAAACGGTGGACGAGGTGCTCGGCGTTGCGCTGACGATGCACCCGCACGGCACGGAACCGCTGATCAATTTACCGGGAATGGATATGACGCATGAAGCCGTTCGCCATTAAGCAAGCCGAATTTGTCACCAGTGTGGGGCAGGGACAGCAGTACCCTGCCTCGCTTGCGTGCGAAATTGCAATCGTGGGGCGCAGCAACGTTGGCAAATCAAGCCTCATCAACAGCATCTGCAACAACAAAAAGCTGGCGCGGATTTCCCAAACGCCCGGCAAGACGCGCCTGATCAACTACTTTCTGCTCAACAGGGAACTGTATCTGGTCGATTTGCCGGGATACGGCTTTGCAAAAACCGGCAAGGCGGAACAGCGCAGCTGGGGCGAACTGATCGGCAGCTATCTCGGCAGCGGGCGGCCGAAGCATCTGCTGCTGCTATTGGACATCCGGCATGCGCCTTCCGTGGAAGACAAGCAGATGTTTGAGTGGGTGCTTTATTATGGCGTTCCGTTTACGCTGGTTGCGACCAAGTCGGACAAACTGAGCAAGTCCGCCCGCGCGGCGGCCGCCTGTAAGGCTGCCAAACTGCTCGGTGCGCCGCCGTTTGCCGTACCGTTTTCCGCGGAGAGCAAAGAAGGGCGCGACGAGCTGATTGCCCGCATCGGACAGATTGCCGAAGACTGCGCAAAACGGGCATAATCGCTGACAAAAACCGGTTGCAAGACCATCCGGCGCGCCGGAATGAAGGTTTCACTTGACAGGCGAAAAAAACTTCTGCATAATAACCTGCGTAATGTTTGAAATCAAAGGCAGGACTGAAGGATATGGCATTGCATAAGTGTCCGAAATGCGAACTGAATTACGTTCGCGACGGGGAAGATTTCTGCGACGTTTGCAAGCGCGAAATGAAGCGCGCGCAGGCACGCGGACGGCATGTTGAAGAGAGTTCCGAAGAAGACGAAATCATCATGTGCACCGAATGCGGAGAAGCGCCCGCCGTGCGCGGCGGCGAGCTTTGCGCGGCGTGCCTCAAGGAGCAGAAGCGGCAGGCGGACCTGGAAAAAACCGCCGATCTGGACGACGAAGATTACGATGACGACGATGACGGCGAAGAGATTGAAATAGACGGGGACGACACGTCGGACGAGGAATAAACGGACCCTCCGGCGGACGGGGAGAGGAGCGAACGGATGCGTATCTACGCCATGGCGGACCTGCACCTTTCGCACTCCAACGAAAAGCCCATGGACGTTTTTGGCGAAGCGTGGCGGGGGCATGCCGAAAAGATCGAGCACGCCTGGCGCGCCACAGTCGGGCAGGACGACCTTGTGCTCGTTCCCGGAGATATCAGTTGGGCGATGCAGCTCAACGACGCGCTGCCGGACCTTGCGTATATCGGGCGGCTTCCGGGGCGGAAAATTCTTCTCCGCGGCAATCACGATTACTGGTGGAGCGCCATCGGCCGTGTGCGCGCGGCATTGCCGCAGGGGATGCGCGCGCTGCAGAACGACGCGTTCCTAGAAGGAAGCGTCGGTATCTGCGGAAGCCGCGGCTGGCTGACGCCGGGAAGCACGAACTATACGGCGGACGATGAAAAGATATACCGGCGCGAAACCGACCGTCTCAAGCTGTCCCTGCGCGCGCTGCCCGACGCGGAGACAAAAATTGCGATGATGCATTATCCGCCGTTCTGCGAACGGGAACGCGGGTCTGCGTTTACCGAACTCTTCGAGCAGAACGGGATCGACATTGTGGTATACGGCCATCTGCATGGGGACGCAAACCGGTATGCGTTTGAGGGCGAGCGAAACGGCGTGATTTATCATTGCGTCGCCGCGGACAAGCTGGATTTTGTCCCCAAACGGATTTATTGAATGACACGGGCCGGGCGGAACGCCCGGCCCGCTGCAGGGTATCACCGCGGGGTCGCCGCGGTTTTTATTTTGCAAAATCGCGGGCCGGAGCGAAATGAAACCACAAAAAGGGGGTTGTTCCATGTGTACGAGGTTTGTTTACAACGGCGACGATACGATTACCGGATTCAATTTTGATATCGACCTTGCCGTGTGGGACCATAAACTGCTCTTTGATGAAAGCAGGTTTGGCATCGGCATCAAAATGCCGGACGGCGTATATCATATGTTTCACGGCGTGCATGCCGGCGGCAATGCGGGCACGCTGCTGTACGTCCACGGCAACGAGAAAGCGGCGGTGTGCAGCACACCGGGCTGCGTCGTGATTTCCGATCTTGCAGAGCGCTATGTCAAAAGCGAACTTACGTTTGACGAAGCGCTTGAGATTGTTCGCAATAGGAAAATCGTTTATGCGCCGGATGCGACGATGCAGGCGATGCTGTCCGACTCAAAGGGACGGGCGCTGATCGTTGAACCGGGGATCGGCTTCCGCCTGGAGGAAAAACAACGGTATTCGCTGATTACGAATTATTCCCTGCTGAATCCGGCGAGCACGCAGCCTTATATCGTGCCGGGCGACGACCGATACGAACGTGCTAAGGAATGGCTCGAGCAAGCGGACGACGGCTTTTCCGTGCAGGACGCGTTCGCGCTCCTTTACGAAGTCCGGCAGGAAGGGCTTTGGGCGACGCGCGTTTCGTTTGTTTTCTCCGCGCGGCAGGACCGCGTGTACTACGCGCTGAACAACGATTTTTCAAATATACGGGAACACAGATTTGCGATGGCGTAACCGGCGCGTGCAGACCGAACCAAAGATAAAACAAGCGCCCGCAGAAACGGGCGCTTGTTGTCGTTTTATTTATCCAGCTTGTGTGTCTGCTGCATCTTCCTGTTCGCACCGAACCAACAGTCGGTTGGTGCCGTTATCTTTGCAGGTCATGAGCGTCAGCCCGCAGGTGCCCTTGTAGGAGTCCAGTGCGCTGAACGAATCCGGCGCAATGCTCTTGATCTGATACACAACATAGCGCACGCGCGTACCCGTTGCACTGTCGGTCAGGTAAATTTCGCTGCCGACCGAAAGGGACTTCAGCTGCCCGAAATGCGCGCCGCTTTTGTAGTTGTGCCCGATGAGCACGAGGTTGCCCGCTTCGTTCGGATCGGGGCCTTTATAACGGCAGATCGAGATCTTGAGCAGATTATAAGACCATTTGCCGATGATAGGGAGCTCTTGGTTCAGCTCCGGAATCTCGAGGATGCCGATTACGCCGTCTTCGCCGGTCGCGTTGATGATCTTTTCGATCGTTGCGCTCAGCTCGGAAACGTCCGGTGCATCGGGCTGAACATATTCGCCGCTTTCATCGACGCCTTCGTTCGAGCCGTCGTCGGCGAGGTGTTCATCCGCGTCTGCAGCGGCGCTTGCATCCGCATCGGCGTCGGTCTGTTCCAGATCCTCGTTGGAATCATCGGACGGTTCCGGCGTGTCCGCGGCCTCCGTAGGCTCCGGCGAAACGGTGACGACAGGCGTCGCCGTCGCTTTTGCCTTATATGCTTCCAGGAGCACCGTTGCATTTTTTCCGGCGGCTTCACCCTCAAAGAGCTTAACGCCGATGAGCGTGAGCGCGGCAAAGCCGAGGAGGATGGCGACCAGGCCGAGCGTGCGGATTGCGTTGAGCTCCCGCTGCGCTTTTGACCGGCGCCTTTTCTTTGCATGCCTGCCTGTAACGGTCAGTCCGGTTGGTTCGTCGTCCTTATGCGTCGTTAAAGCGTTTCTTCCGGATGGCATACCAAACTCCCGCCGCAATCAGAAGCGCACCGCATAGGCCGCCGAACACATATACCAGCGTGAAATCCTGGCCGGTCTGCGGCAGGCTGCTCAAGCCGGTGATGTAGATGGTGATGGAGGCGCGGTTCGAGCTGTCGTCGTTGATCCAGGCGTAGAGCTTCGTGCCGGTAGTCGGCGTGTTGTAACGGGCGTAGAGCTGGATCTGCGCCTGTCCGTCTTCCATGTCGGCCCGGCTGTCGTTCAGGGTCGCGCTTGAGATCTTGAGGTAGGACGAGCTCCAGCTCCAGTGTGCGGTGCTCGTGTCGTCGTTGACGACGGTGCCGTCCGCTTCATGCAGCGTGAGCGTATAGGTACCGTAGCGGCTCGAACTGTTGAGTGCGGTCGGCCCTTCCAGCGTCAGGTAACGCGCGGTGTACACGTTTACGGTCGCCGTATGCGCCGAGGTGTAGGTGCCTGCGCCGTTGATGGTCGCCGTGATGGTGCTGCTTCCGTTCGTGCCGGACGAATTGGACGTATAGGTCGCCGTGCAGATCAGCGACGTACCGCTGGTGGTAAACGCCGTCGGCGCGGACAGCGAGCCGGCCGTCGTGTTGGAATTGCTCCAGGTCACGGTGGAAGAAGAGGTAATCAGATCTCCGCCGTAATCGACCTTCAGCTGAATGGTTGCGCTGGTACTGGCAGAGGTGATGTTCTGCGTGGCCGGCGTGATGGTGATGATCGGATTCACTGTGACCGTGCAGGTTTTGGTTTGCACGGCACCCAGCGTGGGCGTGTTCGTTGCGGTGATGACCGCCTGGCCGGCGCCGACCGCCGTCACATAACCGGTGTTCGGGTCGACCGTCGCCACGACGTCCCTGCTGGAAGACCACACTGTGGTGCTGCCCGAAGAAACGTTGCCTACGGTGAGAGTCTGTGCCGCGCCGCCGTTCAACGTCAGGGTGGAGTTGCTGATGGTCATGGCCACGACGTTGATGGTTATCGCGCTGCTGGTAACCGGATCAGGGCCGCCGTCGTCGCTGGCGGTTACGGTGATGTCTGTGGCGGTGCCCGGAATCATGCCCGTTACGGTGATGGTGTCGCCTGTCGTGCTGGAAAGGTTGACATATCCGCCGCCGGTCGTGTTATTCCAGGTGTAGGTAAGGGTTCCAACCGGCGCGCCGGTCGGGGTTGCGGTGAGATCGACCGTTCCTCCTACGGGAATGGTGTAGCTCTGGCCTGCGCCGGGCGTAATGGTAACGGCGGTGACGTCCGCCAAAGCCGAGTTCGGAATCCCGGCGATGACCAGCGCCAGCGCAAGCGTCATTACGACCGCAGCCGCTCTGGATAATCTGATTTTCTTCATGATTTTGGTTCCTCCTTTTGAGCGAACGGAACGTTATTCTCGGATGAATTTACGCAATGGAATGATACTATCATACGAACAGGTCTTCCTAATGTCAATAAAAGCAGGTTATCGTTTTCGATTTCTTTACCGAAACGTAACGAATCCGCCTTGTTACGGCGTCAAACCTGCACCGTGGCCGTAAAACAGAGACCAAACGCGCATTATTGGTAAAACGTGTTGCCGCCGATAAACTCGCGCAGGATCGAAGTAGGCGGGATTTCATCCTCCACGTTTGCCTCCATAAAGTAGTTCAGGAATTTCACGATCGAGTGCGCTTCATCGTAATACGGGCTTTCGAGCTGAACGGCGGTCAGCAGCGGGAAAATGTGCTTTTTCAGCACCGCGGGCTCGTAGATCAGCGTCGTGTTGAAGATTGCGTCCGCATCTTCCTGAAACGGGAAAATCCATTTTTCCTCACCCGCGCGCACGCTGTCCCACATGGAGAGCGTACGTTCGATGGAAGCGCCGCGCGTTTCATAGTCGCGCACCATGCGCCGCAAGAGGCGGATGGACGTGGTCGGGATGCGGTTGTGGTCGTCCAGATTGAGCGTAGTCAGCGCGGAGACGTAGAGCCGGAAAATCAATTTTTTGTCCACGGTGCCCGGAAGCAGTTGCGGGTTGAGGCCGTGGAGCCCTTCGATGACCAGCGGGGCGCTCTCGTCGACGCGGATTTTCACGCCGCTGCGGCAGCGGCGCTGTTTGATGAAATCGAAGCGCGGCAGTTCGACCTCCTCGCCGGCCATCAGCCGGGTCAGATCGCTTTGAAACTGTTCCACGTCGATGGTGTTGAAGTGTTCCAGGTCGATCTTGCCGTCCGGGCCGGGCTTGATCGTGTCGCGGTCGCGGTAATAGTCGTCCAGCGAGACGAGCACCGGTGTTTTTCCGTGGACGCGCAGCTGCGTGCAGAGGCGGTTGGCGCTGGTCGTTTTGCCGGAACTGGACGGCCCGGCGATGACCACGGCGCGTGCACCGCGCTCGATGATTTCGTCCGCAAGCGCGGCGAAGCGTTTTTCGTGCAGCGCTTCGTTGACGCGTATCAGCGTGCGGACGTCGCCGCTGAGCACCATGTCGTTGAGATCGGCCACCACGGTGCAGTGCATGAGCCGTCCCCATTCCTCGCTTTCGGAAAACACGCCCGCAAGATGCGGCATGTATACGTGTTTTGCAGGCACGTTTGGGTCCTTTGCCGACGGACGGATCAGAAACAGGCCGGTCGGCAGCGCCTGCAGGTCGAATACGTTCGCATAACCGGTGGACGGCGCCATTTCGCCATAGAAATAGTCCACGTAATCTTCCTGCCGGTATACGTCAAAATAGGAAAACTGACGCCAGCGAAGCAGGCGCACCTTGTCCTCCTGTCCGTCACAGCTGAAGAAATCGATTGCATCGTCAACATCGACCCGCTTACGCTCCAGGGTGAGGTCCGCTTCCACAATGCGGCGCATTTCGCGCTTGACGGCAAGCACTTCCGGTTCAGTCAGGCGCATATTGTCCCCAACGCTGGCGTAAAGGCCGGCGCCGACGGCATAGTTGATGCGCACGCGGGTTTTTGGATACAGCTTGCGCATGGCGAGCAGAAACACAAACAGCATAGTTCGCTCGTACACGCGGTTGCCGCGCGCGGAATCGTACCGCAGGAGAGAAACTTCTCCGTTTGCCGCGCGGACGGCGCGCCGCAGCATCGCGCGCGGGACGGATTTGCCCTCCTGCTCGCGAACGGGCACGTAATTGAGCGTAAACGTTTCGCCGGCGACGTTGGCGGCGAGCGGTCGCGTGCGTAAATCAGCGCTGTCCAGCCCGAGCTTGCGCACGAGGTACAGAAGCGATTCGCCGCACTGCGCGTCCACCGGGCGGCCATCTATTTTCAGCAGCATGGTATTCTCCTTTGCCGGTCTGTTTTATTACCCCGGCGCATCAGCCCCAGAGGAGGGAAAGCGCGGGGACGATTTGCTTTTTGCGGGAGATTACGCCGGGCAGATACGCGGCGTTGTTTTTGAGCGTCACGTTAAAAGCATGCTCGACCGTTTCGGTATCGCCCACGGCATAGAGCCGTGTGCCCTCTTTGAGCACGTCGGTGAGCATCAGCAGCATCATGTCGAAACCGCGCTTTTTTATTTCCCGCTCCATAAGCGCGAGGAAACCGTCCTTCATTTTGGCGAATTCGTCGGTGTCCGCCGTGGTAATCTGCGAAATGCCGAGCGAATGGCCGGAAAACTCAAACTGCTTAAAGTCCGCAAAGTATAAATCCTCAAGGCTGTGGTTCCCGCTTGCCGAAACGGAGAAGATCTCCTCTCCGAGCGTTTCCAGCGAAAGCCCGGCAATCTTGGCCATGCGCGCGGCCATTGCGCGGTCCACGTCCGTACTGGTCGGAGACTTGAACGCGATGGTGTCCGAAACGATGGCCGCAGCGAGCAGTCCCGCGAGTTTTTTGCTCGGCATAATCCCGCGCTCGAAAAACATGCTTGTGATGATGGTGCAGGTGCTTCCGACCGGCTCGTTGCGTACGTAGACCGGCGAGCTCGTCTGCACGTCCGCAATGCGGTGGTGGTCGATGATTTCGACGATTTCCGCCTGTTCGAGGCCGGGGACGGACTGTGAAAGTTCGTTATGGTCAACCAGTACGACGCGCTTGCGGTTGGGACGCAGCAGGTGGAAACGCGAGAGCGTGCCAACCACGCGGTCGTCGTCGTCCAGAATCGGGTAGCTTCGGAAGCGGGATTTCAGCGTTTCCTCGCGCACGTCGTCCACATAGTCGGAAAGGTGGAACGAAACGAGGTTTTCCTTCCGGCAGATGCGCGAAACGGGCACGGCGAGAAACACGAGCCTGCAGGCGGCATACGCGTCGTGCGGCGTGGCGATGACACAGGTTTTTTCGCAGCCGGCCAACAGAGAGCGGTCCACCTCGGATTCGCAGACGATCACGCACCCGGCGTGCTGTTCGAGCGCGCGCTTGAGCGCCTCCGGCTGATTGCCGCAGATGACCACGCTGCCCTCCGGGAAGTCCGGCATGCCCGTGTGATTCGGCAGAGAGAGCACCAGTTCGCCGGAAAATTCGTTAAGCTCCGCTTCCGGGTTGAGCAGTTGCCCGTCGAGACAGGCAAGCAGGTTGAACAGCGGGATACCGTCCACGCGGTTGCTGGCAATAAGCTGCATATCGTAGGAGGCGATTTCCTCCGGCGTGAGCATGCCGTAGAGGCGGCCGTCCTCGTCCGTGACCGGTAAGGCGGGCACGCCCGCGCTGCCGCTGGCGATGGTCTGCCAGGCATGGTAAGCGCTGATGGCGGCGGAAAGAATCGGCGGAGTGTCGTAATTTAAATCGGACACCTGCGTGCGGACGTTGTGCAGCGAAGGCGGCGCGGCAAAGTCGAATTTATCGAGCACAAGCTGCGTCTGGTCGCTGACTTCGCCGATGCGCGCGGCGGTATAGGCGCGTTCTCCCAATGCGTTTTTCAGCATCGCATAGGCGATTGCGGCGACGATTGAATCCGTGTCCGGATTGCGGTGCCCTGTAATAAAAATCGGTTCCATGTATCCTCCCGGCGAGTTTTTTGTACCGGCCGCGCCGACCGGCGGCGGGAAAAGACGACAAAACCGCTGCCAAAGCGCATCAGCCGGCAACGGGTTCGCTTCTTCCTATTTTAACGGGTTGCGGGGAAAATCGCAAGCGGACGGCTTTTGCCGTCCGCTTGTTTTACGTATGTCAGCGCTCCGACGCCACGAAGAACAGCGCCACCGTACCCGGGCCGGAGTGCGCGCCGATGCTCGTGCCGATGTCGTCGATATGAACGAGCATCTTTGGATACGTCTCCCGGATGAGGCCCGCGACGTATTCCGCGTCCTCCGCTGCGTCGCAGTGGCCGAGGAACACGACGTCCGTCGCGGTTTCGTCCACGGTTTCCACCATGTGATCAAACAGTGCGCGCAGGGACTTTTTGCGGCCCTGCACTTTGCCCGTGGCGACCAGAAAACCGCCGTTGTCGACATGCATCACGGGTTTTATGTTGAGGATCGTTGCAATGGCCGCCGTCGCGCCGCTGATGCGGCCGCCGCGCTTAAGGTAAACGAGGTCGTCCACGGTGAACCAATGCGCAAAATGGAGTTTGCTTTCTTCAAGCCACCGGGTCAGCGCATCTAAGCCGAGCTCTTTTTGCTTGCGCGCGGCGTAGTAGACGAGCAGGCCTTCGCCGAGCGAGGCTGAAAGGGAGTCCACGACGATTACTTTGCGCTGCGGGAATTTTGCTTCCAGGTCTTCTTTTGCGGCGAGCGCGGATTGGAGCGTCCCGGACAGCTTGGAGGAAAAACCGACATAAAGCACGTCCTCACCGGCCTTCAGCACGGGCTCGAACGCTTCGATAAACGAATAGGCGTTGATTTGCGCGGTAGTGACCAGTTTGCCGGCGCGCATTTCCGTAAAAAACGTTTCGATCGGCAGGTCCGATCTGCCGGGAATGTAGCTGTAATCCTTCCCGTCCAGCGTAAAGCCCATCGGAAGGACGGTAACGTTCCACTCGTCCGCAAATTTTGCGGGAAGATCGCTGGTTGCGTCGGTAAAGATACGGTAAGCCATACTTCGCCTCGTTTCTGCGCGCGGCAGCGGCGCGCCTTTTAGTATCCGCGGGGGAAACCACCGCGAACTGATACTTTATTGTACCGTCTTTTCAAAAACGTGACAAGCGCTTTGGACAAACACTGGTTTTGATTATCAAACCAGTGGCCCGCACAGGCGGGCAGCGGGCCGACGGCAAAACACGCCCGGAAATAGCGCACATTTGCAGGGATATGTTATAATAGCGCTGCGCGCGTATCCGTGGACCCGGTGGCTCGCAGGCAGGCGCGCGGACCCCCATAACAGGAGCTGAGAATTAATTATGAAAAAAGTGCTTTCCGTAGGGATGGCGACCGTCGCCTCTATCCTGCTGATTCTGATTTTGGTGTTTACCTCTATCGGGCTTGTGATCAACGACGAGACGTTTATCAACAACGAGTTCACGAAGCTTTCCATCAGTGAAGAGATGGGCATCAGCAACTCCGACCTCGTACGGGCGATGACGCAGCTTGTAGATTATATGGAAGGCGACGCGGATGATATCAGCGTCGAGGTCACGCTCGACGGCGAGCAGGTCGAGATGTTCGATTACCCGCAGGAAGCCGAGCATATGGCGGACGTGCGGCAAATCTACACGACGATTGCGTCGTACAGGGACATGGGCGTACTTGTGATGCTGATTCTGTTTCTGTTTGCGGCGGTGGTGGATTTCCGAAAAGCGCCGCAGCGGCTTGCGCAGGGTTATCTTTCCGGTTCGTTTGTCATGCTGCTGATCTTTGGATTTTTAGGAACGTGGGCGGCGCTGGACTTCTCCAATTTCTGGACGTTTTTTCACCAGGCGCTGTTTTGGAACGACCTTTGGCTGTTCGACGCGACCGAAAGCCGCATGATCAACATGCTTCCGGAAGATTTTTTTGCGGATACCGTCGGGCGCATCGGCCTGTATGCAGGCGCGGTCATTGTCGCACTTATCGTGCTGAGCATCCTTGCGCTGGCGCTTTCCTCCGACGCGCATAAACGCCGCCGGGCGATTGCGCAGGCGCGCGGCAAAGCGCGCAAAGACGCCTCCGAGTCGCGGAAAAAAGCGAAACAGCAGGCAAAGGAAGAGGCGGAAGAGCAAAAACGTTTGGCCGAGGAACAGAAGCGGTTGGAGGAGAAAAAGGCACGCATTGCTGCGGCAAGGGCAAAGAAGCAGCAGCGGCTTGAAACCGAACGGAAAGCGGCGGAGCAGGAGCGACTCACGCAGGAACGTCGTGAAAAAAAGCATGCCGGGACACATGCGGAAACCGCCGCGCAGCGAAACGCGCCTTCCGCGCGGCAGGCCGCAAAAGCGCCGGCGCAAAAACGGAGCGCCGCGCAAAAATCGGCCGCTCACCAAAAAACAAAACAGAAGAAAGAGAATATCGCCGACGATACGGGGTTCCTGGATGACTGAGTACGACCGGCGCGCCGGGGAAAAACTGGCGGCGCTGAAGCGCGGGCAGGCCGCAAAGGTGCTCGCGATTGAAACATCGTGCGACGAAACCGCCGCCGCGGTCGTGGAAAACGGACGGAGGGTGCTTTCCAGCGCCGTACATACGCAAATTCCTCTGCACGTTCCCTACGGCGGAGTCGTGCCGGAGATCGCTTCCCGCAGCCATGTCCAGAAGATCGGCCCGGTCGTACAGCGCGCGCTTGAACAGGCGGGCATGTCCCTTGCGCAAATGGACGCCGTCGCCGTGACGAACGGGCCCGGACTGGTCGGGGCGCTGCTGGTCGGCCTGAGTTATGCAAAGGGCCTTGCCTATGCGGCTGGACTGCCGTTTCTTGGCGTGCACCATATTGCGTCGCACATTGCGGCGAACTATCTGACCTATGCGGAACTGGAGCCGCCGTTTACATGCCTCGTGGTGTCCGGCGGCCACAGCCATATTATCGCCGTGGAAGCATACGACCGCTACCGCCTGATCGGGCGCACGCGGGACGACGCCGCTGGGGAGGCGTTCGACAAGGTCGCGCGCGTACTCGATCTGCCGTACCCCGGCGGGCCGAATCTGGAAAAGCTCGCTCTGTCCGGCGATCCGATGAAATATACGTTTCACTCGGCGTTCAACGAGGGGGATGGGTTCGACTTCAGTTTTTCCGGCATCAAAACCGCCGTGGTCAACCGCCTGCACAACGCGCGCCAGACGGGCGAAAAAATCGATCCGGCCGATCTGGCCGCGTCGTTTCAGCGGACCGTGGTGGATATCCTTACGGAAAAGGCCGTGCGCGCAGCGCTGCTTGAACGCGGGAAAACCGGCGGCAAGCTCGCGCTGGCCGGCGGGGTTTCCGCCAACAAGGCGCTCCGCGGCGCGTTGGAAAAGCGGTCGGCGGAGGCGGGCGTGGCGTTTTATTGCCCGGCGTTTGAATACTGCACGGACAACGCCGCAATGGTCGGCGCGGCGGCGTATGGCAAACTCCGGGAGGGCTGTGTCGATGATTTTTCACTCAACGCGATACCGTATCTTTCCATAGAGGCATAGCGTACCGGCAGAGCTTTTCGCCGCGCCCCGTGTTTCGGGGCGCGGCGGTTTTTTCGTTTTGGAACAAAATACGATGGTATGTTCGCATGAATTTGGACGCAACGGGTCCGGTTTTGCTGACGGAAACTGCAAAACGGGAACGTCACAGTTTTGTCATATTTGCATAGGGGATTGTGTAAAAGCTGTGTAAAACGAACGGTTTCCTTCCACAGGAACAGAGCTTATTCATCGTGCATTCTGTGGATAACCTGCAGAAAACATTTCAAAAAGGAGCTTCGAAGTGTGGATAACTATGTGGACGGTGTGGATAGATCCGTGAATATACAAAAATCCATGCGGAATATCTATGCAGATGCTCTTTCGGGCATGTTCTGCGATTCTGCAGGGAAACGGACGGCACATTGCAAGCGCATACCCCCGAAAGTCCGATTGGTGGGACGAGAAACGGAGCGGGACGGACATAGAACCAAGAAATAGGGAAAGAACAAAATCAACAGTTTATTGTGGTTTTTGCGTCGCGCATTCAGGCGCGGGGAGACGTTTCGTCGGACGGTGTGCCGGGATCCTCCGACTCTGGAGGCACGGCGAGCGGCTGTGTCGCGAGCGCCGCAGCGGCCTCCTCCAGCGCGCGCTTTCTATGCCGCGCACGGTAGATGAGCATACCGATGCCGCTGACGAGCGCGGTTGCGGCGAACACGATGCCTGCAAAGATGTATTTTTGCGTGCCGAGTGCGTTTCCGCCGACCGTTGAAGTCACGACGGACGGGATGCGGGCAATTGAAGTAAGCAAAACCCACGGCAGGAGCTTGATTTTCGTCAGCCCTGCGAAATAGGTAAGCAGGTCCTTCGGCGTGCCGGGGATCAAAAAGAGGAAAAAAGCGGCGGTATTGAGTGTTTTTTCGTTTTTCAGGTATTTGAGCGAGTCGATTTGCTCGCGCGGGAAAAAGACCTCGACGGCTTTGACGCCGATTTTGCGCACAAAGAGGAACACGATGGTGCTGCCCACGACCAGGCCGATCCAGACGAGGACGGTCCCCCAGAACGCGCCGAAGGCATATCCGGCGGCGATTTCCAGCGGTTCGGCAGGGATGAACGCGACGACTACCTGCAGGATGATCATGCCGACAAAAAGAACCTTGCCCCAAAAGCCGCGCGCGTCGATCCAGGCGCGAAACGCCGCGGGATCTTTGAGGCTGTCGATCAGAGGCTTTCCGACAAAAACCGTGAGAAACACGAGCAGCAGGATGAATGCTGCGATCGAAAGGACGGAGGCGATTTTCTTCCCGCGCGAGGCGGGGGTTTTCCGGTTAGGATTGTCTGGCTGATTCATAAACTCAGTATACCATTGCGGACGGGGCACAAAAAAGCACGCAGCTGCGAACTTTTTTGCAATTTTTTGTATGCCGGGACGGAAAAGCTGCAAAGATCCTGCCGGAATTCGTTAAGAAAGCGCCGTCCGTCCAAACGGCTCTTTTCAAGCGGAACGGCGATACGGTACAATACGCCCATGGCGACAATTTTGCTGATTATCATCTATCTGGCGTTCATCAGTCTCGGCCTTCCGGACTCCCTGCTCGGGGCGGCCTGGCCCGTGGCGTATGCGGACCTCGGCGCTTCGGTTTCCTATGCGGGGCTGGTATCCATCTTTATCACGGTGGGCACGGTGATTTCCAGCCTGGTTTCCGTTCGGGTAATCCGCCGCTTCGGCACGGGGACGGTCACGGCGGCCTGCGTGCTGCTCACCGCGTCCGCGCTGCTGGGGATTTCCTATGCGAACCGGTTTATCGTGCTTTGCCTGCTCGCCGTTCCGCTCGGGCTCGGCGGCGGGGCGATCGACGCTGCGCTCAATAATTATGTGGCCCTGCACTACAAAGCCAGCCATATGAGCTTTTTGCATAGCTTCTGGGGTGTCGGTGCAACGGTCGGACCGCTGATTATTTCCTATTACCTGGCGCAGGGTTCCAACTGGCGCGGCGGATACCACACGGTTTCGCTGATTCAGTTTTCACTTGCGGCGGTCATGCTTGCGTCGCTCCCGCTTTGGAAGCGCGTTCCGCATGCGGCGGCGGACGAGGCGGGCGAACCCATCGTGATCGACAACCGGACGGCCATCCGTGCCCGCGGCGCGCTGGCGGCGGTGCTTTCGTTTTTCTTCTACTGTGCCGGGGAAACGACCACCGGACTCTGGGCGGCGACCTATTTCGTCGGCGTGCGCGGCGTGGAGCCGAGCGTGGCCGCAAGCTGGGGTTCGCTGTTCTTCTTCGGCATCATGGGCGGCCGCATGCTCTCCGGCGTGCTGGCCGTGCGCGTTAAGGAAAAAACGCTCGTGCGCTGGGGCATCGCGATTGCGGCAGTCGGCGCGCTCACGCTGACGCTGCCCCTGGCGGAGCCGGTCCCGCTGATCGGGCTGCTGCTCTACGGGCTCGGCTGCGCGCCGGTTTTCCCGAACCTGATCCACATCACGCCGAAGCGCTTCGGCGCGGCGCATTCGCAGGCGATCATCGGGCTGCAGATGGCGGCCGCCTACATGGGCAGCACGCTCATGCCGCCGATTGTCGGCTGGATTGGTCAGAAGGCTGGCTTTACGCTGCTGCCGTATTATCTGCTTGCATGCCTGGTTGCACTGTCGTTCGCAATCGTCGTATGCAACCGCAAAACGGGGTTTGGCGCCGCGGCCGCAGAATAAAAACGGCAAACGCGCGGCAGTTTCAATTTGCCGGAAAAATCCGCCCCACCGGGCAGGCCTGACCGGCATGGGTTTCAGTTCCGGAATTGCCGGCAGACTGCACGTCCGCGTTCACACGGGCGTTTTTTTTACAGAAGACGACTCTTGCGGGAAAAATCGCGTCACTCTTGACAAAACGATAGAATGAGCGTAACGTGCATGTGTTAGAAAGGCAAAGCTGTGCCATAGCGCTTGCAGGCCGGGGTGGGACCGGTCGGTCCGGGCACGGTTATAGGATGGAATGAGGAGATGAACGCATGCAGTTACTGATTCACATTACGAACCACGAAGAGAGCGTCACACCGATTTTTTCCAAATTGATGGAAGCCGGGATACATGGCGCTTCGGTCGTGGACTGCCATGGCATGCTCACGACGCTGAGCGAATGCGACAGCGTGGACGCACCGCCGATTTTCGGCTCGCTCCGGCAGTTTATCAATCCCTGCCGGCAGACCAATAAAATGATTCTGATTGTTTTGAAGGACGAAGACATCCCCACCGTGCGGGATATTATCCACAGCGTTTCCGGCAACCTAAAAGAGCCCAACACGGGCATCTTCTTCACGGTTCCCGTCATGAACTGGGAAGGAGTTTCGCACAAGTAATATGCACACTCTGTTTTATATTGCAATCGCGATGATCGCGGGGCTTTTGCTTACGCGCGTCGTAAAACTCATTAAGCTGCCCAATGTGACCGGATACCTGATTGCCGGTCTTCTGATCGGCCCGTATTGTTTCAATCTGCTCAGCGAGGAAACGCTGGTCACGCTGGACATTCTGACCGTTTGCGCGCTGGGGTTCATCGCGTTTTCCATTGGAAGCGAATTTAAGCTTTCACATATCAAGGCCATCGGCGGACGCGTTATCCTGATTACCGTGTGCGAGGCGCTCGGCGCGGTGATCCTGGTGGACGTCGTGATCAGCGCGTTCGGCTTCCCGGTGCCGATGGCGATTGCGATGGGCGCGATCGCCGCGGCAACCGCGCCTGCGGCGACGCTGCTTGTGGTCCGCCAGTACAAGGCAAAGGGAGAGCTCACCAGTACGCTTTTGCCCGTTGTGGCAATGGACGACGCGATCGGGCTTATGGCGTATGCCATCTCCATTTCCATCGCCAAAATGCTCCAAAACGGAGACGGATTCAACGTGATGACCACGATCGTCGACCCGCTGCTTGAGATCGTACTTTCCCTTCTGGTCGGCGGGGCGATTGGTCTGCTCGTGGCCATATCCAACCGGTTTTTCCACAGCCGGGCCAACCGGCTCTGCATCAGCATTGCCGCCGTAATGCTCGGCGTGGGGATCGCCAAACAGTTCGACCTTTCGCATCTGCTTTTATGCATGGCGATCGGCGCGGTCTATGTGAACCTCCGCGACGATGCAATCCGGACGCTCGAACAGGTCGATTCCTGGACGCCGCCGCTGTTTATGATGTTTTTCGTGATTTCCGGTGCGGACCTCAATGTGTCCATGCTGCCGAAACTCGGCCTCATTGGCGTGCTGTACATCGTTGCCCGCGTAGTCGGCAAGTATTTTGGCGCGTATCTCGGCTGCACCATCTCCAAGATGCCGCAAAAAATCCGCAAATATCTCGGTTTCTCGCTGGTTCCGCAGGCGGGCGTTGCAATCGGCATCGCGCAGCTGGCCGTGACCGAACTGCCCGAGTACGGTTCGTCCATCCAGGCGGTCATACTGTGCGCGACGCTGATTTACGAACTGATTGGGCCGGTGCTCACCAAGGTTTCGCTCATCAAAGCGGGCGAAATCCAGGTGGAAGAAAAGAAACCCCGGCATAAGAAGACGCAGCCTCCGCAAACACCGCAGGCAACGGCCTGAACAAAGAAATTTATGCAAAAAGAACTTCTCCTGCAAAAGAGAAGTTCTTTTTTGTTTTGATTTTCAAAGGGCGGATCTTTTATTTGGAAAAGAGAAGTTCTTTTGTTTCTTTTCTTTTAAGAAAAGAAAGGAAAAAGAAGTTACTTACTTTCTCCTTTTTTGATGTGCCCGTGCCCGTGGCGGTAAAGCTGGCGGTTGTCCAGCGCCCACTGCCGCTCGGAAAACGCGCCGACCGACACGCCGTCCAGCGCGCTGAACATTTCATACATCTTGCTGTCGAGCAAGTCCAGTTCGGCGAGGACCTCCGCCTCCGGAAACATCGGCTGCTTGGGGCTGCCGAATTCCGCCTGTCCGTGATGGGCAAGCAGCATGTGCTCTATGAGCATGCCGGTCTCTTCCGGCACACCGAGCATTTCGCAGGCGGCGCTGACTTCGGAGATGCCGATGGAGATATGCCCGACCAGCTGGCCGCGCGTTGTGTACCCGCCCGCAATGCCGAGTTCACCCGTGTCGAGTTCTTCCAGCTTGCCGATGTCGTGCAGGATTGCCCCCGCGTAAATCAGGTCCGGATCGAGCGCGGGATAGATTGTGACGACGGACTTGGCCAGCTGTGTGATGGTCCAGGTATGGTGCAGCAGTCCGCCGCGCGTGGCGTGGTGCAGTTTGACAGCCGCCGGGAAAAAGAGCAGTTTTTCTTTTTTCTCGCGCAGGAAGTACTGCACGAGCCGTCTTAAGTCGTCGTCCTCAAACGATTCCGCAAGCTCGAAGAGCTGGTCGTAGAGCCATTCGGGGTCGAACGGGGAACAGGGCAGAAGCAGCGCCATATCCACGCTGTCCTCCGGGGTGGCGTGACGGATTTTATCGATTTTCAGCTGTTCGGTGTCTTTCCATATATTAATGGAGCCGCGCACCTTGATGATATCGTCCGGCGCGAAGACGCCGTGAAGTTCCTTGCTGTAGTCCCAGAGTTTGGCGGCGCAGTCGCCCTCGCAGTCCGCCAGTACAAGGTCAAGGTATTCGCTGCCCTTGACGTTGGTTTTTACTGCTACGGTTTTAACAAGACAGAAGCCTTCAAACGATTGTCCCTTGCTTTCGTTCAGCAGCCGCATGCGGCTCATGGAAACGTCCTCCTTTGGTGATGTGGAATCCAACTTGTTTTTACAGTATACCACATTCCGCACGCGGCGCGGCAGAAGATTGCACAGCCATGGCAAGCCGTGCGTTGCGGGAACGGGCGGGGTGTGATAGAATTGCGCTCGTAAAACCGCGCTGGGCAAGCCTTTTTAGTAAGCGCGCGGGATTTTATAAATATCGGGAAAGAACACGGAAAGAAACGCATACATAAAAATGGAAACGGCATTTACGCAAAAATTCGATATTGTCGTCATCGGCGCGGGGCATGCCGGGGTGGAAGCCGCCCTGGCGAGCGCGCGCATGGGGCAAAAAACGCTGATGCTTACGCTGAACCTGGACTCAGTGGGGCTTATGCCTTGCAATCCGGCCATCGGAGGCACTGGAAAGGGGCATCTGGTTCGAGAAATCGACGCAATGGGCGGCGAAATGGGGCTTGCTGCGGACGACACGCTGATCCAGATGCGCATGCTCAACACCGGCAAGGGCCCGGCGGTGCATTCCCTGCGCGCGCAGATGGACAAGCGCCGCTATCACGAGCGCGTCAAGCGCGCGCTCGAACACCAGAAGGATTTATTTCTCGTCCAGGGTGAAGCGAGCCGGTTTCTTACCGAAAACGGGCGGATTTGCGGCGTGGTCACGGCGGAAGGATTCACGTATGCGTGCCGCGCGGCGGTGGTCTGCACGGGGGTGTACCTCAAAAGCAGGATTCTCATCGGCGAATGCGTGCGCGAGAGCGGCCCTTCCGGCCTGCTTCGCGCGGAGACGCTCAGCGACGCGCTGGGGGAGCTAGGCATTCCGATTCAGCGCTTCAAAACCGGCACGCCTGCGCGCGTGAACGCGCGCTCGCTGGATTATGGCGAGATGGAGCGGCAGGACGGGGACGTGCCCGCGCCCGCGTTCTCGTTTCTGAACGGGCGGCTTTCGCTTGAGCAGACGCCGTGCTATCTGACCTATACCAATGAAGAAACGCACCGCATCATACTTGACAACATCCATCGCTCGCCGATGTACAGCGGGCTTATTCATGCGACGGGCACGCGCTACTGCCCGAGCATCGAAGACAAGATTGTCCGTTTTGCGGACAAGGAACGGCATCAGATTTTCATCGAACCGGAGGGGCGCTCGACCGACGAAATGTACGTGCAGGGCATGAGCACGAGTCTGCCGGGCGATGTGCAGCTGCAAATGCTGCATACGCTGCCGGGACTGCGAAACTGCGAGGTCATGCGCCTGGGTTACGCCATCGAATACGACTGCATCGACCCGACGGTGATGGACGCGTCCATGAACGTGCGTGCGGTGCCGGGTCTCTACACCGCAGGGCAGATCAACGGCACGTCCGGGTACGAAGAAGCCGCCGC
>Ga0116151_10000146_pt1 | contig 61401 bp, 51 predicted proteins | sample AD_UKC117_MetaG_FD_89893 | JGI IMG/M metagenome (GOLD analysis project Ga0116151, IMG submission 89893) | Active sludge microbial communities of municipal wastewater-treating anaerobic digesters from Hong Kong - AD_UKC117_MetaG | ecosystem: Engineered > Bioreactor > Anaerobic > Digestate...
ACTAATGTCCCAACTGTTGATGTGGGCCAGATCTGGATCCCCATCGATGACCTTCAAAGCATGATGCTCCTTCCCGGAGAAGCAACATTAATAGTCACTCCTGAAAATACCGGGCCCATTGAAGCAAACGATGAATGGACATTCCGTGATCACAAATTCCTTCTTGCTGATATTGAAAGCATAATAAGAGCAAAAGGTTCGGTCGGGATGATAGTCTGGCTCATACTTCTGATGATGGCCATGCTTGCCGTTTTCGACACCCAGGTGCTGTCGATCTTCAGAAGACAGAAAGAAATAGGGACCTGCGTGGCTCTCGGCATGACCCGCGGACAGGTTGTTAAATTATTCACAATGGAAGGTGCCATGCATTCGGTGCTGGCAGCAATCGTTGGAGCAATATACGGTATACCACTATTGCTTCTTCAGGCGAAAAAGGGGATTAATATACCTCTCGAAAGCAGCGACTTCGGACTGGCAATGGCAGAAAAACTTTATCCGGTCTACAGCGCGGCACTCATCGCAGTTACTGTTCTGATAGTAATGACCGTAACAACAATAGTAAGTTACTGGCCATCAAGAAAGATTGCAAAACTTAATCCGACAGAAGCTTTAAGGGGAAGAATACAATGATAAAATTTCTCTTTTCCGGTCTTTTAAGGGATAAGCACAGAAGCCTGATCCCTTTCCTTGTAACATCAACAGGTGTATTGCTGACAGTTGTATTCCATGCATGGCTGACAGGAATAATAAATAACAGTATTGAATTCAATGCGAAGTACTCAACGGGGCATGTAAAAATCATGACCAGGGCATACGCCCTGAATCTGTCACAAACACCCAATGATCTTGCCATTCTTGACACCGATACACTTATGGACATCCTTCCCGCTATGTTCCCTGAACTGAACTTCGCAGAAAGGATATATTTCGGAGGTATTGTGGATGTACCCGACTACAGGGGAGAAACCAGAGCACAGGGACCTGCAATGGGTATCGGAATAGACCTTCTTTCAGACGGAAGCCCTGAGATTGAAAGGCTAAACCTTCTTCCTTCACTGAAAGAAGGAAAACTGCCCGCGAAAAGAAATGAGGTTCTGCTGAGCCGGAAATTCGCGGCTAAGCTTGAGCTGACTCCGGGGGATACACTCACGCTGGTAAGTACGACAATGTTCGGCGAATTCACTCTCCATAATTTTATCCTCTCAGGAACAGTTGAGTTCGGAACCACAGCACTCGACCGCGGAACAATAATCGCAGACCTGCAGGATGCGAGGGAGGCTCTCAACATGAATAATGCTGCAGGTGAAATACTCGGATTCCTTAAAACAAACACCTACGACGACGATAAAGCCACCATAATCAGTCAGAAATTCAACAGCAGATACTTTTCTGAAGATGATGAATTTTCACTGGTGATGAAAAAGCTTCCGGAACTGAATAATTTGGCTTTTGCAGTTGAATACTCCGGCAAAATAAAAGGCATCCTGGTGGCAGTTTTCATTACAGCCATGTCGCTGATTCTCTGGAATGCGGGATTGCTTGGAGGTTTGCGACGCTATGGAGAATTTGGCATGAGGCTTGCAATCGGTGAAGGAAAAAGCCATGTATACGGAACCATGATGATCGAATCGCTGATAATCGGATTCTTCGGATCTTTTGCCGGAACTGCAATTGGCCTTCTGATAGCTCTTTACCTCCAGAATAAAGGCCTCGATCTGGGTTTTATGATGAAAAATGCATCGATAATGATGCCGGGAGTGTTCCGGGCACAAATAACACCTTCAACCTGGTATATAGGTTTTATCCCGGGATTTGTATCTGCACAGATTGGCACAATGCTTGCCGGAATGGGAATATATAAACGCCAGACATCACAACTCTTTAAAGAACTGGAAGCATGAAAAAGATTTTTTTTCTCTTTTTGGTAACGGGTCTAAGCCCCCTTCTCTTCGGACAATATCCCGACGGAAAGGATATACTCCGTAAAATAGACAACAACATGATCTCGGAGAACCGTTATTATGAATCTTCGATGATAATACACGGACGCAGAACATCCCTTACTTTCAAACTTAAAACATGGACAGCCGGAGAAACAAAGTCGTTTACCGAATATCTATTTCCTGTAAGGGAACAGGGAACAAAAATGTTGAAACTCGATGACCAGCTGTGGATCTATTCACCTTCGGCCGACCGCATAATCCAGATCGCCGGCCACATGCTCCGCCAGTCAGTAATGGGATCCGACCTCTCTTATGAAGACCTTATGGAGGACAGCAAACTGAGTGACCAGTACGATGCGAAGGTCACCGGTGAGGAAGTTGTCGACGGTCGTAAATGCTGGATCGTAGAACTGACAGCTTTCGTCCCGGAAATAGCATATCATGGGAAAAAGCTATGGGTCGACCAGGAAAGGAACATTCCCCTGAGGGAAGAACTTTTCGCAAAAAGCGGCACTCTTCTGAAAAGAACTCAGCTGTCAGATGTCAGGCGTATAAACGAAAGATGGTACCCGGGAAAGATACTTTTCAAGGACATGCTCAAAGAAGGCCAGGGAACCGAACTTATTATCGATGAGATCCGGTTCAATATTCCGGTCCCCGATCATATCTTTTCAAAGGCAAGCCTTAAGAAATAAAAATACCGGCAAAATCGGCTATACTGATATAACACAGATCAAAGCTGCCCTGACTGAAGATATTCAATCCCTTCACCTGTTTTGAGCTCTTCATTAAAACATTTTCCTGATGACAGGTCATTTTTAAGATAAAAACGTAACCAGGGTAGCAGATATCTGCCAATTAATGAGGTTATTTCGCCTGTTTCCATGCTTCCGGTATGACATCCTGATATCTTTTCGGCACGGTTGCACTTTTTGCTTTCCGAACCCATGTTACAATGACTGCCGCCTTTGAGGAGAATATAGGTTTTTGAGGAGGAAGCGAGGGCATTGAACATCGGTATCTGATGTTTCTCCGGCGGTGTTATGCAATCTCTGCTTCCTGCGAAAATAAGACCTGGCAGCGTCACCTCAGCTGCAGCCGAAACAGCTGACGGTCGTGTGTCGAATGCCGCAAAAGTAACAATGGCAGCAGCCTTTACTCCCTTTGCTGCAGCCAGAAACGACGCACCTCCTCCCATACTGTGTCCCATCAGACAGATATTCTCACCCACATGCCCGTAAAGCGGCGAGGAAGGATCAGAACCAATCCGGCTGATATCAGCAGCCACGTATGCAATGTCGTCTGCAAGGTCACGATGCGAGGGGAACCACCCTCTCTCACTGCACGGAAATACCACAATGTAACCTTCTCTGACCAGCATCCTGCAAACCGGTTCGTATTCATCGGCTTTCATCAGATAACCATGGGCAAATATTATAGCCGGGAAAATCTCTGATGCCATTGAACGGGAATTGTTCTGCTGTTCTGACAGGATGCCGGGATAAAATATTTTAAGCGGTATTTTACGGTTACCACGGAAACTGTCCTTAAGGGTAAGTGACAAGGTAGCCGGTTCTGTATCCTGGCAGAAGGTGCTTTCTGCAGTGAAAAATGTTAAAAGCAAGAGGAATATCAGTACCTCCTTCATAATTAATCCCTTCCAGTTGCTGCTTATGACAAGGCTGTTTTTAAAAACTCTGGTTCAAACCATGAAATTAGTGAATTTCCTGCATAATATGACATTAATATTCTGAGCTCATCCGATAATGAGCTTTCCGGGATAAAGGAAAAGAAGTTTTTTTGTAGTTTTTGATAAAGCAGCCCTTAGTGTAAGTGAGTTAAGGGATGGAGTAAATGACTACCCGGAATTCAGTGACGAAAGCATCCCTGAAACTGCTCATTTACCCATTAAATGGGCATCCGGGATTTGTTAATAAGATACTTAATTCATAATTTTGAATAAAAGCACTGAAGCGGGAAAATGAAAGTGATATACCAGATATCGTCGGAGATAACAGGAGATATAATGTTAAAAAGGAGAAAGATCGCGAAGGCATTGCGGTGGTGGTTGCGGGAGAACGGATTCGAATGCAGCTGCAGTCATGTATACCGCAATTCCATTGAAAAATCTGAAATTACCAGGAATTACTAAACAGTATAACTCAAGGTGAGATGAAAAAATCAGTTCATTCCAACAAGAAAATTCCCCCGAGGCTTGTCCGGATCGACGAGTCAACATGGATTGAAAACAGGGATGGTGAACCTGATGAAACAGTTCGCCGTAATTTCCTTATGAAACTTGCACGTTATCTCGACAGTCCTCATCTGCAGACAGGAGTATGAGAACCGTATGATTACAGCATGAATGGATTTCGGAGCTATAACTCCTGAAAGACCCGTACATAATCGACGTACATGATATTCTTAGTTCCGCCGAAAGTCCCGTATCCTCCGGCGGGCACATCTCCGGCCCAGCCACCGTCCAGTATCTCAGTACTTAAAATGATATATTCCGGAGCATATGATATGCCTTCGTTATATCTCCACGATTCTTCACCGTCGATATAGAAAATATAACCTTCTTCAGTCCAGAGCAGGCTGTATATATGATATCCCTCAAGCTTGCCGTTCATCCGCTCATCGCTTCCGGCTTTCTTATGAAATTCCCCGTACCCGTTCCAGTGGAGGTTGTGGCATCCGTAACGGCCCTTTGTCGGGACAAATTCCATTATATCAATTTCAACTCCGTCGTCCTTCGGGTTGTCGGTTTCGTCATAGGTCTTCCTGAAATTGTGGTACATGATCCAGAAAGCACCCCATGAACCCATTTCGATATCGAACTTAATACGTGCTTCATAATATCCGAATGTGAAATCTTGTTTTGTTTCTATCATTCCTGCATGATGGATAGTGTCATTCCCTGAAACAGCAGTCCAGTTCCTGATCTCGAGTTTTCCTTTCCCGTTCAGCAAACAGGCTTCTTTCAGGTTTACGGCGCTGCGCCTTTTACCCAGGTTGTGGAAACCCCATATTGCCGTATCGAGAGCCTGACCATTAAATTCATCCTGAAAAATAAGAACGTATTCTCCCGGAAGATCGACATCTGGCACTGGTTTGTGATGAACCAGGCCGCAACCGGAGAATGCCAGGCAAGCAGCAAATAAAAAAGCAGGTGAAATAAATCCTGATATCTTTCCGGGTGTTTTTTTCCTTTGCATATTATCTGATATTTAAATTGAAACTGACTTTAAAAGTTAGCAGGAATTTTTTCATATAAAAATCTTAGGGTTACTGAAAATTTTTTTCTGCATCGTCAAGGATCAGTATCCAGTCATGCTTTAATCCGTTATTTCCCGGTGGATCGAAAGTTATCCTTTGATTCTTGTCACAAGGAAAGAGGGCAAAGGGATCCTTAACTACCTCTCCCTCATTATTATAGGTTTTCCCGTCGCGTGGATTGAACCAGGATGCACCAGCCTGTTTCCCCGAAATCTCTGAGATTCTTATTTCAGCCTGTATGGTGTCGGCCGGAAAATAGACAAAGGCATATGCGCCGCCATCGTCGATTGCTGCAGCCATTTTTGTTCTTTTCACCCAGTCTCCGGGGCAACCTGTTATAAGGTCAGGTGCCGGAACCCTGTGCATCATAGGACGCGATTCAAATAAGTTCCGGAGATGTGTCATTTGTAAGGTGCCTTCACTGTCAAGCCATTTCTGCCAGCCTTCCCTGAAAGTCCAGATCCCTTCACATCCGAATGTATAGCCACAGCCACCGTTCAGAACTGAGTGATAACCTTCGTAACGCAGCTCGAAAGCAGTGTGCTTGCCCCATCCGTTTTCATAACCGGGTTCAGAAAGAAGAGTCGGCTTGTAAGGCATCCTTCTGTAATCACTTATGATATCAAATTCCGTGTCCTCTCTTATGGTGAAGGACTGTACCAGATTGAAATCGAGCCAATCCGCATCATGCAGGTACTCCGATGATGACCTGTAGCTGTCGGGGTGGATTGTCATCAATGATTTCCCACGGCTTCCGTTTTCAATACCCCTTGCAAGATTATCAATAAGATTAAGTTCCCTGTCATCAGGATCACTGTCTGGTTTGTTTTTCACAGTATCCCACGCAATTAACTGATATTCACCACATACGATCCAAATAATGTTGCTGTAATTCCTGTACCTTTTACCCAGCTGTCTGCCCAGCTCATAAGCATTCTCCGGCTTGTCGGCTGAGATTACCTGGTCGAGATTGTAGCCCCAGAACGGGACCATCGCAAGAAACAGATCATGTTTTTCAGCCAGTTTCACAACCTCATCAAGATGGGTAAAATATTCTTCGTTCAGCTTTACCGGATCAAGGCTTTCGAATGGCAGATCACCCCTGTAATCAGGCTGAAATTCTTCATCGTTGAACATCCTGCGGGTGACCATAATCTGAATTACATTAAAACCGTTCTTTTTACGGTTACCGAAATAAGTGTCGATATTCTCCGGGGTTTCCTTTAAAATAAGCCATCCCGTATCTCCAAGCCAGAAGAAAGGTTTACCGTTTTTCATCAAAGAATGACCGTCACTGCTTACCGTCAGGCCATCACTTACCCTATCATTCATCCCTGTATTTAAACAGGAAGCAGTGAACAGGAAAGTAAGAATCAGCAAAAAATTATAAAACGCCCGTAATAAATTCTTTGTTGACATTGCCGGGACATATTTAAAAGAAGTTACTCCTGTTGTCATCATAATAAATCTGGTAAAAATTACAGGGGAACAATTTAACCTGAAGCAAATATACTAAAAAGGATTATGGCAGATCCATGAGTGACCACTACCCGGTTCCGCTGACTAAAGTGATGATTATTCGTTGAATTAATACCTTATCTTTATTATTGTTATCTTACCGGCCTTACAAATTAAATTATGTGCTTCTGACTTAGTTTTTTGAAAAATGGTAAAATCAAAAATTACACGTGGAAAATTTCTTTCAACAGCACTTGCGGGACTTGCAGGGATGAAGTTACTGCCAAAGACATTCAATGCGGACCGGTCACCTGTTCCTGAATTACGTGAAGTCGGCAGGACAGGTATAAAAGTAAGTCCTGTTTGTTTCGGAGCTTCAAGAACAAATAACGAATCTTTGATCAGGTATGCTCTTGACAAAGGAATTAATTTCATTGATACAGGCCGAAGTTACGCTAATGGTAACAACGAGAAACTTGTAGGAAATGCCGTTTCCGGTATAAGGGAGAAAGTGGTTATCCAGTCAAAAATAAGACTTGACCCCGAAGAAGTCCCGTCAGGAGGGAAAGGGAAAAAGGGAACTGAAGAGATCAAGAAAGCCCTGTGGCCAAAGATTGAAGCAAGTCTGAAAGCTTTGAATACAGAATATATCGACATCCTGCTTTACCATGATGCCAGGGAAGAATCCCTGCTTTTTCATCCTGAAGTAATGAAGTTCTATGATGAGCTGAAGAGTTCAGGAGTAATCAGGGCTCATGGTTTCTCAAATCATAATGAATATCTGAATCTGCCTGAAAGGAATAACAGGGAAGGTTTCTACGACGTGATCATGATACCTTTCAACCATTCAGGATCATTTGTTCATTCAGTATCAGGAAGATACAGTGAATGGAACCAGGACAGGCTGATTGCTGCCCTTACTGAAGCATGGAAAAAAGAGAGAGGTATCATAGCGATGAAAACATGCTCAGGTGGTAAATATTCAGGATCTCCCGATACTGAACCTGGGTTTGCCGATGCTGTGAAATGGGTAATACGTCATCCCTTTGTCAGTTCGGCAGCAGTGGCAATGGCCAGTTTCGAACAGGTTGATGATTATGTCCCACTTCCTGTACAGCTAAACGTCTGATCCAACTTACTGCAATGATGGTTTTCTTTATTGTTTTGATCCTCATTTCCATGGGTTTTACCCACAACAGCGATGGTCATTTATGTGTCGCAGGGGAACATCCAGCTCTGATAATTACACGTACAAATCTTGATGACTTTATAAGTAATTCAAAAACAACACATAAGGACTTATATGGCCAGGCTATAAACCTTGCAGATGACTTTCTGTCAGGGGATATCCCGGGAATGAAGAATGCATCCAATAACTACCGTGTTTTAGGTGAAACAATGCCTTCACTGGGTCTTGCCTGGCTGATGACCAAAGATAAAAAGTACCTGGAAGGAGGTGTAAAATGGATCAATGCCCTCCTGGAAGTAAGATCATGGAACGGAAGCGAAAACCTCGGCAGAAGTGCATGGACAACAGGCATCGCACAGCTCTACGACTGGCTTTATGATGACCTTGATCCTGCTTTGAGGGAAAAGATAATAACACGGCTGAAAAATGAATGTAAGGAAATAATCAGGACAGCGGCGGCAACGAGAGCATTGAGCAATCATCTTCTTATCGAAACCTCTGCCGTGGGAACCACAGGGCTGATCCTCCCTGATGATGATCCGATGAAAAAGGTACTTCTGGAACAGGCTGATAAATGGACAAATTACATCATCGGTAATGCTCCTCTTGATGGTTCATGGGGTGAAGGCATTCAATACTGGGAATATGGTCTGGGATATTTTCTCCGCTTCCTTGAAGGAGCACGAACGGCAGGCTACAGGGACTACTTTAATGGTTATGAATGGCTGAAGAAAACCGGAAGATTCCTGATTCATTTCTCATTGCCTGGTAATCTGACGAAAGTGATAAATTTTGGTGATTGTGGTTCCGACAGGTATATCCCTGCATTTCTGCTTTACCTTCCTGCAGCAAAATACAGGGATCCTGCGGTACAGGATTATGCAATTAAAATTCAGGCTGAATCACCTCACAAATTCTCATGGCTCGACTTCCTGACTTATGATCATTCCCTGAAACCGGTTGATTTCAGAAGCGTTGAAAGCGAATTCCATCATTTCGAAGACCATGGTTTTGTATGCATGCGCAGCAGCTGGGACGAGGATGCCACCCTGGTCGGATTTCGCTGCGGGCCTGCACCGGGACATGCCAACCAGGCAAAGCCGGAAAGAATTGCCAACAGGGGTTACGGTCCGGGACACCAGCATCCCGACATTAACAATTTTGTGATCTTTGCTAACGGGACATGGCTGGCAATAGATCCCGGTTATGTGTACCTGAAGGAAACCAGAAATCACAATACGGTCCTTGTCAATAACGCCGGACAGGCGGGGGCAGGTGGAAAATGGCTTGATTATATGGCTTTTGAAAGCAGGGAGCCGGCACCAAAGATTGTCCATGCAGAATCATCTCCCCGTTATGACTATGTTATCGGTGATGCAGGAAACATATATACTGATGAAGCAGAGCTTGAACATTTTGAAAGGCATCTGATGTTCATAAAGCCTGACATTATTATAATTGCCGACATACTCAGGGGCAAAAGAAATTCCACATTTTCATGGTTGCTGCACGCAAATGAAATTGCAACTGTAAAAAAGCTGTCTTCTGATTTTGAAATTTCAAAAAATGAAGCATCACTGTCTGTCTTTCCCCTTATGCCGGCTGATATTGAGACTGATGTCTCGGAAAGGCTGCTCCGTGGAAGTGATGTTTACGGGATTGCTGATTCAAACAGAACAGAGGCCAGGTTAAGGACAATAACTCTTAATAGCACAGGAAAAAATACCAGTTTCCTGGTAGTAATGACAGTTAACAAACCAGGCGGGGAAAAACCCACTGTGACTTTTGATAAAGGAATGATCGGCATATTAAGGGACGGCCGCGGGATCAGGATTAAATATCAGCCGGTCGATATAGCTGGCAGTAAAATACTTGAAGTTGCAGAATAGGAATTACTTTCTAAAAAGGATCAAAATACTTCGATGCTTTATAGGCTTGTCCTGTGTGTCGCCATACTATATTAGCAGCAATTTCCCAGCGGATACCTGAAACACCCTTTTCCGCACCTGCAAAACGATAAACCCTTTGACTGCTGAACATCTCTATACGTTCGTAAAGCTGGGCATTAAGTGTATCAATATTCTCAAGATAAAGAACTTCATCATCCCGTTGCCTGATCTTTACGAGAATCCTATCTGGATAAAACTCTATTCGTCCGTTGCCGAGGAGTTTAAAATCGTCACTGCCCGAGGTCTGAAAGATGTTCATGTTGTCTTCTGCAAAGAGGCATGTGTCTCTGTTTTTTTCAAGAGCGCTTTTTACAAATGCTTCAAAGGCTTTGTTCTGGACAGCAAAAGCCTGGTCGATGCTCTTATAAGGCAGACTACTATCTGACTGACATAAGAATCCGTACCTGTCGACCTGTATCTGCGAACCGCAATTTGTGCAGGTAAGTGTATTATTGCGAGCCCTGTAACCGTCAAACGACTGACATACAGGGCAATAATACAGAACGTGGTTCATATATTCAGCCCGGCGATTCGATTTTATCCTGATCCTTTCTTTTAGCTGATACTCCGTTTCGCTGTGCCGGAGAGCTTTTCTGATACGCTCATAGATCTCTTCCTGGTTTAGTTGTTGTATTTCATCAGCCTGTATAATGACATCATAATCTATGACCACTCTGCCCTTCCGCACCTTGTACGACCAGCGGGGATTAAAGAGAAACATGCCTTTCATTCTGGCAGACACAACAGGCACATTGAGCAGCTTCACCAGCTTGGCAATGGATGGATCGATGAATAATGTATTACCTGTCCATGTACGCGTAGCTTCGGGAAACAGTCCAAGAGACTCACCTGCTGCTATATATGCGGCCATATCGCGGATCACCTTTGTGTCGCGTATATTTTTTTTCTTAGGTATGGCGCCAAATCCTTTTATGAAGAAACCTTTTACCGGGTCTCTCATTACAGCATCGGAAGAGATAAAATGTGGTTTTTTCTTCAGGAAATAGCTTACCAGAAAAGGATCCCAGAATCCTATATGGTTAGACAGTACCAGGTAAGGCCCATTCAGGTTCCTGGCGCTTTCCGTAAGCTCTGCCCTGATATTATAAATTCTGACAAAAGGCCAGAAAATAATTTTAAACAACAGATAAAAACCAAACGATATCTTAAAATTTTTCCTGGTGCGGTCGGCAGTTTGTGTTGACATTCATGCAATTTATTCTGAAAAACTCAAATTTCAAAATCATTGGCAGGCAGAAAATTAATCCAGTCCGGCTCTTTTTCCATTACCCGGTCCGGGCATTATCTGTAATATTTTCGCGATTCGGCTAACTGACCTGATGTAAAAATGATTTATCTGAACGTATAAAAACCTATAATTATACAGATTTCCGGGAGATAGATGAAATGGTTTCATTTTTCTTGAAAACTTTATCTGTTGGAGGGTACCTTGTTTTTTGTTATATTCGTGTGATTCAATTTATAAGTCATCTGTGTCAATGAAAAAGTGTAAGCACATATTACTCGCTCTAAGCATTATGGGATTGTTTGCAGCAAACTCTGTATCTGCTGAGGCATTCCATCCCGATACCATCTATTCCCGCTGGATAATTAACTCCCGTTTGGGCGATTTCAGAAATAAATCAGTAACAGTCCATTTTAAAACAGCAGAAACTGAAAGAAATATTGGATGGGATTATGTTCCCGGACTGGTGGCTAAAGCTGTTATCATGACCTGGGAATACTATCAGGACCAGCCGTGGAGTGCCCCTTATTACACGGCAATAGAAGACTATGCTGACAATATCCGGATGAAACTGGGCGAAAGCAATATAGACGATCTGAACGCCGGAAAGATCTATTTCGAACTGTTCCGTGCCGCAAAAGCTAAAGGTCAGAACGACAAAGCCGAAACCTATAAAAGGAATGTCAGCATTTGCCGTAACAAGCTTAAAAATGAACATACACGCATAGAAGCTCCTCTCCCCGGAGCAGGGGGATTCTGGCATAAAAAACAATATGTAAACCAGATGTGGCTGGACGGATTATACATGGGGCCGGCTCTGTATGCCGAATGGCAGGGAAACTTTGGTATGGAAGAAGGGAAAGAGGAGAACTACAGATCCTGGGATGATATAGCATTGCAATTCGATACCATTTTTGCCTATACCTGGGATCCTCAGAAAAAACTTAACTATCATGCCTGGTCGGCTGAGCCGCAAAATGCGGCCTCATCCTTCTGGGCTGATCCTCAAACCGGCCGTTCACAGGAATTCTGGGGACGTGGTATGGGCTGGTTCTTCAGTGCCTTAATAGATGCTCTTGAATATATTCCCGGTGACCATCCTGCACGGCCCCGTCTGATGAAATATGTAAATATGGTGGCTGACGGACTGAAAGCCCGTCAGGATGCTGAATCAGGATGCTGGTATCAGCTCTTGCAATACGACGGCAGCAGGACAAGTTCCTGCGGGATAAATAACTACCTTGAATCATCAGCATCATCGATGTTTACCTATGCGTACCTGAAAGGTATTCGTCTGGGAGTTCTCGACAGCAAGACCTATATGCCTGTTGCCCTTAAAGCATACAAAGGTTTAATCAGCCGGTTTGTTGTAGAAGAGCCCGACGGGAAAATTAAGCTCATTCAGAGCTGTGAATCGGCAGGCTTGAGTAACAGCCGCAAAGGAGATGCCGATTATTACCTGTGCGGCAGCGATGTGAGGATCCACAACGACACCGAAGGAAAGGTGCTCGGCCCTTTCATTATGGCCAGCCTGGAGTTTGAAAAGCTGAAAAAATAAAAAATCCGGTCACACTCATTGGCAGGGTAATCGGATTCATTGAGGTCGGTGACGGCGATTAATTCTTTATTTATGCCGTGTGCAAAAGGCGGAAGCTTTGACCACTTTTGGCCGGATCCCTATTCAAAAATATAAGACGCATGATAACAGCAATTTACAACCGTCCAGGGGTGATCAATTAATTCTGGCGGGAAGTGGTCAATGGCAATGGCTGATACAACCAGCTTGAGTTTTGAATTTGGTGGGGAAATTATGGGGAATAATTGAATTATCGCTACAAATAAGAAATCCTCATCATTAAATATTTTCCTTTATTATTAGTATTACTACCTGCATTACAAATTATTTAATGTAAAATATTGCAGTAAAGTTTGTCATTCATTAAAAATGTTCTATTTTTGGGAGTATGACTACTAAATATGATAAAAAATTAATGAATCTCCTGTCCAGACATGTTCCAGGGACAGTACATCTTGCAGCATGGCTTGAGAAGAATGGTATCTCACGGGATCTGCAACAATATTATCTGAAAAGCGGCTGGCTTGAATCATATGGAAACGGAGCATTCAAACGGCCACATGAAAATGTGCAATGGACAGGAGCCTTGAACTCATTGCAAAGGCAAACCGAAGTGCATGTCCATGTTGGTGGTTTGACATCCCTATCACTTCAGGGACTATCCCATTACGTAAGAATGGAAAAGGAACAGCTCTATCTGTTTTCACCACAATATGTAAAACTGCCAAAGTGGTTTCTCACGCAGGAATGGAGCAATCAAATAGTACATGTCAAAACTAAATTTCTGGATGCGAACTCTGCTTTGTTTGAATATTCCCTGGATGGCCTGAAACTTCAAATATCATCCCCTGAACGTGCAATACTTGAATGTTTGTACCTGGCTCCTGATCGGTTCGATATGGTGGAATGCTATCAAATATTTGAGGGTCTTGCAAATCTTCGCCCAAATACCCTGCAGGAATTGCTTGAAAATTGCAACTCCATAAAAGTTAAACGCCTGTTTCTATTTATGGCTTCTAAAGCTAATCATCAGTGGTTGGACTTTGTTGATCAATCCAGGATAGAACTAGGAACCGGGGACAGAGTTATTGTAAAAGGGGGCGTTTATATATCAAAGTACAAAATATCAGTACCAGGAGAATTGACGGCATAATGATCAATCAATCATACTTAACTCAGGCTGACCTGCTTCTGCAAGTGATACCTCATATTGCAACAGAGAAGACTCTTGCATTAAAGGGCGGAACAGCTATTAATCTATTCTTGCGGAATATGCCCCGCCTATCGATCGATATTGACCTTACCTATCTGCCAATTGATAACAGAGAAACTGCGCTGTCCAATATTTCTGATTCATTGGGCAGGATCAGGGAACGTATAACCAAATCAATTCCAGGGAGTACCGTTAATAATCATGTCATTGAAGGAAATGATGTTAAATTATTTGTCCAATCTAAAAATGCACAAATAAAAATTGAAGTAAATACGACAACTCGTGGCCATCTCCATCCAGTGAGATTACTTCAGGTAAATGAAACGGTACAGGAGCGATTTGAAAAATTTGCTGCAATACAGGTAGTTTCTGATGCAGAACTTTATGGTGAAAAAATATGTGCAGCACTTGACAGGCAACATCCCAGGGATCTGTTTGATGTGTTTTTATTATTTCAGGAATCAGGGTACACCAAGGATATTAAGAATGGTTTCATTCAGGCAATTGTTAGCCATATGAGAACGATACTCGAGGTATTGCAACCTCATCTGTTGGATCAGCGTGCAGCGTTTGAAAAACAGTTCTTGGGCATGTCCGACATTCAATTCACATATGACGACTTTGAAAATACTCGAAAGAAACTTATCGATACTGTAAATTCAAGTCTAACCGATCCGGATCGATCTTTTTTGCTCAGTTTTAAACGTGGGGACCCGGATTGGGATCTATTTCCATATGCGAAACTAAAGGATATGCCAGCTGTTCAGTGGAAACTTTTAAATCTTCAGAATCTGATTAAATCCAATCCCGGCAAACACAAAGAATTGCTTTTAAACCTGGAGACTATATTCTCTAAAGAACGTTGATCAGGTTTTCATTTTACCAGAACCTGAATTGCATATTTTTTACTGTTTTTTTATTTGTCAAAGAATTTTTTTTGCCACCAAATGTGCCACCATCAATATATAAGCCCATGTTTATCAGGGGGTTTTTGAGGTCGGTGGCGGCGATTAATTCTTTATTTATTTATGCCGTGTTCTGTGTGACCAATTACTGTAATGACTCCTTTGAGTTTTGTCTTCATTTTATTGGATTTTAGCGAATGTTTGTGACTGAAGTGTCTGAAAATCATTATAATGATGAAAGTCACCAGTAAAACCCTTAGAAAAGCTTAAAAAAATTTATATTTCCAATATTAAGAGGGGGTTTATTTAGTGCCCAAACAGAATAAATTACTAGATTTAAGCTCTCTAATGTCTTTTTTTTATGAAAAGATACCTAATTCATTCCTTACTTGTTTTTTTAGTTGCCTTTCCTTTATCTGGTCAATCAACCACAAAACAAAACATTCAACAGGAGAAACGACTTGCCTTAGTCATTGGGAACGGCAATTATATTGGGAGCACACTCGCCAATCCGGAAAATGATGCAAGAGCAATGACAATTGCTTTACAGAAACTGGGCTTTGAAGTTCTGGAATTTGAGAATCTTGATCAAAACCTGATGAAAAAAGCAATAGACGATTTTGGGATGAGATTAAGAAACTATGACGTAGGTTTATTTTATTATGCAGGTCATGGTATTCAGGTCAAAGGTATGAATTATCTTATCCCTGTAGATGCACAATTAGTTGCTGAAACACAAGTTGAATTTGATTGCGTGCAGGCTGACAGAGTTGTGTCATTTATGGATGAATCGGGTGCAGAAGTAAAAATTGTGATTCTTGACGCCTGCAGGGACAATCCTTTTGAAAGAAGCTGGACACGCTCAACTACAGGAAGAGGGCTTGCAACAATGACAGCCCCATCCGGCACATTGATTGCCTATGCAACTGCCCCGGGGAAAACAGCTTCGGATGGCAGCGGCAAAAACGGGTTATATACTTCAGCACTTTTAGATAACATCTCCATCCCAAATATTACAGCTTTGCAGATGTTTCAAAATGTAAGAGGTTATGTGGTTGAGAAATCCAATAAACAACAAATACCCTGGGAGTCAACCTCATTGACTGGGGATTTTTATTTCAATACCGTTTTAACAACAGAAGATGCAATTTTAAAAGAAAATGTCCCGGTAAAAAGCATCACACCTGACGGAGATGAAAACAAGAATTCACCTGCTAGAACACCTTTGTCTGATACTCCCCAGGATGATATCCGGATAACTCAGATCACGAAAAAGTCTGTCAAATCGAAGCCTGAAAGATATTTGGACAATAATGACTCAGCATTCTACGCAACAGTGGATAGAGGATATGTCCAGAAAATAAGCATAGGGACTCGTTTGGGTCTTTTCCAGCCAAAATATTATGTGTCTCCCATAACCGGAATAAAAGTGCCGATAAAACCTGAAATAGCAGGGTATATAGATATTAAGTCGACTGGTGATCTGGTTTCAGAGGGTAGAATATACTTCAAAGATAAATTTTCACTGAGTCATCCGGATTCAATTGAATACTTCGCACGGATTAAAAAAATCTGGAACAGTATCTATGTCTTAACCAGGATATCTCTTAATTCGGCTGAAAAATTTTCTGGCGAAGTTGATGACCTTTCAATCCCATTCTCTATTGAATTAGGCTACATGTTTACATGGGTTTATGGTTTGGGTTTATATGGAGAATTTGGATTTAATAAATATACTTCATTCTTAGAAGATAATGAAAAAACAGTCTTTTCACCGGCCGCCGGAGGTGGAATTGCAAAAACAATTGGCAGGAAGACCACTCTAAGGCTTGGGGCATCAGCCTTTCCAACTGATGCTTGGTATACTGCCACAATTGACCTGGGATTTTCAAGACGGTTATTTCAGAATACTATTCTTGTAACAGGCCTGTCTTTTAATTTATGGGAGAACCAACAAGTTCTGTCATTAGGCCTGGGAGGTAGTTTTTAGCATTGCAAAATCTATCTGAGGAATTTTACCGACTTCTTATCTTTAAAAGGCGGAAGCTTTGACCACTTTTGGCCGGTTCCCTATTCAAAAATATAAGACGCATGATAAAAGCAATTTACAGCCGTCCAGGAGTGATCAATTAATTCTGGAGGGAAGTGGTCAATGGCATTGGCTGATGCACTATTTAAAGAGTTCCTGAAGGAATGGCAATAAATCAGGCATTATTTTAATAACCATATTTCATAGATTAAATACAATTATAACTGTTTTTCATAGTAATTTATGTTTTTTAAATATATTTCATGTAAAATAAATGTTTTTCATATATCTTTGCATATACATAATATTTATTTATAATGGCTGCAAATAAACGTTTTTCACAGATATCGATAGAAAATAAATGTTTTTCACAAGAAATAAATGTTTTTCATGGAAGGCAGACTCCGGAAAAAGCAACCTTAGTAGGATATGGGGCTATCATTGATTCTCTGGATTTAGCCGTCCCATTACCTGCACAATTAGCAGTGATAAGTGAAAAACACAGACAATACCGTACACCGGAATGGTTAGTTTATACTCCTCGTTACATGCCACAGGATTCACTGTATGGCCATTTAACCTTTGCCCTTAAATATGAGGGAATTAATTTGTTGTTTTTTAAAAAGTTATTCGATCTGGCCGATAAGGAGACCATAGAAACAATGGTTATTAAAGAACCTCTAAGCCAGTATAGTCGTAAGATTTGGTTCTTATATGAATGGTTGCTGCATGAGGCTCTGGATATTGTTGATTTAAAAGAGGGCAATTATGTTCCATTAATAGATGAGAAACTGCAATATGCAACGGTAAAGGGGATAAACTCAGGCCGACATAGAATTCTTAATAACCTTCCAGGAACATCAAATTTCTGCCCTTTAATATTAAAAACTGAAAAACTTGAAAACTATATAAAAGAAGATCTTTCTGGAAAAACGATGAAAATAATTAGTGGGCTACATAAGGATATTTTACTTCGAACTTCTGCCTTTTTAATGCTAAAAGATTCAAAAGCTTCATTCAATATAGAAGGAGAAAACCCTACCCATACCAGAGCAATCCGATGGGGAAAAGTTATTGGGCAAGCAGGAACAAAATCACTATCAAAAGATGAGTTTATGAGACTCCAACAGATTGTTATTGAAAGTAAGCGATTTATCAAAATGGGTTTCCGGGTTGAGGGAGGTTTTATCGGAGAACATGATCGGACTTCAGGTGAACCTATTCCGGAACATATTTCAGCTAGGTGGCAGGATTTGGAGATTCTGATGGATGGATTAATTGAAACATCAAAAAAACTGGAAAAATCAGAATTCAATCCAGTCCTTGCTGCCACATTGGTAGCTTTTGGATTTGTATTTATACACCCTTTCGTTGACGGTAATGGTAGGATCCATAGATATTTAATTCATCACCTTTTGGCTACATCAGGATTTACGCCACAGGGAATTGTATTCCCGGTATCTGCTGCTATTCTTGAAAGAATAGATGACTACCGTAAAGTTCTTGAATCATACTCCCATCCATTACTTGATTTTATTGAATGGAGAGAAACCGAAGACCATAATGTTGAAGTATTAAACAATACAATCGATTATTACCGGTATTTTGATGCAACACAATTGGCAGAATTCTTATTTGAGTGTATTAGAAAAACAATTGATGATATTATACCTGAAGAGGTGTCTTATCTCAGAAAATATGATGAAATGAAAAGCTGGCTCGATAATAAGTTTGAAATGCCTGATAAGTTTGTTTCACTCCTGATTCGATTTCTGGATCAAAATAATGGAATATTATCAGGCAGAGCAAAAAGAAAAGAATTTAATAGTCTGACAAACAAAGAGATAAAGCAGATAGAAACTAAGTATTATGAATTTTTTAAGCTCTAATATTATAATACTTGTTTTAACTCTTTATTTTTCTGACCGTATTAACAGAATGTCCGGTTATACCAGCAATCCGCCTTACAGAAAGGTCACTTTTGTCAATGAGATCTGAAATATTCTGGTACCTGTTTATTACCCAAACGTCCCAAAAGTTGTCCCACAACAAAAAAACCCCTTCGATAATCAAGGGGTTTTAGCGGGGTTGAGGTCGGTGGCGGATTCGAACCGCCGTACACGGTTTTGCAGACCGCTACCTAGCCACTCGGTCAACCGACCAAATTTTCATTAATATAAAAACAAAGAACCTCTAAAATCTAACCCTGTGGCGGATTACTCCGCTTCGCTCCGTGAGCTCGCTCGTACCTCGCTCGGTTCGAACCGCCGTATGTGACCACCGAAGCATTTGCAAAGGCGGTACACGGTTTTGTCCCGAGGTCTCGGGACTACCTAGCCACTCGGTCAACCGACCGGACTGCAAAAATAAGAAAAAACCTTTATCCTCCTATCTTAATCCCGTTTTTAACCATTTCTCTTCTTGTTCAAAATCAGCATTCCCTGGATAAGACAACACTCACCGAATGGATCTTCCCGCCCATGGGCGGATTAAGCTTCGATACCCGTATCGTGGCTTTCGCAATACCCTGTAAATCTCTGAGCAAAGCATCAAGGATCCTCCCGGCTATGTTCTCAAGAAGATACGATTTCCTCCCCATCTCTTCCTTTACAATCTCATAAGCCTTCTGATAGTTGACAGCATCCTTCAGATTGTCACTCTGCGATGCCATAAGCATGTCGGTCTCTATCGTAAGATCAACAATGAATTTGCTTCCGACAATCTGCTCCTCCCGGTAATGCCCGTGAAAAGAATAAAACTCCATGCCCTCTATCTGAATAAGTCCCATATTATTGAATCTTTCCTTAGTGTACCCTTGTGTAACCCTTTGCGCGCCTTTGTGGTAAAAAATTATTAACCACTAAGGACACAATGGATAACACAAAGTAACACAAAGGTTTTAAAATATGCAGAATATTAATTGACTGAAATCTATTTTCTTATCTCGTTCTATATCAGATCATTATTAATCATATTGCAATGTTCTCAAAAAGATTTCTTTAAAATATTTGGTTTGTATTATAAACATGTTTATATTTGCAATATATTTATGTTACTATTTGCCGGAACATTTAAAAATAAACATTATTATGGAAAACGAGGAGAAACTTTTAACAGGCGAAGAAAGCCTGAAGATCATCACCGATATGATCAACAAGACTAAAACAAGCATCCGCCAGAGCAGCTTTCATCTGCTTTTCTGGGGCTGGCTGATCTTTTTCTGCAGCCTGACAGAATATCTTCTGTTAAAATTTACAGACTTTGTATCACCATGGTTTGTCTGGTTCTTCACAATCCCCGGTGTAATCGTCTCAATGGTATATGGTTATGTTAAAGGTAGCAGGCAGAGCGCCTGGACATACGCAACCATGTTATATGTTTGGAACTGGATAGGATTCCTGTTCGCAGCAACAGTAATGTTCATAGTCCTCAGGAATAACTATGAACTATATGCACCTCTGATACTTATTTTGGCTTCCATGCCTTTATTAGCATCCGGCTGCATCCTTAAATACCGTCCTCTCATGATCGGCTCCGCAACCTTCCTGATATTTGCCCTGGCTGCCCACCTGGGAGGCCCTGAAGTAAGACCCCTGGCTGTACCCGCTGCAATGCTTACAGGTTATCTTATCCCGGGTTATATGTTAAAAAGAAAGAACGACCATGACACAGTTTAAGGATCTGGATCCCGTTCTTCATTCTCAGCTCCGGCTGGCTGTAATCTCAATTCTCATGAACATTGAAGCTGCAGATTTTTCATTCCTGAAGGAAAAAACCGGTGCAACAGCAGGAAACCTGAGCATTCAGATCACAAAACTGAAAGAAGCCGGATATATTGAGGTGACAAAAAAATTCAGCGGTAACTACCCTCAGACTCTTTGCAGGATCACTCCTGAAGGGAAAAAACGTTTCGCTGAATATGTGAACGCTCTCAGGGATTATCTCGACCTTCCCGAGTCCGGTAACTGATCAGCCGCCAATAATGATAACGACTAGTTTACCATTTTACCCATATCAGGTATCACAGTCTATTCATTCTGCTCAGGTTCGGAGTCTGAAGTGACTCAGAGAATAAGCTAATGAAGATCTTGTGCTCTGCAGACCCGGTTTCAGGCGAAAATTACCATCCTCTTGTCCATATCTTCCAAATCCTTGTATTTTTGCAGTTGTTTTAACATAAGATAAGGTAAGATGGAAAACTCCAGGGACAAAGTTCCCGCAGGCAGAACTGTAAGCTTCATTGAGCAATTCATTATCGACGACCTGAAAGAAGGTAAAATCAGCGGAAGGATCCATACCAGGTTCCCTCCCGAGCCTAACGGGTATCTGCATATAGGTCACGCCAAGGCAATTTGTCTCGACTTTGGTATGGCCCTCAGATACGGAGGTAAGTGTAACCTGCGCTTCGATGACACCAATCCTGTAAAAGAGGAAGTTGAATATATCGACTCAATAAAGGAAGATATTCACTGGCTGGGCTTCGACTGGGAAGACCGTGAATTTTATGCCTCCGATTATTTCGGAAAGCTGTTCGAATTTGCCGTCGATCTTATCAAAAGAGGTCTTGCCTACGTCGACGATCAGCCTGCCGATATCATTTCCACACAAAAAGGGACACCTGCCCAGCCCGGACAGCAAAGCCCGTACAGGGAGAGACCTGCTGAAGAAAGCCTTGACCTTTTCTACCGGATGAATGAAGGAGAATTTGAAGAAGGCAGCAGGGTGCTCAGGGCAAAGATCGATATGGCTTCACCCAACATGCACATGCGCGATCCTATTATCTACCGAATACTTAAGACACCGCATCACCGCACCGGCGACACATGGAAGGTATATCCCATGTATGATTTTGCTCACGGACAATGCGATTATTTTGAAGGAATCACCCATTCTCTCTGTACACTTGAATTTGAGATTCACCGTCCTCTTTACGACTGGCTCGTCGACCAGCTTAAGGCTGGCGATTACAGGCCCCGGCAGATCGAATTTAACCGGCTTAACCTTACCTACACCATCATGAGCAAGAGAAAACTACTCGAACTCGTAAGGGAAGGAAAGGTGAAGGGATGGGACGACCCAAGGATGCCTACCTTGTGCGGTCTCAGAAGAAGGGGATATACCCCTGAATCGATTAAGAAATTCATCGACCTTATAGGCTATACAAAAGTTGAAGCCATCAATGATGTATCGCTGTTGGAGCATGCAATACGCGATGATCTAAACATCAGGGTTCCAAGGGTTTTCGGAGTACTCGACCCGGTTAAGGTTATAATTTCAAACTATCCGGAAGGTAAAGTTGAAGAAATGGAAATCGAAAATAATCCCGAAGATCCCGGTATGGGTTCGAGAAAAGTCCCTTTCAGCAATGAATTATTCATTGAAAGAGAAGACTTCATGGAAAATCCGCCACATAAATACTTCCGTCTGGCTCCCGGCACCGAAGTCAGACTTAAAGGCGCCTATATTATTAAATGTGAATCGTTTAAAAAGAATGAAAAAAGCGGACTCATAGAAGAGATCTGCTGCACCTATGATCCTGCCACCAGGAGCGGAGGAGAAACCGCGGGCCGCAAAGTGAAAGGGACTCTCCACTGGGTCTCGGCACAGCACGCCGTCAATGCCGAGGTGAGGCTCTACGACAGGCTCTTCGACCATGAAGACCCGGCGGGCCAGAAAGATGATGATTACCGTAAATTCCTTAACCCCGACTCTCTTAAAATACTTACAGGCTGCAAAGTCGAACCTTCACTGGCATCGGTAAAGCCTCTCGAAAAATTCCAGTTCCAGAGGGTAGGTTATTTCTGCGCAGACTACGATTCCATGCCGGAGCACCTTGTCTTTAACCGGACGGTTTCTCTGAAGGATACCTGGGCGAAGATGCGGAAATAAGTCATGCGGTCTTGCAGTCGTGCGGTCGTGCAATCAGGTTATTTAAAAGACTTCAGGTAGTTCATTAAACCGCTGATAGCGTTAAGCAGATTCTGACATTTAGTCCTTCTCTCAGAAGCAGTTTCAGAAGAGACATATTTCTGGTCCTCTGCGATATAATACATGCTCTTTACCTCTCCCAGAGATCCCTTTGAGATATTAAGAAACTGGCTGAATTCAGCATCACTTCTCCTGCAAAAACCTTCGGAGATGTTGTTCATAACAGAGATCCCTGCTCTGGTAATTTGATCCCTGAATCCAAAATCCTTACTATTCCTGAAATCTGTATAAACCAGGTTAACAATTTCCCTGGATATTTTCCATATGTCCAGGTCCTCAAAATTTATCACTGTTCCCATTTTAGCACGATTTAGTTTGACATTCTATAAAGTTACGAAAAATTCTTTGACCGCAAGACTGCAAGACCGCAAGACTTCTTGACTGTAAGACTTCTTGACCGCAAGACCTGCACGACTTCTTTTCTTCTTTTCCGGCACGTTTTTTGCTTCAGTATCACTATTATAACCTCTTTTCCAGGTAAAACTAACTTTCGGAATATGAAATCATTATCTGTTTTCATCCGCTTAAGCCTGATAATACTGGGCGTTGCCGGTATTTCATCATGCGAAGAAAAAAATTCCGGTCCTGCCGGATCAGGTACCATGGAATTTTCTGTCACTATGCCTGATCTGGACTCCAAGTCGGTGTCAGACAGCACTGTAGTATCCTGGCATGTTCTCATTTCTGTTACAGACGAGGACAGTAACATTGTATTCACGGACAAGCTTATCCCTCTTTACCTTTTCGGTAACGGCTTCATAAGTGAAAACGTTGAAATTGAAGCAGGAGAGTACCTGCTTACAAAATTCATGGTCATCAATGCAGCGGGCGAGGTTACCTTTGCTGCTCCTCTTGAAGGTTCCGAACTCGCTTATCTTGTCAAAAAACCCATTCCAGTGCATTTCAGGATCCTGCCCGGTACAGTTACCAGGTTAGTGCCGGAAGTGCTGGCTGTTGAAGGTCATACCCCGCAGCAGTTCGGTTATGTGAATTTCGGTATCAGTGTGGTCAAACCCCTCGATTTCTGGGTAATGGCAGTGCTTGATCCCGGAGACCTGATGCCTCCGGTCACGATAACAACAGCACGGCTGACTGTCGTCGCTCCCGATGGGTGGCATTACGGATTCAGGCTTGAGGCATGTCCCAATCACCTTATTATCAGAGGCGGATACGATTACTATAAGTTCATCCTCGAAAAGGAAGGATACATGCCACAGACGATGAAATTCTCAGCAAGGCAGCTTATCGCAACCTCAAAGGATCAACCCCTGGTACTTAAGATCCCGTATGGTTCAGCTTTGATGAGGATGGTCTTTCAGCCTGGTCCTGAAGAAGGTAAGGATGCTATGATCTCCAACCTCGAGCCGGATAAGAACTTCGGCGACCATAAATATTTTGAAGCAACATTTTTATCCGAGCCGGTGCTGACTGTTATGCGGTCGAACAGAAGTCTTATCGATTTCAATCTTAACGCCCTGCCAAAGTCGGCAACCATCAGGAGGGTGATGCTCCGTCTCACCTATGATCTTCCGATACCCTTCGATTCTTCCTATGTTACAGATACCCAACCCTCCACTGGTATAGTATGGTACGGAGGAGTTTTGCAGCAGATCGTTGAACCGTGGGATGAGTATAAGGTTACGTGGAACACCCAGCCCAGGATCATTGAATACAACCAGGTTTATATACCTCCCTTCATCAGGAATGTTAATTTCATTGAGGTGGATGTTACGCGGCTGTATGTGTATCCGGCCAACACCGATATGGTCAATTATCCGAACTATGGAATGCTGTTCAGGCTCTGGCCTGTGGACCGCTTTCCCGGCTTCAGGTTTGCTTCGAGCGACTACCCGCTTGCTTCAGCGAATGTGAAGATGTGGCCGGCGCTGACGATATTCTACACTCTGCCATAAATTTGTGACACTGTCTGAAGATAATGAAGGGGAGAGGGGGTGAAAGGGTGAAGGGGAGATTCTCCCACTCGTTCCTTTTGCATATTTCCACTTTTTGACTAATTTTGCCGTCCGAAAATGCTCCGTGGTGTAATTGGCAACACGTCTGACTCTGGATCAGAAGAGTCCAGGTTCGAGCCCTGGCGGAGCAACTACGATGCCGGTTATTTAGCCGGCATTTTCGTTTTGCGACAACAGGGCGAGAAGTTTATCCCGAGAGCGTAGCGACTCGGGAAGACCTGCTTTGCCCACCGAAGCATAGCGAAGGTGGAGCGGAGCAACTACAAAAGAGTGAGAGTGTGACCGAGAATGAGCAATTCACTCCTTAGTGTCAAGTATTATCCTGTGTTCCGGACCGGTTACACCTGCCAGGTTTACTGTCCTGATCAAAAGCTCATGTCTTTTTGCTTTCAGCGGCAGTTTAAAACCTGCTTCAGTTTTGTTCCATTCCCCGGCCGGTAATTCTTTTACCTGGTATTCCTTTAAATTGGGAGTTGTTGACTCAAGCCTGATATGCGCAAGCTTCCCGTCGATCTCAACCTGTGAAACAATAGTGTTCGGTGTCCAGTAAATCTCATTGGGGTCCTGTATCAGCTTCATGAATTCGGGCTTTGCATAGGCCCAGTGTGGTTTCCCGCCCCAGATCCATGTATTGTTCTTAAAGAAATCATCTTCGTACATTATCAGCAGATCCTTTTCAACGGGCCACCTCGTAAAAGGATCATTATATCCATGCCACTCTATCCATGTATAGGTCCGGGCATTCTGTACCTTGCTGTATCCTGTTTCGGCATCAACATCGAATGCGATGCGCTGAGGTCCCTTAACCTTTACAATATCTGCTGCATTGTTCTTCAGAAATTCCTCACGTATTTCCAGTGCCGACAATGGGATTCCCTGCTTTTCAAAATGATGGTCATATTTTGCATCCGACAGAAACCATTTGTTATACTGGTTAAGCCATACCTCATTGATCCCATGGTGCCCGTCGGGGCCTCCTTTAACTCCCGGGCCGGCTCCGATCGTGCGTGTCACATAACCATAGGCATTCAGAACAGCATTCTGGACAGACATATAATGACCACAGTGGAATCCCTGTCCTTTGAGCGCTGTATCAAGAATAAACTCCGGATTACCTTATCCGGGGTGAGACTTCTCAAAATCACTGATCTTAATGACCGATTTGATCCAGTGCCTCAGTAACAGGATCCTTTTAAATTCATCAGTTTCACCGTGGAAGATCGTATCCAGCTGAAATTTCTCAACCATGTGACTGAACCCTGGAGAAGTCAGATCTTCATAATCCTGAAAAATAGTATTAGGATGATAAGGGGGATTATCAACCTCAACATTTTGATAAGTTCTTTTTCCGCATCCGGAAAGGATAACAAACACCAGAAGAACTACCAGATTTGTTTTCATTACTTCGATTTAGATTATAGAACTGCAAGTAAATTCCAAAGGTTACATTGCTTTTGTGTTTTGTCGAATTAAGAACTAACTTTGATAAGTGGGGCGTTTCCCTTTGTATCGGATCCCTGATTATAGAATTCAAAATTAGTCAAGCACACTGTTAAAATCAAAATAATATGATCAGAAAGATCTTTACCAGCCAGATTTGTTTTTTGGCATCTATCTTGTTTTTACTGCTGCCAATGAATTCTTCTGCTCAAATTCCCGATCATCTGACAGTGATCAAACCAGAGATGATCAATGATGTTCTTACAAATCCCTTGATGGGTTTCATGACTCTCCAGCATTTTAACGGTGATGACATGAACCAGCCTGTCCTCGAAAAGTATAAGGATATCCGGCTGACAACGGGAGATCATACAAAACAGATGGAGGCTGTAAAGAGGATCGATTACGGGCCCGGAGGAGGTAATCCTTTAAATGTCAGTGAATTAAAAGCATTGGGGTTGAATGTGATCCCCTACCCCAGGCAGGTTAAAACCGGAGGAGACGACTTTGTCATTAATGGAAAATTATCAATTATCCTTGATAAGAATGCCGGAACTGCTGACCGGTTTACTGCGGAAGAACTCATCAAAGATTTAAAAAACAAATGGAACATCCAGGCTCAAATCGGAAATGAAGGAACGGGGGCTGAACTTGTCTTAACCCGTCGTCAAACACCGAAAACGCTTCCACGTCAGGGGTATCAGCTCAATACTGCCAGAAACAGACTGGTGATAAAAGCCAACTCTGAAGAGGGATTATTCTATGGTACCCAGACATTTCTTCAACTTATTAACCTAAATGCCTCATCATGGAGAGTCCCCGGTATGTTTATTACCGACTGGCCTGATATTGAAAAGCGTGCAGTACACTATGATACAAAACACCACCAGGACAAAGCTTCCTATGTTAAGAGCTTTATCAGGGAACTGGCCTCATACAAAATAAATATGCTTGTATGGGAGTGGGAGGATAAGTTTGCTTACCCCAGCCATCCCGAGATCGGTGCCCCCGGAGCTTTTACGATGCAGGAAATGCAGGAGCTGACACGTTATGCACAAAAATACCATATTCAGATTGTTCCGCTTATTCAGGGACTGGGACATGTCAGTTTTATCCTGAAATGGCCTCAGCATAAACATCTGAGGGAGATAGAAGCTTCTAACTGGGAATTTTGCCCACTGAAACAGGGTAGCTATGATCTGTTGTTTGACCTCTGGAAAGATGCCATCGAGGCTACCCCGGGGTCTGAATATATTCATATCGGATCTGACGAGACATATGAACTGGGTACATGTGAACATTGTAAAGCCAAAACTGCAGAAATCGGAAGAAGTGGATTATATCTCTACTTTATTAACAGATGTGCAGCGTTCCTCCGGTCGAAAGGCAGGAAAGTTATGGCATGGGAAAGACCTATGGGCTGGACTGTGGGTAACTCACCTGCAAAAGGGATTGAACCGGTTAAAGGACTTGTTCTGACAGAAAGTTATAACTATGAAACTCCCGATCTGAAATATGCCAGGGAAGCAAGGTCCCGGGGATTTGAAGTATTTGCCTATGATCCTAACCCGGGAGTGGTGCCCATGATGGTGCCCTACATTTTCGAAAAAGGCGAGGAAGGTGAACTCAGAACCGGAAGCCTTGAAAAATCATACCGGTTCCTTTCACATACTGCCACGTCAGGAGTATTCAACGGGATGATCTCCACATCATGGGATGATGACGGCCTGCATAACCAGATGTGGATGATGCATTTCATCAATTCTGCCGCATGTTCATGGAACGGAAGCAAACCGTCACCTGAAGAATTCACTGAGTCCTATTTTACCAGCTACTTTGGAAGACAGGCAACTGACATTGCTGAACTTTTCAGACTCCTTAATGAGGGAGTCTATTATTATGCCTGGACAATGGAAAGGAATGTCTGGCACTACGGTGAGATAGGCCAGACACATCTCCCCGATCTTCCCAGAGGCGATGCACTGGAATATGATCCGTACTGGAATACTGAATACAAAGCAAAGGTTGCCGAATCGGAGGACATACTTGTCAAAATGAACCGGGCGCTGGAGATCATCGGAAATAATATTAAGGCCGGAGCCTGCCATGGTTATGATTTTGAGATCTTCCGGACTACGGCCGAACTTGTAAAACATACATGTCTCACTTACATCGACCTCTCAAACCTTGAATATACCATTCGGAAAGCACATGTGAGCAGGTTTGTTGACTATAATGTTTCAATTGACAACCTGCTAAGAGCACAGCAGATAATTGAAGATATCCTTAAAAGAAGGGAAAGGGTATTTAATGACCTTGTTAAAACATATGAAATAACAAGGTTCCCCAAAGGATTCAGTACTCCGGATAAGAAATTCTTCTGGCAGCAGGACAGGGCAAAACATTTCGCCTTCCGCAGACCTGATATGTCATTCCTCATCTATGACGAGCAACTTCTGGATCTGGAAGGTTACCTTGAAAAACTTAAGGCTTTTATTGAGTTTTTTAAGGAAAATGGGACCAAATGAATCTACCTGTGGAAAAAAGAGATATTTTAAGACGGACATTGAATTTTGTATAATTACCACCTTCCCAGTAGGTCTTCATAAAAGTCTCTTTTTCAGCTAAGATTGTAAGGTCCACCTGCACTGACGCTTTGGAGGATAGAAGTCGCAAAATTCGCAAGGCTAAACTGTTGTTACAGAGATCTTTGCGGCCTTTGTGTAAAAACTATGTGACCTTTTCGGTTAAAGGATTTCATCCATTGAATCCGTCTCAAATACATTTCCCACCCGGGGGGGAAATGAAAGGGGGATTGATTTAAATCTATGTATCGAATAGAAACCATAGATAACTTAGTGAGAAAATTAATATCTTAACCGCACGATGTGTAATTAATTACTACAACTATGAAAAAGTCGGGATCAGGGATTGCAATATTGTGCCTGGTATTACTGATTCTGATGTCATGCCGGCCTAAACAAAAACCAGGTTCCGGTGTGAAAGGCACAGAGGATTTCCCTAAAGAACTGATAAAATTCAAACCCTTTGAACATAATCCGGTTTTCAGCGGAACAAGTGAAGAGACCTGGGATAAATCTATCCGTGAGAGAGGTTTTATACTTCATGACAATGGATTATTCAAAATGTGGTATACGGGATACAATAACAGTATCAGTGAGACCAAATACCTGGGGTATGCAACATCCCCGGATGGAATAAAATGGACCAGATATGAGAAGAATCCGGTATTTAACCAGAAATGGACCGAGGATATGTTCGTATTCCGGTTTGGAAATAAGTATTACATGTACGCCGAAGGATTAAATGATGTTGCACATATGCTTGTTTCCGACGACGGGATCACCTGGCAGGAACAGGGAGATCTGAAAATCCTTACGACAGGAGGAGACACCATTCCCGGTCCTTATGGAACACCATCAATCCTGATCAGGAACGGGAAGTGGTATTTGTATTATGAAAGGAACGATGAGGGAATATGGCTGGCAGTGTCGGATGACCATATGATATGGACCAATGTGCAGGATGAACCAGTCCTGAAAAAGGGTCCGGGTAATTATGATTCCGGAGCTGTAGCCTGCAACCAGGTAATTGAATTCAGAGGCAGGTATTATATGTATTACCATGGCACTTCAGATGCCGGCTGGGCAGATCCGGGAGCTGCTTCCATCTGGACTTCAAATGTAGCCATGTCATCAGACCTGGTAACATGGACAAAATACTCCGGGAATCCTGTAGTCGAAGGGGATCATTCCAGTCCGGTAATGGTTTATGATGGCAGTGACTATCGCCTGTATACAACGCACGATAAGGTGTGGCTCTATTATCCGGATTAAGACAGCGGCATTCTGGAATCTTAAGAAATGAAATGAGCAATCCGATCGGACATTACCGGGCTTCGATGAACTCCTTGCTCCACTTAAAGTAATTATTCGCATGAATGGCATATAGCAGCAATAGTGTCTTCACCACACATTCCTTCGAGAACGATCTGATTCTTTTCTTCTGCTGTGAAAGTTCGACGGGTCCGTCTTTTGATTTGGCTTACGTTTTACCCTGTGAAGTGTCAGCGGATAGTTTATCACTGCAAACCAAAGGTTTCTAAATTTAAAGTTGCTATATTGTAATCCTGTTTCTTCCATCATTAATTCCCATGAAAATCACTATATTCAAATTACTGTTCCTGGTCATTATAATTACTGTTACAGATACTGCACGCGCACAAGATCTTAAACAAGAAACCGGACCTGGTTTTTTTGGAGGAGCAGTTTCGGCTACCAGTAATGGAATTTCATTCATCCCATATATCTCTCTGGGCAGACCTGCTGTTATATTTGATATGCGTGTGGGTAAAAATAACCTGAGTTTTGAACCGCAGTTTCGCTTTGCCGCCAATGGTAAACCCTGGGCTTTTGTATTCTGGTGGCGCTATAAATTATTGAACACTGACAAATTCCGGATAGATCTGGCAGGCCACCCTTCTGTTGTCTTTAAAACAACTTCTGTACCCGACAACGGAGGTTTTAAAGATGTTCTTGTAAGTACACAATACCTGGCGGGTGAAATTTTCCCAAACTACAACTTCAGTAAAAATGTGGGCGCAGGTATTTACTACTTTTACAGCCGGGGACTGGGATCCGACATGACAAGAAATACTAATATGCTGGCACTGAAACTCAATTTCAACAACATCAGACTATCAGAGATGTACTACCTCCGGTTCTTTCCCCAGATCTATTACCTGAGACTTGATAATAATGACGGATTCTATGTATCTGAAACAGTCTCCCTGCTGAGAAAAAATTTTCCGCTTTCAGTCTCTTCTCTCATCAATAAATCCCTCAGCACTGAAATACCGGCCGAAAGTGATTTTATCTGGAATGTGACCCTGACATATACCTTCAACAAGGAATACATTGAAAAATAATGTCATTCTGAGCAAAGAAGTATCTCATTAATCAAACCGGCACTGACGGAATAAAATACGTATTTAAAACCGTATTATAATACGGTGATCCGGCCTGAGTCAGAATCTATGATACATGTAATCTCAACCCCATTCCTGTTAAGGCTTTCCGTAGTACCGGCCAGGCACTGCGGGAGTGGAAAACCAAACACCTTATATTCTGAGATACCACAGATTACCACTGATCGTTAAAGTAGTAATTTCCGTTTTTATCCTGTTACTACTTACTTATTCCATTGAGATAATAATTTTTATTTTGGCCAAAAGATCGGGCTAAAGGAAAATAGAATTAGTAAATTACCTGCACCTTTTCATATAAAAAATGTAAATGCTGAAGTATTGGTTAGAAACCCATTTCTTGATAAGGATACAAAATCACAATACCTGAAACATTATTATGATAGATTGACCATGCTAAATGAAAAATGATCAAAATTTGTAGTGATAAATTATGAAAAATAAAGGCAGAATTGTAGTTCTCGACACAGGTTATAAATCCTATGAAACTGAGCGCAGCTTGCTGGAGGAAAACGGATATATTTTTGAGATCTTTCCGGGAGAAAGGGATGATTACCTTGGGAAGAGAGAATTTGCTTCAGATGCGGCAGGTTTGTTTGTCCGCTGGACCAGGCTCGACAGGGAATTTTTCTCATTTACACCAATGCTGAGAGCCGTCAGCAGGTATGGTGTCGGTTTTGATAATATAAACCTTGAAGATGCCAGCAGGTCGGGAATCAAAGTTGCTAACGTGACTGACTATGCAAATCATTCCGTATCCGATCATGCACTTGCGCTGATGTTCAGTCTTATAAGGGCAATCCCCCAATCGGCTAAGGCCCTGAATTCAGCTTATGGTAAGCCCGGCAGGGAGGATGTTTTTGAGCTCCATGACAAGACCCTGGGGATCATTGGTCTTGGCCGCATAGGAGGTACTTTTGCAATTAAAGCAAAGACATTATTCAGGGAAGTTCTGGCTGTGGATCCTTACATCCCCGACAGCCGCTTTCCTGAATGCGGAGCCAGGAAGGTTTCTTTACGGGAAATGCTTGAAAAAAGTCATGTTATTTCTATTCATTGCAATCTGACTCCGGAGACAAGGCATATTATTGACGCGAAAGCTTTTTCCATGATGAAAAATTCACCGGTACTGATCAACACCTCGCGGGGAGGGACGATTGACGAGGAAGCCCTGAAGCATGCCTTACAGAACAAGCTTATTCATTCAGCCGGTCTGGATGTCTTCCGGGATGAACCGCCGGGCGACAGCATGAAGGAAGTGCTGACTCATCCTGATGTGATAGCCACCGGTCATAATGCCTGGTATTCAATCAGTTCTATGAGCGCTCTGCAGCGCAGGGCTGCCACTAATCTGATTAGTCTTTTAAACGGCGAAGAAGTTGAGGATTGCCTCAACTGACAGATTGATAAGAGCCTGTTTCATAGGGTTCTTTTTTGTTCTTTAAGGCAAATTGAGTAAATTTAATCTAAATTGGGTGGAAGAAGCATGGTTAACAATACACCATATATTTTGAGATATCACTCATTACCTTTGATGGTTAAAGTAGCCATATCTGTTTTCATCGTACTACTCCTTACTTATTCCATTGAGATAATAATTTTCGTTTTAATGGCCCCCCAAAATGGAAGTCTGGATATGACATTTGCCTTTAATTCACTGTTGAAAGGGCTTGGTCACTTCATGATAGCTAATTTGATAGTATCTTTTATACTAATTTTCTTATTTGAGCTCACAAGAAAAAGAATTGCAATCAAATTGTGGCATATCCTGATTCTTCTTCTGATTTGCTTTCCGGCTTCAATGGCGTCCAAATTTTTATATACAGTTTTACGAAGTGGTTTTTCAGGAAATGAATTTGTGGACTTTTCATTCCTTTCGGGGCTCGCTAATTATCCTTCATTACTGAATGCCTTGCTGGCTTATGGCTTAACAGTCTATTGGAACACCGCCAGGATTGAACATGAAAATGCCCTGAAAGCCGAAGCCCTCCTTAAAGACGCCAGATGGCAGATGCTTCGATATCAGGTTAATCCGCACTTTCTTTTTAATTCCCTTAATTCAATTATGGCCCTTATAAACAGGGATAAGGATCTTGCACGGTCAATGGTAAATGAACTGGCCAGCTATTTCAGATACACTCTTTCGTGGAATGATCTTTCAGTTATTTCTGTACAGGAAGAGATAAATGCTGTCTCACATTACCTTGAAATACAAAAAATCAGATTTAAAGACAAACTAATTTACCAGGTTGAAGCGGATGAAATGGCTAAAAACATTCAGATTCCAATCTTTGGCCTGCAGACAATGGTTGAAAATGCTGTAAAGTATGGACTTAAAACATCTTCAGGAACAGTAAAAGTTATTATATCGGTGTCGAAAAAAGAGGATTATTGTGAAATCACGGTCTCTAACTCAGGTAAGTTATGGCATAACTCCAACATCGATGAGAAATCTAATAATTCAGGTACCGGTACCGGATTATTAAATCTTCAGGGCAGACTTGAGCTTTTATACGGAGGAAAATCACATTTCCAGATAAAGGAAGAGAATGACATTGTCACTGCTACAATAAAAATTCCTTCTGAATATGTACCCGAAAGAAAAAATTGATTTAAAAAAGTTCTTTATGGTTAATTGCACCAATACAAAGATCATAAAAACTGGTATTATCAACTATGCACAAGCAGGATGAAGATCTGGAGAGCCATAATTGTTGATGACGAATATCTAGCCAGAGCTGAACTTTTAAATCAACTTGAGTTATTTCCCCAGGTTGAACCAGTTGGGGAAGCTTCTGATGTTAAAAGTGCATACGAAATTATTCTTTCGCTTAAGCCTGATCTTGTTTTTCTTGACATTGACCTGGGAGTAAACAGCGGCTTTGACCTTCTGGAAAAAATTGACACCGGATTCAGAGTAATATTTGTCACTGCACATAACGAATTCGCAATCAGGGCATTCGAGGTAAATGCTCTTGATTACCTTCTTAAACCGGTATGGCCTGACCGGCTTGGCAAATGCATCAGAAAACTTGGTGATCCATTTTCAGATAAATTACCTGAGAATCTTGATGTCCAGGATCAGATTCTTGTAAAAGTAAAAAGTGGCTCAAAATTTATTAAAGTAAATGAAATAACCTGCATTGAAGCCTGCGGTGACTATTCCAGGATATATTCTTCAAAAAAATTTGCCGGATTGGTACATCATACATTGAAAAGATGGATTGAAAGGCTTCCGGCTAAAGAATTCATAAGAGTTCATAAATCCTTCATTGTCAATATTTACTTTATAGATTCAGTAAATGAATCCATGTCCGGTGAAAGAAAAATTCAAATGAGTTATCCCGAAAAAGCCATCCCGGTAAGCAGAAGGTTCGGGAACAGACTTAATGATTCATTCAAACCCTGAAGGGCATAAGCATTTTATCCCCTATTTTGTCCGGTTATCGAAAAAAGAACAAAACGAAACCTGTAATTACTCATTTTTGTTGCCAGATAAAATACAACTTTATGACAGTGTCAATGATTCTTTCTTTTTTCCTGATAATGTGCGGTGCTTCCATAATAATAATATGGATAATGAATCTCCGTAAAAATCCGGATATTGATCTGTCAGCCGGATTCTTCAGAGCAAGGGAAAAAGACAGTAAAAATCTCTTCTGGTTTCACATTGTAGCAGAATTTTTTACAGGCCTTCTTCTTATTGTATCCGGAATAATCATTATATCCAGAAATATTAACTCACTTCCGATTGTACATTTTGCACTGGGAGCACTTTTTTATTCCTCCTTAAATAGCTTAGGCTGGGCTTTTGCTTATCGGGAGAGATATTTCTATGCAACTCCAATGACGATAGGCCTGGTTATCTCACTTGTGTCCATAATTATTATGATCGCATAATTATTTCTTTGCAGCTTTATTTCATGCCAAATAAAATATGCATTATAAGATATTTCAAATGAAAAAAGTTACTATAGCTGCGATACAATTAGAACCTAAAAAAGGCAAGTTTGAAAATAACCGGAAGCGCGCTGAATCATTTTTAAAGATGGCAAAAATTAAGTTTATGAATTTTAAGTGGTAAAATTTATCACCAGTGAACTAATCTCAGACAAAAGTTGAAGCAATTAATTCTCCAATTTTGTTTTTCCCGGATGTTTTTCAGCGCTTTGAAATTCATACACAGAAACACCCCAAAAATTATCATCCGGAGGAAGTGCTTCCCAGTGGCCCTTGTAATGATCATAATTCGACTTACTATTGTCAAAATGAATACGGTACCTCCCATTTGGTAAATAGAATGAACCATCATATTTTCGATTCCGGGGATGACCCCCAGCATAGGTTGTTGTACCTGCTGTCATTTCCCATATTCTTTGTTGATCATCCAGGCTCTCTATCCACACACTGTCATACATCCCAAAATAATCACAATATCCCCCATCAGCTATTGCCAGAATCCTGACAATTCTGGCCTCCGGAAGATTAAAATCTGTTATAAAATGATCTTTGCCATTTACTTTGAGCAATGATATCAAACGATAATTGTGATTTATTTCAATTGATTTACAGCAATTATCATCTTGAAAAAGATGTGTCAGGAACTCTTCATCATGATTTCCTGAAACATGTGCAATTCTCCAGTTATCCCTTTTTTCCCAGAAGCTTCCTTTAATACGGTCAATACTGCCTGTTGCTGCTTCCAGAAATAACCTGGCAAATGGTGATTCCCCGATATTTATACCTGGTATTCCTACAGGGAACGGACTGCTTATCCTGTTACTGTTCGCAAGGATAATAAAAGCAAGTTTATCTTCAGGGAGGATTATAATAAGTCCGGAAGCAGAAAGACCATATCCATTATGCCAGACTACTCTGTGATCATTTAAACTATCAAGGAACCAGCCTCTCCCATAACCAACTGTATTATTCGTCCTGAGCATAGCCGGTTCAAACATCTTCAGGCATGTTTCTTCTGTCAGGAGCTGTTGATTCAGAATTCCCTGGCATAATTTTATCAAATCGACAACAGAGGATCTTAATCCTACTGCTGCGTTTACCTGGGTAAGAAACTCTCCTTTAATAACATTATTATGCTCATAGCTGTATGGCATAGCTAATAAGGCTCTTTTATCTTCAGGATCCTCATTAAAGGTGAATGTGGAATTCATGCCGGCAGGATTGAGAATATAGTTTCTTAGTAATTCCTCCCAGCTAAGGCCGGTAGCTTTGGTGGCTATCTCAGATAAGACAGAAAATCTGTCCCCATCGTATCTGAAGTAAGTGCCTGGAGGAAAGTCAGAAGTATGTGACAATAAATGTGAAACTGTGACAGGAGCAAAACTATTAGCATTATGTGGAATTGAATACTTTACCAGAAAATCTCTGATATAGGGGTAGACCGGCTCATATAAATCCAGGATCCCTTTTTCTTCAAGCGACAATAATACCATGGCAGAAAAGGGTTTGGTCAGTGATGCAAGAGGATAAATTGTCTCAGGCGATGCAGGAACAGCTTTTTCAACATCAGAATACCCAAAGGATTTCACCCATAGTACCGTGTCAGAACTCACAATCGCAGCTGATATTCCAGGGATATTCAAACAACACCTGAGAGACTCGATTCCTTTTTCCATGTTTTTCAACGAAGACTGAAAGTTGATCCTTTCAATTATCTGTGCTTCAGACCTGATGGTACAGAAAATATGCACAATAAAAACCATAGCCCATAAATTTAAAAATGATAATACAGAATGGGCTGATAATCTGGAACTTTTCATGTTGTAATTTTGTTAATTCGAAGAAATGGTTACCGGGGCTGTATCCCTGAAATAGAACATAAGATCATAAGAATCAATAAGATTGATAATACGGTCATTAAAGAAGTGTTTTTCCGGTGAACCCAGATACAAATCACCGATCCCCATAAATGGCATCTTTGTATTCAGATAGCTGAATAACTCAGAGTCAGGATCTATATCATTAATCTTTAATAAGAAGTCGGAGCTACCCGCCATATCCATGATTTTATTGACTGATACACAAGGAGGATCAATGTCTATTGTGCAGGTAAGAGGCTTTGTATCTCTGCCATGATCGTCCAGCATTACAGCTTTGAAGCGGCCTTTAGAAAATGAGGTAGCGACAGATAAATATTTATTGCCAAGCGCATTTTTCAAATATTCTCCCATTGCCGGTTTCCCATTTCCATAATAATCCGGATTGCAAGCTATATGAGCATTGTGTGCCCAGACTACCAGGCCATTATCCTTAATCAGCCATTCGTTAATTCTTAATACATTCTCAGCAAGCTGCCTGTCACGAAGGTTCTCGTTATCATGATATAGTCGGTATAAGAATTCATGGGAATTATTTAATGCCTTCGCCAATTGTGATACGTTAAAACAAGTATAATCGGATAAAGATTTTCTGTTCAGATTAATATCCCCTAAAAGCATATTTTCCAACTTTTGATATAACTCCTTTCTGAATACGTATTCTTTGAGGGACATGCTGTGATATGAAATCCCTTTTAATTGACTTATTTGGTTTATTAGTTTACTATTATTATCGACAAATTCAGGATATCTCCCAGCAAGGCATCTGATGGTCTCTTCTGGCGACAATGCATCAAGCTGATTATCAATGCCAATAAAAATTACTTTATCTTCGGAAGCCTTATCCTGATTAAAGTGCCGCATCCATTGAAGCAGGTTTTTTACCTCTGAATTGTTTTGTATCCATGATTCATCAGCAAGCAATGAATCAATATTGCCTCTCCCATGCAATACAAAATCATTAATATGTAATGATTTTCTGTAGCTGAATTCATATGCCAGTACTCTATAATCATAATTCTCAACCAGAAATCTGAATAATCTGTGCTTCAGCTCGCAAAATTCCTTTGTGCCGTGTGTCGCTTCTCCCAGGCCAACAACCTTAAATTTCTCCCGGTTTAGAAAGTCAGCTAACAGATCATCCTGATAGGTCATTGGTGATGCTTCTGGCATATAATGAATAACATCTTCCAGCTCTTTTACCAAGTTTTCATCAGTCCGGCAGGAAAGTCCTCGATTTCCAATATCGGCTATTTTATATATTAGGTTATAATCAATACTTTCCCGGTCAATCTCAGATAATCCCAATAATGCATTTCTGACCAGCTCTGTATTGTCATTGGACATAACCTTTGATAATCCGTCGTTATTAATGAGAGAACAATCTGACAGATTACCGCCATAAGAAGATATTTCCTGCAAGTCGAGGATCTTATTAAAATTGAATTCTTTGATACTTGTGCATGAATGAAACTTTACTTTAACAATAAGATTATTAATATCATAAACCAGACTCCATCGTGTATCGTTTTGTTTTATACTGTCAAGAATCATAAAAGAATATTCAACAGGAGAATTATTTTTGAAGTCAGCTATCAGCTTCGCAGTAAAAACAAATCTTTCATTAGATCCCTTCCTGTTTTTTATTGTCATATGACCACCAAATTCGCTGAAGTTAGAACAGTATTTTACTGACTCTTCATATTTATTATTACTCAATACGGTGAATCCTGTAAGGTTAGGATGAAATAAACTAAAGTCTGATCCATTATATTCAATTATTAAAATATCTCCTGATCTGTCGGCAATAATGTAGTGCAAATACCCAAATAATGGTTGATATTGAAATTGATCAAGGTATTCCGTGATTTCACCAACAGATTCAAAGTTATCGAGAATATACTGTACAAATTGAAATTCATTAATTGGGGTTTTCCGTGAATCGTTCTTGTCTTTAACAGATTGCATATTCAGCTCTTCTATAACAAGGCCTTTCTCATTCATGCCACCAAGCGGAAATTCCTTACCAAATTGATTAAATGTTATGCTGCGATATTTTGATATCCAGTGAAATTCTTCCGGACTTATAACTGAACTTGTCAGTACACTTTTATCAATCCCTCTCTCATTAAGGAAAAGGTATCCCCAGTCAATGGGCCAGTCCAGATTCTTTGACAGGTATATATTGCCGTTGCTTTTCAGACAGAACGCCGTACATGCAAAAACGCCTGGTTCAAAACATAAAATAAAGATTATTAACACAGAAAATGATCTCTTCATTGTTCCTTTATTGAATTATTACCCTGATTATCATAAAATATTCCCTTTGATACCGCCCCCGGCAAATTCAATACTCTGAATCCTGTGCTCATGGATTCATCAAGACTCAGAGATTTTCCCATAGAGGGAGAGCCGGAGCTCAACGGATTTTTATGCCATGTATAATTATCGTTGCCCTTATAATCAGCAAATACTCCAATCCCGTTATTATCGCCAATCCCGGCACTTCTGTTACCAAAATGGTAAATATCATTCCCTTCTATGTCCAAAAATAATCCCGATGAAAAATCTCTTCCGCTTCCAATTAATTGAGTGATTTTTTGATAATCACTCTCCGCATTATAAGTATCATCTCCTGACTGGTCAATAAAGCAGGCAATACTATAGTGTGCACCATAACCCTGACTGTGGCTCAGGGCGTTATAATTATCTTTGCCTTTTTTATCATAAAAAAGCCCCATTCCAAAATAGTAAGACGATCCTTGTGAAAAACTACCTGCAAAGTATTTATCCTCACCAGAATTATCTATAAAAACACCCAGCCCTCCACCCAGACTTTGTCCATCAGTCGCCTCAGCCCATCTGCCTTTTGCAGAACCCTGTATAAAATTCTGTGACTGAAATGCTGCCTCAACTCCCGTACCCGGTGTATTATAGTTGTCGACACCCTCATTATCTATGAATACTCCAACCCCCATGGTCCCCCCGAATGCCTGGGAATAAGAAAGACAATTATATTTATCATCCCCTTTAATATCAATAAGTAATGATGAACCATAAAAGGATGCTGCCTGACTATAGTTACTTTTACTTATGTAAATATCATCCCCTGACAGATCATACAATAATGAAGAACCAAATAAAGAAAAAGCCAGTCCCGGAACACCTGTCCTGTACAAATCATTACCCTCAAGGTCTATCAATACTCCTATTCCCAGGACACCAGCTGCAAGAAAATGGTTGTCACTAAGGTATCTGTCATCCCCTTCAAAATCCACTATAATCCCAAAAGGTTGATCGTTTGATACTGAAGAAGCAAGATTGCCATAATACACATCATCTCCACCAGGTTCTATTACCATAATATCATTGCCTGTTATTGTATCATTTTTGAGGCTGTTAATTGCTACATTGCCTAATATGGTCTTAATGCTGCATCCTGAGAAGGATTCTGGTATTTCACTATTGTCTAACAAAAAGAACGATCTGAGCTTTTCAGTAAAAACCCTTGTGGCAAAGGATAATTTTTTTAAATCAGTATTGCGTAATATATCAAAAGCAGATAAATCCCGCATTTCTCCCTGGGACCAGGGAAGAAATAAGGTCTCAAATAAATCTCTTCTTGAATCTGGCAGACTTGCTTGCAGATGCTCCTGAATTTCCTTTGAAAAATGCTCAAAAATTATCCTGGCATCCTTAATTGAGATCAGATTCTCGATTATACATTTCCTCATTTCAAATGGAAGTTTCTCCCATTCTTCTTCCTGGTTAAGTATAAAATTATTGGTTTTAATACATTCATCAATTTTTTCCTGAGTGAAAATTTCAGGCCGGTTAAAAGACGAAGGCATGGGCGGCCCGTATCCACCTGCGCTTGAACTCAATAGTTTGTAAGTCAGGTGAAAAGATGTTTGAAAGTTGTTTAATGATTCATTCAGTTTATTTGATAAGGTCATCAGGAATTCCGGCATACCCCCACTCCTTTTAAAGAAATAGTTATTGACAGGAATAGAATATTTTACCCCCTGGATGATTGAAATATAATTATAATCAATCTCGGGCAGGTTAGCAAACGCTGATTCAATATCCTGTGTGTATTCAACTGAATCATTTTGCTTCTCAACACCACAATTTGTTAGTAAAATTACAAAAACAAAAAATGCCGTTCTTTTCATGAGGTTTTATTATGAGCAATGCATGAATCCTGGTTAACATCACCATTCTTATTAATCATCAAATATTTATTTCTCCTGGCAGAAGACAGATAGAGCAGGAATTTCCGTACAGATTCCTATTAATAATTTCTTTATAATTTACCAGACTATCTAATACATCTGCTATTCTTTTTTTGTTATAAACTCTATTGCTTCATCAATCATTTTGCCTTCGTTTGGAGGATATTCGTGTTCCATATCACTTATAATAATATGTTTAACAGGATTCTGAAGCCTGCGGAAAGCTCCGATCATTTGTCTTTGCTGGGGTAAATAAAAATCTTTCTCACCACCAACAATTACTCCATTTATCTTTGAAGATATTATTACCGGCATATTCTCATTTGCCAGAATACGGGGAATTCCAGGGCAAAATGAAATAAAAGCCGTTACCGGAATAACACCTCTTACAGCTATATCAATTGCAAATGTGCCTCCGGCTGAAATTCCTGCTGAAAGGATATTTGAACAATCTATCGGGTAGGTGTCTTTAATTGTTTCAAAGCACTTTTCTAATTCCCTGTTGGCTCTCTCATCGCCCGATGTCCACCCGTATGTATTGTAATCATAATGTCTGTAAGATTGAAAATATATTTTAATATAATTTGAATCCAGTTCCTGCGAGTGCCAGTGCTCCTTTACTCTTTCCAGATTGCTGCCTCCTCCATGAAATATAAGACATAATGGCCATTTACGATTTCCTGAGAACCTTTCCGGCAATTCAGCTTCATAAATTATTTTTGATTCCCGCATAGCCTCATCTCTAAGCTTCAGGTCATGTTCTGATATTGAGATAAACTCTGAAAATTCCATATATGGTTTGTACTTTGGGATTCTGCCGTCCAGGAAATAAAAAAATCCTTTTTGATGTCCCTCCCGGAATATCTTCAGATTATCAGAATATCTCAGTAGCTTTTCATTTATATATATTTCTTCTTTGGATAATTCGAAGTCCTTAAATGGAAAGTTGTGTTTATTATCTTTCAGGAAACCTAAAGCTGATTCAAAATCACTTTTTTCTTCTAACCTGTTTATTGTATATAAAAATTCTTTGTAAGTGAGACTCTGACCAACTGAATCCGCTGAAGTAAACATGAACAAAATAGACATGATCATAATTGTAAAATCATTTATAATCATAATAGCCTGAAGCTGGTTCAGGACTAAAATATTATACAGGTTTAAATCTTAATGGAATTTTCGATAAGTGGTATAATATTTCAATGACCGGGGAAAAGCCGGAACTTAATATTTTTACAGCCGGGGACTGGGATCCGACATGACAGAAATACTAATATGCTGGCGCTGAAACTCAATTTCAACGACATCAGACTATCAGAGATGTACTACCTCCGGTTATTTCCACTGATATATTACCTTAGACTTGATAAAATTGCCGGCCGAAAGTGATTTAATTTGTAATGTGAATTGACATATACCTTCAACAGGAAGTACATTGAAAAATAATATTCTGGGATATGATTATGTGCAGTCAGCCCTGTAAAACAGGCATGTCACTGAAAAACCATAATTTTATGGAAATGATTTGCATATGATCGTACTGGACATTGAAACAACGGGACTTGATCCGAAGAAACATTCCATCATCGAAGTCGGTGCCATTGAATTCGAAAATCCACGAAACATTTTTAACGAAAGATGCCGGATATGGAACGGTGCGGAAATTGACCGGGGTGCATTGGATATCAATGGCTTCAGCCTCCACGAAATAACAGATCCGGAAATTCAATCACCCGGGGATTTGCTTTTAAAGTTTATTGACTGGATAAGTTCAATCGGGGACAGAACCATTGCGGGTCAGAATGTCGATTTCGATATTGGCTTCCTTAATGAGAGCAGTAAAATAGCAAATCTTCCTTTCGACTTTGGAAAGAGAAAAGTTGATCTGCATTCTTTAGTCTATGCCCATTTTCTAAGCAGAAATATCAGACCTCCGTTGAAAAATAAGCTTTCAGACCTTAATAGTGATGTGATAATGAACTATGTAGGAATCCCGGCCGAACCCAAACCTCACAAAGCTCTCAATGGCGCCCGTTACGAACTGGAAGCCCTCTCAAGACTGATATGCGGGCAGGGTGTACTCGATGAGTTTTCCGGGTATGAACTACCAGGATATTTAAAATTTACCAGTTCATTTTAATACACCTAATCCCGGGTGAAAATCCATTATTGCGGATAAGAAAATGAATCTCCCTGCCCATCCGGGAGCATCACGATTATCTTTTACAGTCTTTTCTGACCTTTTTAAGGCCTTCTGGTGTAAATGTTTGGACCTCCTGGAGTGGGAAGTCCACATGCAACCGGCGTTCCGCTTTCATGAGGTTTCGTCAGCGGCTTCGCCAGCGTTATCCCGCTGCCCGAAACCTGAGCACCTGCAGCATGAGCTAGTTTTAGCGGTCTCGTGACCTTCAGGGTGTCTGCCGGAGCTCCCTGTCCGCTGCCGAAACGACGGCGCCCCATGCTGATGGAAGCTATAACAGCCGTCTCCAGATTATCTCCGCTGTCGATGGTGATGGTCTGACCGGTGGTAAAACCTGCCACTCCTGCAACCGGAATAACTGTCGTCCCTGTGCTGGTCGCTGTTCCCACTGACGTTCCGCCTGTTGTACCGATGATTGTAATAATCCCGGTCTCGCAACTGTTACCTGTACCTATTATGACCTTCTGTCCGATGCTGAAGTCTCCTGCATCAGCGATTTTTATATTGTCAGCTCCTGAGGGTACTGATGTTAACAGTGTGATCACGTCCTGCACCCTGAAATCGCTGCAGTTGCTGTCGCTGTCGTACCCGTCGGGGAACCGGCCGGCGCTTCTGTCAGGCTGAGCGGCGGCAGCAGAAGCTCCCATCCTGAACCCCCTGCTCATGCCGGGAGATGGAACGCTGCATCCGCTTTCTCCTGCGCCTGATTTTGCCTGATAGCCTTCTGCGGCCCACGGATCTACAAGGCCTCCGTAATTAAGTCCGTCAACGACATTACCTTCTGCATCACGCAGAACCATATTGCCTGCACCCGTGGAAAGAGCAGGGCCGCCGAACCATTGGTCGGGCTCCCTTGTTCCCTGGTAACCTGCTGTAGTTACTTTCCCGTCACGGACCACTGCATCAATTTCATGATCGTTTGAAAGCGGCTTGTCGAGGGTGACAGCGTTACCGAGAGCCAGTACAGGCTCATTACTTGAGTGAGCAAAAGCTGTTGCAGGCTTAAAGCTTATCCCCGTTCCCCAGGCACTGAAAGGCAGGTTGGAAGCATGGTCATACTTCAGCCGCCTGCTGAGATCCAGTCCTGTACCCGGATCATCATCCTCAGTAAGAGGGCCATTGAATGTACTGCGGGATGAACGAGTTCCGACACGTTTAACCGTCACAGTCTCAATACCATGTCCCTTGCTGTCGATATCGAGCCTTATTTTGTCGCCGGCTGTGATGTTCTCGACAGAAGATACTTTTATGTTCCTGTCACCGGCTTTAGCATCCATCGACAGCCAGCCCTGGGTACCGGGCTTACCGACACTTGTTATCGTGACCACCTCATATTTTTCAACGGCCCGGGAGACTGTCGGATAAGTTGCCCCGTAACCGATGGCCATCTTCTGTCCGGCTTCGAATCCCACCACACTCGTTACAGGTATATTTGTCGATCCTGCAGGAATGGTAACCACGGGACCGTCGGGAAGAGGTTGCCACACTGTCGTTAAGCCTCTTTGTCCGCCGCGGCGCCCGCCACCAAAAGGCGATGCTGCGGCTTCAGGTTCAGGAGGTGTCCTGATGCCTGTTATGGTTCTTGTCTCCCGGGTTGAACCGGTCCCGATTTCTATTACATCGCCAACCGACATGCCTTCAGTTGTCCTTACGAAAATAGTTGACTCTCCCTTTTTTGCAGGAACTGCAAGTCCGGAATTTGACAACCCCAGGAGATAGAAGCCCCTGGCAGAAAGCTTCGTCCCGGCAGGAATCTCAACGGATGAGAATATGGGCATCTGGGTTGGATGATGTGTCAGTTCCCATCCTGAGATATCAACTTCTCTGTCTCCGGCGTTATAGAGTTCTATGAAAGTGTTGGATGAATTTTGGGGAGATCCGTCGCTGACACGAAACTCATTGATCTTTACAGGGCTTACATTGCGCACTTTTTCAACAACTGTCTCAGAACCGCTTTTCGCGCTTTTGATATTTGTCCATGATGCTCTGCCCACAATGTCGCCGTTGAAAGCAGACAAACCGGACGTTACGGTAAATGTTGAACTTACTGTTTCACCCTCACCTATGAGTCCTGTGAATTTTCGGGCATTCTCATCTGAATTTAAAACGACCGCCTTCCATCCCTGAGGAACAGAAATACTCAGCGACAGATCCCTGATGGCATTACCAGTGGTATTTGTAAATGTTACTGTTGTATTTTGTGATGTCTGCGGGGAGAATGTCTGCAGTCCCGGAGGGGTGTCCGTTGCTCCTGACGGTGCTATGCTGAGGCTTTGAACGTCGTAACCGGCAGCAACAATGTTATCCTGTATTTTCTGGTTCGTCTCCCTTGTGGGAAAAGTCCCGGGGGCCGTCATGGCAGCTTCGTAAAAGGTACCCTGCGAACCAACACTGTTATCTCCGCCATTGCCAAGAAGTATGGCGCCCTGTTTACGCATGGGATCATAACTGCTTCGCTCATTTATTATGCGCGGTCCGTCGAACATAATCTCAAGTTCACCCCCCTGAGCATCTCCTCCCATTGCCCTCCAGTGATTGGGTTCTCCGTCGGCTGTGGCTGTAACAAATCGCCATGAGATACTTGGTAATTCAGGGCAGTATTTGTCATTCGGAGACTCGTTTACGCAGCCCACGAGGTTATTTTCCTGGTCTGTCATGATCCAGGGGCCGGGTGCCTGTCCGTGATACCAGGCAGTGGCGTTACCGTAATATGTTGTTTCCATGGTGCCGTCTCCGTCGTCGCGGCTGTCGATCTCTGCATTACCGTAATCGAAGCAGCAACCGGAGTTGTAATGATGACCGTTAATAACCCAGTACTGACCTTCTGCCTGGTCGTCGACGGCAGTACCGACGGGGTCGTCGTCGCGAAGGCCCATACCGGGTTCAATAAATATACCGTACACTTTGTGGCCCATGAGTGTCACCGGAGCCATGTCAGCTATAGGAAGGTTGTTGAACCCGCCCATTGCCGGACCACTGAATCCGCCACGGGGAGCCTGCGTAAGGTGGTTACCTTTGCCAGACTGGTCGTAGAGGATGGTTATCCAGCAATAGGTGTCAGCACAGAATTCGTCCTGTGCAGCTGCATCGGCATATCCTCCGGGGTCCCCCGCTGTGGGCTTTACGACACCTATATCGAGAGTCCTGCCATCCGACTGACGCATGACCTGGTAGAGAGGTCCGTTATAGGAGGAATACAATGCACGTGTGCTGCTGTGTGCAGCAACGCACGGACAGCCTTCGGCAGCATAAATATCACATGGACCCTGCGGGCGTGACGGAACAGCATTCTGACCGTCTGCCATTAAAGTAAAAGCCAGCATTAGTCCGGCAGAAAATATCAGCCTCGATTTAGGACCGACCAGTAAAAGATTTTTTAATTTCATAATTCTGTAGCAATAGATTTGTTATGAGATACCATGGATTTTCCTCCCGAAGTTAATGTTTTTATCATACTTCAGACAGATAATTACCTTTTAAATATGGTATCCCGGATACCCGGGTGCTCATTGAATATCAGGAGACCTCTTTCCTGAAAAAATTCATCCTGGAGGCAAACCACATCACCACTGCCAGCAGTACAAACAGCCCTGCATTCCCTGCCAGGTATGCGTAATCATTAAGCGACAGAAGGATATAGATAAATGAATAGAGAAATACAAGAAGAGCGAAAACAATAAAAACAATCCGTTTATTTTTCAGCAATGCCCCGGTAAAAAGTGATATCATCAGGATTATTGATGCCGATGAAATAAGGTAGGCGAGATTGAATCCTGTGTGCTCGCTCAGGGAATTCAGGAGAGAAAAGAAGAGGACCAGAGCCAGTGCAACAAGAAAATAATTGAAAAGGTGAATGAATTCTTTCCGTGTTATTTCGAGAAAAATAAGCACCAGGAATGTGAGTGCAATGAACAGGATTCCGTATTTAGCACTGCGCATCGATTTCTGATAATGGTCGACAGGCATGAAAAGATCCACTCCAAAGGCGCTTGCGTTCGGATCAAAAGAACTTCCCGTCCATTCCTGCGGGAAATTACGGTTCAGATGTGTCACCTGCCAGCGGGCAGTAAAACCGTTATCATTTATTACCCTTTCAGCCGGAAGAAAGCTGCCGCTGAAACCGGGGGAAGTCCATTCCGATTCAAGTTTTACGTCGGTAACCTTCCCCAGGGGGGTGAAAAGCAGGCCTTCAGAACCCGATAGGTGCATCATAAGGCTGAAGTTGATCTTTTCAGTGCCGGAGGTGAGAGGCTTTAAGAACGAAATCCCCGACTGAAATATATCCTTGTCCGATACCCCCGGTACACCTTCAAGCTCATCGGGACCGGCCTTCATGATGACCTCACCGTTAAGGCCTCTGTTGTCGGTGATCCCTGCGGTGAAATAAGCCTGATCCCACAGGATATCATAATCCTTCATTGTCGTTCTGTCAGGAACAGTGAAAGTCCCTTCAAATAAAAGGTCCGATTTATATACTGCCGTTTTATAAATACCGCGATACCTTATTTCAGGATTTATTTTACCAGTTATAGCCAGAGCCTCAGGCATGATATGCCATACCACGACAGAAGGAATTTCTTCCTTATCTGCCGGACGTGTTCTTACGGGGATATTAAGAACCGGTCCGGTAATACATTGTTTTGCTGCCCACTGATCTGAAATTTCTTTTTTTACTTTTTCAGCATTCGACTGCCTCTCCTGAATAACACTTATAATGATCTGTAGAGGTATCAGCAGAAGAATTCCCATAAAGGCAAGCAATGCGAGTTTGAGGGTAAGGGACTGATTCCATTTTCCCTGATTTGAGATTTCTATTTTCATTGTATTAAAATTTAAAAGTGCTTTGTTTTACAAAGTTAAACTATAAAAAAATTATTGTGATTTAATAAGTTCTTCGAGTGCGTTAAGATGCTGCCTGAACAAAACGGCCCCTTCTTCGGTTGCGGAATAGCTGGTATTTGGCTTGCGGCCTACAAAACGTTTTCTGGTATGTATCATGCCCTTGTCTTCCAGCGCCTTCAGATGGCTGGCAAGATTACCGTCGGTAACATCAAGAACTTCCTTCAGACTGTTAAAATCGTATGAATCATTTACCATCAGGACAGACATGATGCCTAACCTGATCCTGCTTTCGAAAATTTTATTCAGTCCGGAAATCAGATCTTTCATGCTTCGTATTTTCTGTACATGAACAAACCGTAAACTATATGCAAGACCCCAAATCCCAGGCTCCAGAACAACAGTCCCTGTGCAGGAAATAAAGCGCAGAGCAAACCAGTGACTATCTGCAGGATGCCCAGGTAAAAGATTTCGTTGTAAGTGAATTTGCCTGCATTTACCAGCGAGAGTCCGTAAAAGATGAGCAACACCGGGATGATAACACCTGTGTGGCCATGAAAAATAAGTATCAGGGCAAAAATACCTCCGGCAACAAGCGGGATGAAAAGGTTTATCATCATCCTTCTTGAAACAGGAGTCCAGAAGTTTACTCCAGTACGTTTTGCCTTCCTTACTGAAAAATAAAAAGCTGTTGCCAGCGAGAGGGATAAAACCGTCAGGGCAACAATAAGCATCTTCCAGCTTATGAACGACATTACCGTTGAAGCAGCTGTGTTGAAATACTGATCGGTACTTATACCATTTTTTCTGAAGATCAGCAACCAGGCTGCGAGGGCTCCTGCGATGGCAAAAATACCCGGGAATACGCCTGAAAGACCGCTTAGTGAAAGAAACTTTGTCGATTCTTCCATTATTTTCCTGATGGTTTTCAGTTCCTCTGCGGATGTGGGATTCGTCTCCATATAAAAGTACTTTGAATTGCAAAGTTAATTCTTATTTCTGAAATTCCAAATATTTATGATATGTTTCAAGACTAACGGCAATGAAGCTTAAAGACTACCTTTGTTTTACTTCTATTTTGCCTGCCTCAAGTATGAATAGCCTGAGGTTTTTTGAAGTAGCAGGCACCCCCTTTTTTTACTGGTTATCAACGACTTACTTCTTTAACGGCATGAGGGTAAACCGGAAAAGGTGCGAACCGCTTCCTGTTTTTTGGAGCGGGAAATGGCATTGCGCAATTGGCGAAAAACAGAAGCGGTTGTCTTTTCCGGACTCTTTTTCTTTGGTTCGTTTCTTTTTGGACGAACAAAAAGAAATGAACATATAAAAAAGAAGGTGCCCTTTTGAGACAAACTCATTCTTTGAAATAAGAATTAGGCATCAAACACAGAATTTTGTTGACTTTAGTGATAACATGGCTTACCTTTGAATTCAGTATAAAAAAGAACTTTACATTTTAAAATCGTACAGAATGAAAGATCAGATGAGAAATTGTGGCCCGCAGTCAGGGGCGGTATACGGACTTGGATTTATCGGAGCAGCCATCTGGTTCATCTCCACGGCAACAGGCTTCTGGATGGGAGTACTGGGCTTCCTGAAAGCAATAGTTTGGCCTGTATTCCTTGTATACCAGGCTTTTAAAGAGCTGGCACCACCGGTATAACTACATTACTGACGCAGCAGAGAAATCCCCAACAACCTGTTTCTTAATACCCGGATTACCGGAAGTGGGATTACTTCTGGGCCCTGAGAAAAGCCAGCACCTCTTCAGTATCTTTTTCGGCATTGACGGTTTCATTTTTATAAACGATCTTCCCGTCCTTTCCTATAATGAAGGTCCATCGTTTGGCAGTTACGCCCCGCAAAAGATCAAATTCGGAACCCTCAACGGTACGTTTTATAGTACCTCCTTCACCCAGGGGAACCCCGAATGCCTTTGCAATCTCTCCCTTTTCATCTGACAGAAGGGCAAAATTCAGTTTTTCTGCCTGCTTGAGGAGTTTCAGGTTCTCAACCTTGTCGCCGCTTATCCCCACAACGACTGCATCGGCAGAATGGAGAGCCTGCTGGTTATCGCGGTACGCGCAGGCTTGTTTTGTACATCCTCCGGTCATCGCTGCAGGGTAGAAATAAACTACAATATTGGATTTGCCGAGGAATTTGTCTATATCCCATACAGAACCGTCATCTGCCTGGGCTCTGAATTCTGGGGCTTTTTCGCCGATATTAAGGCCCTGCTGTGCTGAAACTGCAGTAATAAAAAACAGGGAGATTGTAAGGGAAATAAGTGTCTTTTTCATTACTTTTTGAATGTATTTATTTCTTAAAAACAAATCAGCAGAAAAAAGGTTGACTAAATATTATAATTCCCATCCGGGGCGGTATTCCCTGGTAAGGAATTTATCCGCTTCGGGATAATTGGTGATCTTCATCTCTGAAGAATCATATTCCACCCTTCTGCCTGCCCTCAGTGCCACACCCCCCAGTAAGATAGTTTCAGTTACAGGACCGGCATAAATAAAGCTGCCCGGTGACTGACTGTTGTTCTTTATAGCGTCTATCCAAATATCGCGACTCCCCTGCTCTGCCGCAACTGCCGCTTCCTCCTGTCCACCGCTTCTCTTTCCGTCGATATACAGCACCGGTTTCTCACCCCGGAACTGACCTATTATCTTTCCTTTTTCCCCGACAAACATGAGACCTTCTCTTTCCAGAGATCCTCCCTCAGCAAGGACCTCTTCAGGTGTTGCCGGTTTCATCCCCCCATCGTACCAGAAAAGATCAAAGGCTTTTATCCCCGGCATGTCTCGAAACCTGAACCTAATAATGCAGGACAAGGGAAATGCAGCATCGTTCCTGATCCCTACGGCAACATTGTTTCTTATAGCACATGTTGTTGTGGCATAAGCTTCAGCACTTGCTGCGGGAGCACTGATACCCAGCTTAAGAAATAACGGAAAAAGGCTGTAATGACCCATGTCGGCAATGCTGCCGGCACCAAAGTCGTACCAACCCCGGAAAACCGCATGTGTATAGCTCGGGTGATAGGGACGCTCAGGGACAGGCCCAAGCCAGAGGTCCCAGTTCAATCCTTCCGGCACAGGCGGCCTGTCGGCAGGCTCAGTCTGCCATTGAGGCCATACCGGCCTGTTTGACCAGTTATGTATCTCCATCAGCCTTCCTATCCTTCCCTCATCGATCCATTTTTTTATAACCTCATATTCAGGCTTATGACTCCAGGCAAGAAGATGCGTCACAAGTCCTGAGCTTTTCGCTGTCTCAATGGTTATCTTCGCTTCCTTCATCCGGTTGGCAATGGGTTTGTGAGTTACAACATGCTTCCCCTTTTTCATAGAGGCAACTGCAACAGCTGCATGAAGATGATCAGGAGTCATGATTTTAATGGTGTTCATGTCCCTTTCCTTTTCCAGGAGCTCGCGAAAATCCTCGTATGAAGAACATCCTCTGTAGGTTCCGGAAGCCTTCGCTCTCCCATAATATTTCTGAACAAGTTCCAGTCCGAGATCGCGGCCCCCCGGAATCCCTTTTATACCTTCACCCCATGAATTGTCCTGAAGGGTCCTTCTCATTGTATCCCGGATGTTGTTCAGCGACCAGTCGACATAATCGGTGGTGTACTTATTCGGATCACAAACAGCGACAATCTGAATGTCAGGATTCTGAAGGAGTTGTGCCATCTCCCTTATCCCCTGGGTGCCACACCCGATATAACCCAGGGTGATCTTATCGCTCGGTGGTATATACCCGGGCCCCCCCAGTACATGACGGGGAACAGTTGTAAGTGCAAAAGATGCAGCAGCAGCTGAGCCAATGAATTCACGGCGGTTTATTTTCGGAGGCTTTTCCATAGTGTTATTGATTTATTTTCAGGTTCATCAATGAGATCTTTAACTTACCACCTTCACTACGTTACGGTGGTCTGGCGTTCAGGATGACGGTGGACACATTAAAATTACCACCTGAGATTATTGAGATATTTTACGCTCTCTTCAAATGTTGACGGATCCATTTCAACAAAAATATTCTTTACACCACCCTCTTTTGCAGAGATGAAAAAATCTTTCCAGTCGACGACACCCTGTCCCAAAGGAACCATCTTTTTCTGATCAGGAGACCAGTCGGCAAGGTGAGCGGAAATGAAACGGCCGGGGTGCTTCCTGAAATAGTCAGAAGCTTTATATCCCAGCTCTATCACCGCGACCTGAAACTGCATACTGACATATTCCGGATCAAGTCTTTCAAGTAATGCATCATAAATAAGCTTCCCTTCAAGCATTGAAAATTCCATATTGTGATTATGGAAACCCAGGATCAAACCCGCCGCTTTCACTTTTACTCCGGCTTCATTGAGTTCATCGGCTGCTTTCATCCAGTCATCCAGGGTTGCATTTCGCGGTAATCCGAAGCTGGCCAGCATCATCTGTTTTTGCCCTGATTCGGCTGCAAACTCAATTCTTTCATCCAGATGGTTTCTGAGTTCATTCATATTATAATGCGAACTTTCCAGCAACAACCCGGCATCCTCGCATATCTTTTTCATCTCTCCGGCTTCCAGCTTCATCAGGGGGCCAAAGCCTGAAGACTCATAACCCGGAGGAGAACACATTTCAACACTCCTGTAGCCCAGTCCGGCCATCATTTTAAGAGTTCCCGGAAAATCGCTGACAAGCTTGTCCCTTATTGTCCAAACCTGGAAACCCGGCGACATTCTTACCCTGGCAGGCGCAGAGGAAGGATATAAATCGTTTAGTGTTCCGGTCGCCAGAACAGATGCTCCGAAAGCCCTGACACAGCTTTCCAGAAATTTTTTTCGTGTAATATTCTTCATGACATGAGGTGTTTTTTGAAAATCAGGTTCACATATTCATACAAATTTAAGAAATGGGCAAATAATAAATTGTGTTTCATCGAATCGTTTTTTTGAATTAGTGTATCTCTTAGCTGCCACAATATTCTACAGAAAATATTTTCATTATTTCTTCATGTTTGGGATTATATATTTGCTGGTTGATGCTTATACCTGTTCCGGATCCAAACTTATTTGCCCGTTGGTTGTTTTACATTATGTTAATTTCCGATATGTCGCAAAAAGAGAACATATATTACTGGAATGAAATGTATTATAATTGCAGATAGGGAGAATTACGCTCATATAGCTGAAATGATGAAAAGGTTCTCTTTTGTTTCGGTTCTTGAAACAGGAGGTGCCTCAGGTGCTGCAGTTAAGCTAATGTCAAAAGAAAGAAATATTGATCTTTTGATTATTGATAATGACCTGCCGGGTTTGAACAGTTTTGAACTGATCAACGGCCTTGACAACAAACCCAACATTATTATGGTTTCGTCAGATGACAGGCATGCGCTTGAAGCGTTCGACTTCAATGTTATTGATTACATGGTAAAACCCCTTAATTATGTAAGATTTTTCAGGGCTGTCGATAAGGTTGCACGATATTACGGATCTCTGCATAGGGGTAATGATCCCGAAGATGAGGTTTTTATAAGAAAAAGCTCGACGCTGGTGAAACTTAAGCTTAAGGATATTGTGTATGTGGAAGCTCTTGAAAATTATGTTACAGTGTATACAGACCATGACAAATTCACGATCCTGTTTACCATGAAGGCAATAGAGACTCAGCTTCCTTCCGACCTGTTCATAAGGATCCACCGGTCTTATATTGTTAACCGTTCAAAAATAGAAGCAATAAGGGAGAATATTCTGGAGCTTATGGTGGGAGGCTCTGTTAAGAATCTTCCTGTCGGCAAATCATTCCGCGAAATCCTGATGACCAGGCTGGTGCTTATGACCAGGCAATAGTTTTTTCTGACGGCTTTTCTCAGCCGTAGTTATAATCTGTTAAAATACTGATTTAAGCTATCAGGCCAGCTTCAGATTAAGCAACTGCTCCTGCTCGAACAGGATAAGTGTATACCTGGTCACTTCGCCCTTCCCATCTTTTCCATAGAGCTTGATGGCGATATTAGGAACAGCTCCCCGAAGGATATCAGTAACAGGAAATAGTATATCGTTGATATCATCGAATTCCGATATCTCGTCGAACTCTTCTTCAGGAACATAAAGATAGATCATGAGCACATGATCAGGTTCTTCTATTCTTGACAGGGCTCTCAGTATTTTCGTGAGCCATAATATCGAAGAAGTATTGAAATATTCAAGATCAAAGCGCAGGTTTGTCGTGGGTAAGGCTTTATTCACATATTCCATAACCCATTTCAAAGCAGGCTCATATACCTTCGCTGCATTCTCGGGAACCGATTTCCCTGAAAAGATAAGATTTCCCGTCATCAGGTTCAGTTCAATGAAAGGAGTTTTATGATCCCCGTCTAAAATCAAATTTCCAAACTGCTCCATCCCCCCTGTTTTAATTATGTTAAAATGACCGGATAAAAATACCTTTTAATTGTATTATAAAATAATCTTTCATCAAAAACAGGCCGACGATAATCAATTTATTCGTCTGTTCATCAACGAAATTACCCTTACAGCCCTCAGTAAAATCATAATAAACGATTATATGATTTAAAGGCGGACTCTGATGAAGGCAAAAAAAGAAGGGCTCTGAAAGCCCTTCCTCTGAAAACCGAAGCTGTCACGCAAAATAATTTACTTACCTGCAAGCATTAGCGACTCGGGGGTGAGAAGCATCGGATAAAACGCTGCTATCATTCTTGCTGATTCCCTGTCGAGAAGCAGCCCCGGACAAAGGACCTTTTGATGAAAATAGGCCTGCCTGTTCAGGTTTTCATCACTAGTCGCATATCCAAGTTCATTCAGAGATTTGTCGAGCCTTTCGATCCCGAAATAGTCTTTGTTCCACTTGTACTGGACTGAAAGCTTGTCGGATAATACATAGAATTTCCGGCTTCCCTTTTCTCTTTTTACCACCACTGTAAGTTCCAGCGGATTATCCCTGTAGCTGATCTTATAGGTCTTACAATCAACACCTTCAATAGTAACCCTGGTGTCGGCCTTTTGGATCTTGTAGTCCCCGAATGTCGAGTTGGTTCTTCCCTCGGCAACAGCTTTTTTTGCGAAAGCTGCAGTGCCTATTATCAGAATAAGCACTGCTGTTGTAAAAATCTTTTTCATGGCTTGATTAATTTTGGTTTTCACTTTTACTGTCTGTTATCTTTGTTGTTCCATTCTGTTCAAAAGACGACAGGAAAAATTCAATGCTGCATATTCAAAATAATTTTTAATGACCAACGACGAATAAAGCACAACGCTACCCCTTAAAGCTGTGGACGGCTGTTGCAGAAATTCGACATTTTAATACATTTGAAAAATTTTTCATTCAATGGACAAAACAGCTGCATTTTTCGCTCCCTTACTTATCTATCTTATCATTTCTCTCCTGCATGCCTTTCTTCCTGCCCGCAACGTGACAGGATATGTTAACCGTCCTGGCACTGACGAAAAGCTTACATACAGGCTGAACGGACTGTCTGTTCTGGCAATTATCCTGCTTATCTGGGGATTATTATGCCACAACGGTGTTATCCCCTGGGACTGGCTGTGGCAATACCGGTGGTATTCCCTGGGAGGTGCTGTTGTGACAGGACTGATTTTCTCTTTGGCAATTGTTATCCCTTTTCCTCCCGTCAGAAGATCTTTTCCTGCCGATCTTTTTTTCGGGCGGCTGGAACAGCCCCGGCTGTGGGGAGGCAGGATAGACATTAAAATGTGGCTTTACCTTATTGGAGCTGTCATGCTGGAGCTGAATGTTCTTAGTTTCGCAGCACACAATCAAATCGTGTATGGAGACGATGCCTCACCAGGGATCTTCATGGCAGCAGCATTCCTCTCATTTTTTGTTGTTGAATACCTCTTCTTCGAGGAAGTTCACCTGTACACCTATGATTTCCTTGCCGAACGTGTCGGTTTCAAGCTCGGATGGGGCGATCTGGCTTTCTATCCATTTTTCTATGCCATACCCCTATGGGCAACAGTTTCTCTACCCGATCCTCAAACTCCTGTCTGGCTGCTGGTATTTTATGGCTTCATTTTCCTTTCGGGCTGGTGCCTTGCCCGGGGCGCAAATATGCAGAAATACACTTTCAAGAAAAATCCCTCAAAAGACTTCCTGGGTATCAGACCAAGGGTAATTACCGATGGCGACAGGAGCATCCTTGTAAGCGGCTTCTGGGGTATTAGCCGTCATATAAATTACCTTGGAGAGATACTAATGGCCCTTGGCATAGTGCTGAGCACAGGGCACCCTGAAATAATTTGGCCGTGGCTCTATCCTCTCTATTATGTCGCGCTTCTTTTCACACGCCAGGCCGACGATGATAAACTATGTGCTTCAAAATACGGACCCCTGTGGGAGGAATACCGGAAAAGAGTCCCCTACCGGATAATACCTTACATATACTGACCAGCCGGGAATCCTCCGGCAGCCCCTGTCATATCCTGTAGATCTTCCTTGTATTATCTCCCATGATCTTAACTGCCAGCCTCCGCGGAAGTATCCTTTGCATGAACATTCCGGCTATCCTGTTCCCAGTTCCGGCAATGAAAGACGGTCGCTTCCCCAGGTACCTGAAACATTCCTCCACAACCTCCCGGGGTGTTGTAACCCGGGGGGCAAGAAATCCCGGTTTCCCAGGATTGGTTTTAATGTAATTCTCTGTTGAAGTCGCTCCGGCACAGCATGCAATTACATCCACACCCCTGTCTTTCCATTCGTACCACAGACTTTCGGCAAGGATCCTGTTGAAAGCCTTTGTCGAAGCATAGGATGAGAGGAAACCGCTCCCCTGAAGACCTGCCAGCGAAGACATGAGAATTATTGCACCCCTGCCTTTCGCAGCCATCTCCCCCCCGATTCTTTTTACAAGATTTAGCGGTGTTATCATGTTGGCCTGCATTATCCTGTTCATATGCTCATCCGTATCAGCCTCAAATGGCCCTATGTATGAGAGTGCAGCGTTATATACAAGAATATCTGTACGGCCGTTGCCTAAAACTGTTGTTAAATAATTAACAGAATCATTATCAGACAGGTCACAACTTACCGGTTGGACTTTTATATGATAATTCTCCTCCAGGGAAGAAGCAAAACTCTCCAGCTTTTCTTTCCCGCGAGCTATCAAAACAAGATTTATCCCTGCCTTTGCAAGGTAAAGCGAGAACTCTGCACCTATCCCTTCAGAGGCTCCGGCAATCAGTGCCTGTTTCCCATATCTCTCCTTTAAGTACATAATCTGATTTTTCTGAATTATTATTTGAACCGGCTTACGGGGTCGAATTTATTAAAAAGGTATTATTTTAGACCTGCTTTTTTACCAATTAAAAATTAATAACTATGGCGTTCTGGGAAGGAGAACTTAAAGAGCTTGGATCATTGTATAATATCTTCAGGGGCCATCTGCCAGATATAGTAAAGGAAATGGAACAGTTGCTGAAGACTGACGATCCTAATGTGGTGATGCTCTACTCGAGAAGGTGTCTTGAAGTAATAGTTACCGATCTGTGCGAAAATGAATTGAAGCGACCCCGGAAGACCGAACCTCTCAAGGGGATCATCGACAAGCTAAATGCGGAAGAGAAGGTCCCTTCGCATATCATCACTTCTATGCTGAGTCTCAACAGCATGGCCAATTACGGCGCTCATCCGAAGGATTTCGATCCTGAACAGGTAAAACCGGTCCTTAATAATCTGGCCATAATAATCAAATGGTACCTTAAATACAAGGATTTCAAGATAGTAAGTAAATCAGGCAATACGGAAAAAGAAGAAAATATAACGGACCAGCCTGGCAGGAGAGAAGAAATACAATCTCCCTCCCCTGAGACCAGGAAGCGTTTCTTTACCCCGTTCAGGATCGTCCTGCTGCTAATACTCGCAGTAATCCTCGCGATCATTTTCATACCATCCGGCAGTAAAGTCCCTGAAATTCTTGGATCTAACGAATGGTCAGGACACTTTAAAGACCCGCGCGACAATAATATCTATGTTTATGTTAAGATCGGGGAGCAGTTCTGGATGGCAGAAAATCTGAGAGCGGTAAAGTTCAACGACGGGACCAGGATCCCCCGTATAAAGGATAATGAGCAATGGGAAAAAACAACTGAACCTGCATACTGCTGGTATGATAATAACAGATCATTGTATGGAAAATCAATGTTTGGCCCCTTATATAACTGGTATACCGTAAATACCGGAAAACTTTGTCCTGCCGGCTGGCACGTTCCGTCAAAAGAAGAATGGGAAACTCTCATCAGCTTCGCCGGTGACAGTATCCCGGCAGATCTCGGGTATCTGCCAGTTGAAAGGGAAACAGCAGGAATAAAACTTAAAGAATCAGGAAATGAACACTGGGCCTTCAATGATACAATAAATTCCACTGATGCATATGGTTTTACTGCTCTCCCCGGGGGATTCCGGACAATTAACGGAGTCTTCTGGGATATTGGTAATCAGGGCAGCTGGTGGAGTTCCAGTGAATATCCCAACGATCCTGAGAACAAAGATGCAGTAAATGTTGAAATGGACTTCGACAGGAATGGTGTAACGGTCATACATCAGTACAGGCAGACAGGAATGTCGGTAAGATGTATAAAAGATAAATCGTAATCGTGATCCTGCCATAATATTTTCAGGAAAAACCTTGACTTCCCCACCCCTTTTATAGTAACTTTGTAGATTGCTTCATTTTCGGTAAAATAACATCCCATGAAAATGGCAGATCTGTTCAGCGCTATCTTCAGGGTATTAAAGATGCCGGTTGCAGTCATAGTCTTATGCACAGCCTGTTCGTACCCTCACATGTACCATTCTCCAAACATGATGAGTGTTCCCCTGTTTACCAAAAGTGGAGAAATTTCGCTGATGCCGGCGGCCAGCTTTGGAACTGTTAACACCTGCTTCGAATTACAGGCAGCACTGGCCTTGCCTGGCCATATCGGCACAGGAGTGAATTATATGACCGGAGGGAAAAACAATTCGGGCGATACTTATGATGATTTCTCAGAATACAATTACTTCGAAGGTTTCGGAGGCTTGTACGCTTCATTCAAAAATATCGGGGTATTTGAGATCTATGCCGGCTATGGCGAGGGCAGGGAGAATCATACTTTCGCCTTTAACGACTGGGACTGGGGAGGAGGCGACTGGGTTCAGGACGGTTCTGCCGAAATGAAGTTCTCCCGCTTCTTTATTCAGCCCGATATAGGGGTCAGGACCAAAAACATCGAAGGAGCTTTTTCCATCAGGTTCAGCCAGGTCCAGTTTAAGGACATCAAATTCCGGGACACCTATTACCGGTTTGATGAACTTACCGACCTGGATAAAAACAGAACCTCTTTTCTTATTGAACCCGGATTCACTTTCAGAGGAGGTCATGATCCGCTCAAATTCCAGATACAGTTCCTCTTTTCGCCAAACCTCACCAATCCACAGCAGGACTTTGAGCATTTCAGGTTTAATATGGGTGTGAATATTAAGTTCGGAGGAAAAAAAGACAACATTCAACCCTCACCCTAAAAGCCACCACCCGACCATAATACCAGATACGGCATATTATAAAAGAATAACCTTCTTCGTAATTATCTTCCCACCTGTATCAACTCTCACAAAGTAGATCCCTGCAGAAAGATTACCCATTTCAATCCTGCAGGTATGGCTGTTCACTTTTACCGATCTTATTAATCTTCCTGCTGCATCGAGCAGATCAACAGTAATTATAAACCTGTCTGAATTCAGATAAAGAAATTCCTTCACCGGATTCGGCCCTGCCAGCAGACCGTGATTTTCTTCAGTGTCATTAGTTGAATAAATACTCTCATTCGTTGCAATCCAGTTTTCCGGGAGATTATTGTCCAGCCCTGTGCCTGAGAGCTTCAGGTAAGAACCGTTGCCGTCAGCTTCAGGCCATGGAATAGTATCCCTGAACTGAACCATATCGATAACATTTCCGAAAGCATCAAGCAGTATCAGATCCTGGCCGCTGTTGGAAATATGACGGGTGAACTCGTCAAAAGGCCTGAATCCGTACTTCGCTTCGAATACTGTTCTGTTGGCTGCCAGATAATATGATGTATCAGGAGGTATTGTTGATCCGAAGGGAAACATATAGACTAATCCCGTCCCTCCGAAATATACTCCCGAAAGGTCCGCTTCCTGATATCCGGCATTCGATATTTCGAGAAATTCAAGCTCTTCTCCTTCGGGAAACCATTGCGATGATGCAGGATTGTACATTATCCTGGAGATAACCAGATTTGGGCGTTCAACATTATAACAGGCTGAAAAAGACCCGATATTTGCAGTAATCCACGAGATACGTGTATTGATCCAGGTCTTCATTCCCAAAATGTTCTGTGAATGACTTCCCGTAACAGACCACCTTGTATAATCACGCTCTGCCGCTTCTCTGATCATGGATACTGTCTCGTCAATAAAAGCATTCAGAACATCCGGGTTAAGAGGCTTCCCTGGCTGAATAAGAGAATTCCACCTTCTTGAAAGATAACACCTGAAAGTACTGTTAAGGAACATATCGCGCCAGAAACGTGAGCCGTCATTTCCTCCGTCGGACAACTGCCAAACATTGGTTTTGCTTCTGTCGTAACCATAAATGAAGAGGTCATTCCCGAAGGTGAGGTCTGAATCCCATATTGGTCCGGCCCTCAGCTTGCCCATCCTGTCCTTGTGAAAGAAAGTGCTCAGGCTGTAAGAATCGGCATTGGAGGAGAGCTCACTGATTATTATGTAATCTATGAACGAGGGTATGTCAATAAGTACCGGGAAACCATTCGAAAGAGATGTATTGCCTGCCTGGGCGGCAGAGGCAAGTGAAAAAAAATATTCTTTAATATAATTGTGCTGTTCTGTGGTTACATCCTCAGGTTTTGGAAGATGATGGATATAGTTTACCGTATAACCCTGCCATCCCGTCATCGTCCATGCAACAGGATCGCCGCCGGTAAGCTTGTCTGCCTTTGTTATATAGCCTCCGGTGATATCAGGAAAGGAATTATCGGACTGTTCTGTTTTTATCACGTCCACCCTGTTATCATCAGCCTTTATTTTCTCCGTTAGCATGTAAAG
>Ga0116151_10000147_pt1 | contig 61350 bp, 49 predicted proteins | sample AD_UKC117_MetaG_FD_89893 | JGI IMG/M metagenome (GOLD analysis project Ga0116151, IMG submission 89893) | Active sludge microbial communities of municipal wastewater-treating anaerobic digesters from Hong Kong - AD_UKC117_MetaG | ecosystem: Engineered > Bioreactor > Anaerobic > Digestate...
AGGACCGAATTCCATAAAGAAAGCAGGATGACCGATGCAAAACCGTAAATATTTTCCTTTTGAACGCAACCGGTACTATTTCGGCAAGCTGTTGACGGCGAAGGATTTTGAGTCGGAACAGCGCTATTACAACGACAAGCGCAGGTTTGTCAACCGTGTGACGGGTTCCAACGGCATTGCTGCGGGCCTTGGCGTGATCATGGCGGACGACGTCTCCATCATTCTTCAGGCGGGCTGTGCCTTCGACGCATCCGGCCGCGAGATCGTTGTCGGTCAGACGCAGGTCATTAAGCTTTCCACGATCGAGGGCTACAGCCAGCTTGCCACCTCCTCCGCCTGCCTCGGCATCGTCTACGACGAGCAGCCGGTGGACGAAGTCTATTCCGTGATGAGCGAGGAAGGCTCCGGTGTTCAGTACAACAAGATCCGCGAGACCTACAAGCTGGTCCTTCTGGATGAGGAGGTCGTCGCAAAGATCCCGTCGCCGCTCGACGATTTTGTTGCCCGGCAGGTGATCTTTGCCGACAGCGAGGTCGAGATCGCCCAGTATACGCCGAAAGTCATCCCGCAGGGCTGCGACGTCGTGATCCGCACGGAGATCCGCCGCCTCGCAGCCGGCAGCGGCGACTATTCCTTCACCTACAATCTCGAGACGCCCGGATTCAAGGCCGCGGACGGAAAGGCTTCCGCCGAAGTGGTTGCCAACAACCTGCGCCTCTCCTTCGGGGAGAATAAATTTTTCGAGACAAGGCTGATTCCGGACGCCTACCTCTGGGGCAGCAGCGGCAGCATCACGCTCACCATGTCCGGTTTCGCCGTCCGAAAAAATCAAGAATCCTTTACGCTGAAGCAAAAGACGGAGGCGCAGATCAAGCCGGTTTCGGGTGAGCTTGCCCCATATTATATCCGCAATTATTACAGCAAGGCCATGGATAAAGCGCTCGGCGAGAGCTACGATGAACGCCTCTGGATCGCGAAGATCGACCTGATCCGCCAGAACAACCAGATCATCATCGACCGCATCTCTCCCGCGCCGTTTGGCCAGTATTACTGCAACGCCCAGCAGCTGATGGATCTCTCCCGCCTCTCGGAATATTTTCCGAAAGCGGGCGGGGAGACTCCGGCCGCTCCGGCTTCCCATGCGGCCGGTACGGAGCAGGTTCGGTTTGCGCCCTCGGCCGACCAGCCGGATTCCGCGAAACTCACCTCCTGCGGAGTCTTCGATTTTCCGCTCGGGCTCGGCTATGTGCCGCATGAGCCGATCTTTTCAGAAGAAATTATGCACGGCCTCGGAAAAGGCCCGGTCTATGTGGATATCGGCCTCGAATTCATCCGTCCCGGAGAGAAGGAAACCTCCAGCGAGATCATCCTCGGCGATGCCGGAATCTTTGCCGGAGACGCGGCCGAAGAGGACAGACTCTACAACATCGACGCCGCGGTCAAGGTGCTGCCGGAGCGCGGAACCTTTGTCGTCGGCATCCGTCCGAACGAGGCCTCCGACCTGATCAGCCTGCGCATCCGCTGGTACGCTTTCAAGCTGACCGAAGTGAACCAGAAGATCAAGCCGAAGCATGAGGGCGAAAAGATGATTATGATTCATCCGGATACGTTCGTCCTTCCGCCGAAGGCCACGGCGCATATCTCGCCGGTCTTCATCAATATGCCGACGGAAGCCTGCAATTATAAAGTGCTGGATGCCGAAGGCGGCAGCATCGACAACAACGGCGTCTACACCGCTCCGAGCAAGGAAGGCGTTTACGAGATCCGCGTCGAAGCGCTCAGCGATCCGAGCATCTATACGCACGCTTTCGCGATCGTCTCTCAAAAAAAGCGCGAGATCCCGGAGATGGATATCTCCAAGATTAAGGTCTGACCGCGCCGGAAAAAGAGGCCGGCTCCCCGAAATTCCTCTCAGATAGGTGGGAATGAGTTTGATTGAAGCGCTGAACATGAAGCTGGAGCCGATCCGCTCCGTCTTAAAAAACGACGTGAACGAGATCACGGTCTGTCAGGACATGAACCGCCCGACCGACGTCTTTTATACGCTGGTCTCGGTCTATGCCCCTTCGGTGCGGAAGAAAGTCGCCGAGAAGATCGGCGCGGAGGGGCTCTTTGCGAGCAACAGCGATTTCATCGGTTCCTTCAGCAGAGGGGATGCCTACTGTCTGGTCTTTCTTTATCGGAACGAGAACCGCCTCTCCACCCATGAGGATCTCTATTCCAAAAACTTTGCCCACGAAAAACAGATGGCCGAAAACCTTTTGGTCGTCTGTGCGGAGACGCAGGTCTGCGCCTCGGTTGGCATGCTGCTGCTCCATGAACGGAACGTCAACGTCGAGCGCGACCGCTCCGTCTATTTCAACTATTTTCTGGATTTCAGGGACTGGAATCCCGATGCGGACGACGCCCAGTTCTACCACGCGCTCGGCGAAAAGGTTTTTGCGATGCTGGCGCGGAAGTTTAAGCCGAAATTCGGCGAGGACGTAAACGCCTATCCGAGCGAATTGCAGGTCTTTTACAAAAAGACGGAGAACCGGGATTTCCGCAATTTCGCTTCGATCTTGGCCTTTGTCCGGAACCTGCCGGATGAGCCGAGGGAGCTCCTGACCGGATGGCGGAAATTCGTCGAGCGGCTCAAGGATTTCTACTTCTGGTGCAAGGAGCACTCCACGACGATCTTTATCGTCGGCATCGCGGCCATCACCCTGTTTTACCTGTTCTATCAGATCTACATACGCTGGGATGCAAACAAGTCGAAACTGGATAACACGTCCTATGCCGGGCTGGAAACGATCGGCAACGTGTTTTTCGGGGACGAAGAGATTTGACCGCGGGAGGAAAAGGAAATGAGTCATGCAACAAAAATCATGCTGGTGCTCGCAGGTACGCTTGCTCTGATCGCCGCGGTGCTTCTCAATTTCGTCTTTGTCTCCTATGACGTCACCGACATCGCCGATCTCGCCTATGCGGGGAACGGCGTCTCCGTGCTCACCGAGTACGACGAGAACCGGGTGGTCATGAGCACGGTCGACGAGGAGGGAGTCCGGCAGCATACGGTCCGGTTCTCCCGCGAGGAGGACGGCTGTACCGTCTCCATCCTTGATACCACGGCGGATGCGGACGGCAATATCTATGTGCTCAAAAAGATGAGCGACCGGATGACCGGAAACGAAAAATATCAGCAGCTCGATATCTACGATATGTCGAAGTGGTTCTGGAAGCGCGTCCAGAGCGTTGTCTTGGACGACAGCGCGGCGGATTACCGTTGGCTTCACCTTTCGAGCACGCTGACCCTGATGGGCGTCACCCGGGACGGCGGCACTCTTCAGCGCATCTCCTTTGATCTCGACAATCTTCTCACAAAGAAATCCGTCTCCATCAAAAACAGCTGGACCTACAATATCGACCGGGACGAGGGCATCTATTCCGCGGTGCCGGCCGGTGCCTCCGTCGCCTATCTTACGAAATCCGGCAAGATCTTTTATGCGGCCGAAAACGCCGAGGCCCGCGAGGTCTATCCGAACCGCGACCTCGAGACGCTGATCTATCCGCTCTATCTGGCGGCGCTCGACAGCGACAATGTCTATTTCGGAGAGGCCGTAAGCGGTGATATGATGACGCTCGCACTCGCCGACGGTGCCACCGAAACCCTTCGTACCGGAAAAGAAGCCCTCTCCGGCGTGAGCCAGTATGCCACGGGCGACATCGTTGCGATCTCCATGAAGGACGAAAGCGACTTCTTTGCCGCAGTGCCGAGCGTCGACGGCGACAAATTCGACCTGATTTTTGCGGAAGGCGGCCGCATCTCCGTGATTTCGGAGGTGAAGCCGTCCCTGATCTCCAACATTTTCACGTTTATCTGGACGACCGCCGGCATCTGCCTTGCCGCATTTCTGCTGATCGGCCTCCTGCGTTCCCTGATCGGAACCGTCTCCAACAACCGGGCGCTGCTGGTCAAGCTTCTCTTTGCCACGCTGCCGCTGATGCTCGTCGCGCTGCTGGTTTTCGGGAGTGTCTCCTATTACAACTACCGGGAATCCATTTACGGGACTTTGGAGAAGAAAGTTGAGGACGAGGGCAACCTCCTGACCGCGCTCTTCGGCACGGAGAGCTTCGAGGAGATCGAGTATCCGTTTGATTACTCGGGGGAGGCCTACCAGTATCTGATCCAGCAGATCGACACGCGCGACATCTACGCCCGTTCCGCCTATTACGAGGACGGTAAGCTCTACACCGGCGTCGACCACGACCTGCCCTGCTACTATCCGTTTGAGATCGGCCTTAACATTGATGCGATCAACCTCTACCATAAGGCAGCCTACACCGGCGTCGCGCAGATGGCCAAATTAAGCGACGAAAATGGCGTCCGCATCGCCTGTGTCACACCGATCGGCGGCACGGCGGGCGACACGGTCTTCCTCTTTGAGACCGGCATTCAGGTCGCAAACGCGGAGAGCTATACCGGCGCGTTTCTCAGAACCTTCATCATCGGCTCCGTGATCTTCACGCTGGCCGTCAGCGTTATCCTGACCATCAGCTTTATGCGCCTTCTGAGTCCGCTCAACCAAGTCAAGGAGGGCCTCGAGGAATTTGCAAAAGGCAACCGCTCCTTCCGTTTGCAGACGAGCTCCGCCGACGAGCTTTCCGACATCATCCGCGTGTTCAACATGATGGCGAATGACATCGACGCCCAGCTCTTCAACCTTCAGAAATTAAGTGATACCTATTATAAATTCATCCCGCAGCGGATTTTCAACCTGCTGGGGAAAGACAATCTCTCCGACGTCGAGCTCGGCAACAGCGTCGAGCAGGAATTCGACGTTCTGACCGTCAGCCTGAATCTCGACGGCAGCGCCTATACCTCCGCCCAGACGCAGGAACTGACGAACCGCTTCTTCAACATCGTCAACGAGACCTGCGACGAGAACGGCGGCGTGCTGATGACGGACAACGCAAACCTGCGGCGTCTGCGTATCATCTGCCCGGCCGGGCCGGAGAATGCCGTCGTCACCGCGCTTTCGGCGCTTGCCCGGATCGACGCCAGCAACGCGAAGAATCTCGTGCAGAACCGGCTCGACGTACTGTTCGTGCTGCACCGCGCCGGCGTTTACTATGGCATCTGCGGCGACGAAAAGCGGCTCATTCCGACAACCGTCTCCGAGGAGCTTGATTTCATCACGGCGCACGAGGATGTCTTCCGCGAACTTTCCTCGCGGCTGATCGTGACCTCCGCCGCCTATGACGGCATCGACACAGCCCATTATTACAACCGCTTCATCGGCTATCCGGCCGAGATTTTTGCCCAGCGCTTCGGCCTCTATGATTTCTACGACTGCTGCTCGCCGGAGGTCACCCGCCGCATCAACGAGACGAAGGACGCCTTCGATAAAGCCGTCGAGCTCTATCATCAGGGCCGCTACTACGACGCCAAGAACCTCTTTGCGGTCGTTCTGCGCGAGAACCAGTACGATAACGTCACGCGGCATTACATCTTCAACTGCGAAAAGAAACTTGCGGAGTAACGATCTTCTGAGGAAAGGAGGTGCCGCCCGTGTTTAAGCTTCTGGCATCGGCATTCAAGCGCCTGACCACCGCCATGACCGCCCCGTTCCAGGCGCTGTGGGTTAAAATCCAGCGCATGTTCAACGTCAACGTCATCACGGCGAAGCTGATCGCCCCGCTGACCAAAAAGATCAAATCCCTGATCGTCCTGCGGCCGGATTCGTGGAAGGATTACTACAAATTCGGCAGGATCTACGTCTACAAAAAGCTCTTTCTGCTGCTGATTGTCGGCGTCTGCGCGGTCGTATTCATCGTCTGCCGGAACTATCTGCCGGCCGTCGAGCAGGTCGAGGCGGCGGAATCCGTCGTCACCGACGTCACCTACGACTTTGACGACATGGATCTTCAGAGCTTTACCGGTACGGCCAACATCCGCGCGGCGGACGGCAAAGTCTGCTATACCGGCGACATCGCAAACGGTGCCGCGACCGGAGCCGGCATCCTCTACGACCGCAAGGGCAGGCTCGTCTACAACGGCGCCTTCCTCAACAACGAATACAGCGGCGCCGGAACCGAGTATTATCCCTCCGGCAAGATCAAATACAGCGGCGAGTTCCTCTCGAATCTTTATAACGGCGAAGGAAAATTCTACAACGAAGACGGCGGACTCGTCTATTCCGGCACCTTTGCAGACGGTCTCTATAGCGGCGCCGGGCAGGAATACGACGGGGAGGGCACCATGATCTATGACGGCGGCTTCCTCGCCGGGCTCTATCACGGTACGGGCACCAGCTATTCCGCCGGCGGCCTCGTCACCTATCAGGGCGAGTTCTTCCAGGGGCTCCCGCAGGGCACCGGCAGCCTTTACAGCGCCTCCGGAAAGCTCGTTTATACGGGCCCGATGTATCAGGGCTATATCAATTATGCCTCTCTGGTCGACGCGACGCTTGCGGATATCGAAACGATGTTTGCCGAGACGCCGGTCATCTACTACTGCGGAAACGAATGCGTCTATGTCTATGCGGAGGCAAAAACCGCCCTCGCGCTCAACTGTTCCGTCAAGATGTACGAGCAGGATCACACCGCGGAAGGGACCGAAGGCTCCTCAAGTTACTTCTTCCTGCCGGATGAAGCTTCCGAGAGCTACGCGGGGCAGGAGCCGATCGGCGAACCCATCGAGATCGGTGCCGTAAGCACGGGGGCTTTTGATCTCGGCGCAATGTACCGGCAGCTCGGATATTCTTCCGAAAATGAGCCGGTTTTTGGCCTCGGGCTTGCGGAATCCGGTTGGTCTGCCGGCGAAACGGATGCGATAGTGATCGGGGAATCCTCCGGCCAGACCGTGGAATCCGGTTCCTCTCAGGAGTCGACCTCCGAAGAGAGCTCGCTGCCGGATTTTGTCGAAAAGACCTACGTCCTCTATTACGAAGTGGACAGCGGCGTTTGGCAGTCGGAGGAGGAGCTCGACAAGACGCTTGTGCAGGTGAGCTCGGTCATCGCGTTTAACGGAGCGGAGCCTGCCGTTCCGGCGGACGCGAAGGAATACGATAACTCCGAAGCGCCTTCGCTCCCCGACTGTGTCGCCATCGAGATGATCCGCGCCGCGAAGCCGACCTCGTTCTCCAATATCACCTACGAGGCGGATAAGCAGATGCGCCTCCGGGTCGAAGTCTCCAGCATCAACTACGCCGGGCTGATTGTCCGGAAGGAATATGTCGCCGATGAGCTGACCTATCTCACATGCTATCAGTTCGGCGATACGGAAACGCTGATGTATTTCATCATTCGGTAGAAGGGGGAGAGAAAATGGCTGATTTTTCGATCATCGCCGATATGAGCGAAGCCGTGCTCAAAAAACTGCGGGAAGCGCTCTGCCCGGAGGCCATGCAGTCTCCGGAGGCCATCCAGATCGCCGCGCCGACCGATAAGAACGGCGATTTCCAGCTCGGCGTGTTTCTTTACGATATCCGGGAGATGAGCGAGTACCGTTCCTCCGCGCCGATCCGCAATGCAAACGGCACCAAGACGCTCCCGCCCAAACCCTTATCGCTGTTTTACATGCTCTTTCTCAACAGCCGCGCGCAGGTTGCCTCCGGCGCGCAGGCGGAACAGCGCATCCTCGGGCGGGCCATCCAGGCGCTCTCCGACGATCCCTATATGGATGTAGCCGCCGTGCACGCCTCCGCCTATCCGGAGGACGAGGATGCCGGAATCACGTTCCTCAACCTCAGTTTTGAGGATAAAACAAAGATCTGGCAGGGGCTTTCCACTCCCTATCAGGTAGCCCTCTATTTCAGCGTCTCGCCGGTGCTTGTCTCCAGCCGTAAGGCTACGCCGTTTGCCCGTGTTATCGCCACCGAGACCGAGGTTGAGCAGCTGAACCGGTAAGACAGAGGCGTTTCGCATCTGCCTCCGGTTCTCATGACGCTTTTATCCAGAGAAAGAAGGTGACCCAGTGATCATCAAAAACCTGCTGAGCTTCGCGCTGCTGCTGGAGGATGAATTTTCAGGAAAAATCATCATCGATCAGGGCTGCGGCTTCCTTGTCAACGGCAGGCGCACCGTACCGATGCTGAAGCCAGACGGCTTCTATGTATTCACCGGCGTCGACGCCGAGGAATACGATGTGACGGCGAACTGCCCGGGGTATCGGCCGCGGCGTTTCCGGTTCCGAAAATCGGAGCTGGAGACGCAGAATTGGTATGTCACCGTCAGATTGTTCCGCCGCCCGGGTAAATATTACCCAGGCAGCGAATGGCTCACCGGATCGGGGCATGTCCCCGGTTCCTATCTGTATTTGCCTGCTCCGGAAACCCTGTCTTTTTCCGTCCGTTCCATTGAAACGGAGGAGAACGGCGTGACAAAAATAGGGCTTCTTGGCTATAGTGTCAGGAATCTTGCCGGGCTCCGGTTCTGTGTCGGAAGCGGGAAGACCTTCGAGACCTTCGTCATCCGCAAAAAGCTTGCGGAGGGCGTCTATCAGATCGACAGGGCATTCGCGTTTTCCCATAGGGAAGGGGAGCCGGTGGCAAGGGTCTTCACCGCAGTAAGCGGCGAAGATGGGATGTTTTCTATGCCGGTGGAGGCCGGTTTTGTATGCAAAGACCCCGCAAAAATTCTGGAGGGAAGGGAGCTGAAATAGTCATGGGCATGCTGATTTGCAACGGCGCGATGCTTCAATGCAGTTTCGGCGTCGCCCCATCGACCCTGATGGTCCTTCCTGCCAACAAGGTGCTCACGGGAACCCCCACGGCGAACATCATGGATAACAAACCGATGGTCAATATTTTGCCTTTCGGAATGTGTTCCAGCATGGCAAACCCGACGGTGGCTTCCGCGACGGCAGCAGCGTTGGGCGTGCTTACCCCGATGCCCTGTGTACCTGCAACTGCAGCGCCGTGGGCGCCCGGAATCCCCACAGTTTTGATAGGCGGGATGCCGGCAGTCGACAATACCTGCAAACTTATGTGCAACTGGGGCGGCGTCATTCAGGTCGTCAATCCAGGGCAGATGAAAGCTCAAAAGTAAGCAAAAAAATTACAAAGGAGGAGCGGCCTGAAGCTGAGAAATCAGGCCCAAACAAACTATGGCAGAGTATCTTTCCCCTGGCGTCTATGTGGAAGAATTTGAATCCGGCATGAGAGGCATGGAAGGCGTCTCCACGAGCACGGCCGGCTTTATCGGAATGGCGGAAAAGGGCGCCGTCATCGGCACTCCGGAGTTCATCACCAGCTTTTCCGAGTACCGCAGAAAATTCGGCGGCTATCTCTCCGAAAACACCCACGGCGGCAACCGTTTCCTGCCGTATGCGGTGGAGTCCTTCTTCAACAACGGCGGTTCCCGCGCCTACATCATGCGTGTCGCCCCGGAGGATGCAAAAGCCGCTTCCGCCGCGATGAGCTCCCTCGTCATCACCGCCAAGAACCCCGGCAAATGGGGCAACAACATCAAAGTGAAAGTCCATGCCTCCAGCAAGGGCAAAACCCAGCTGCTGAAAGCCGAGACCGATGCCATTACCGCCAGCACCGTCTACACCGCAAAGAACGCCTCTTTCTTTGAGGCGGGCGATGTCGTCGCGCTGATCGACGGCGATCACACCGTCGGCTATAACCGCATCGCAAGGGTGCAGGGCAACGCCGTCACTTTTGAAAACGAGCTCGAGGGCGATTTCGTCGATGCCAACCTGGTGCCGACCAAGACGATCGCCGCCTGCAACGTCGATTTCGACATCCTCTGCGACGACGAAATCGAGCAGTTCGCCGATGTCTCCCTCAACATCGCCTCCACCGACTATATCGGCACCAAGCTCGGCAAATCCGCGCTGATCAACGTCGAGATCCAGCCGGTCGAGGAGATCTGCCCGCCGATGCTGGCGATTGCCGGCGACGCCGAAGCAAAATCCGCCGCTTTCTCTCTCGCCGGCGGCTTTGACGGCGAATGCAAAAAGCAGGACGACGGCATCTACATCGGCGGCGGCGACGCTCCGGGCAAACGCACCGGACTCGCGGCCTTCGAGGAGATCACAAACGTCTCCATCATGGCCATTCCGGGCATCACCTCTCCGGCCGTCCAGCTCGCTCTGGTTTCCCACTGCTCTCTGCTGGCCTCCCGCTTCGCCGTGCTCGATATGCCGCTTGATTCCGTCAAACCGGCCGATCTGCTCAAGCACCGCGAGATCGTCGATTCCGACTATGCCGCCATGTATGCGCCGTGGCTCCAGATCTACGATATGGCCGCCAAAAAACCGACCTACATCCCGCCGTCCGGCGCCATCATCGGCATCTATGCCCGCAGCGATCAGACCCGCGGCGTCCATAAAGCTCCGGCCAACGAGGTCGTCAATAACTGCCTCGGCCTCTCCTGCCTCTACAACAAGGGCGAGCAGGATGTGCTCAACCCGGCCGGCGTCAACCTGATCCGTGCTCTTCCGGGACAGGGCATCCGCGTCTGGGGCGGCAGAACCTGCTCCTCCAACAGCCTCTGGAAGTACGTCAACGTCCGCAGACTCTTCATCTACCTCGAAGAGACCATCAAGTCCCAGACCAACTGGGCGGTCTTCGAGCCGAACGACGAGGTTCTGTGGCTCAGAGTTCAGCGCACCATCACGGCCTTCCTCCGCGACATGTACCGCTCCGGCGCTCTGGTCGGCTCCACCGAGGACGAGGCCTTCTTCGTCAACATCGGCCACGATACCATGACCCAGTCCGACATCCTTAATGGCCGCCTGATCTGCGTCATCGGCGTCGCCCCGAGCCGTCCGGCCGAGTTCGTGATCTTCCGCATCACCCAGTACATGAAGGAGTAATCGGATTTCAAAAACCCGGACTTAGGATCCCGGCATAACAGAATTACGAAGGGAAGGGCCTGAATCATGGCTAATACGTATCCTTATAAAAAATTTAACTACCGCCTCGAAATCGATGCAGTCGACGTGGCGGCTTTCTCGGAGGTTTCCGGATTCGACGCGTCCATCGACGTCATCGAATACAGAGAGGGAACCGAAGCGATCAACAGCCCCCGCAAGATGCCCGGCCTCACCAAGTACGGCAACGTCACGCTCAAGTGGGGCATGTCCGAGAACATGAGCTTCTATGAGTGGGTCACCGGCATCAGCGACGGCACCAAGACCAACGAGGACCGCGCCTGCACCGTGACCATCTATCTTCAGGACGATGCCCATAACGACATTGCGAGCTGGGAGCTTGTCAATGCGTGGCCGAGCAAATATACCGCTCCGGACTTCAACGCCACCTCCTCCGAGGTTGCGTTCGAGAGCGTCGAAATCGTCTACGAAGAGATGCACCGTCTCCAGTAATCCCAAAACTTCGCGGAGGGCGTCTTTGCGGCGCCCTCCGCGGAAACCGGTTCATGTTGATTCAGAGGACAATATCCGTTAGGAGGAGTTCATCATGGAGGAACTGTTTGCCACCGAATATGAATTCGACCTGCCGAAAGGCTACCTTGACAGCAACGGCACGCTGCATAAGCACGGCGTGATGCGCCTTGCGACCGCGGCGGATGAGATCATCCCGCTGCGCGACCCGAGGGTGGTTCAGAATCCGGGCTATCTCACCATCATCCTTCTGGCAAGGGTCGTTACCTCGCTCGGCGATCTGCCGCGCATCGACTGCAAGGTCATCGAGAAGCTCTACTCTTCCGATCTCGCCTTTCTTCAGAGCATGTATCAGCGCATCAACGCCGTCGAACCCATCGTTGAGGAGTTCGTCTGCCCCGAGTGCGGACATAAGTTCCGCCAGGAAGTAAATTTTACTTCAGCGGAATAGCGGTCTATCCGGAGGAGGAGCTTTACAGGGAGATGAGCTTCCTCTCCTACTATAATCACTGGGATTATGAGACCGTTATGACGCTGGATCACAGGACGCGCAGGCGCTTCTGCGCAGAGATCTCCGCCATTCATAAACAGCTCAACAATGCCCCGAAAAATATTTTTGAGGTGTAGAGATGAATTTCGATACAATCAAAAACGCGGTTTATAAGTCGAAGGCAAACCTTGAAGTTGGGTATAATTTCACGGTCTATTTCGACGCGTTCAAATTCGGTTTTTCAAAGGTCTCCAACATCGAGGATTCCGTGGAGACGGATACCCTTGTGGAGGGCGGCGTCAACGACCGGGTCTATTCCCTCCGCAGGCCGGTTACCTCGGAACGCGTGATGGTTTTTGAACGGGGCAGAGGCTCCCGGGGCGCGATCACGATGCTGACGGAACGGAACCTCAAGCCGGGCAAGCGCATCACCTGCGACACGCTGATCATCGTTCACGATCAGAACGGCAAGCACGTTCGCGACGTCTTTGCCCTGAGCGGCTGCTACGTCAAATCGTGGAAGCTCTCCGATTTCGACGCCCGCAACAGCGACGCCCTGATCGAAACTTTTGAGATCGCCTACGAAAAGGCCGAGTCCGTGGGCATCGCCGCGACGGTGCTCGGACTGATTACCTAAAAAATTCAGGCAGGATGCCGCAGAATGTTGTCGGGAGGTGAGATGCAGTGATCGGGATAACGACGGAGGACTCCTTCAGCCAAGGCATCCTTGCGCGCTATATGAATTTTTCCGATAATATTTCCACGGAAGCGGAGATGCTGTATCTCCGGAATCAAGGACAGCCTGCGGAGGAGCCGGCCGAAGAGATCTACGAGACCAATATCCGGAACATCACAAACATCAACCAATATATGACGGAAAACCCGGTGCTGCCGCTGCAGATCGATCTCAAATTTGTCGGAAAGCTCATCTCCGGCGCGGTGGAGAAGATCGCGGGCACCTATACGAGCACCGGCGCAATGATCGGGCATCCGGCCGTGCTCAAAACAGAGGGAAAGACCGTCGCCGTCGACGAAAGGGAGACGAAACGGCTTTCCGGCAAGCTTCGTTCCGCAGAAGGGGCGGAGCATCCGCTGACCGCGGCGCAGGCCGTGGCAAATACGAGGGAAAGAGCCTCGGAACCGCCGGTTCCCTATGCGACAGGCGCATTTTCCAGATCTGAATTGACTTTTGAAAAAAGCGCTCCCGTCGGCCAAAAACAGGATACGGCCGCCGAGGAGAGGGAACAGATCACGGCGGAAAAGCTCCATGCGGAGCAGGAACGCCTCGTGCTCAGAGAGGCCGAAATCGCACAGGCCGCTTCTAATTTAAAAGAGCGCGAGACCGGTCTCCGCGAAGAGAGACGGGAGTTTGAACACGAACGGGAAGCTTTGCGGCAGCCGTCTGCCAAGGAGCCGATTTCCCGGGGAACCCCTATGGCGCCTCAGGCATCCGCCGAAAGCGCCGAACTTCAGCATATCGAAAACAGGCAGGAAATTCTGACCAAAGAATTTCATGATTATATAGAGCAGACCGGGCGCGGCGAAACTGAACCGGACCGCCGCCCGGCAAAAGAGGCTCCGTCTGCGTCTGCGGCGGATCTCATCTATCCGGAGACCGCAGCCGCACACGGGCCGAATCAAAATTACTCAGGAAGTGAAAACGAATCCCAGAGCGGGGCAGACCTTCACAGGACGGAATTCCATAAAATTTCCGAAGGCGAATCCCCGGAGAAGAGCGATGCAAGCCCCAAGCAGACCGCATCCGCGTCGGCACCGGCGAATTTTGTCTATCCGGAGACGGCCCAGCAGATGCCGGGCCGGGATCTTTCGGGTGAAAGAGCCAAGGCGGGCCCGCGCAAAGAAGCCGGAACCCTATTTACCGATAGAGGCGGCGCCGTCCGCGCGGAGACCATCTCTGCCGCGCGGAGGGGAGATTCTCTTGCGGGCGGGACCGTGAAGAGCGAAAACTTTTCCGAAGAAGGCGGATTCCGTCGGGAGCCGCGCCCTTCGGCACCCGCTCAGGATTTTGTTTTGCAGACCCCCGATCCATATAAACCTGTTGCTCAGGCCTCCGCCTTGCAGGAGCCTGCCGCACAGGAGCCTGCCGAGTACGAGCCTGCCGCCCGGGATTCCGCCTTGCAGGAGCCGGCCGCTCGGATGCCGGCAGCACCCGCGGAGCCGGTTTCCTTTGTCTATCCGGAGGCGGCGCACGAGGCGGATCAGGATTCCTCCCATCAAAATGTTGAATCCATAAACGGTACCGACATTCACCGCCAGGGGCCTGTTTTGCAGGCCTCTACCGAAAAAATTTCCAACGCACCGGCCTCCGCCCCGAATGAGGCTGCCGCACACGAACCTGCCGCGGCGGAATCCTCCGATCGTTCCGAACATTCCGATGTTTCCGGAAGCGAAGTTCCGGCGGAATATCGCACGTTCAGGCAGCCCGCTTCCGCTGCGGAGCCGGCGGATCTCATCTTGCCGGAGACGAAGGCACCGGAAGCGGAATCTAAAGAGCAGAGCGCACCGCTGAAAATCCGGTTTCCGGAAAAGGCGGCTCAAGGGGAAAGAAAGAGGCCGGAGCCGCATGAGCCTTCTCTGCGCGGCGAACCGGAACCCATTTTGAAGGCCAGGCGGCTGGAGCAGCAGAGCGAGCCCACCGAGCCTGTGATTGTCGCAAGGAGGGCGGGGGAAGAATTTACGCCCACAGATTTCGTCTATGGGCAGCGTACCCCGGAGGAGCCGGAAAACCGCTTACAGAATTCCGGGAGAAATCCGCTTCCGGAGAAAAACCTGCCCGAGAAATCCGCATCGGAACATCGCTTTGCGCAAAGACGGGATACGGATGCCGGGGAGAGGCCTTTCCCTTCCGCCGAACGGACGAGGCTCGCGGAAAAAAATCCGGAGGCCCCACACGGCCCGCAGGCGGCCTACCAGAGACCGGCGCCGTTTGAGCCGGTTCGGATGGATTACGGCACTTCAGATGAGAAAGACGAGCCGCGGTCCGGCGAAGAAAAGACGACTTTTTCCGCCCGAAAAACGCCGGAGTCCGGCCATAAAAACGAGAATCTCATTTCTCCGGAGACGGAGGAATTTGTCAGAACCGAGCCCTCGGTGGTTCGCAGGATGAATGCACCCGCGCCGGCGGAGACCGTGCTGCCCGAGGCGCAGGAGAAATCCTCCGCAGAGGGCACGGCAAATCCGCCAAGACGGCCGTCCGCGCCACCGGATTCCGAACGGACTTCCATAGCGGCCGAGTCGGCGCATGTTTCGGCGGACGGCTTGTCGCAAAGGATCGCCGCAAAATTCCGCCAGGTAACCATGGAACAGCGGTTTCGTCCCATTTTGACGGAGCGGCAGAGCGCCGATCCGGCTCTCGCGGGGCGGATCCGGGAGGCACAGAAAAGGAACGCTTCCGCGGAGAGACCTATTTCGGCCGAAAGAATATTGCAGGAGGCAGCGGTCCGTATTCCCGATGGAGAAGAAGCGAACCTTTCGGTGGAGAGCGGCCGGATGCGGCAACCGAAATATTCCGGCGCGCCGGAGATGGTGCTTGGGAATCAGGGCTTTTCCGCCGGCAGCATAGAGGATAGGATGGCCGCCGCCGGGATCGAGACCAGAACCCGGCCGAAGAAAAAGATCGTTTCCCGGACGGAGGAGCTGCACGAGCACACCGTCAACCGGGCGATCAACATGCCGTCCTCTTCTGACAAACCGCAGCCGGTTTTCCGCGCGGCGGCGGAAGAGGAACTGATGAACAGTACGAGCATCCGCAAGATCGCGGATAAGGTCTATCAGGAGCTGGAATCCAGACTCCGTTCCGAAAAGATCAGGAGGGGGAACCTGTAAATGGGAAAGCTCAAGGAAGGCTTTGCGAAGGCCAAAAGCGCAGTCTCCGAATCGATTTTCGGCCCGAAGCTCGAAAAGGCAAAGATTTTTCTGATGGATGAGGACCTCACGGTAACCGGAGGCCCGATCGTCGTGCAGTTTAATCCTTCCGAATATCATCTTTCGAGGGGGATGCGGACGAAAGAGCACCCCGGCATCGGCAAGGACGAGGAACAGAAGAACGTCCGTCCGGTCGCGGGCGGAAAGACCAACTTCTCCGTCGCTCTCTATTTCGATCTCGAAAAGGATTACGATACCATCAGCCTTAATACGCTGCGCTATTCCCTGACCGGCCCGGCGATCGGCGCCTATCCGGGCAAAGCAGGTACGCTGAGCAGAATGGGCGCCCCGGATGCAAATAAGGATCCGGAGATGGTCATCAGCAATATCATGGCTCTGACGAAATTCGAGCCGAATGCGCACAACCCGGAGCGCGTCGAGTTTATTTGGGGCACGCTGGATTTCATCGGCGTGGTGGAGAACTGCGGCGCGGAATACACGATGTTTAAGCCCAACGGCAACCCCCTGCGCGTCAAGATCGACCTCACGATCGCCGGCGAGGAGGCCCAGATTATCAACGGCATCAAGCAGCTGCCATTTTCCTCCCCGAACCGTACCAAGGAGCGTACGCTCCTCGAGGGGGATCAGCTCTGGATGCTCGCGGATCGGGAATATAACGATCCCGCCATGTGGAAGGTGATCGCCGAGTCGAACGACGTGCTCAATCCGAGAAAACTCGGCAGCACCAAGAACTATATTGTGCCTTCCATTAAATAAAAAGAAGTCCGTGGAAAGAAGGTGAATGCCCGTGAGCCTGATGACCTCCAGCACAACGGTTGACGCTCTTAGAAAAAAATATCACAGTTTCAATGCGCCGACCGTGGAAATCAAGATCGGCGGCACCGACATCATCACCAAGAAAAATGCCGTCGTCACGGATCTCTGTATAGAACTGACGGCCGGGTACGAGGCTTCCGGCGCAAGCTTCAACGTGATTCAGCAGTACGATTTCGAGCAGTCAGAGTTTAAAAACGACGGCCCCGCCTCAAGCCTTGAGGTCGGCGCAAAGGTCGAAATTTCCATCGGCTACATCGCGCTGGAAACCGTTTTCAGCGGTCTGATTTCCGAAGTTATGCTGCGCTTCGATATGGACGAGGAACCCATGATTCACGTCGAATGCGTGGATGCGAAGATCGAAATGATGAAAAATCAGCGCATTGAGGTGCGGTCGGAAACGGACGCCGCGGCGCTGATAAACGCCTTGCTCGGGGTTTCTCCGGTCTCCGGCTATCTCAGCTCCAAGGACGTCAGCGTGACCAAACAGGTCAAGATTCCGCTCCGCATGAATCAGGAGACGGATTACGACTACCTCGTCAAGCTGGCAAAATACCTTGGCTGCGAATTTTTCATCGTGGCCGGAACCGTCTATTTCAGAGATCCGCCGTCCTCCGCGTCGACCATCATGACCGTCAACATGCAGGATGAGATCCTTCTGTCGGCGGGCTTCGTGATGAGCGGTGCCCAGTTGGTGGAGACGGTCAGTGTTCTGGGTATCGATCCCGCCAAAGACGAGATGATTACGGGCAAGGCCAAAACTTCCGGGAAATATTCCGCGGCAAGCGGCGGCAAGCAGATGATCGGCGGCTCCATCAAATCCTTCGTCGATCCGTATGCCAAGACGGTGTCGGATCTGAACGAACGGGCCAAGACGCTGCTTGCGGAGTTTAACGGCGGCTTCGGCAGACTGGAGATGTCCTTACAGGGAATTCCGGAGCTTGTTCCCGGCCGCAGCATCACGCTCGATGGCTTTTCGGCCAACATGAATAAAACGTTTTATATCACAAAGGTGGCCCACAGACTGGATGAAGAGGGCTTCGTCACCAATTTGGAAGCGAGGTTAGATAGCCTATGAACGAGATTGCGGATCTTTTGAGCAACAATTCCGTCGGCAATTCCTTCTTTTCCGGTCTCGGCACGCTTTTAATCGCCAAGGTCAAGGATAACTCCAAGGGAGATGTGAAAGGCACCGTCGATATCACGCTTCTCTCCTATGACAGTGCCGGAAAGGATATTGAAGCGGTGCCGATCCTGCGCCCCTATGCGGGAAAGGACTACGGTTTTTATTACCAGCCGGAGAAGGACGACATCGTTCTGGTCGGTTTTATCGGCAACAACATGCAGAAGCCGGTCATTCTGGGGTGCCTATATCCCGCCGACGCCGGCTTCGTCAACGAGAGTTTCATCAAAGAAAACACCAAACGCCATTACAAATTCAAACAGGGCTTTGAATATACGGAAACCGACGAGTCCAATAAACAGGGCCTGACGGTTGCTTCCCCCAAAGGGCTGACGGAGATCATCGAGGATGAGAACGAAACCATCACCCTCAAGGATAAAAACGGCAAGAATCTTCTCAAGATCGACAGCAAGAACGGTGCTGTCGAGCTGACGGCGGATAAAAAGATCACCCTGAAAGCGGGCTCCTGCACCATCACGATGGACGGGCAGGGCGGCAAGGTGGAGATCAAGGCGGATAAGATCAGCCTGGCGGCCAACCAGCAGGTCGACGTCAAAGGCAACACCGCCGTCAACCTGAGCGGTACGCAGGCGAAGCTCGAAGGGCAGAGCATGGTGGAAGTGAAATCTGGCGCCATGGTTCAGGTGAGCGGCAGCTTAATCAAGCTCGGATAAACCCGGGAACGGGATACGTTGGGAAAGCGGGTGAAACAAGATGGCAGATACGCGGGATTTTCTCGGCAAAGGCTTTGCTTTTCCGCCAAGCGTGGATAAAGCGACCGGCCGCTTCCGGATGAGCAAAGAAGAGGAGGACATCAGACAGTCCATCTACCTCATCCTGATGACGCGCAAGGGCGAGCGTGCGATGGAGCCGGAATTCGGTTCCTCCGTCCATAAATATATCTATGAGCTGCCCGACGACGCATTCTTTCATCTGGTCCGGAACGAGGTGATCGACGCGCTGACCAAGTGGGAACCGCGCATCACCGACATCGTGCTCGACATCGATTCCTCCGGCATTATCGAAGGAAAAGTGATCTTCCATATCAGCTACACGGTCCGCTCGACCAACAACCCCAACAACCTGGTATTCCCATACTATCTCTACGAAGGCGTAGGCATCGAGTAAGGCACGGAGGAGGGAAAGGCTTTGTATGACAATTATGGGAACCACGGGGAGCTGAAGGCTCTTTCCGGCTCCTATGTGCCGGAGTGGCACTTCACGGAAATCAGCCCAGATCCCGGCTCCGTGCTCGCCATGCTCATCGACGACATGCGCGGCGAGAGCATCAAGCGCTACGGGGAGATCTTTCATAAACATAAGATCCAGTACCTCAACCTCTTCGACCGTCTGAAGGAGGAACCGGTGGAATCCGCAAAGAGCTATGTGCGGTTCGATCCGGTCGGGGGCTTTGACGAGCCGGTCTTTGTGCCGAAAGGTACCCGCCTGACCGCGCGGCCGGCCGGCGGCGATCAGGAGATGGTCTACGAGACCACCCATGCGATCACCACGACCTCCGCCGAGCTCAAGGCTTTGTATTCGGTCGAAAAGGAAACCGACACCATTCTCCGCGTCTTCGGCGAAGCGGACGGCGCCGTACCGGAAGAGGCCGTCTTTACGGCTTTCGGCCTTGACGGCGAAAACTGTGCCGGTCATCGGCTGTGTTTTCTCTTTTCCAACGCCTTTGATCTTCTGGATCATTTTGAAATCGGCCTGCGCCTCACACCGGCCGACGAACAGAATGCCGAAGCCTTCCGCGAGCTGATGGCCGGAGGAGACGTCGCCTTTTCCTTCTTGGAGCCGGACGACGCCGACCCGGATCATCCGCGGAAACGGCCGTTCGACGGGGTTCGCTATGAGAAGGGCATCGTCTATCTGCGGATGGAGAGCTTCCAGCCGCAGAAAATCTCCCTCGGCGGGATGGAATGCTATGCGGTCGTCGCGGATTCCAAAGTTCTCTCCGGCGTGCAGATCTGCGGCGCGGCGTTGCAGTTCGGGCAGGAGGGGTTTGCGCCGGAGGAAGTGCTCAGCAGCGGCATCGCCCAAAATATCGAGCAGTTTCATCCTTTCGGCAGCCCGCCGGAGCTCTTTGCCGCCTGCGAATTCGAGTGCCCGCGGGTGCTGGCCAGAAAAGGCGCCGACGTCTCGATGAAATTCCGACTCGGTTTCGATCTTCTGGAGCGTAGAGTTCCGGAGATCGAAGAAAAAACCGACTATAAGATCGTCATGAAAAAAGAGCGCGAGATCCCGAAGGCCAAAATTCCGGAGGTCTGGCCGGACTATGTGCTCATCGAATATCTTTCCGACGGAAATGCGTGGAAGCGCCTGCTCCGCGACGAAAATTCCACGCTGATTTTCAACGGCGGCCAGCAGGGGGATCTTGAGCTGCATTTTATCTGCCCGGACGACATCAAGAATTACGAGGCCGGCCAGTGCAGGCTGCGCTTCCGCCTGATGAAAGCGGAAGGCCTTTACAACATCCCGAGCAACCTGCATGTCCCCGTCATCAGCGGCGTGCATTTTGCCTATTCCTATCTGGAGCATCCGCTGCTCCCGGATACCGTCTACACGGAGAACAACTTCGTCCATGCCGACATCACCGCGAATCTCCGCCGCGGCATCCCGTCGCCTCTTTTCTATAATAACGAAACCGCCGGGCGCGCCATGTATTTCGGCTTCGACGGTTCGATCGAGGGCAGCCCGCTGAGCCTGTATTTCGAGATGGAGAACAATCAGGACGTTCCGCTCGACTACGCCGTGGAATATCTGTCGCCGGAGGGCTTTGTTCCGGCGCAGACCGTCGACCACACCTGCGGCATGCTCTATTCCGGCGCCATGCTGATCCTTGTTCCGTCGGATGCGGCAAAGAAGAGGTTCTTTGATTTCGACGGCTGGTGGCTGCGCATCGTCAGCAGGGAAAAGAACCCGGATCCGGAGTCGCTTCCGACCATAAGGGGGATTTTCCGCAACCTTGCGAAGGTCGAGAACGTCCATACGCTCGAAGAGATTTACTTTGTCGACAACACGAGCGGGGAGGTCATTCTCAACCTCTCCCAGAAAAATCTGATCAGCGCCAAGGTCTACGTCAACGAGGAGAACAACGACCCGGTAAACGACGAAAACTGGGTGCTCTGGGAAAAGCGGACGCATTTTACCCAGCAGGGCCGGTGCTACAACCTTGACCCGGCAAACGGCACTGTGACCTTCGAGAAGGGGTGCTTTGCCTCCTATCCGCTGATGCAGCGCTATGCGGCCGTCAAGGTGCGCTTTCAGAGCTACCAAGGTTCCGCCGCCAACGTGCCGGAGGATACGATCACGTCGCCGGCCTCCGCGCTGACGAATATCGCCTCCGTCACCAACCCGATTCCGGCCTACGGCGGTTACGACGGCTACAACGAGGAGACCTCCGCAAAGGCGATCTCCAACATCCTCCGCACGAGGAACCGCGCCGTCTCCGAGCGGGACTATTTCGACCTGATTTCGCAGGTCTCGAGCGGCGTCAGCCAGATTAAATGCGTCTCCGGCGTCGACCGGATGGGCGAGCCGGCGGAGGATGTCATCACGGTGGCTCTGCTGATCAACGAATTTGAAAAGGGCAGCCGGATTTTTTCCGCCATCAAGGATACGGTACACGAGAAGCTGACCGCCGCGAGCAATATGGTGCCTCTCGGCAAGACACTGGTGCTTTGCCAGCCGCATTTCATCCCGTGTTCGGTCCGCGTCTGGCTCAATGCCGGCGATATGGACAACGTCTATGAGCTCCAGCGCCGCACCGAAGAGGACATCGGCCGTTTCCTCGATCCGCTGAAGGGCGGCTTCGACGGCAAGGGCTGGAAGATCGGCGTTCTGCCGACCACGCGCCAGCTGCTCGCCTTCCTCAAGATGGAGCGTCCCGGCATTTCCGTCGAGCATATCGCCATGTCGGCAAAAGTCGGCTCGCGGGAATACTCCGTCGACGACGACGTCTACCGTCAGATCACCAATCCGTTCGTCATGGCGATCGGCGGAAAACATATCATCTACGTCAACATTCCCGGGTAAGATAAAAGCGTTTTGAAAGGCGGTGCAAGCCGTGCTGCAGGTCCCGAAGCTGGACGATCTCGATTACAAAAAGCTGTTTGAGCGCGCGAGAGGCATGATTCCGGCCCTCACCGACGAGTGGACGGATTATAACCTCAGCGATCCGGGCATCACGACGCTTCAGACGTTCGCCTGGCTCTACGATTCGCTGAACTACTATCTCGGCGCAACCGGAGAGATTCATCGGCTCAAATACTATAAGCTGCTCGGTATCTACCCGGAGCAGTCCGCCTCGCGCTGCCGTATCGCCATTGACGCCGAACCGGGGACGGAGATCCTGATGCCGCGGGGCACGAAGCTCGCCGCCGGGGACGTGATCTTCGAGACGCAGGAGACTTACCGCGGCACGGCCGGCAGACGGATTGGCATCTATAACGAGGTCTCCGGCAAAAAGACGGATCTCTCCGCCTTTGCCGGAACGGACGGGGAATTCGCGCCGGTCTTTGCGCTCGGCACCACGGATACCGCCCTCTACCTCGGCTTCACCTGCCGCTTCTCCGGCGCGGTGCGGATTTTTGTGGAGGCGGAGTCCGGTTGGCGCAATCCGTTCGGCGACGGATTCTCCCTCTCCGAAACGGCATGGGAATTTTATGACGGCCGCGGGTGGAAAGCTGCGGAGCTTGTCAGCGACGAAACCTGCGGATTTCTCCGCAGCGGATATATCTTTCTGAATCTTCCGGGCCCCACCGGGATCTATGGCCGCAAGGATATGAACCGCGGCCATTATCTGCGCTGCACGCTCAAAAGAAACGAATACGACGTGCTTCCGACAGTCGGGCGAGTGCTCGTCAATTGCGCCGAGGCCGTCCAGACCGATACCTTTGCCGAGGCGCTCGAGGTGGAGAGCCGCGGGGAAGAGGAAGTGGCTATTGATTACAACATCGGCGAGAAGGACGTGCTCGGCGTCTGGGTCCGGAAGGACCGCGCCTATGAGGAATACTGTAAGCCGGGAGAGGTCGGGCGCCGCTGTACGGTCGAGCCGGGGGACTTCCCCTGGCAGAAGAAGATCCGTTTCGCAAAGCGGTATATCCCGGAGAAGGGGACAAAAATCCTCATCACCATCCATAACAGCGAAGTCGCCTACGAAATGGATCTCGGCAAAACGGATGGCTGCGCGAATCAGAGCCTTTCCTTCGACGCGAAAAACGTCTGCGATATCCGGCTTGCCCTCTCATGGGAAGAAAACGGCCGGACATACTGCCGCCTTTGGAACCGCTGTACGGATCTTTACGAGGCCGGCTATGACGACGAAGTCTTTTCCTATGACGGCAAAAACCGGACCGTGACCTTCGGCGACAGCATCCACGGCATGCAGCCGGAGCCGAATCTGACGGTCACGGCCGTCACCGTGCGCACCTCCCGCCTTCAGGACGGCAATGTCCTTGCGGACCGCGTGGATGCCTATGCCGGGCCGGATCTTGGCTACGGCATCACCAATCCATGCCCCGCGGAGGGTGGAGTGAGCCGCGTCACAGGCAGGGATCTGGATGAGCTGATCGAACAGAAGCTAAACGCCGTCACCCGCGCGGTCAACGAGAAGGATTATCGGCAGATCATTCTCTCGACACCCGGCCTGATGATCGACAGCGTCGCCGTGATCCCGATGAAGGAATACTGCCGATACACAAACGAGCCCTTCCGGCCGAACACCGTCTATGTGGCGGTCAAGCCGAAGAGCGGTGAACCCTGCCCGGTGCTGAGTGAGACCTACCGCCGCATCATCTCGGAGCATCTCGAAAAATTCCGCCTGCTGACCACCGACATCGTCGTCATCCCGGCGCGCTACAACGCCATCGACGTCTACTGCCGGCTGGTGCTCTCCGACAAGACCGCCGCGGCAAAAGCCGAGGTGGAGTCGACGATCCGCAAGATGGTCGATACCGTCTCCACCGGCGAGTACGGCCGCAGGGTGGATTACGGACGCCTGTTTTCGGCGCTGGAGATGCTCGGCTGCGTCAAGAGCGTCTCTCAGCTCTCGATCGAGTATATCGGCGCCGGAGCCAGAAAGACCGACAACGGCGACATCGAGGTCTACCCGGACAGCCTGACTTATCCGCATGAGATCGGCATCGAATATGTCTGAGAAAGGAGCGTGATTCCATGAAGCAGCCGTTAAAATACGTCAATTTTTATAAGCGTTCCCTCGCGCGCGGCACCATGCGCGGCATGACCTGCGGCGAAGATCTCTGCGTTGCGCTCTCGGATTCGCTCAGAAACGGCTATTATATCACGCCGATGTTCGATACGATGGATGCGGAATCGAGCTACAACCGCCTGGTGGTCGACGCGGATTTTGAGAATGCAAAGGTCGAGATTCTCGTCGGCGCGACGGATTACGGCTCCGTTTTTATCAACGACAAGGAAGTCTCTCTGGAGAAGTATTTTGCGGATCCCCGCGTTCCTTATGAGGAAAAGGCGGAGACGCTCCGGGCGCTCTCCTCGGTGCGCGCCGTCAACGAGAAGGACATTCTGCTTCACGATCTCTCCGGCCGCTATGTCTGGGTGATGGCCGCCGTCTTCCCGATGGGGGAGGGCAGCTTCCTGCTCCGGGGTCTGCGCCTCGAGTTCCCGAAATCCAGCTTTACCGAGTATTTTCCGGAAATTTATCAGGATAACGCCTTTTTCGACAAATTTATCGCGGTATTCCAGTCGATGTATCTCGACGTCGAGCGCCGGGTGGACGACATCCCGCACCTCTTGGATTACGAGACGACGCCCGATGAGAACGTCGCCTATCTTGCGGACTGGCTCGGCATCGACAACCCGGGCGGCGTCTATACGAACGATCAGCTTCGCCGCTTGATCCGGGACAATGATATCTATCAGGGCGCGAAAGGAACCCGCGCTGCGCTCGAAAAGATCATCGAGATGACAACCGGCATCCGGCCGCGCATTGTCGAGTACTTTCAGTGGAGCAGGCTGACGAAAAACGAATCCCAGCGGGAACTGATGAATCACCTGTACGGCGGCACCAGCAACGATTTCTGCGTGATTCTCGATCTCACCGGGTTCAATAAGCCGCTTCCGGTCGATAAGGAATCCCTCGAAAAGATTGTGGAGAGCTACAGCGTGATCGGCACCGGCCACCGGATTGTCTTTTTGCGCAGGTGCAGCCACACGGACATGCATTGTTACCTCGACGTCAACAGCTGTCTTTCCACGCCGGAAACCGCCTCGGTGGACGGCGTGATGCTCGGTTCCCACATCACGGTCGGGTGATCGAAAGCGTCGACGTCAGTGAAAACCGGGGCCCGAGCATTTCTTTATCAAAAATAAACCCTGTTGTTCAGGCAAAAAAGGGCCGATTCTGCCGGCATATATGGAAACGGAACAAAATTCCGTTTCCATTTTCTATTTTCCCCTATGGCTATTTTATGTGCTTTGTTGTATAATGAAAAATCAGATTCTTTCTGTGCAGAAGGAGGCGCCGTGATGTCCGAAATGCATAAAAGCTTGAGCGGATCTTTCATTTCCGCCGCGGAGATCATGGAAAAATACGGCTTTTCACCGGAAGAACTGAAAAATGCCGCCGCGGAGTACGAACACTTCCGCGTGGTCGTTCCGTTTATCGGCGCTTTCAACACCGGAAAAAGCTCCGTTATTAACGCGCTGATGGATACAAGCATTCTGCCGACCGGCATCACTGCAAACACCACGGTGCCGACGGAACTCGTTTACGGCGAAAATTTTCTGACCGTCTTTCGCGGTGAAGAGCGGCAGATTCTCGGGATCCACGAACTGCGGGGCCGCACGCTCAACTTCACCGGCGTAAACATGATCCGTCTCGAGCTGAACAATCCCTTTCTGCGGGAGCTTTCCGGCATCATGATGGTCGATATGCCGGGGCTGGATTCCGGCATCGCACAACACGAAAAGGCCCTCCGCGGCTACCTGCCGAGGAGCCTTGCCTACATATTGACCTTCAGTGCGGACGAGCCTGTGATCAAAAAGAGCGTCTCCGATTTTCTCTCCGAGCTGCGTCTGCGGGAGCTTCCGGTCTACATCGTGCTCACAAAGTGCGACAAGGTGCCGGAGGAGACCGCCGCCCGCGCAAAGGAATACCTCGCGAATGCCGTCCGGGACCTGCTCGGTGTGGAAAACGCCGAAGTCTGCTGCGTCCGTTCCAAGTTTGAAAAAGATGTCTCCGGCCTCCGGGCTCTGCTTCTGGAGTTACAGCTTCGCGCCGACCGGATCCGGGACGGTATCTATAAAGAGCGCTTTCTGCGCTGCTGCCGGCCGGCGGAGGCCTATCTCCGCCAGCGCATCACCGGCGAGCGGCTGACCGTCTCCGAACTGGAGGGCCGCATCCGGCAGCTTCAGGCGGGCATGGAACTTCGCCGCGGCGAGATCGCAAAGGAGACGGAGCGCTTCCGTTCCGAGCTTCCGGGCATCGTGGAGGCGATCCGGCAAAAGGCTTTTGAGAGCCTCCGGGAGATCAAATCCTCGATGGTTTCGGAGATCCTCGCCGGAAAATACGCCTGGGCCGCCACCGACCGCATTCTTTCCGGCGTTCTCGCGGCAGGCGCCGAGAGTGAGTATTCCGCCGCCATGCTGCGCCATCTCGGCGCGGTTGCGGCGATCCTTTCCGCCGATCTGGACGATGCGGACGACGCCGCAGGCAGAGCGGCCTCAGAGCTGACCGAGCGGTTTCTGGCCGAATATTCCATAGGCAAATCGGAAGTTCTCGAAGAGCAAAGAGGCGCGGAGATTAATCCGCGGGATTTCTTTGGGGATGGGAAAAAACCTGAAAAACAGAGCTTTTTCCGCCCGCCGAGGCGCCGGGAGCCCACCGCCGCACAGACGGTGGATCCGGCCGCAAAGGCCGTGCTCGACCGCTTTCTCGGTACGCGGGATATCTTTGAATGGATGCCCGCCGTTCCGATTCAGGCCACTCGGGGCGCCCGGGAACGCTTTGTTCAGAAGGTTTTGCTCGACAAGACGCTACCGGAAATTCTTCAGTATGTCTCCGACTGCGTGAGTATCGGGCTTTCGGCCGAGACGAGCCGGGTGGAAAACGCCATCTCCGACGCCGTCATAAAAGATTACCGCGCAAGGGAACAGGCGCTTTCGGATATCCGGCGGAAAAAGTCCGACCGGGATACCGAGCAGGAGCGGACTCTTCATGAACTGAAGGCCGACTCCGACGCCCTTTCACGGCTGATGAAGGAGACGGAGCGCCTCGCTGCTTTGACGGAAGAATCGGGAAATCCTGCAAAACCAGAGCCGCTTTTTTCGGATTTCAGCGACCTGTTCTGATGGAAGTTTCGCGGGGAAGGAGGAGATAAGCCGTGCCTGATCTTCATACGGAGACAATCCTCCGGCAACTCGAAAGTTTTTCGGCCTATCAGGACGAAGTGTACCGGGAGCTGTCTCCTTATTCGGACTGCGCCGATCTGACGGCGCTTCGGATGCTTGGCGAAAATTTCCGCAGGAAGGCCGCCGACTTTTTCCGCGCCAGCCGAAAATACAATCTGGCGGTCATCGGCCGGGTCAAGGCCGGTAAGACCTCCTTTTTGAATACGCTGCTGTTTGAGGGCCGGGAGATCCTCCCGAAGGACTCCGTGCCAAAAACCGCGGCCCTGACCCGCATCGAGTATGCGGAGAGAAACGAAATTGAGATCGAGTTTTACTCGCCGGAAGATTGGGTCTGGCTCAGACGCCTCGCCTCCTCCAAAGAGGAAAGCGACCGCGCAAAGGCGGCCCGGGAGACGGTCCGCGCGGCGGAAAGTTCCGGGCTCCCGGTTTCGGAGCTGCTTTTCGGCGGTACAAAGCTTGAGATATTTAAAAGTATAGAAGAAATGACCGGCCGGCTCAACGAGTTTGTTGGGCAAAACGGCGCCTATACGCCGCTCGTCAAGGCTGCGACCATCCGGTTTCATCTGGAGGCGCTCAAGGGCATCTCCGTTGTCGACACGCCCGGCCTCAACGACCCGATTCCTTCCCGCACGGAGCGGACCCACGAATTCATCGAGACCTGCGACGCGGCGTTTTTCCTTTCGCGGGCGAGCTATTTCCTTGACCAAAACGACATCGACCTGCTGACGGAGACGCTGCCGCAGAAGGGAATCCGCAGGCTTGTGCTGATCGCGAGCCAGTTCGACAGCGCGGTCATGGATCTCATCTCCGATTTCGACAGCCTCGAAGAGACGGTTGATGCCGCCAAGGCGCAGCTTCGCCGCCACGCGGAAAAAAGCGTCGGGGGAGCGGTACTCGCGCTCCGGAAATCCGGGGCCTCTTCCAGCATCGTGGATGTCGTACAGCAATGCCGCGAACCGGTCTTCCTCTCCGCAATGGCCGAGGATCTCTCACGGATCCCGGCGGAAAAGGATACGGAGCAGCAGGCCATCGTCCGGCGGCACCTCGAGTCGTTCGGCCCGCTTTCGGCCGCCGATTTGCACCGCATCGGCAATATGGATGAGGTGCGCGCCGTTTTCAGCGATATGCTTGCCGAGCGGGAAGAACTGCTGCGGCAGAAAGCGGCGGCGATGGCTTCCATCGGCAAGGCCGATCTGGAGTGCGAACTCCGGCGCCTCCGTGCCTTTGTGAAACGGGAGACCGCGGAGAGTTTTCAGCTACAAAAAGAGGATGCTCAGGCCAAAATCTTTCAGAGCGCGGAGGAGATCAACCGCTTCCGCGACGCCGTTGGAGCCGCTTATGCGGAGTATCGGTTACGGCTGGATGGCCGCATGCGGCTCGCCTCAGAGAAGCTCCGCATCCGCGAAAAACAGGCTCCGGCCGCCGCCGTCAAACAGGCGGTGGAGGTCCGGACCGAGGAGACACTGGTCGACGACATGGTCTTCTTTAAACCGTGGACGTGGGGAAAAAAACACGTTGAGTTTGAGAGCAGCGAGCGGCGGTACAGCTACATGGATTCCGCCGACGCCGCGGAGAGCCTCCGGCAGGCCGCCGCCGCGGCACAGTACCTGCACGACAGCGTCTTCCTGATTTTTGAAGAGAAAGCCCGCCTTTGCAATGCACTGATGAATGCGGCGGCCGGCGCTTTTGCCGGAGCGGAGTTCTCCGCCGACCGGGAGCAGATCGCGAGATGGGCGCAGATCGCAGGAAGCCGCATCATCATCCCGAAGGCGGAGATCGACCCGTCGCCGTATGTCGCGGCGATCGGGACAAAATACCCAAAGCAGATCCGCACGGAACGGCACCTCGAAGAGCTTAAAAAGGACGCGCAGGAGCAGATGACGCTGCTCGTCGACGAGGCGGTCCGGAAGCTCCGCGAATCCGCCGCCGCGTTTCTCGAGAGCGTTACCAGCTCGGAGAGCCGTTTTGAGAGCCTTGTACTGGCACAGCGCTCCAAAGAGACGGCCTCCTGCCGAAATGCGCTCGCACAGGCGGAACAGGAGATCTCAAGAAGAAAAGAATTTTTGGAAGTCCTTGATGCCAATATTTCAGAATGAAGGAGAGAAAACAGCATGGCAATCCCGTTTGACCGAGAAAAGGAACTAGCGGACGCCGGCTTCTATCCGGCCGTCCCCGGCGCGTACAACATCCCCTCCTTCCCGACAAGGCGCTTTTCCACACCGATCACGCCGAAGGAGAATACCTTCCGGGTTTTCCGCGGAGAAAAGCCCGAATGGCTGCCGAACATGTCCACGGATTTCAACTTCATCCAGCCTGCGGTCATGCCGGATGCCTATGCCCGCAACAACGGCGGCACAGACTGGTTCGGCATCGAGTGGCAGTATGATCCGGCCAACCGTGCCGCAATGGTCACGCCGGGCACCCGCCGTCTCTCCGAAGTGGAAAACTGGAAAGAAGAGCTCGTCTTCCCGGATCTTTCGGCCATCGACTGGCAGAAGGATTACGACGACAACTATAAAAGCCTTCTCGCTCCGGAGCGCGCGACCTGCTTTGTGATCGTCAACGGCTATCTGGAGCGCCTTGCGGATCTCTCCGGCTATGAGAACGCGCTCTGCGCCTACCTTGAGGAGCCGGAAATCGTCGAGGAACTCTACGACCGCTTCGACGAGTTTCACATCGCCCTCATGAAGATTGCGAGAGAAGTCTATCACGCCGACATCATCACCTTCCATGACGACCTCGGCACGCAAAGAAGCTCCTTCCTGTCGCCGGAACTCTGCCGGGCGGTGCTTTATCCTCATTATAAAAAAGTGGCCGCCGCCGCGCACGAGCTGGGGATGTTCATCAATTTCCATTCCTGCGGGGCCGTCTCCAATATGATCGAAATGATGATCGACGCCGGTTTCGACTGCTGGGAAGGGCAGGACGCCTGCAACGACAAGCTCGCCCTCATGGAAAAATACGGCGACCGGCTTGCCCAGCTCTCCATCTGCATCCCGGATCCGTCCACGTCGGATGAGGATCTCAAGGCGCTTTTGTTCCGGATGGTTCACGGCGTCGGCGCACGCGGGCGGTATATCACCTGGTTTGTGGATATGAATTTCGCCCGTAGCTTCGATTCTGCCGAATATCTTTATGCCGAGAGCCGCAGACTCTTTGGCGGGGAGAAATAAAATCCCGTTTCCGGGCCGAAAGCCGGAGAGGGGAAATCTGCGCCCGGCCAACCGGTTTTTCATCACCGGGCGCAGAAAAACCGAAAAGCCGCCGCGGAGCTTTCCGACCGGTTTCAAAATCCTGTTTTCCGCGGAACATATAACAAGTCTGGGCGGTGATCGGCATGAAAGAGAATCCGGCGAGGAGAGCCGCCTTTACCGGCATGCTGCTCGCGCTCGCCGCCGCGCTCTCCTTTTTGGAGGGCCTGCTTCCCGTGACCGCCATGCTGCCGCCGGGCGTCAGGCTCGGCCTTTCCAATATCGTCACCATGTATGCGCTCTTTTTTCTTGGGAAAAAAGAGGCGTTTGCCGTCGCGGTGGGGAAATCCCTCTTTGTCCTTCTTACGAGGGCCCCCGTCGCGGCACTGCTGTCTTTCTGCGGCGGCGTGCTGTCCATCCTTGTGATGCTGGCGGTGCTGCGGAAAAAAGACGCTTCCTATATGTTAATCAGCACGGCCGGAGCAGTGGCCCATAATGTCGGCCAGCTCTGTGCCTCCGTGCTCATCACCGGCTCCGCGTTAACCTTTTGGTATCTGCCGGTGCTCATACTCTCCGGGGCGGCCATGGGCGTGCTCACAAGCGTTCTGCTGAGGGCGTTGCTGCCGCTGCTTCGGAAGATTCATTTTGTCTCCTAAAAGAATTTTATATATAGAGGAGGAATTTCCTTGCAGGGATTCGGAAAACACCTGAGTGGTGTCAAAGTGCCGCATAACAAGCATACGTCCGCCTGCGCGACGGAGGAGATGCCTGTTCCGGCCAGGGTGATCATTCCGATGGCTCAAAGCATCGGGGCATCCTGCACGCCGCTCGTCAAGAAGGGCGATGCCGTAAAAGTCGGGCAGAAAATCGGAGATTCGGAGGCGTTCTTCAGCGTGCCGGTCCATTCCGGCGTATCCGGTACGGTCGCTTCCATCGACGATTTCGTCACGGCTTCCGGCGCCGTTTGTCAGGCCGTCGTCATCGATACCGACGGGGAACAGACTGTTTCCGAGGAGGTCAGGATTCCGGAATACGAGGGCAAAGAGGCGTTTCTGCGCGAAGTCCGCAATTCGGGGCTGGTCGGCCTCGGCGGGGCCGCGTTTCCGACGTTTATCAAGCTGAACCCGAAAAATCCGGACGAGGTCGATACCCTGATCGTCAACGCCGCGGAGTGCGAGCCTTACATCACCTCGGACCTCCGCGCCATGCTGGAGGATACGGATCTGCTGATCGCCGGCATCCGCCGCGTCGCCAAAGAGCTGGATTTCAAAAAAGTCATCATCGGGATTGAAGATAACAAACCCGAGGCCGTCGCGGCGCTCAAACCTTACTGCGACAGTCAGATTTCCCTGTGCATCCTGCCGTCCAAATACCCGAAGGGCGGCGAGAAAGTCCTGATTTACGAGGCCACCGGAAAGGTGGTTGCCGAGGGCCAGCTTCCAGCGGATGTCGGCGTCATCGTGATGAACGTCACTTCCGTCATTACGCTGGAGACCTATTTCGAGACCGGCATGCCGCTCGTCAGCAAGCGCGTCACCGTCGACGGCGGCGCCGTGGCCGAGCCGAAGAACGTCCGCGCCCCGATCGGCACGCTCTATTCCGATCTGATCGCTTTCTGCGGCGGCTATAAGGAAAAGGCGGCCAAGATTTTGCAGGGCGGCCCGATGATGGGCATCGCCGTGCCGAACGATAGCCAGCCGCTGCTCAAAAACAACAACGCCGTGCTGGTTCTGACCGCAAAGGAATGCGAAGCGCCGGAGCCCAGCCCCTGCATCCGCTGCGGCAGATGCCTCTGGGTTTGCCCGTTTGATCTGATGCCCGCCGCCATCGATAAAGCGGTGCGGAACAGAGACGTGGAGCGGCTCCGGACACTTAAGGTCAATCTCTGCATGGAATGCGGCTGCTGCTCCTATGTCTGCCCGGCGTCGAGGCCGCTCGTCCAGCAAAATAAGCTCGGCAAACAAATTTTAAAGAACGGGGGAGGGAAATAACATGGAGAATCTGGTTGTCACCTGTTCCCCGCATGCCAGAAGCGGCGAGACCACAAGAAAGATCATGATGAAGGTCCTGATCGCGCTGCTCCCGGCGGGCGCCTTCTCCGTCTATTTCTTCGGGATGCGGGCGCTGTATCTGATTTTGATCTGCGCCATCTGCAGTCCGCTTTTCGAGATGCTCTGGTGCTGGCTCATCAAGCGCCCCGATTCCACCGACGACCTCTCCGCCGTCGTCACCGGCGTGCTGCTTGCCTATAACCTGCCGGTCTCCATCCCGATCTGGGAGGCCGTGGCGGGCTGCTTCTTTGCCATTATTGTGATTAAGGAATTTTTCGGCGGCATCGGCCAAAACTTCATCAACCCGGCGATTGGAGGCAGGGTGTTTCTGCTGATCTCCTTTGCGACGCGGATGACCGACTGGTCGGTCATCGAGGGCACCAAAGCCGCTGGGTATCTCAGCGCGGTCTCCTCCGCGACCAGCGACGCGGTCTCTTCCGCGACGCCGCTCCGGAGCGACACGGTGAACTTCTATGACCTGCTTCTCGGCAGAACCGGAGGCTCCCTCGGCGAGACTTGTGCGCTCGTTCTGATCGCCGGCGGCATCCTGCTGATGGCGATGAAGGTCATCTCTCCGATCATTCCGCTTACTTATATCGGCACAGCCGCGGCGGTCGCATGGCTCTGCGGCGAAAATCCGATCTACCATATTTTCGCGGGCGGCCTGATGCTCGGCGCAATCTTCATGGCGACCGACTATGTCACCTCGCCGGCCACCAACAAGGGCAAATTCATTTTTGCCATCGGCTGCGGCGTCATCACGATGCTGATCCGCATCTACGGAAACTACCCGGAGGGTGTCTCGTTTGCCATCCTCCTGATGAACATTGTGACGCCGCTGATTGACCGCGCGACCATGACAAGACCGTTCGGCGCGCTGGTTCCCGCGAAGGGAGGGGACGCCAAATGAGCAAAAAGGAATTCATTAAGCCCATCGTCGTTTTGAGCATCATCTGCATCGTCACCGTCGCGGCGCTGGCCGTCACCTATCAGTTTACGCTCCCGTATATCGAGGCGGCGAATGCCGGAGCGGCGGCCGAAGCCATGAAAGAGGTCTTTCCGGCGGAGGTGGCGGGCGCTTCGGAGGTCACGTTTGAAGCGGGCGATTCTTCCAAGATTGAAGAAGGAAGCAAAGTCCTTGATTATAGTCTTGTTTATAATGAAAGCCATGAGCTTGCCGGCGCGGTCGTCACGGTCGGCACCAAGGGCTACGGCGGAACCGTCAAAATGATGGTCGGCGTCGGAATGGACGGAGCCGTTACGGGCGTGACCGTTCTCGAACATTCGGAGACGCAGGGCCTCGGCTCCAGGGCCACGGTGCCGGAATACCTGCAGCAGTATATCGGGATGAAGGTCTCCGAGCCGGACCTCATCAGCGGAGCGACCATCACCTCGACCGCGGTGAAAAACGGTGTGCAGGCGGCGCTCGACTTTTTCGGAAACACGATCGGAGGTGAGGGCTGATGAATAACTGGAAAACATTTACGAACGGGTTTATCCGGGAGAATCCGGTTCTCGTTCTTGTGCTCGGCACCTGCCCGACCATCGCCGTCACGACCATGGTCTCCAACGGCATCGGTATGGGCATCGCGGCGACGCTGGTTCTCATCTGCTCCAATATCGTGATCTCCATGCTGAGAAAGGTGATTCCGAATACCGTCCGTATTCCTTGCTTCATCGTGGTAATCGCGGGCTTTGTCACGATCGTTCAGTTCTTGGTCAAGGCGTTTGCGCCGGAGCTCGACAGTGCGCTCGGCGTGTTTCTGCCGCTGATCGTCGTCAACTGCATCATCCTCGGCCGCGCCGAGATGTTCGCCAGCAAAAATAATGTCTGGGCCTCCGCGCTGGACGGCGCCGGCATGGGGATTGGCTTCACGATTGCGCTGATCCTGATGAGCTCGGTGCGTGAAATCCTCGGTGCGGGGACCTGGCTCGGCTATCAGGTGCTTCCGGCATCGATGGATCCGATCGCCGTATTCCGGCTTGCTCCGGGCGGCTTCTTCGTCTTTGGTTTGCTGGTCGCGGCGGTGGCCTTGATTACAAGAGGTAAGGTCAGCCATAAAGAGGCCTCCGGCTGCATGGCCTGCCCGTTTTCCGCCCAGTGCGCAAAGGCTTCGGAAGGGGGCGATAAGTGATGGCAAAAGAGTATCTTGCGCTGATTCTCGGCTGCATTCTGGTCAACAACGTCGTCCTTGCCCAGTTCATGGGCATCTGCCCGTTCCTCGGAGTCTCCAAAAAAATGGATTCCGCGGTAGGCATGGGCATCGCCGTCACCTTCGTGCTCGTGATGGCGACCGCCGCCACGTGGCCGTTTTATACCTATCTGCTTCAGCCGCGCGGCATGGCCTATCTGGAGACGCTCTCATTTATCCTGATTATTGCGGCGCTCGTGCAGCTCGTGGAGATCATCATGAAAAAATATACGCCGTCCCTGCATAAGCAGCTCGGCGTCTACCTTCCGCTGATCACGACGAACTGCGCGGTGCTCGGCATCACGATTACCAATATCGACGAGACCTACGGCTATTTTCAGTCTCTGGTCAACGCCTTCGGCACCGGCCTTGGCTTCCTGCTGGCCATGATCCTGTTTAACGGCGTCCGTTCCAGGATCGACAACGCCGAGGGTATTCCGGAAGCCCTCAAGGGCATCCCGTCCGCTCTGATCGCCGCCTCGCTGATTTCGATGGGCTTTATGGGATTCTCCGGCCTGATCGAAGGCATTTTCGGTTGAGGGGAGGATAGAGAAGATGTTGAATGATTATTTACTCCCTGTTTTGGTTGTCGGAGGGACCGGCCTCGTCGGCGGCGTCATGCTCTCCATCGCGGCCAAGTATATGAGCGTTAAAAAGGACGAGCGCTTCGACAAGGTGCGCGAGTGCCTGCCCGGCGCGAACTGCGGCGGCTGCGGCTATGCCGGCTGTGACGACTACGCGCAGAAGATTCTGGAGGGCGCGCCCTGCAATCTCTGCAATCCGGGCGGAGCGGAGACGGCCGCAAGGCTCGCCGCCGTCATGGGCGTCGAGGAGGAGGAATTCGTCCCGAAATACGCCGTAGTTCACTGCGGCAAAAACTGTGAGCATACGCCGCTGGGTATGGATTATCAGGGCGTCCCGAGCTGCGAGGCCGCTTCCGGCTTTTTCGGCGGCGAGTACGCCTGCAAATACAGCTGCCTCGGCTTCGGGGACTGCGTGCTCGCCTGCGAGTACGATGCCATTCATGTCGTCGACGGCACCGCGGTGGTCGATAAATCCAAGTGCTCAGGCTGCGGCCAGTGCGTCAAGACCTGCCCGAAACACATTATCGAGCTGATCCCGTGCTCCAAGAATTATTATGTCGCCTGCTCCAGCAAAGATAAAGGCCCGGTGACGCGCAAAAACTGCGAGGTCGGCTGCATCGCCTGCAAAAAATGCGAGCGTATCTGCCCAGAGGGCGCCATCACCGTCGCAGATTTCCTTTCCCATATCGATTATTCCAAATGCGTGAGCTGCGGCAAGTGCATGGAGGTCTGCCCGACCGGCGCCATCCGCAACTGCTTCACGGCGATCCCGGTGGAGGAACCGGCCGCCGAGGAAGAGATCCCGGTTGAGCCACCCGTCGCCCCGGCAGGGAAAACGGTGGATCCGCCGGAGGAGACCGGAACTTTTTAATAAAAAACAAAAAAACGCTCCTGCCCGGAAATTCACCGGACAGGGGCGTTTTCTTATGGGATTGATACACATGCCGCTCATTGAAATGCGGAGACCATATTCCTTTAGCAGATTGGCTGAATGGACAAACCGTGTCGCTCGCTGCCATGCGGAGGCGGCTGTCCTTTTGCGGCGCAGCCGCTGAGGATGAAGCCCTCCCGGTACGGATAAAAACCTTTGAGCGGGAGTAAATGGGTCTCTGATGCCGCCGGATTCTTTCTGCCGGCAAATCGGGAAAGGAAGATACGGATTTCAGGTGCCGAAGAAATTCCCGAAACCGTTAAATCCGTCGGAGAAAAATCCGGAGCCGGAGGCTGAGCCGGTGAGCGTTTGGCAGTAGCTCCGGATCTGGCTTTCCAGCGTGGAGAGCGTCTCCGGATCGAACGGATCGCCGAGGTTTTCTCGCGCCAGAAGCTCCAAAAATCCCTCTCCGTTTTCGCGGCCGAGGATCTCCTCATAGAGCTCCACGGCGCCGTCCTCATCCTCCTGAGAAAGGAAAAAGATCTCCGCGGAGGGCACCATCGAGGCGGCATAGCTGATGTAATAGAAAGGAGACTCGAAGGTGTGGGTGATGAAGACCCACTCCTCAGGGCTATAATGGTAGATGGCGGTGAGGCCGTATTCCTCGGCAAGCTGATAGTAGAGGGCGTTGATCTCGTCGAGCGTCATATTCGGATTCGCATAGAGCCGCTGCTGGAATTCATCCTCCATGCAGCCGGAGAGAATCGCGTGCAGCACGTTCAGCATTTCCTCCATGCGCGCGGCGTCGGCGATCTCTTCCCCGAAGATGCTGTCGTAATCGTTCATGAGAAGGAGCTCCAGCGTCTGGGAATCGATTTCGGCGACATCCGTCGAATCGGGCGTATCCCAGCCGTATGGCTCCCGGCCGTAATAGGAGGTATAATGCCCGAGCTCATGCGTAAATCCGGAGACGGAGCTCCAGTCCCCATCCCAATTGTCGAAGAGGAACGGGGCGCCGAAAGAGGTGAAATAGGTGGTGAATCCGCCGGAAAGCTTCGTTTCGGAGGGCTCGATATCGTAGAGCCCGCAGGTCAGCATGTAGTTCATCGCCGTGGAAATTTTGGGGGAGATCTCCGCCGCGCAGTCGTAGATCTTCGGCAGCAGGTCGTCGGAGCCGTATTCCCCGGAATAGAGCGAATAATAGTCAGTGTTGAAAGAGAGCTCGTAGATTTCCTCATAGAGCGGCGCGATATAGGTCTTTGTTGCCTGCTGGAAGGCTTCCGCGTCCTCCGGCGAGTAATCCCGCCCGTGCAGGTCATAGGCGTAGTCCGCATAGCTGTCGTAGCCAAGCGCCTGCGAGATCTCGTTGCGCACGCCCACCAGCTGCTGAAAGATGGGGCCCGTCTTCTCGTTGGTGGCCTTGCAGAGGGCGTCGTAAATCTCGTAATATTCCTCATCGCTCAGGGTGACGCCGTAGTCGCTGAGATCGTCCATCGTCCAGCTCTGACCGTTTACGACGACGGAGGTATCCTCGACCGCCACGTCGTAATCTTCGATCAGTTCCGCCTCCCGGACGCTGAGCTCCGCAATCTCATCCGAGTTGAGCTTCGCGTACTGAAGACAGGATTCAAAATATTCGTCGCCCCAAAGATCCCGCAGCGCCTGCTCGTATTCGGTTCCGACCGACGCGCCGATCATGTCGTTGAATTCCGTCTCGAGCCGGTTGCTGGATTCCACCATCATCAGGTATTCCTGCTGATAGTAGTCGTTCGTGTAATCGAGGCTGGTGTAGACGTCGAGCAGGCTGTACATCGTCAGCATGTTGTTGAGCTGCTCCAGAATCTGTGCCCCGTATCCGGAAAACTCCTCCGGGCTTCCGCCGGCCTCGATCAGCTCCGTAGCGGCGGAGATGGTTTCGGAAATCGCCTCAAAATCCGGCCGCGCATACACATAGTCGCTGAAATGCGTACCGGAGTGATAGATGCCCGACGGATCGGATTCCGAATCGCCGGATTCCGCCGGCCATTCGGAGGCCCCGGAATATGGCTCCTCTTGGGAGACTTCCGCCTGTTCGGACCTGTATTTCAGAAAATTGGAGACCGTGAGCGCGCCGAGGACCACGATGCCGGTCGTCACGACCGCCATGGAGATCAGCACAAAAAGCAGCAGGCCTTTTCCGCTGCCGGCCTTTTTCTTCGCCGCCGGGGCCTCTTCCGCATGGGGCGGAGAGGCGGGCGCGGAAGGCTGAGGTTCGGGCGTCCGGTCAAGAACCGGGGTGCCGCAGTTCCGGCAGAAGCGGTCGCTTGCCGGCATGGTTTCTCCGCAGTTCGGGCAGCAGAAGGGCGCGGGCCCGGAAGGGGAGTCGCTTCCCCGGTCCGGCAGCGCACAGCCGCAGTTCGGGCAAAACTGATATTCGTCGCCGGATTCGCTCCGGCAGTTCGGACAAATCTTCGACATGACGGCCTCCAAACATTGTATTAGTTTTATTATATTTACTGATTGTGAAAATAGCAAGTTGCAAACACGGCCGATTTTCGGTATAATACCCGCGAAGCAGTTATTCTACAAATTTCAATGGCCGCCCGCGGCGTTCCACCTAACGGCGATGGCCAATGATACCGCAATGCGTTGCATTTATGGTATAATAGTCGAAGATTTTGTTTTAGAAAGAGGTGTGCGCCGGGATGATTGTGGATCTTGCAGGAATCGGCCGCAGTTTCGGCGCCAGAGAAGTTCTCCGGGACATCACGTTCCGCATCGAGGATGGCGACCGCATCGGCCTGATCGGCGAAAACGGCGCGGGCAAGTCGACGCTCCTCAATATCATCATCGGAGACCTCGAGCCCGACCACGGCACGATCTTTCGTGCAGAGGGCAAAAAAATCGGTTTTCTGCGCCAGGACAGCGGCCTCATCGGAGAAAATACCATTCTGGAGGAGCTCAAGCGGGTGTTTGAGCACGAATATGCCGTGGAATCGGCCATGCGAGAGCATGAGCATGCGATTGCCGCAGTGGAGCACGATTCCGCCGAATATCACCGTCTTGCCACGGAATATGAGATGCTCAAAAACGAATACGAATCCGCCGGCGGCTATCAGATCGACGTCAAAATCCGCACGATCCTGACCGGCATGGGTTTTTCGGAATTTGATCCGGAGACCAAGGCGGCAAGTCTTTCGGGCGGAGAACGCACCCGCCTTGCGCTGGCCAGATTATTATTGGAAGAACCGAACCTTTTGATGCTGGATGAACCTACCAACCACCTCGACTTTCATATGCTGGAATGGCTTGAGGACTATCTTTCTGGCTACAAAGGCGCAATTCTGGCCGTTTCTCACGACCGGTACTTTTTGGATAAGACCGTCAAAACGGTTTTTGAAATGGAAAATAAAACGGTTGTCCGCTACAGCGCCGGCTATACGGGTTATCTCGATCTGCGGGACGCGCGGATTGCCCGGCAGCAGAAGGAATACGACCGCCAGATGCGGGAGATTGCGAGCCTCGAGGATTTCATCGCAAAGAATAAGGCGCGCGCCTCCACCACCAACCGTGCCCAGAGCCGCGAAAAGGAGCTCGACCGCATGGAGCGGCTTGAGCGGCCGGTTCCGCCGGAGAAGCCGCCGAAATTTTCGTTTCCGTTTGAGCGCGATCCGGTCAAGGACGTGCTGATTGTCGAAGGGCTGGAGCTTTCCGTCGACGCCGGAGACGAGGAGAAGATCCTCTGCCCGGAGATCGACCTCACCATCCGCCGGGGCGAAAAAGTCGCGATCGTCGGGCGCAACGGCGTGGGGAAGAGTACGCTGCTCAAGACGCTGCAGGGCATTCTGCCGAATAAAAAGGGCATCGTCGAGTGGGGCAGGAACGTCAAAATCGGTTATTACGACCAGAATAACGCCACGCTCCATGAGGAAAAAACGATGCTGGAGGAGCTCTGGGACCGTTATCCGCGCAGCGACGAGCTGACACTCCGCTCGGCGCTCGGCCACGTCCGGCTCACCGGGGAGAACGTCTTTAAAAGAATCGCCGTTCTCAGCGGCGGCGAGCGGGCGAGGCTCTCCTTCGCGGCGCTCTCGCTCTCCGGTGCAAACGTCCTCGTTCTCGACGAGCCGACGAACCATATGGATATCCCCTGCAAGGAGGCGCTGGAGCTGGCCCTGCGGGAATATCCGGGCACCATTCTGATGGTGAGCCACGACCGCTATTTGCTCAACCATGTGCCGACGCGCATCATCGAGATGTTCCCAGACAACATGATCAGTTACGACGGCGTCTACGACGATTATCTCGCGAAGCGGCAGGGGACGGAGCCTTCCCAGAAGGCGAAAAAGGAGCAGAATCCGAGCGAAAATCAAGCCGCCTTCTATAAAACAAAGCAGCAGAAAAGCGAGGATGCAAAACGCCGCACCGCCATCAAGAGGGCGGAGGAGGCGATCGCCGCGGCGGATCAGCGCCTCGCGGAGATCGATTCGTTGATGGCGCAGCCGGAGATTGCCGCCGACTATCTCCGAATGAGCGAGCTCTGCGCCGAAATGGAGGAGCTCAAAAGCAGCCAGTCCGCATGGATAGATGAATGGGCCGCATGGATGGAGGAAGAGACATGACCGAAACGCTGATCTTTGTTGGCATCGCTTTTGTGCTGGGAATCGCCGGTTCCCTGGCCTCCCGGCGCGCGGAACGGACTTCCAGCAGGCCTTTGCTGATCGTGTCGGTGGTGTTTGCGGTGCTCTGCGCGCTGGCAATTATCGCCGCGGTGATCTTTTTGATCACGGAAAAATGAAAGAATTTCCACCCTGCCGGGAGAGTGTTTTCTCCCGGCGGATTTTTTATGCAGCATAAATTGTCAAAATTCCTTGACAAAAGGAAAGTTTTGCATAATAATATATTTTATCTAATTATATTTATATTACTTTTGAGTAATTCTGCGAGGAAAACGAATGATTATAGTCGGTTATCTGGCATTCCTGCTCTTTTGGCTGAATGACTATAACGACCTCCGCCTGCGCTGCAAGGCACTGGGGGTCTCTTTTCCTGTGGGTGCTACTCTGCTGACCTATGCGATTGTAAGCGAGCTGGATTTCTCCCAGGCACTTTTGCATGTCCGGGGAATACAGTCTCTTCTTTTTGCGGCGGTCTTTGCCGTTTTTCTTCTGTATGTGCTGATCTTCTCCCTTCCGGTCAAGGATGCCTATTTTGCGGCCGGAGAAGAGAGACCCGTCAGCCGCAAGGGACTATATGGATTTTGCCGGCACCCGGGCGTGCTGATCTTCTGGGTTATCATGTTCTTCCTTTGGTTCGGATGCGGACTGTCCGCATGGTCCGCGCTGCTCTACTCCGTGCTCAATCTCGCGCTTGCCGTATATGAAGATAAATATGTGTTCCCGGAGACATTGACCAATTACCGTCAATATAAAGCGCAGGTGCCGTTCCTGATCCCGAGCTTCCACAAGAAGGATGACAGCCCGATGGATTGCAGAATCCATGATGCGGGCACCACCACAATGAATTTTCAGGATAAACTCCGCGTCAACGGCCGGAAAAAGGTCTGGGCGGAATACTGCGGGTTCCTGGATCTTTCTCTCGATGAATACATGTTTATCCAGAAGCGCCTGATGAGCGAGCAGATCAAGTGCTGGAGCCGGTCCGGGCTCGGCCGGTCTCTGCTTCACGGGCAGATGCCGGAAAGTATTGAGGATTTCCGGGATTTGTTCCCGCTGACCAGTTATAAAGATTATGCGGATGTTCTGCTTGCGAAGGATGCGGAGAAGCTGCCGGCGAAACCCATCGTCTGGATCCAGACCACCTGGGAGGGCGGAATCCGGCCGATCAAGGTCGCGCCCTATACGCGGGAGATGCTGAACACCTACCGCCATAACATTGTTGCGGTGGCGCTGCTTGCCTCCTGCAGAAAGCTCGGCGAGTTTACTGTTGAGAGCGGGGATTCCTGCCTTTATGGCGGCGCGCCGCTGCCTTATATTACCGGGCTGCTTCCTTCCGTCCTCGACGAGGAGATCCGGCTGAAGTGGCTTCCGGATACCAACGAGAATTCCGGCCTCAGCTTCGGCAGCAGGATCAAAAAAGGATTTTCCATGGGGTTAAATTACGGAGTGGATTACTTTTTTGCGATCGGCAGCGTCGCCGAATATATCACCGAGAATTTTTCAAAAATGGGCAAGTCCAAAAAGGGCGGCTCAAAGATGCATTTCTCCGTGAAAATCGCATGCCGGTACATCAAAGCAAAATATATCTGCAGCCGGGAGAACCGCGAGATGCGCCCCAGGGATATTTTCAGCCTGAAGGGATTTGTGGCCACCGGAACGGACGCCCGTTTTTACAAACAGCGTCTGGCGGATGCATGGGGCGTCATGCCCATCGAGATTGCGGCGGGAACGGAATCGACCTGCCTTGCCTCGGAAACCTGTGAGCAAAAAGGTATGATCTTTTTCCCGGACGCCTGCTTCTATGAATTCATTCCGGAGGATGAGATGCTTCATAGCCTCGCTGATCCGGATTTTGTGCCGCGCACCTGTCTGATGGACGAGGTCCGGGCCGGCGTCAGCTACGAGCTTGTGATCAGCGTTCTGCACGGAGGAGCCTTCATGCGCTACCGCATCGGCGACGTCTATCACTGCCTGAGCGCCGAGCAGGGGCAACTGCCGCATTTCACCTATGTCGACCGGATTCCGACGGTAATCGACATCGCGGGCTTCACACGAATCACCGAATTTTCCATCGGCGAGGTGATCCGGATGTCGGGGCTTACCGGTATCGCAGATTGGTTCGCCCGCAAGGAATATGATGGGAACACCCCGTTCATGCACATGTTCCTGGAGATGAAACCCGGTGCCGGCATCGTAGAAACGAATGTCCTCATGGAACACCTGACGGTTTACTTCAAACACTTCGACAGCGATTACAGCGATCTCAAAAAGATGCTGAATATCGAACCTCTCCAGATCACCGTTCTGCCGGTAGGCACGATGAATGCATTCCGGGCGGCAGAGGGCAGAGGGATCTGCCGCATCAATCCGAATCCGGTGGATGTGGCGCAGATCAAGAAAATCGCGTCGAAGCTTCAGACGGAATGCGGGGAGAAGGAGGAAAAGGCAGTATGAGCAACGTACCGTATTTATGGGTAAATATTCTGGCGCTGTGCTGCTACACGGTCCTTTTCGTTGTTTTCCTTGCCGCCAAAAAGACGCCGGAGATTCAAAGCATGATCATGGTGCTCGGCGGCTTCTTCCTTTGGACGTCCGGCTCCGTCATGATGCGGCTGCGGGTCTATCCGGGTGTCGATTTCTGGTTCTATGTTTCCATCATGTCGCTGTTCGCTCTGGCGGATCTGCTGTATATTTTCGTCTGTAATTTTACGAGGGAAAAGGGATACCTGCTCCGGATCATTTGGTCGATCGGAACGGCGGTCATGCTGGGCTTTACGGCGACGGGCATCTTCCTGAAACCTCCGGTCGTAAAAACTCTGGCGGACGGCGATCTCGTCTTCGAGTATACGATGGATGGGAAGATCATCATTCCGCTGGTCTTTATCATGTGCATCGTCGCCTCCATCGCGAAGGTCTTCGTCGACGTCATCCGCCGGAAAGGAATCCATACTCCGGGCGTGATGTCGATCCTGGCCGGCTGTGTCACGGTCGCGGTCGGAAATATCATGCAGATTCTTCCGGGAAATGTATTCCCGTGGGATACGCTCTCCGGCATTATTTTCGCCGGTTTCCTCTCCTTCGCTCTTTATCGCAAGCGCATGTTCCGCGTGGATCTGCTGATCTCCAGAGGACTGCTGACGGTGATCATCGGCTCAATGTTCCTGTTTGCTTCCTCCAATCTGATCCTGCCGTTCTACGAGCTGCTGATCGGGAAATATAAGCTGAATACCGCCACGTCGCTGATGATCATGTGCTTCACGACGGCCGTCGTTTTCATGGTCGTCTATCAGGTCGCCAAGAGCATTCTGGACGCCCTTGCCATGAAAGGCCATGAGAACCACCGCTTCATTCAGGATTTTAGTAAAGAGGTCTCCCGGAGCCTCAACATCGAACTGACGCTGAAACTTCTGGGCGATGCCATTCTCCGGGATGTTCCGGTCCGTCAGATCTTCATCTGTCTGAAAAAGGGCGGGGAATATCATCTGCGTTACTGCTCGAATCCGCTCAACGCCGAGGAATTTTCTCTTCGCGGGGATCATCCTTGCATCGAGTACATAAATAATCAAAAGGAGATCACGGAGGAAACCTGCATTCGGTTTGAGGATTTCCGCGTGAGCCCGCTATACAACTCCATGTGGCAGGAGGAGCGCCAGCTCTTTGAAAAGCTGAATATCAAGGCCCTTGCCCTGCTGATGAATCAGGATGAAGTCATCGGCGTCATGCTTTTGAGCGCAAAGGAAAAATCCAACCGCTATGCGAACTATGAGATGGAGTATATCGAAACGGCCTGCTCGATCGCCACAATCTCCATCCGGAACTGCATCCTGTACGAGAATTCCTACAATCAGGAACAGCTCTTCAAAAAGATGAGCGAATATATTCCGACAGTCATCCTGATCCGGGATAAGGAAAAAGGAAGTTACGAATTTGTCTCCGCGAATACGATGGACATCCTGGGCGTCAGCAGCGAGGAGATCGAAAAGAAGGGTCCCACGTTCCTGCCGTCTCATTTCGGGAGTGAGATCACCGAGGAAATCGATACGTTCCTACAGAAATATCCGACCCGGACGTTTTATAAAGAATTCCGCTTTGAAAAGCTCTCCACGGATGAGACCTGGTACAGCATTTACGTCACACCGGTCTTTTTCGACAATATCGTTACCCATTATGTGGCCCTGATCCGCGACGTGACGGAGGAGAAGATGAGCAAGGAACTGCTCACCAAGGCGATGAACAGCGCAGAGAGCGCCAACCACGCCAAATCCGATTTCCTCTCCCATATGTCTCATGAAATCCGCACGCCGATGAACGCCATTATCGGCATGACGAATATCGCCATGGATAAGGCGCAGGAGAGCGGAGACCCGGAGATGATCCGCAGCCTCGGCCAGATCGATCTGGCGGCAAAATTCCTGCTTGCCGAGCTCAACGATATTATGGATATCAGCCGTATCGAGAGCGGAAAATTTGTCATTCAGCATGAGCGCTTTGATCTCGTCGAAGCGCTGGAATCCACGGCCCAGATTTACGAAGAACAGACGAGGGAGAAAGGCCTCAGCTTCAAATATGAGGCGAAGGGAATGGAGCACCGTTTCCTGATCGGGGATGTGCTCATTCTGCGCAAGGTGCTCAACAACCTGCTTTCCAACTCTTATAAATATACCAAGAGCGGCATGGTCCGCTTCACGGCCGAGCAGCATATGCGCAAGGACAATATCGCGGTGATGACCTTCACCATCGAGGATACCGGCATCGGCATGACGCAGGAGTTCCTCAAGCACCTGTTTGACCCGTTTATTCAGGAATCCGCAAAGAACAGCGGAAGCGGTCTCGGCATGGCGATCTGCAAAAACCTGGTCGACATGATGAACGGCACCATCACGGTCACGAGCCAGAAGGATGTCGGCAGCAAATTCGTAGTGGATATCGCGTTTGAAATCGCCAAGGAAGAAAACGAAGAAATTGTCCATAAAAAGGAGACGGATCTCTCCATCCTCAAGGGCAGACGGATTCTGGTGGTCGAGGATGTGGAGATCAACGCGGAGATTGCCGCGAAGCTGCTCGAGAAGCAGGGGATGCTGCCCGATGTCGCCGAAAACGGCAAAGTGGCCGTCGATTATTTCCTCAATCGCCCGGTCGGGTATTACGACTGCATCCTGATGGATATTCAGATGCCGGTGATGAACGGCCTCGAAGCGGCGGATGCCATCCGCTCGCTGAGCAAATCCGACAGCACCACGGTTCCGATTCTGGCCATGACGGCGGACGCTTTCTCCGACGATGTCCGCAAATCCTTTGAGCACGGCATGAACGACCATCTGACGAAGCCGATCGATCCGCGCGTCCTCTACCGTTCCATCGCCTATTGGGTCGCCAAAAAGGATGCGCAGGCCGAATCCATCGCATAATCCATCCTAAGCGTTCCGTCTTTGCCGGAGAGAATACCGGCCATTTCGGAACGCCGCAAAAGAAAATAAAAAGTCAGCCTGTGGACAAGAGCGTCCGCAGGCTGACTTTTTTATCGGAAGGGGTATAATCTCCACGGAAAACGTTTCCGGCCTTTCTGCGGCCGGAGAGGGCGTCTTTCTTCCATAAAAAACAGCCCGCGGGGTCTTTTCCCCACGGGCTGAATTTTTTGAAAATCAATTTAGAAGATCAGTCTCTCGGCTTCATCGTCGGGAAGAGCAGCACGTCGCGGACGGAGTAGTTCCCGGTCAGCAGCTGAACCAGACGGTCGATGCCGACGCCGAGACCGCCGGTTGGCGGCATGCCGTATTCCATGGCGGTGAGGAAATCCTCATCCAGCATATTGGCTTCGTCGTCGCCCTGTTCCCGGAGTGCCGCCTGCGCCAGAAAGCGCTCGCGCTGGTCGATCGGGTCGTTGAGCTCGGAGTAGGCATTCGCATGCTCTCTGCCGGAGACAAACAGCTCGAACCGCTGGGTCATCGTGGGGTCGCCCGGCTCTTTTTTGGTCAGAGGGCTGATCTCGATCGGGTATTCGGTGACGAAGGTCGGCTGAATCAGGTTTTCCTCGACGTACTCGTCGAAGAACAGGTTCAGGATGTCGCCCTTCTTGTGGCGTTCCTCAAAGGCGATGTTGTGCTCCTTGGCGGCCTGTCTCGCCTCTTCGGTATCCTTAATTTTATAAAAGTCGACGCCGGAATACTGCTTGACGGCATCCGTCATAGTGATGCGCACAAACGGCTTGCCAAGGTCAATCTCATGGCCGTCGAAGACGACGGTGGTGCAGCCGTTGACCTTTTCGGCGCAGCGGCGGATCATCCGCTCGGTGATATCCATCATGCCGTTGATGTCGGTATAGGCCTGATAGAGCTCCAGCTCGGTGAATTCCGGGTTGTGGCGCGTATCCATGCCCTCGTTGCGGAAGACGCGGCCGATCTCATAGACGCGGTCAAAGCCGCCGATGATCAGGCGCTTCAGATGCAGCTCAAGCGCGATGCGCATATACATGTCGATGTTGAGCGCGTTGTGATGTGTGATAAACGGTCTCGCCGCGGCGCCGCCCGGGATCGTGTTGAGCACCGGCGTCTCGACCTCGAGGAAGTCCTCTTCGTCGAGCATGGCGCGGATTTCCCGAATGATCTGGGAGCGTTTGATGAAGGTATCCTTGACCTCCGGGTTGACGATCAGGTCGACGTATCTCTGACGATAGCGAAGCTCAGGGTCTTTCAGCCCGTGGAATTTTTCCGGCAGGGGAAGCAGGGATTTTGCAAGCAGCGTGATCTTTTCCGCGCGGATGGAGATCTCGCCCGCGTGCGTGCGGAAGACGATGCCCTCCACGCCGATGATGTCGCCGATATCCCATTTTTTGAAATCCGCATAGGCGTCGTCGCCCACCATATCCCTGCGGATATAGAGCTGGATGCGGCCCGTGGTATCCTGAAGATCGGCAAAAGAGGCCTTGCCCATGCCGCGTTTGCTCATGATCCTTCCGGCAAGGTGCACATGAGGGGCATCCTCCGGGGCGCTTTCTTCCGCACCCTCTTCGGCGTCGACAAAATTCTCCCGGACGCTTTTTGCGCAGGCATCGACCGGATAGCTCGTCAGCACGAACGGGTCCTTTCCGTCGGCGCGGAGGGCCTCCAGCTTGTCGCGGCGAATCTGCAGGAGCTCAGAAAGCTGCTCTTCCGTCAGTTCCTGATTCAGCTCTTCATCCATTCCATTCTCCATCCTTTCAGGAATCGTACAAAATCCAGACAATTTAATATTTTAACATATCCGGCCCCATATTACAACAAATACTTGCTTTCTCGGGGCAGGAGGGAGGATCTTCCGGCGGTTTTCAGCACGAAAAAGGCCCCGCAGACACGCCGCAGGGCCGGAAACCGTTTTTCTCCCAACAAGGACTTTATTTACTGATGGAGAGAACCTCAAATTTCGTCATGTCTCCGTTCGGAAGCACCGCCTCCGCCATCTCGCCGACCTTTTTGCCCAGAAGGGATTTGCCGACCGGGGATTCGTCGCTGATGACGTTGTTCATCGGATCTGCCTCTGTGGAGCCAACAACGTGGAATTCGCACTCGTCGCCGAAATCTAGGTCAAGGACGCGGACCGTGTTGCCAAGGGAAACGGCGTCGGTGCCCATGTCGGATTCATCCAAAATAACGACGTTCTTCAGCATGACCTCGAGATCCGCGATACGGGCCTCGACGATGGCCTGTTCGTTTTTGGCCTCGTCATACTCGCTGTTTTCAGAGAGGTCGCCGAAGGAGCGGGCGATCCGGATCTTATCGGAGACTTCTTTTCTGCGGACAGTTTTGAGCTCTTCGAGCTCGTCTTCGAGGGCTTTGAGGCCGCTTTCGGTGACAACGACTTTCTTTTCCACGGTTTTTTTCCACCTCGTATTCATAATATTATGTATTATAGCCGTAAGGGGTGCCCCTGTCAAGCGATATGGACGGGGTTCTTTTTTAAAATTAACTTTCTTATTTCGACGAAAAACAGCCCGGAAAAACCCGGGCTGCTTGATGCCGAATTTCTTTTAAATTTTAGGAAGCGGATTCTGTTTCCGCCGAAGTTTCCGTACCGGATTCCTCCGGCGTCACGTTCATCGTGGAGGAGGCGACCTCAATCGCCTTCGCAAGCTGGGTATCGAGCGTGCTGTCGAGCAGGGTCACATCAGAGAAATCGGGCACATAATCCAGCGCAACCACGTGATCCGGGGTGATGCCGGTTCCTTCCCAGGAGGTGCCGGAGCTGCACAGCGTGTAGTTGCCGACCGTGATGCGGATGGCGGAACCGTCCTCCAGCATGAACATCTGCTGCATGGAGCCGTAGCCGACGGTCTGTGCGCCGACGATTTTGGCCTTGTTGAAGTCCTTGAGGCTGGCCGCAAAGAATTCCGCGGCGCCGGCAGTCTCCTCGTTGACCAAAACCACCATCGGCAGTCCGACCTGCCTCGCGCTTGAGGTATAAAGCACTTCCGTCTCTCCGGAGGAATAGGTCACGGAGAGCAGATCCCCGGAGGGAAGCAGGCGGTCGAGCATCGTTGCAGCGGAGGAGACAAGCCCGGTGTTGACGGAGCGGACGTCGAAGATCAGCGCCGTCGCGCCGGCATCCACGGCACTCTCCACCGCCTTGACGAACTGATCTGGCGTGCTTTCGGCAAAGTCGGCGATGCGGATATAGGCGAAGTCGCCGAAGGTTGTGGAGAAGACGGTATTGATCGTCAGGGTGCGGCGGGTGATCTCCATTTCGGTATCCTCGTCGTCGCGGCGGACGGTCATCGTGACCTTCGTGCCCGCGTCGCCGGTCAGGAGCTCGGAGGCTGCGTCAAACGTATCGGCGGTGATGTCGATGTCGTCGATCTTGATGATCAGGTCGCCGGGCTGAATTCCGGCGCCGGCGGCCGCGGAGCCTTCGTAGACCTGCGTGACCTGCATGTAGCCGCTGCTTTCCATCGTAACCGAGATGCCGACGCCGGATACGGTGCCGGTCTCTGCCTTAATGTATTCGGCATATTCCTCGGCGGAGAGATAATCCGCGTATTTGTCGTTGATGCCGGCGAGGTAACCCTGCGCCACCGCATCCATCAGCGCCGTCTCGTCGATGTCGTCGCTGTAATTCTGGCGGACGTAGGTGTCGATCTCGGTGAATTTTTCGTACATGCCTTCGCGCTCGATGATACTCGATACCTTATTGTTGAAATTCCGGATCGAGAAAACCATCGTCACCGAAAACACCAGTGTCGCGGCGATGATCGTGATGGTCAGCGCCGCGCCAAGAGAGATTTTTCTGCCCATATCGTTCTCCTTGTTGTCTTGTGGGATGGGGCGGGATTGCCGCCCGGGAAATCAGGTGATGTACGGGAGAGGGTTCACGTCTTCGCCGTCGATACGCACTTCAAAATGGAGGTGCGGCCCCGTACTCCAGCCGGTGGAGCCGACCGCTCCGATCGCTTCGCCTGCCGCGACAATATCGCCTTGTTCGACGTAAATATCGCTCAGGTGGCCGTAAAGGGTGGAGATGCCGCCGCCGTGGTCGATAATAATATATGTGCCGTATCCATAGACGTAGCCGTTCTTGTTGCAGTAGTTGGTGTACATGACGGTGCCGGTGGTTGCGGCGATGACGTCATGCCCATAGATGCCGCTGCCGGTGATATCCACGCCGGTGTGGAAATCGGTGTGGTTGAAACGCCAGCCATAGTAGCTGGAGATGCTGCTGAATCCCGGGACCGGCCAGTACATCTCGCCGCCGATATATTCCGTATTGGTGGAGCGGTAGGCGGCGTAGATGGCGGCGATTTCATCCTGAACGGCATCCATCTGCGCCTGAATCGCTTCACGGTTCGCCTCGTATTCGGCCTGCATGGCGGCCAGATCCTCAACCGCCTCATTTGCGGCCGCAAGGTTTACCTGCAGAGAAGAGGTCTGCTCTTCGAGGCTCTTCTGATCGGATTCCAGCCCGGCCTTCTCCTCATCGAGTTCCGCTTTTTCCTGCTCCAGTTCCGCAAGATCGTCCCGCAGCTGCGTAACGATATCCTGGTCGTGGACGGAAATGCGCCGCAGCACTTCGACGTTGGTCAGGAATTCCGCGATACTGTCGGAGCTGAGCAGCATAATCATGCTGCTGCCGCTGTCGGAATATCCGCCGGTCATGTAGACGGCGCGGATCCTCTGGCGGAAGAGGTCCATGGTATCGCTGATGACGGCTTCCTTATCAGCGATCTCCTGTTCCTTTTCCCGGATATATTTGCCGGTCAGTGTGATTTTTTCTTCCAGAAGGGCGATCTGATCTCTGGTCAGGGAGATCTGCGTGCCGAGGTTTCTGGCGACCAGCTGTTTCGCTTCTTTTTGGGATTTTGCGCTGGAAATCAGGCCGTCGAGCTCGTCCTGTTGGTCCTGAAGCTCATCCTGCTTGTCTTTCAGGTCGTCGAGCTGATCCTTATATTCCTCTTCCTCCGCGTCCGAGATTCCATCCCCGTCGGAATCCTCTTCGTCGGATTCCTCGTCGGTGGTCTCTTCATCGGATGATTCTTCGTCGGATTCTTCGTCTCCGGTGTTGTCGATTTCGATTCCATCTCCGTTATCCGCATATGCCAAAGAAATCATTTGAAACGGGGAAGAAGAAAGAATAAGGCACAGGATGAGACAAAGAAAAAGGCGCAGAAATCTGATGGCTTGCTTGTTTTTCATCTGTGGCCTCCGTAATTATTATGATAGAAAATCTGCGGCTTGGCAGATCAGACTTTCAGATGCTTGGTCAGGAACAGGGCTCCTCCGGCCACGCCGATGCCCACGCCGCCGATCAGGAAGCCCTTGAGCAGATCCATCGCGACCGTGGAGAAAGGCACGAGGCTCGTGACAATCATGGCAAGCCAGTCGTTCTGGTTGCTTTCAATCCACCGGGCGAGGTAGTCGTAGCCGAAATACAGAAGCCCATAGGCGGCGGCCGCGGAGATCAGTCCGAGCAGCACGCCCTCCACGAAAAACGGCAGACGGATAAAGGCATCCGTCGCGCCGACATATTTCATAATATTGATTTCCTTGCGGCGGCTGAAGACGGTGATCTTGATCGTATTGCCGATGATCATCAGCGATACCGTAACCAGAATCGCCACAACGACAAGGCCGCCGACCGCGACGATCTTTTTGAGGCCGGTGATCGTTTTGGCGACCTCCGTCGGCGCGGAAACGGAATTTACACCCTCCAGATTCTGCAGATAGACGACCGTCTCCGAGAGTTTGGAGACGTCGTCCAGCGTGACGCGGAACGTATCCGGCAGGTTGTTGCTATTGTCTTCGGAGTAGGCCTCAAACAGCACGCCGTCGTCGCCGATGGATTCCATCATCTCTTTCAGAGCATCCTCTTTGGAGACGAAATTGATGGTGACGATGTTGCCGCTTTGAAGGATGGATTTGCGTACTTCCTCGATCTGATCGTCGGTAAGACCGTCGTCAAGAAACACCACGGCCTCGCTCTGATCTTCGAGGTAGCCCATCATGTTGTTGATGTTGACTGAGGCGAGCACCGCCGCGCCGATCAGCAGCATGCAGGAGATGAGCACGCCGATGGAGGCGATGGACATCAGCCTGTTTTTCCACAGGTTTCGGATGCCCTGGCCGACGAGATAAAAGAAACTGCTGATTCTCATAAAGTCGCCGCCTCCCATCTGCACGTATCGCCGATGACGCGGCCCTTGTCGATGGTGACAACCCTGCGGTTGAAGCGGGCGACCAGGTCGTGCTCATGGGTGACCATGACGACCGTGACGCCGAGCTTGTTGATCTCGTTGAGCAGGTCGACGATCTCGTAGGAGAGCTCGGGGTCGATATTTCCGGTCGGCTCGTCCGCAATAATCAGGGAAGGCGAGTTGACCAAAGCTCTCGCTAAGGCGACGCGCTGCTGCTCGCCGCCGGAAAGCTCATCCGGTTTGCATTTCGCCTTGGATGCGAGCCCGACCAGCGCCAACATATATGGGACTTTTCTATGTATCTCTTTACTGGATACGTCTGTGACGCGCAAAGCAAAGGCGACGTTGTCGTAAGCCGACATATTCGGGATCAGCCGGAAATCCTGGAATACAACGCCGATGGAACGGCGGTATTTTGGAATTTTCCAGTGGCTCATTTTACCGATATTGCGGCCGCCGACCGTCACCTTGCCGGATGTCGGTTTTTCCTCGCGGAGGATCAGTTTAATCAGGGTGCTTTTCCCGGCGCCGGAGGCGCCGACGATAAAGACAAATTCCCCGTCCTCGATCGTCAGATCAACGTTGTCGAGGGCGAGCGTGCCGTTTGAGTATTTTTTACTGACTTGGCTGAATTCAATCAATGTGTGAACCTCACAGTACACGAATCTATTTGAAATTGCAGGATGTCAGGACAGGATGCGAAGCGGGATGTCAGAACTTGACCGGGTTGGAAGTCAGGTATTTCTTGACCATCAGGGCGACCTTAAAGACGATGGCGTCGTCGAATTCACGCAGATCGAGGCCGGTCAGCTTCTTGATTTTTTCAAGGCGGTAGACCAGCGTGTTGCGGTGAACAAACAGCTTCCGGGAGGTTTCGGAGACGTTCAGGTTGTTTTCAAAGAAGCGCTGGATGGTATACAGCGTCTCCTGATCGAGGCTGTCGATGGAGCCTCTCTTGAACACTTCCTTGAGGAACATCTCGCAGAGCGTGGTCGGGAGCTGATAGATCAGACGGGCGATGCCAAGGCTGTCGTAGCTCACGATGGATTTGTCGGTGTCGAACACCTTGCCGACCTCGAGGGCGACCTGCGTCTCCTTGAAGGAACGGGCAAGGTCCTTGAGACCGACGGCCGGCGTACCGATGCCGACGCAGACTCTGGTATAGAATTCGCTGCCCAGAGTATCCACGATGGAACGGGCCAGTTTTTCAAGATCGGAGGTCTCGATGCCGGCCTTGATCTCCTTGACCAGCACGATGTCGGATTCGCTGATGTTGAACACGAAGTCTTTCTGCTTATCCGGGAAGAGATTCTGGATCACGTCGTAGACGGAGATATCGTTGACGGTCAGCACACGGATCAGCAATACGACGCGGGTGACGTCGGTGCTGAAATGGAGCTCTCTCGCCTTAATATAAATATCGCCGGGCAGGATGTTATCCAGAATGATGTTTTTAATAAAGTTGCAGCGGTCGAATTTCTCGTCGTAATAGAGCTTGACGTTTGAAAAGGTAACGGCAAGCAGATTGCACAGGCGCACGGAGCTTTCGTCCGTTCCGGCAACGAAGACCGCAAACTCCGGGTTCTGTTCGCTGCCAAATACTTTATAGGTATAACCATCGCGGGAAAAGCAGTTCGGAATGTCGCTGAAATCAGAGAACAGATAATCGTTCCGCTCTCCCACACGGGCTGGGTCGCTGCAGGAGATAATAGTGGAGCTGTCATCGATCACACCAACGGTGCGGTCGATGCTGTCGCTCATCTGATGGATGATGCCCTGAAACAATCTGTTGGACATAATGATCTGACCCTTCTTTCTGCGGCATGTTGTCGGCAAGTAGTAATTAAGGTTATTTTAGATTACTTTTGTCTCAAATGCAAGTTTTCTTATACAATCTACTAAATTTTATAATATTTATTTAACAGAAATGTTAACGCGTTGTAAATTCCGCCTAATTTCGCAGCATTTTTTCGTGAAAAGTAGTGGAAAACAGATGGGTGTGTGAGGATTGGCTATTTTTCACAAAAACATACGGGGTTGGATTCTTTTCATAAAAAACGACAAGTCCCGTCCGGGCATAAAAATATCCCGCGGAGGAAAGCCCCGCGGGATGTGTTTTTTGGTTCAGTTCAGGATCGCGGTCTCGGTCTCGCGGTCGAACAGGTGAATCTTGAGGATGCCGAGCGCGATCCGGATCCGATCGCCCGGCTTGGCTGCGGAGCGGGGAGAGACCCTTGCGGTGAGGTCGGCGCCCTCGCAGCGGAGGTAAAGGAATGTCTCGGAGCCCATGCGCTCGGCGACATCCACAAAGCAGTCGATGAGATCGGCGCCCGGAGCATTGACATAATTCTCCTCGTCGCGGAGGCTTTCGGGCCGCACACCGAGGATGACATCCTGGTCGTCGTAGGCGGAAAGATCGGTTCCGCCGATCTTTTCCTCCGGGATGGCGAATTCATACTGCCCAAAGGAGACGAACCATCGGCTGTCCTTTTTGACGAGTTTCGCGTCGATGAAGTTCATCTGCGGCGAACCGATGAATCCGGCCACAAACAGGTTGCACGGGCGGTCATACAGGTTGGTCGGGTTGTCGATCTGCTGGATGACGCCGTCCTTCATTACGACGATGCGGTCGCCCATCGTCATGGCCTCGGTCTGATCGTGGGTGACATAGATAAAGGTGGTGCCGAGGCGCTGATGCAGTTTGGAGAGTTCTGTCCGCATCTGGGCGCGGAGCTTGGCATCGAGGTTGGAGAGCGGCTCGTCGAGCAAAAAGACCTTCGGGTCGCGGACAATCGCGCGCCCGAGTGCCACGCGCTGCCGCTGGCCGCCCGAGAGAGCCTTCGGTTTCCGGTCAAGCAGATGCCGGATATCGAGGATGTCGGCCGCTTCTTCGACCTTGCGCTGGATTTCCTCCTTGGGAACCTTACGCAGTTTGAGGCCGAACGCCATGTTCTCATAGACCGTCATATGCGGATAGAGGGCGTAGTTCTGGAAGACCATCGCGATGTCGCGGTCCTTCGGCTGGACGTCGTTGACGCGGACGCCGCCGATGTAGATATCGCCCTTTGTGATCTCCTCCAGCCCGGCGATCATGCGCAGGGTGGTGGATTTTCCGCAGCCGGAGGGACCGACCAGAATCACAAATTCCTTATCCGGGATTTCAAGGTTAAAATCGGAAACAGCCTCCACGCCGCCGCTGTAAATCTTGCAGACGTGCTGCAAAGAAAGATCGGCCATATCTTGCCTTACCTCCATATACCGCCGAAGGGTATAATTTGTAAAGCTATCATAGCAAATCATCCCAAAAAAGGAAAGGCATGGCCCGTCCAAAAATAAAAAGCCGCTTTTGGGCAAGATGCGGCAAACCGTATAATATTGGAACAGAATTACCAAACCGGTGGAAAAGGCTTGAGCAATATTTCAGGAAAAAGAAAACGTGTCGGATTTTTTCGGCAGATTGACCGAAAAGTTTCTCACTTTCCGGCCAACCTGCTTTTTGCGGCTTTTTCGTGCGTTTTTCGTCGTTTCGCCGTCAGCTTTCGTCGGTATCGGTCTCGTCCGGAACCTCCGTCCGGAGATTTTCGTTGACGTCGCCGGGAAGCATGACTCTTCTTATGTCCACCCGGTCGATATAGTCGCCGCTTTCCCGCCCGCTGATCTCGTCTCCGGTGCTCTCGCGGTAGTTCTTTCTCATAAGCAGACTTCTTTCATGCAAATTGGGAGAATCCCTGTTTCATGATATGAAAGACGCCTGCCGGGCGATATTTTTTCCCCGCCCCTGATTCGACCGCATTTCCGCGCAGGAGAGGATATATTGGAATTTGCGGCGGGGGAGGGATGCGGTTTTGCGGGTGATCTACGTCGACATCCTGTTGGCAATCAATCTTGCCGTCAACTACCTGCTTCTGTTTGCCGCGGCCCGCCTCTCGGGAAACGCCTTCTCGCGGCTGCGCGGGATCCTCGGCGCGGCGGTCGGGGCCATGTATGCGCTGATTTTGTTGGCGGAGGTATCCCCGCTCTGGATGGTTGTCTCCAAATTCGCCGTCTCCGCAGTCATGGTTCTGATCGTCGCGGGGAGAAGCAGCCTTTCCCGCTATTTAAAAATGCTCGCCCTGTTTTATGGGGCGGGTTTCATCTTTGCCGGCGCGATGACGGCGTTTGCGCTGCTTTTCCGGCCGGATTCCTTTTTATTGGAGAACGGGATTCTCTACTATGAAATCCCGCCGGGCATTCTCGTCATCTATGCCTGCGCCGCCTTCGCGGTGACAGAGCTGCTCCACCGGCTGACGGAGAGGAATACCTCGCAGGAATTCTGCGGGGCACGGATCGTTTTCCGGGGAAAATCCGCCCATGTGAAAGGCTTTTTTGACAGCGGATGCTGCCTCACGGATCTTTTTACCGATACGCCGGTCGCGGTCTGCCGGCCGGAGACGCTCGCGAAAATTTTGCCGCCGGACTATACGGAAGCCGCCGCCGACCCCTGTGCGGGTATCCCGGAGGGGTGCAGGCTTGTCCCGGCGGAGAGTCTGGCCGGCAGCTCTATGGTTTTATGTTTCCGGCCGGAAAGCGTGTCTCTCCGCCGAAAGGGAAGATGGTACGAGCCGGAGGCGCTGCTGATCGGCCTCTCCGTCGGCGCACCGGAGGATTGCCTGCTGTTTGGCCGCAACGTCGTTTTGAAAGAAGTTCCGCCTGCCGGAAAAAAGGGGGATGGTTCGGGTGATCTTGGCGGAAATCGGAGAGAAACTGAAGCTGTTTGTGCTGCGTCTGCTGGCGAACGCGGCGTATTACATAAACGGACCGGATAACCTGCCGCCGCCGCTCACAAAAGAGGAAGAGGACGCCGCCTTTCTCCGCATGGAGACCGGAGACGCCCTTGCGCGTCAGGAACTGATCGAGCACAACCTGCGGCTCGTGGTTTATATCGCGCGGAAATTCGAGACCACCGGCATCGGGGTGGAGGATCTCGTCTCCATCGGCACGATCGGGCTTATTAAAGCGGTCGGCACGTTCCGCTCCTCCAAGGGCATCAAGCTCGCCACCTATGCCTCCCGCTGCATCGAAAACGAGATTCTGATGTATATCCGCAAGACGCAGCCGCTTCGGAACGAGGTTTCGATCGACGAGCCGCTCAATGTGGACTGGGACGGCAACGAGCTATTGCTCTCCGACGTGCTCGGTACGGATCCGGACTGCGTCGGGCGCGGGGTGGAGCGGGATGCGGAGCGCGATATGCTGCATGCCGCCGTGGCGAAGCTCGACGAACGCGAGCGCAGGATCATGGTGCTCCGTTTCGGGCTCGGCGGCGGCGCCGAGCATACACAGAAGGAAGTGGCGGATATGATCGGCATCAGCCAATCCTATATCTCACGGCTGGAGAAAAAGATCATCCGCCGCCTCAAAAAAGATCTGGAGCAGAGCGCCATCTTTTAACCGTTGAGTACCCATACGCCGAAGCTCAGATAGGTCGCAAACAGGGACCAGATCAGATAAGGCAGCATGAGCATGCCGGAGATCGGTTTTACTTTCCAAAATTTCACGGTTGTGAGCACGATCAGCACATCCAGCAGGAGAACCCAGAGAAAGGCGATAAAAAACGCCTCCATCACAAAAAACAGGATCGGCCAGATGAAATTTGCGGCAAGCTGGCACCAATAGAGCAGCAGGGCGTTTTCTTTAGCATTGCCCGCCGTGAGCTGCACAAGACCGGCCGCGATACCCATCAGGACGTACAGAATGGCCCATACGACGGGGAAGATACTGGCCGGCGGCGCGAAGGGCGGCGGCTGGATGGTATCATAGATCGCAAACCGGTTTCCGACCAAAAGGGAGGAGAGTCCGCCGATTGCCAGCGTAAAAAACAGCGGCAAAAAAAAGGATAAAAGTCTTCTGGACATAAAGATACACCTCCATGGGATTCTATGGAGGTGTGCTTTCATTTATACGAGATTTTCATCCGAGCCAATGCAGGAAATAGCTGATCCCGAGAACAACATATAATATTCCAAGCAGGTAGGGCATGTACATAATGGAAAAAGGCGGCCGTATTTTAAATTTGTCGTTGAGGACAAGAATCTCAAGAAAGTAGGCGACAAAGCCGCAAAGATAGGCGACTGCCCGGAGCAGGGAATTGATGTCGGCCCAGAGCGTATGGGTGAAGACGGCCAGAAAAAAGACCGCCGCGGTGACGGTGACGGCAATATTGCGTAGGATCAGAAGGTTCCGGTCCTCTTTGTTGACGGAAAGTTCCGCCCGCTTTATGATCTGTTTTTCATATCCTCCATCATGTTGTTCCACGAAATTTCTCCTTTTTTGTTCTCTGAGTTTCATTTTACCGGAAGATCCTTTTTTGTCAATTCACGAATCTGTAAAAAAATCCCTGTATTTTTTTACGTCTCCGGCAAAAACTATGGCTGGGGTGATAATATGAAACGAGCAGACAACAAAAATAAAGGAGACCCTCAGGAGACACGCGAAACGGTCGCCTCTCCGCACGAGGAGATCACGCCGGCAAACATTGTCGATACAAGCAGCGATTACCCGTATCCGCCGCAGAGGTCGGAGGCATCCAAGGCCCCGGTGGAGCCGGAGCAGCCGTCCGCGCCGGTTCCGAGCGAGCCGATCACGCCGGTCAACGTCACCTTCCCGACCGCGCTGGCGGAGGAAAGCGAGACGACCAACCCGAAAAAGAACGCGAAAGTTATTCCGCAGAGCGATACGGAATCCTCCTCCAAGGAGAGGGAGAAGAATCCGCCGTCCGATGCGAAGGCAAACTCCGCCGAGGACGTCCGCGAATGGAGCAAGGAGACCAGACTGAGCTGAGTCGTGCAGCCCCGCGCTGCGCATTGTAATGCCTCTTAGGCCGTGGTATAATAACCGCAGGGCGGTTATTATACCACTATTTTAATGCCCGCCTACGGCGATGGCCAATTCAATCACTGTACGCTTTGCTCTTGTGATAGAATGGCTCCGGGAGGTGTTTGATATGCAGGCATTTGTAAATGCGACCTTTCTCTCCTGCGAGGAGCGCAACCGCATCTTTAAAGTGCTGATCGAGGACGGAGGCCGTATCCTCTACACTGGCGACGAGATTCCCGCGAAGTATGACGGGATTCCGATCGTCGATCTCGGAGGTGCGGCCGTGGTTCCCGCCTTCGCCGACACGCATATGCATTTTGAGTCCTACGCGCTCTTCCGCAATACGGTGGATGTGCGTGATGCCGGTGATTTTGCCGAGATGGGCGAGATGCTCCGCCGCCATATCAAACGGCACCGCGGTATCAAGTTTTTACCGGCCTACGGATGCAGCGCGCATACGGTCCGGGAAAAACGCCTGCCGGAACGGGCCGACCTCGACCGGATGACCAGTCTTCCTCTGCTGATCGTCAAATACGACGGCCACGCGGCTGTGGCAAATTCCGCCCTGATCGCCCAGTTCCCGGAGAACGTGACCGGCGATCCGGGCTTCAATCCGGAGACGGGCTGGCTTTTCCAGAATGCCTTTTATCAGGGCGTCAACTACATCACCTCAAAGGTATCGCTGCTCTCCATCATCAAAGGGATGGACGAGGCGGCGCAGGAGCTTGCGGAAAGGGGCATCGGCCTCGTACATACCGCGGAGGGCGTCGGGTTTAAATATGATGCCGACATCGATATGATGCGCTTTTTGCGCTACGGGCTGGCGCCGGCCTTCCGCATCTATTTTCAGACGATGGACGTCGCAAAGATCACGAAGCGGAAGCTGCCAAGCATCGGCGGGTGCTTCGCTCTGGCGCTGGACGGCTGTTTCGGCTCGGAGGACGCCCGCCTTCTGGAGCCCTATTCCAACAATCCTGATAATCTTGGATTTTTTGCTTATTCGCAGGAGCAGGTGACGGATTTCTGTAAGGAGGCGAACCGCGCCGGCCTTCAGATTGCGATGCACGCGATCGGCGACGCCGCGGTGGAGATGGCGCTCAACGCCTACGAGGCCGCGCTCTCGGATTATCCGAGGAAGGACGCCCGCCACATCATCATCCACGCGGATCTGATCCCGGAGGAGATGCAGGAACGAGCGGCAGCGCACGACATCCACATTGCCCTGCAGCCGGATTTTCTGCGCTGGCCGGAGGAACCGCAAGAATACCTTGAGCAGATCCTTGGCGAGCGGGCGGACCGCCTGTTGCCGCTCCGGCCGATGCGGGAGAAGGGACTTGTCCTCTCCGCCGGGTCGGATGCGCCCTGCACGATCCCGGATCCGATCGAGAGCATCTGGAACTGCGTCTGCCATCCGAATCCGGAGTACGCGGTCGATGTGCTCGAGGCGCTGCGCATCCATACGCTCCGCGCGGCCGAGACCTCCTTCGACGAGGGGCGGCGCGGGAGCCTCCGGGAGGGCATGATTGCGGATTTTGTGCTGCTCGACCGCAGCCCGCTCGACGTTCCAAAGGAGGAACTGCGGGATCTGAAGGTGCTGGGCACCTATTTTGCCGGCCGGCGCTTCGTGCGCAAAAAACGCTCCGTCGCCGCCGTCCTGTTTGCCGCGGCCAAAAACTACTTTACCGCAAAAGCGTTCAACTGATGGAAAAAGCCGCCCGGACGATGAAGCCCGGGCGTTTTTTTGTCGCTTTTTCTGCTCAAGGGAAACGGAATGCGGATTTTGCGTGTTTGGCCGCAGCCTGCTCGACGTTCCGAAGGAGGAGCTGCGGAATCGGAAGGTGCCGGGCACCTATTTTGCCGGCCGGCGCTTTGTGCGCAAAAAACGTTCCGTCGCCGCCGTCCTGTTTGCCGCGGCAAGCCGCCGCAGATGCCGACTCGGACCTTGTATTTGCTTCGGTGATGCGGATAAAACGCCTCATACACGGAAAATGCGGGAACTGCGATTTTTACGGTGTGGCATATCCCGCATGCTTCCTGAGAAAAATTCTCAAAAAAATATGCCCGGACTTCATCATCCGGGCAAAATAAAATTATTCGGTTTGAGGTTCCAGCCGGAATGTCGCCATAACCGGCTGATGATCCGAATCTTGAAAGTCATAATCAAGCGTC
>Ga0116151_10000148_pt1 | contig 61010 bp, 32 predicted proteins | sample AD_UKC117_MetaG_FD_89893 | JGI IMG/M metagenome (GOLD analysis project Ga0116151, IMG submission 89893) | Active sludge microbial communities of municipal wastewater-treating anaerobic digesters from Hong Kong - AD_UKC117_MetaG | ecosystem: Engineered > Bioreactor > Anaerobic > Digestate...
TTACCGAAAGGCAGGCCACGATCATGGCAGAAGAAGATCTTTCCCGGCGCCGCGCGGAACTGCAGGCGCGCATCGACGATGCGCGGGCCCGCGCCGAAACGCGCAGCAGCATGGACTGGGCGGATATCGGCCACCTCCTGGAGGCGATCTCGGAGCGATTCGAGGAGAGCCACGCGCATGCGCCCGCGGCGCGGGCGCAGGCCTATGACCAGGTCGAGAAGGACGTGGCCGACCTGCACGGGCGGCTCGGCGGCACGCCCACCGATCGCTGACCCGGCCGGAGCGACAGGAACCCGCGCCTCCCTCGCGCGTTTCAGAGAGCATGAACCATAGAGGGAGATCCGTCATGCTCTACTGGGCACTCGTCTTTCTGGCCGTCGCGCTGGTCGCGGCACTCTTCGGCTTCGGCGGCATCGCTTCCGCTTCGGCCGGGATCGCGCAGATCCTGTTCTTCGTCTTCATCGTGCTCTTCGCGGTGGCACTCATCGCGCGGGCGCTTCGCGGCCGGGCGCCCTGATCGGGGCTGCCATGATCTGCCAAGCACAGGCCGGGCCGTGGGACGAACCCCGCGGCCCGGCGGCTTTTTCTCTCACCCCCAAACAGGAGGAGATCCGTTCCCATGACCACAGTACTCGAGACCAAGCCGCGCCCCGCCAGCCCCGCGACCGGCGTCGACGGCCAGAAGGCCCTGGCGAAGGCCCTGGGCGGCACGCTGGCCGACACCTACCGGCTGATGTTCAAGACCCACGCCTATCACTGGAACGTCACGGGGCCGCTCTTCTACTCGCTGCACAAGCTGACCGAGGCGCAATACGAGGATCTCTTCGCGGCCGCCGACGTGCTGGCCGAACGCATCCGCGCGCTCGGGCAGCTGACGGCCATGCGATTCGCCGATATCGCGGAGGGCTCGGTGCTCGGCGATCTCGACCAGCCGCCCGATGCCGGGGACATGGTGGACGACCTGCGCACCGACCATGAGACGGTGGCGACGCGGATGCATGAGCTCGCCGCCCTCGCCGAGGAACACGGCGACATCGTGACCGCCGATATCGCCACCCAGCGCTCCACCGTCCACGAGAAGGCCGCCTGGATGCTGCGCGCGATCGTCACCGGCTGAACGCCGCCGGTGCCGCGGTTGGCGTGGAACGCCTCCCGCCGGGCGACGTTTGCCCGGTGAGAGCCGCAGCGGCGGCTCGCAGAGAAAGGAGACGGACATGAACTGGGACCAGATCGAAGGCAAGTGGACGGAATGGACCGGCAAGGCCCAGCAGCAATGGGGCAAGCTGACCGACAACGACCTGCAGGAAGCCAAGGGCGACCGGCGCGAACTCGCCGGCAAGATCCAGCATCGCTACGGCGTCACGAAGGACGAGGCCGAACGGCAGATCGACAGCTGGATGGCCGGCCTCTGATCCTTTTCCGGGGTGTTCCCCAACTGGGCGTCTCCGAAGGGAGGCGCCCTTTTTTCTACCCGGCGGCCCGGGGCGTTTCGTCGGGCCGCAGGTCGCGCGGTGCGGGCACAAGCCCTGCCGGGCGACGGCAGCCGCAGCCGGCTGACACCGCATGGGAGGCGGCGGCTTTTTCGCACATTTTCCGTGACATAGCAGGATCTCGCGCAAGGACGCGACACGCGGAACCCCCACGGGACCCACGCGTTGAACGAGCATCGAAGGCCGGCAGGAAACGCCGGTCGCAAGACAAAGGAGAGAAGGATGTTCAAGACCCTCTTCGCCACGACCGCGCTCGGCGCGCTCCTGGCCACGGGCGCCTTCGCCCAGACCGCCACCGAGACGACCGACCCGGCCGCCGATCCGGCCGCTCCGGTCGTCGAGAACGAAGCCCCGCCGGCCGAGGTGATGGAAAGCCCCGACGCCGAGATGACTGCCGAGGAGGCGGCGCCTCTCGGCGACCCCGCCATGGTCGCCATACCGGAGGGCTGGGAGGAGATGGATCCCTCCACGGTCTCCGCGGAGAACCTGATCGGCGCGGACATCAAGACCTTCGACGGCGAGAAGGTCGCCTCGATCGACGACGTGCTGCTGTCCGACGACGGCAAGGTCGAGAACGTCGCGGCGACATTCGGCGGATTCCTCGGCTTCGGCTCGGACACGGTGCTCCTGTCGATGGAGGAACTCGACATCATCAAGGACACCAACGACGTGATCGAGGTCCGCACCAGCCTGACGCCGGAATCGCTCGAGGGCCGTGAGCCCTACGAGGGCTGACGCTCCTGCGCCAGGAGCCGACACCAGGACCGGGCGCCGCCCCATGGCGGCGCCCGGCGCCGTCGCGGCCCGAAGGCCCGCAACTCGATCGAGAAAGGAGACAACGATGACCACCGTCGAGAAGCTCAAATCCGTCCTCGCCGACGCGCCAGATCGCGCGGAACTCGAAGCCGAGCTCGCGCATCTGCGCGACGAGATCGAACGCCTCGCCGGGACGCTCGCCGAGGACGGGCGGGGCGGCCTGCGCCGGATCCGCCGGGACGCGCGCGCCTCGGCGAGATCCCTGGGCCGCGACCTCCGCCATGCCGAGGACCGGGCGCTGGCGACGGTCCGCGACCGCCCGGTCGAATCCGCGGCGCTGGCCTTGCTCGGCTTCGGCCTGCTGCTAGCGTGGTTCCTGCGCCGCTGAGCCCAGGCCGGCGCCCTGCCCGGATTGCGCCCACCGGCGCGAAGACGCGAGGGCATTCGGGAGCGAAACGATCCGATCGGGGGCGCGGCCGCGGGGCCGCGCCCTTCGTCTGTCTGCGCGGCGGGCATGGACCGACGCCGGCGCCGGCGCTTTCGCGGGGTCAGGTGGCGAAGGCGCGCCAGGTAGTGGTGCCGCCCTGCTTGCCGTCGGGGCCGTAGTCGGAAGCGCCCGCGATCCCGAGGATCTCCTGGAGCCGCGACCGCGCGCGGCTGACCCGGCTCTTGACCGTGCCGACGGCGCAGCCGCAGATGCCCGCGGCCTCCTCGTAGGAGAAGCCCGAGGCGCCCACCAGGAGGAGCGCCTCGCGCTGGTCGTCGGGCAGTTCGGCCAGCGCGCGGCGGAAGTCGCTCAGATCGAGCACCCCGTCCTGCGCCGGCGGCACGCTCAGCCGTGCGGTGAAGGTGCCCTCGCTGTCCTGCACCTCGCGACCGCGCTTGCGCATCTGGCTGTAGAAGGTGTTGCGCAGGATGGTCACGAGCCATGCCTGGATATTGGTGCCGAGCCTGAAATCGGCCTGCTTCGCCCAGGCCTTCATCACGGTTTCCTGGACGAGGTCGTCGGCCACGTCGGCACGGCCGCTGAGCGACAGCGCGAAGGCGCGCAGGGAGGGCAGCGCGGCGAGCAGCGCCGCCTTGAAGCTCGGCTGTGCATCGCTCATGGCTGGTCGCCGTCCCTCTCGCGTTCCTCGGCGGCATCGAGCCGCTCCAGCAGGTCGATCAGCTCGGCAGGGATCGGCTCGCGCTCGATCTCGGCATAGAGCGCCCGCAACTTGCTGGCGATCTCGTCATGGGGCTCCGGCACCGCGCCGTTGCGGCCGCGGGGCCCGGTTGCCGTTCCGGCGCCTCCGCCGGGCTTGGGTGGTTGGGTCATACCGCTACACATATCCTTGCGACACCGGCCTCGGATCGGGAAAAAGCGCCGGCAGCCGAAAAGTTCCCGCGACCCGGAACTATTTTTTCGAGCCGGCGTTGGAGGGGAAGCCGCGCCGCCGCCGGTGCCGGACAAGGGAGTTCACCGCATGCCGCTCGCCACCCGCATCGCGCCACATCTGCCGTATCTGCGTCGCTTCTCGCGGGCGATCACCGGGTCGCAGGCCACGGGCGACGCCTATGTCGCCGCCATGCTGGAGGCGCTGATCGCGGATGTCTCGCTCTTTCCCGAGGCGCCGAACGACCGGATCGGGCTCTTCCGCCTCTTCGCGCGGCTCTTTCCGACGCTGAAGGTCGCGGTCGGGCCCCGCCCCTCCCCCTTCGCCTGGGAACAGCGCGCCGCCGCCAATCTCGGCCCCGTGCCGGCGGAGGCCCGCCAGGCCTTCCTGCTCGGCTCGGTGGAGGGCTTCTCGCGCGCCGAGATCGCCACGATCCTCGAACGCGACCCGGCCGAGATCGAGGCGCTTCTCGCCCTTGCCGCCGAGGAGATCTCGCGGCAGGTGGCCACCGCGATCATGATCATCGAGGACGAGCCGCTGATCGCCATGGACATCGAGCACATGGTGACCGCGCTCGGGCACCGCGTCACCGGCATCGCCCGAACCCATGCCGAGGCGCTCGAGCTCTTCCGCGCCGACCGCCCGGGGATGGTGCTCGCCGACATCGAACTCGCCGACGGCTCTTCGGGGATCGATGCGATCAACGACATCCTGCGCAGCGACGCGCTGCCGGTGATCTTCATCACCGCCTATCCCGAGCATCTGCTGACCGGGCTGCGGCCCGAGCCGACCTTCCTCGTGACCAAGCCCTTCGAGGAGAACATGGTCAAGGCGCTGATCAGCCAGGCGCTCTTCTTCAACGAAAGCGCCGAGGCCACCGCCTGAAGCCAGCGGCCCTTCCGCCTGACCGACCCTGCGGCCCGATGCCGAATTCCGGAAAAGGCCGCGCCCCGCGCGGCCCGCGCCACAGGGCACGACGGGCGCCGCCTGGCGTCCGTCCGGGCATTGGGCCGCGCCGCCCCTTCCCGAGGCCGGCGCGGCCCGGCCGCCGCCGGTCGATCGGGCTGGGGGCCTTTTCGATCGCCGCGACGGCCGTCGGCGCGTGTGCTCGCGCTCAGCCGTGATCGTGCGGGCCGAGGCGGAGGTGGAGCCGGGAATCGTGCACGCGGAAATGATTGGCGAACCAGGCCTCCAGGGCCTCCACCAGCCGGTCGGCCGCGGTCTGGGGATGGGCGCCGGCACCGTCCATGATGTCGCGCAGCTCGTCCAGCAGCCGCTCGTGATCCGCCTTGTGCTGGTCGGTCTGGTCGTAGCCATGCGCCCGCATCTGCTGCTCCTCGAGCGCGAAATGCGCCGAGATCGCCCGGAAGAGATCGCCGAAGCCGCGCTGGATGTCGGCGTCCGGGCGGCGGTCGAGGATCGCCGCGGCGGTGCTGTTGACAAGGTCGATCAGCTCCTGATGCTCGTGATCGACCGCCGGATTGCCGACGCTGTATTCGGGCTTCCACGCGATCGGTGCCATGGCCATCCTCCCCCGGTTCAGTGAAACACGAAACCGCCCTCCGCAGGGCGGAAATCGATGACGAAGCTCTGCGCCGGCGCCAGTTCGACCCGGCGGGTCGCCTCGTAGTCGAAGCCCTCCGTATCCGGACGGTCGCGCATCCGCACCGTCAGGTCATGGGGGCCCGCCGGCAGGAGCAACCGCTCGTAGACCCGCGACGGGCCGCTGCCCGCGAGCCCCGAGGGATCGCGCTCCGCCGCGAAGACGGTGGCGCCGTCCACCTCGAGCTCCACGAAGATCGGCGGCCGGCGGCGGTCGCAGATCTGGCGCGCGCGCATGTTCTTCGGCAGGGCGGCCAGTTCCTCCTCGGTCCGGTCGCGGCAGGCGGCGCTACGGTCGCCGCCATGGGTGAAGCTCAGGCGCAGGAGCGCGGTCTGCTCTGGCAGGCTGCGCCATTGCGGCGCCGCGGAGAACCAGGCGACGACGGCGATGAGCACCAGGGTGACCAGCCCGCCGAGGATCAGATGTCGGGCGCGGCCCTTCATTTCGCCGCCTCGACGATCTGCTCCGCGCGTGCCGTCGTCGCCGCCGCCGCGCCCCGCGCCTCGGCCGGATCGAGCGGGCGTTGGTCGGCATAGGGTCCCATCGCCGCGAGCGCCTCGGCGAAGCCGGCGGTCTCGGCTTCGAGCCGCGCCACCTCGCTCGGGCCGGCCCAGACGGTCAGCAGCCGCGGGCGCGGAACCCGGTTGCGCAGGAAGGGGTCGCGCTCGCGGGCGATGCGCTGCAGCGTCCAGCTGCGGCCCAGCCGGTTCTGGCAGTCGCGCTCGGCGCAGCCGGCGATGGCGACCCCGTCCGCGAGGCCGCGGCTGAGGATGAAGTCGAAGAGCGAGGGCGGGGCCATGGCCACGCAGGGCAGCACCACCCGGCCCGGTGCCGGCGCGCCGCCGGCGCCGAAGCCGCAGGCGATGGTCAGCACCCGCCCGGTGCCCGTCAGCTGCGCCGCGGCCTCGATCACTTCCGCCCGCAGCGCCGCCAGCGACCGCTCGGGCAGGTCGATGCCGGTGATCAGATCGCCGGAGCGGCGGAACGGCGTCGAGGAGGGGCAGGAGCCCATGCAGATCCCGCAGGCCACGCAGCGGCCGGCATCGACCTCCACCTCGTGCAGGAACGGCGCGCCGTCGCTGCGCCGCACCAGGGTGATGGCGCCGTAGGGGCAATCGGCGACGCAGCGCGAGCAGCCGTTGCAATGGTCGAGGAACACCTTCGCGGCGGGCGCCTCGGCCCGCGGCGGCGCCCAGGGCAGGCCGATGAGGACGAGGGTGAAGAGGAGCGCCCCGGTCCAGATGACCCCGGGCGGCACCATGTCGATGACCGGATAGAGCCCGAGCAGGAACCAGTCGAGCCCCACGACCGCCGGCACGGTGGCGAGATCCGCCGGTCCCTGCGAGCTGGCCGGCAGCAGGAGCGAGACGAGGACGAGCGCGCCGAGCGTGATCGCCGCGAGACCGCGCGGCGGCTTGGTACGCGCCAGGCTGATGCGCTGGATATGGATCCACATCGCGAGCAGCAGGATCAGCGGGATGGCGATGTGCAGGAACACCAGCAGGGTGAAGAAGCGGCTGGAGAGGCTCTCGGGCGTGAGGAAGTTGCGCGCGATCGGCTCGGCGAAGATCGGCAGCGCGTCGAGAAGCTCGGTCGAGGTCTGCGCCACGTATTGCGCCAGCTGGTCCCAGACCAGCCAGTAGCCGGTGATGCCCGACATGTAGACGAACCAGACGATCGGCACGCCGGTGACCCAGGAGAACCAGCGCTTGCCGCGGTAGCGGTCGTAGACGAATTCGCGCGCGAGATGCAGCAGCATCACCACGACCATGAGGTCCGAGGCATAGCGGTGCAGGCTGCGCGCCACCCCGGCATGGAACCAGTGGTCGTTGCTCAGCCATTCCACCGAGGCATAGGCATCCACCACCCCGGTGTCGAAGAAGATGAAGAGATAGACCCCGGTCGCCGCCACGATCCAGAACAGGAACCACCCCAGCGGCCCGAGATTGGCGAGCGGGTTCCAGTCCGGGCCGAAGAGCGGGTCGAGCCCGCGTTCGGCACGGTCGAGGCCGCGGCGCAGCGTCGCACGGAGGCTCATGGCGTCACCTCGGCTGGGCCTGCGGTCCGGTCGGGCCGACCCGTTGCCGCGCGGCCCGGCGCATCTCCAGCCAGAGCCGCAGGATCACCACCGCGACCAGGATCAGCGAGAGCGCGCCGAAGAAGATCCCGAAGAGGATGCCGTAGTCGAAGCGATAGGCGCGGGTCAGGGGATTGTAGACGGTGCAGAGAAACGTCAGGCGGTTCCACAGATCCTCCGGCGCGAGCGATTGCGTCGTCCGCCCCAGCACCAGATCCTTCAGCGGTTCCATGAAGACCGGCAGGGGAAAGGTCTCGCCGTAGATCTGGCGATAGACCCGGCCCTCGGCATCGATGATCGAGGTCTGGGTGACATGGTCGAGATTGCCGGCCGCGGCGCGCCAGCTGAAGCCGAGATCCGCCAAGAGCGCCTCGGTGGTCGCCTCGTCGGCGCTCGCGAGGTGCCAGTCCGCGATGCCGTTGAGCCGATGGGTGCTGGCGAAGGCCTTGAGCTGCGCCGGCCGGTCGCCACGGGCGTCGAAGCCGAAGGTCAGCACCGCGAATCCCGCGCCGCCGAGCACCGCGCGGGCATCGGCGACCGCGTCGCGCAGATGCTCGGTGGTGACCGGGCAGATCGAGCTGCAGCTGGTGAAGATCAGCGAGATCACCAGCGGCCGGCCGCGGAACTCCGCGAGCGCCAGCGGCGCGTTGTTCTGGTCGCGCAGCACATGCTCGCCGAGCCTCCCGCCGACGGCCGCCTGGCTGGTCTCGTAGACCGCCTTCGCGTCGAGCGCCTCGGGCCGCGGCATCGCCGTCTGCGTGGTGGCGGCGCCCGCGGCGGGCAGGCAGAGCGCGAGCATCGCCGCCCGGATGACCTCGCTCAGGCAGCCCATCGCGCCGCTCCGTCGAGGATAACCCCCGTCGCCAGCAGGGCGAACTGGGCCAGCGAGGCCCGGAAGGTCCGCATCGCCGCCTGCCGCCCCGGGGCGCGCAGGAGCCTCCAGGCCGCGAGCAGAAAGGGCAGCCCGCCGAGCGCGGCGAAGGCGCCGTAGAGCGGCCCCATCCCGAAGGCCAGCGGCAGGAACGAGAGCGCCACCAGCACCGCCACATGGCAGAAGATGACCGGCGCCCAGACGGCGGGCTCGGAGACCACCGGCAGCATCGGGATCCCGGCGCGGCGATAATCCTCGCAGCGCGTCACCGCGAGGCTCCAGAAATGCGGCGGCGTCCAGAGAAAGAGCACGCCCGCGAGCAGCACCGGCACCGGGCCCAGCGCCGGCCCCTGCTCGGGGGCGGCCGCCGCGGCGCCGGCGAGTACCGCGAAGCTGCCCGCGGCCCCGCCGATCACGATGTTCCAGACCGAGCGCGCCTTCAGCCAGACGGTATAGACCACCCCGTAGGTCACCGCCCCGAGGAAGACCAGCACCGTCGCCAGCGTCCCGCCCACCGACCAGGCCATCATCAGCGAGCCGGCGAGCAGCAGGGCGAAGGTCGCCGGCCAGATCGGGCCGGCCTTGAGCGTGCCGTTGGCGAAGGGCCGGTTGTGGGTGCGGGCCATCAGCCGGTCGCGCTCGCGCTCGTGATACTGGTTGAAGGCGCCCGCCGCGCCCGAGGCCCCGAGCACGCCGAGCGCGAAGACCGTGCCTTCCAGCCAGCCGATCCTGCCGCCGCCGGTGACGATGCCCGCCAGCGCCGCCAGGGCGATGAAGCTGCCGATCCGCAGCTTCATGATCGAGAAGGTCATGTTCAGGGCGACGAGCATCGGTCCTTCCCCGAGGCTCAGTTGAACAGCCACAGGGCCGAGAGATACTTCCAGTTGATGAAGTAGTAGAGGATGAAGGCGCCGAAGAAGATCGCCACGAGGATGATCGTGCCCGGGATCTTCAGCGTGCCCGCGCTGCCGTAATGCGACACCGCCTCGGCGCCGCCCTTGTGCAGCGGGAAGGTCAGGGTCGCGCCGGGGCGGTCGAGCCGCGGCCCCGCGACCACCGAGGCCACCACCAGCACCACGTAGAGCAGCCCGCCGGCGGCCGCGACGATCGCCGACAGGCCGTTCAGCCCCATCATCAGATAGGCGCCCGAGGCGAATTCATAGGGGATGATCGAGTCGATCAGCGAGATGTCCCAGTGCCGCCGCGGCACCCCGAGCGTGCCCGCCCCCATCATGAAGAGCGAGATGCCCGCGACCCCCAGGCCGAAGAGATAGGGTTGCCATCTCGCGAGCCTCGGCCAGATGATGTCGCGCTGGAAGATGATCGGGATCACCAGATAGGTCATCGCCATGAAGGCGAGCGTGGTGCCAGCGACCACGGTGCCATGGAAGTGGCCGGGCACGTAGATCGTGTTGTGCATCAGCACGTTCAGCTGCTCGGTTCCCAGGATCACCCCGGAGATGCCGCCGATGAAGCCGAACATCACCAGGCTCATGAACATGCCGGCGAAGGCCGGGTTGCCCCAGGGCGCCTTGGTCAGCCAGTCGAAATAGCCGCGGTCGAAGCCGTTGCGACGCTGCGCCGCCTCGATGGCGCCGGGCACGGTCAGGCCGTGCAGCATCGAGCCCATGACCGCGAGATACATCATGTAGCTGGTGTTGACGATCTTCCAGGTCGAGCTCATCCCCGGCTCCGCCAGCAGATGGTGCGCCGAGGCGAGCTGCAGGAAGAGCACGTACATCAGGAAGGCGAAGCGGCTGACCTTCTCCGACAGCGGCTTGGCGCCCACGACCATGGCGGCGATGGCGTACCAGATCGCGATATGCGCCGCGACGTTGATCTGCTGGGAGGAATGGCCCATGCCCCACCAGACGAGCTTGTACATCAGCGAGTCGATGCCCGCGATCAGCCCCATCGACCAGAGCCAGGTCGGGATCAGGATGATCGCGCCCGAGGCCAGGGTGAAGACCGCGATGATCGCCGCGGTCACCGCCCCGAAGGTCACGAGCGGCACCGATCCCTCGTAGGTGCCCTCTGCCCGGGCGACCACCAGCGTCCCGAAGAACACCATCACGCCGATCAGCGCGCCGACCGCGAAGAGGATCAGCGAGAGATAGAACAGCGGATCGGCCATCATCGGCGGATAGGAGGTGAACATCACCGTCGAGTCGCCCTGGAGCACGACGTAATTGGCCAGGACGCCCCCCACCACCATCAGCGCGAAGGCGAGCCAGGCGAAGCGCGGCGTCGCGAGCCGGCAGTTCAGCAGGAAGGTCGCGGCGAAATAGAGCACCGCGATCTCGAAGAAGATGATCCAGAACAGGAGCACGTTCGCCCCGTGCCCGGTCAGCACCAGATAGAACCATTCCGCCGGTAGGAGCTGCACCGCGGGCCAGCGCGTCAGCGCCACGAGCAGGCCGAAGAGCCCGCCCACCGCGAGGAAGACCACCGCCGCCACGGCATTGGCCCGGATCAGAAGCTCGGCATTGCGCTCGATCCGGCGGCCCGTGAACGGGCAGGTGCGGTAGCTGACGTTCGCCGCGGGGAGCCCGATCGGTCCGTGATCAATGGTGGTCATGACGCCCCCCTATTCGACGACTCGGATGAGACCGGTCATCGTGTGATGGCCGATTCCGCAGAATTCGTTGCAGACGATGCCGAACTCGCCGGTCTCGGTCGGCGTCAGCGTGATGATCTGCTCGTAGCCCGGGTGAACCGAGATGTTGATGTTCACCGGCTGGAGCGAGAATCCGTGCTGCCAGTCCGCCGAGGAGAGATGCAGCCGGTAGGCCTCCCCCTTCTTCAGCTCCAGCACCGGCCACCATTCCCAGAGCCGCCCGAGCAGATAGGCGTCCTCGCCCGGCGGCGGGCTGACCACCGGCACCCCGTCCACGTCGACAGGCTCGCCGCTGGCATCGAGCAGCTGGTGCTCCTCGGCGAAGAGCTCGACCCGCTCCTGATACTGCTCGGGAAGCACGCGATAGGATTCGGTCGAGAGGTTCTGATTGCCGATGAAATGCCAGGCGATCATGAAGAAGAACATGAACAGCCCCCAGAGGAAGGCGATGATGATCCAGCCCAGCTCGATGCGGTGGATCGGCTCCTTCCACCAGAGGCGGTTGCTCGGGGGGTCAATGGCCATGGCTGCGCCTTTCGGAAGTGCTCTGGATCAGTTGGGGGCGATCGGAACCGAAATGATCTCCATCACGCCCCAGATGAGGTAGAGCACCGTCGGGATCGTGACGCCGAGAAAGAGCAGCAGGAACGGGTTGTCGAGCACCCGCTGCATGACCGGGATCGGCTCGAGCGGTGCCGATTCACCTGCCCCGTTCCCGTCGTTTTCCGCCATGGTGTCCCTCCTCTGCCCCGGCCGCACCCGACACCCGACCGCACCGCCCGGCGGGTGCCGCGGCGGCGTGGGTCTGCGCCGGTCGATCTGGTATCGCGCGGGGCCGAGTAGGCATTCTTCCCGCCGCCGCATCCATGACTTTTGTCAAGAGCGGCGCGGTCTTCGGCGATGCGACCCGCCACCCGGGGGCATCCGCCCTGCGGGAGGCCGGCGCGAATGCCGGGAGGTCACGCCTCCTCGGCGAGCAGCGCCTCCACCGCCAGCCCGACGAAGCGCGGCAGCACGTCGAAGGCGAAGGGCGCGTGAACCCGTTCGAGGCGCTGGTGGAACTCGCGCCCCCAGGGGCCGATATTGACCACCGGATAGGCGAGGGCCGAGTCGACCGGGCGATCGACCAGCCGGGCCGCGGGCGTGTTGGCATTCACGACATCGCCCGCGCCATGCGCCGGCCGGCCGAGGAAGCTCATGTCGGAGATGCCCTGGAAATGCGCCCGCCAGGTCATCGCCGCTCCTGGCTCGCCGGCCATCGCGTCGCGCGCCGCCTCGATCGCACGCCGGAGCGCGGCATCCTTCGGGCGCGCAGGATCGAGCCGGGACGGCGGATAATGCAGGCCCGCGAAACCGAGGATCACCGCCGGCCCGGCGATCCGCGCCGCATCCGCCAGCGCGAGGGTCAGCCGGCGGCTCAGCTCCAGCGGGTTGTCCAGTCCCGCGAGACTCTCCTCGATCTCCGCAACCGCGGCGAGCCCGGCCGGCGAGGCCCGCTCCTCCGCGAGGGTCCGCAGCGCGGCCAGCGTGATCAGCCTCGGCGCGGCGATGCCGCCGCCCTGCCGGACCCCGGTCAGCGCCGCGAAGCGCCCGGCCTCCGAGGAGAACCGCCGCACGGCACGATCGGTGGCGGCGGCGACCTCGGCCCCGAAGCGGTCGAACAGGTCCTCGGCCGAGAGGGAATGATAGAGCCAGTTGAAGGAGAGCCAGTAACGCGCCGGCGTCGTGACCTCGTAGCCCGCGCGAAGGTCGCGCGCCTCGAGGCAGATCGGCGGCGGCGAGACATCGCCCGCGCCGCGGTCGCAGAGATCGGCGTTGCCCTCGATCGCCGCCAGGATCTCGGCACCGATCAGCGAGGCGCTCATGCCCTCGAACGGATAGGCGGCATGGGACGGCTGGCCGATCACCAGCGCGAAGGGCAGGAGCTTGCCGATGGTACCCGCATAGATGCTGCGTCCCAGCGCCCCCTCCCCCTGATCGCTGGTGACGTCGAGATTGATGCCCGCGGCGATGTCGATCCCCCAGCGCGCCATCAGCCCCGGAAGCGCATCGCGCAGCGACCGCATGCCGCGGCTTTCGCGCTCCTCGTCGGGCGTGGCGAGCAGGATCAGGTTGCCCGGCCGGTCCTGCCGCTCGGCGAAGCGCTCCTGGAGCGCGATGGCGGCGGCGAGCCCGCTCTTCATGTCCAGCATCCCGCGGCCGGGAGTGAAGTCGCCGCCCGCGAGATCCGCGAGCGCCCGTTCCTCCTGCTCCGAGCGCGGCCGCCCGGAGAGATCCGCGATCAGCGCCCCGGCGAGCGCGCCGGGGTCGCAGGCCAGCGCCTCGAGATCCCCGTAGTTGTCGGTGGCGACGGTGTCGTAATGCCCCGCCAGGGCGACGGCCCGCCGCCCCCTGCCCCGCACCAGGGCCACGAGGCTGTAGGTCGTCGGCGCGCCGTGGCTCGGCACCAGGACGATGTCCTCGGGATGCGCGCGGAAATAGGCGCATTCCCGCAGCAGCCCGGCCAGACGCGGCGCGAAATCGGCCTCGCCCCGCGTCCCGGTCGCACTCGGCCAGCCGACCAGAAGATGGCTCAGCGACCGGACCCTTTCGGCCAATGCCCCGTCGGAAGACGCCGCCCGCATGTTCGCCCCCGTTCCCGTCCGGGCCGTCCCTCAGGCCGAACGCCGGCGCGACCGCGCCCGATACGCCCCCTCCCCGATACCGCTCCGGGTGCACCTGCGACAGCCCTTTTGCGATGCGCGGGCGCCAGGAAACGGCATCTGTCAAAGCGTCCCCTCCTCCCGAGTTCCGGATGTGCCTGGCACAACCATACGGCCCGACGGGCCGGGCGCTGCCCTCGCCTTGTGGCGGGGCGGTCGAGGAAGAAAGACGGCGCTCCGGATGCGATCGGCCCACGCCCCGGACGGGGTCCGCTTGACGCGGGCGCCTTCAGCGGAAGAGAAATCCGGATCGCCCTCGCCGCAACAGAAAGGATGATGGCATGAAACTCGGTCTGCTGACGGCACCCTTTCCCGACACCGAGCTGATGGAGGTCGCGCGCTGGAGCGCCTCGGCCGGGTTCGAGGCGCTGGAGATCGCCTGCTGGCCCGCCTCGGGCGGGGAGGCGCGGCGCTACGCGGGAACCTCGCATATCGACGTGGACGGCATCACCGGGGCCCGGGCGCGCGAGATCGCGGCCGCGCTCGGCGAGACGGGCGTCGCGATCTCGGCGCTGGGCTACTACCCCAACCCGCTCCACGGGGAAGCCGCCCATCGCGAGCAGGTCATCGGGCATCTCAAGAAGGTGATCACCGCGGCGGGGCTGATGGGGGTGGGCGTGGTCAACACCTTCCTCGGCGGGGACCGGAGCCTCGATGCCGACCGCAACTGGGACCGCGCGCGCGTGATCTTCCCGGAGATCGTGGCCCATGCCCGCGACAGCGGCGTGACGCTCGCCTTCGAGAACTGCCCGATGATCTTCTCGGCGGACGAATGGCCCGGTGGCCACAACATCGCCTATTCGCCGCGGATCTGGCGGCGCATCTTCGAGGAATGGGGCGAGGCCGTGGGCATGAACTTCGACCCGAGCCATCTCGTCTGGCAGATGATCGACCAGGGCCGGTTCATCCGCGAATTCGGCGGCAGGATGGTCCATGTCCATGCCAAGGACGTGATGATCGACCGGGACGGGCTCTACGAGCACGGCGTGATGTCGGTCGGCATGGGCTGGCAGGTGCCGCGCATGCCGGGGCTCGGCGACGTGGACTGGCCGGGCTTCTTCTCGGAGCTCTACCGGGCGGGCTACGACGGGCCGGTGATCGTCGAGCACGAGGACCGGACCTTCGAGGGCACGGACGCGGCGGTCAAGCGCGGCTTCCTCATGGCCCGCGACGTGCTGCGGCCCTATGTGAAATAGGCGGGCGCCGCCGGCGCCGAACGAACTGTGACGCAACGACAATTCGACTTGTCGGCGCGGTCGGAGGCGTCCATGCTTCCGCTCGGCGACGCGACGCCATCCAGAGCGACCGGGCGAACCCGCTGCCGGGACCGGCCGCATGGCCCGAGCCGGCGAGGGTCCGGCCGGAAAGATCGCCGAAGAATGCGCGAAAAACCGCGCGCAACCAACGAAAGGGAGAAAGCTTTGACCAAGAGGAAGATGCTCGCAACCATGGCGCTCACGGCGCTGCTCGCCGCCCCCGCGCTCGCCGAAGACTATACCATCGGGCTCTCGAACGGCTGGGTCGGCTCCGAATGGCGCACCCAGATGATCGAGGAGGCGCAGGCGGCCGCGGCGGCCTGGGCGGACCAGGGCGTCAATATCGAGCTGGTGATCTCCTCCGCCGACATGGACGTGCAGGGCCAGATCAACGTCGTGCGCAACATGATCAACCAGGGCGTCGATGCCATCATCATCAACCCCAACAGCCCCACCGCCTTCGATCCGATCATCGCCCAGGCCGCGGGCCAGGGCATCCTCGTGATCGCCACCGACGCCGAGGTCTCCTCGCCGGACGCCTATTACGTCGGCATCGACCAGAAGGGCTGGGCGATGCAATCGGCGAAATGGCTCGCCGAGACGCTCGGCGGCGAGGGCAAGGTGGTGGCCATCAACGGCGTCGCCGGGCACCCGGCCAACCAGATGCGCGTCGAGGGCTACCAGGAGGTCTTCAAGGAGTATCCCGGCATCGAGGTCGTCAACGAGGCCAATGCCAACTGGGACCAGGCGCAGGGCCAGCAGACCATGCAGACCCTGCTCGCCTCCAATCCCGATCTCGACGGCGTCTGGGTTCAGGACGGCATGGCCGCCGGCGCCTGGCGCGCCATCGAGGCCGCGGGCCGCGACGACATCGCCGCGACCGGCGAGATCCGCAAGGACTTCCTCGATACCTGGGAGGAGAAGGGCTACACCACCGCGGCTTCGGTCAACCCGCCCGGCGTCATGGCCTCGGCGCTCAATGCGGCGGTGCTGATGCTGCAGGGCAACGAGATCGACGCGAGCAAGATCTCCGGGGTCTACGGCAATGCGCTCTACATCCCGATCCCCTTCATCTCCGGCGAGAACGTCGAGGCGGCGCGCGCCAGCGCCGAAGGCAAGCCGGATTACTACTCGGTCACCGAGACGGTGAGCGTGGACGACCTGAAATCGGCGTTCTTCAAGTGATCCCGCCGAACGGGCGGCGGCCTCGGCCCCGCCCGTTTCCTGCCCGCGGCGGGCTTCCGTCTTGAGCCTTCTCGTCGCCGAGAACATCCGCAAGGCCTTCGGCAGCACGCTCGCGCTCGATGGCGCTTCGCTGACCGTGGAGCCCGGCGAGGTGCACGGGCTGATCGGCTCGAACGGCTGCGGCAAGTCGACGCTCTGCAAGATCGCCGCCGGCTCGGTCGGCGCCGACGAAGGTCACCTGCGCTTCGACGGACGGGAGGGGTTCTTCGGCACGCCCGCCGCGGCCGCTGCGGCCGGCATCGCCGTCTTCTACCAGGAATTGAGCCTGATCCCCGACCTCGACGTGGCCGAGAACATCGCACTCGGCCACGAGCCCGGACGCCGCGGCATGGTCGACGGCGGGGCGATCCACCGGGAGGGCGCGCGGCTTCTCGCGCGCTTCGGGTCGTCGGGCGGCAAGGGGCTCACCCCGGGCGGGCTGGTGCGCGACCTCTCGGCCGACCAGCGCCAGATCGCCGAGATCTGCAAGATCCTCGCGCGCGCGCCGAAGCTGGTGATCTTCGACGAGGCCACCTCCTCGCTCGACGGCGACCAGGTGCAGATCTTCTTCGAGATCGTGCGCGAGCTGCGCGAAGCCGGCACCGGCATCATCTTCATCTCGCACCGCATGGACGAGCTCTTCGCGATCTGCGACCGCATCACCGTGATGCGCGACGGCCGGACCGAGGCGACCCTGCCGGTGGCCACCACCGACCGCGAGGCGGTCCTGACCCTGATGGTCGGAAGCGCGCTCGCCACCCGCCACCGGGACGAGGCGCCGCCGCGGCCGGGCGCCCCGGTGCTGGAGGTCGCGGGGCTGAGCAACGCGGTGCTGCGCGACGTCTCCTTCACCCTCCATGAAGGCGAGATCCTCGGCCTCGGCGGCCTGCACGGCCAGGGGCAATCGGCGGTGCTGCGCGCGATCTTCGGCGCCGATCCCTCCAGCGGCTCGGTGCGGCTCGGCGGCATGCCCCACGCCCGGCGCAGCCCCGCGGCCGCGATCCGGGCCGGCCTCGGCTATGTCTCCGGCGACCGGGGCATCAACGGCGTCTTCCTCGACCGGCCGATCCTCGAGAACATGGCCATTGCGCATCTCTCCAAGTCCCGCGCCGCGGTCTTCCGGCCGCGGGCCTTCGTCGAGCGCGTCGCCGGGATCGTCGCGCGGCTCAACCTGCGCTTCGCCGGCTACGACTTCCCGCTGCGCACGCTCTCGGGCGGCAACCAGCAGAAGGTGGTGATCGCACGCTGGCTCGCCACGGGCCCGCGGGTGCTCCTGCTCGACGACCCCACCAAGGGCATCGATGTCGAGGCCAAGGCCGATCTCTACGCGATCATCGACGAGCTCGCCGCCGAGGGCGTGGCGATCCTGCTGCATTCCTCGGAGGACGAGGAGCTGCTCTCCACCGCCCACCGCGTGCTGGTCTTCGGCTCGGGCCGCATCCGCGCGGATCTCGCGGGCGAGGCGCTGACCCCGACCGCGCTCTACCGCGCCGCCTACGAGGTCAGCGCCGCATGACCGAAGCAGCCGCCCCCGCCCCGGAGAGCCGCCCTCCGCTGCGCATCCGCTGGGCGCTCGCCTTCGTGGTCTTCGCCGTCTTCTTCGCGGTCAACGCCTGGCTCCAGCCCTCGCTCCTGACCACCCGGGTGCTCACCTCCAACCTCACGAGCTTCCTGCCGCTGGTGCTCGTGGCGATCGGCCAGACCTATGTGGTGCTCGCCGGCGACATCGACCTCACCGCCGGCGCGATCATCGCCCTCGTCAACGTGAGCGTGGTCACCCTCATCGAACAGGCGGGCGGCAGCGGCGGCGCCATCGCCCTGGGGCTCGCCGCCGGCATCGCGCTTGGGATCCTCTGCGGGCTCCTCAACGGGCTGCTGGTGGCGGTGCTGCGGCTCCAGGCCATCGTGACCACCTTCGCCACCTCGATCGTCTTCGGCGGCATCGCGCTCTGGATCCTGCCCCAGGCCGGCGGCAGCGTGCCGCAGGCCTATTGGCGCGGCTATGCCGGCGGCCTCGGGCCGGTGAAGCTGACGGTAATCCTCTTCCTCGTCGCGCTCGGCACCGCGATCCTCTTCTCCCGCATGCGCTGGTACCGGCACCTGCTGGCGATCGGCGGCAACCGGCTCGGCGCCTTCCAGTCCGGGCTCGCGGTGACCCGCCAGCGGGTGATCTCCTATGTGCTCTGCGGCCTCTTCGCCGCCCTCGCCGCCCTCTGCCTCGTCGGCGAGACCGCCAGCGCGGATCCGCTGCTCGGGCCCTCCTTCACCCTGACCTCGATCAGCGCGGTGGTGCTCGGCGGCACGGCGCTCGCCGGCGGGCGCGGCGGGGTGATCGGCTCGATCCTCGGCGCACTGACGCTCGGGCTGATCAACAACATCGTCTTCTTCGCCAAGCTGCCCTACGTCACCCAGGACCTGGTCAAGGGCCTGATCATCCTGGCGGCTCTCGCCGGCGGCATCCTCGGGGCCCGCCGATGAGGCTGCTGCGCCATCCCCTCGTGCTCGCCGGTCTCGCCATCCTCGCCCTGCTCGCGATCGGCGAGGCGGTCGCGCCCGGTTTCGCCGGCGCCGGGCAGCTGCGCAGCCAGTTCGTCATCGCGGCCATGCTCGGCGTGATCGCCGCGGGACAGAACCTCGTGATCCTCGCCGGGCGCGAGGGCATCGACCTCTCGGTCGGCGCGATGCTCGGCCTCGGCGCGCTGGTCGCGGGCAACGTGATGGACGGCGACAACGCCATGATCCTCGCGGGGCTCGGCGCGGCGGTGGCGGTGACCGGCGCCTTCGGCCTGCTCAACGGGCTCGGCATCACCATCCTGCGCATCCCGCCGCTGGTGATGACCCTGGGCATGGCCGGCGTGATCCAGGGGCTCCTGATCATCCTGACCTCGGGCCGGCCCTCCGGCCGGGCGGCGCCGGCGCTGACCCGCTTCATCATCGACCCGCTCGTCGCGGGCATCCCGGGGCTCGTCTTCGTCTGGGCGGGCCTCGCCGTCCTGCTGATCTGGTTCCTGCGCCGGTCGCGGGCGGGGCTGAACATCTACGCCATCGGCACCAACCAGGAGGCGGCCCGGCTCTCGGGCGTGCCGGTCACCGCCACGCGGGTCCTCGTCTTCGCGCTCTCGGGAGCCTTCTCGGGGATCACCGGCTTCCTGATCCTCGGCTATACCCAGAGCGTCTTCATCGGCGTCGGCAACGCCTATGTCCTGCCCTCGATCATCGCCGTGGTGATCGGCGGCACCCCGCTCTCGGGCGGCACGGGCGGCTACACCGGCACCATCGCCGGCGCCATCCTTCTCACCCTGCTCCAGAGCCTCCTGAACGCCATGGCGATCGAGCCCTTCGGCCGCCAGATCATCTTCGGCCTAGTGCTGATCGGCCTGATGCTGATCTACGGCCGCCAGGACCGCCTGCGGGTCTAGATCGTCGATACGGGATTGCCTGACGACAGACATCCGCCGGCCCCTGCCGCCGCAATCTAGTCAGGGAACAATGCCTCGAGACCTTCGATCGTCAGCTCCTCATGAGTGGCCAATACCAGGTCGGCATCCTGAAACCCGGCGCCGGCCTCGGGCGAGAGCCCCACGCAGCGAAATCCGCCGGCCTTTGCGGCTCTCACCCCGAAGACCGAATCCTCGATCACGACACATTCATGGGCCGGGATCTCCAGCTGCCGGACCGCCGCGAGGAAGATGTCGGGGGCCGGCTTGCCCCGCGCGACGTCATCGCCGCCGACCACCGCCGAGAAGGCATCGCGGATCCCGGCCTTCACCAGCACGTCATTGACGTTGACGCTGCTCGATGCCGTGGCGAGCGCATAGCCCCGGGCCCGGCACTGGTCGACCAGCCGCAGGGCGGCCTCGAACACGACGAATTCGCCGCGACCGATCATCTCGCGGTAATAGGCGTTCTTCCGCTCCGCGGCGTCCCTGACCTCCGCATCGCTATGATCGACCATCACGGCGCGGGCGCCGTCGAAGCGTGGCCGGCCATCGACCAGCCTGCGGTAGTCGGCGAAGTCGAAGCCGTAGCCGTATTCCGCGAACATCCGCCGCCACGCCCGGAAATGCGCCGGAACCGTGTCGACGAGCACCCCGTCAAGGTCGAAGATGATCCCCCTGAGGGGCATTGTCCTGTCCTCCGATGTTGGGAAAGCGGCGCATCCGCACCAAAAGGAAAGCCGGATCGACAAGCGTTTGGAACCCGAATAACAATTCGGGATGATGATACGCATGTCTCCCGCCGGTCGCGCGCCAGGGGCCTGATGCTCGACGTCAAGAAGCTCCCCTTCGACGAAAGAGCGAAATGCGCCGCCTACATGCGGGCCAGCTACAACATGTCGCAGCTCGAGATCGGAACCGTGCTCGGCGGCCTGTCCCAGCCCCAGGTCTCCCGCCTGCTCGCCCAGGCCGAACAGAAGGGATATCTCGTCGTCGAGCAGCGTTTCGCCCGCGAGCTCTTCTCCGACGAATGGATCCAGATGGTGGATCGCCTGCTGATGCCGAGCGGCCTCTTCGGCGAGCTGAAGGATTTCTGCCGCCGGCACGGCGTCTGCGAGCCGCGGCTCCGCGCCTTCGAAAGCGGTCCCGGCCATACCGAGGTGCGCATGGCGCAGCGGCGCACGCGGCTCGGCCGGCTCGCGGCGGGCCGGATGGTCGAGCTGATCGAGAAATCACGGATCGTCGGCGTCGCCTGGGGACGGACCATCAAGAGCGTGGTCGAGGGCATCCAGGCCTCCCGCCTGCCGATCACCACCTCTGAGCGGATCGAGTTCGCCGCCGTCTGCGCCGAGTTGGTCTCGCTCGCGCAGCACGGCTATTCGTCCAGCATTCTAGCCGGCGCGCTCAGCGAGATCTTCAATGGCGAGCCCGGCTCGGGGCCGCAGCTCACCGGCTTCCCGGCCTATGTGCCGCGCCACTATGCCCCGGACATGCGGCAGTCGATCTGGCGCTTCGTCCGGGAGACACCCGGACACCGCCGCGTCTTCAGCGGCACCGGCGCCCTCATCCACCGGATGGACATGCTGCTCTCGAGCGTCGGCTCGACGAGCAGACCGGTCCTCGGAAGCTTCGACGAATTGGTCGCGGCGGCCGGCATCCCGGCCGAACGCATCACCACGCTCGTGGCCGGCGATCTCGGCGGCATCCTCATTCCGCGCGCCAATCTCTCGCCCGACGAGACCCGGCTCGTGGACGACCTGAACGAAATGTGGACCGGGCTGCATCTCGAGCATGTGCGGGACATCGCCGCGCGCGGCGACAAGGACCCCGCGACGGCCGGAGTCGTGGTGGTCGCGGTCGGCGCCGGCCGCGCCGGCGTCATCCTGGAACTGATCCGCGGCAATCTGGTCAATGAGGTGATCATGGACCATGCCGGGGCGAACGAGCTTCGCACGCTGATCGCCGCCGACACGGCGGACGCCGGGACGGGCTGACCGCCGTCTCCCCGCCTCACAGCCGGACCACGACCTCCTCGCCGGCGGCGAGGTCGTGGGCGCGATCCCGTACCTCGATCGTTTCGATCGTGCCGGGCGGGGCGGTCAGCAGGAAGCGGCATTCGTCCCCTGCCACCGTCACCGCCAGATCCATGCCGCGCCATTGCAGCCGGAAGCGGAGCGCGTCCCAGCCCTCGGGGAGCCAGGGCTTGAAGGACATCCGTCCCCCCCGCACCCGGAACCCGCCGAAGCCGCAGACCAGGATCTGCCAGGTTCCGCCCGCCGAGGCGATATGCATGCCGTCGCAGGTATTGCCCTGATTGTCGCGCAGATCGACGAAAGCGGCGCGCTGGAAATAGAGCTCCGCGGTGGCGTGGTCGCCGACCTCGATACCCATGATCGCATGGACCGCCGGACTCAGCGAGGATTTGTGCAGGGTCCGCTTCTCGTAGAAGGCGTAGTTCGCCGCCTTCACGGCATCCGGATAGGCATCGGGCAGCAGATAGGTCAGCATGACCACGTCCGGCTGCTTCAGGAGCGTGGTCCCGTTCAGCGAGAAATGGTCGTGGCCCGCCGGATAGCGCGGCATCCGGTTCTGGTCCCATTCCGTGATCGGGACGTCCTCCAGACCGAAATAGCCCTCGAACTGCTCGATCAGCCCATCCTCGGAGACCGCCGGAAGATAGGTCCGGCCGGCGATCCCGGCCCAGCGCGCCACTTCCTCCCGCGTCAGCTCCAACCGCTCGAGCAGGGCCGCATGCTCGGGACGGCCCTCGGCGGCGAGCCCCTCGAAGACCGCCACCGCCTGCTCCAGATGCCATTGCGCCAGACGGTTGGTGAAGGTGTTGTTGTCGACATGCTCGTGGAACTCGTCCGGGCCGATGACGCGGGTCAGCTCGAACCGCGCCCCCGCGGCATTCCATTCCAGCCGGCTCGCCCAGTAGCGGGCGGTCTGGTAGAGGATCTCGGCGCCGTAGTCGCGCAGGAACTCCCGGTCGCCGGTCGCGGTAACGTAGCTGAGGATGCCATAGGCCACGCAGGCGGTGACATGGATCTCCTCCTCCCCGGTCCAGATCCGGTTCTGCCCGTCCGCCGTCCATTTCGGCGTCGTCTCCCGGCCGGTATCGGCGGATTCCCAGGCGTATTGCGCGCCCCTGAAGCCGTTCTCGCGCGCGTTCTGCAGCGCGCCCGGCAGGGTATGGTAGCGATAGGTGAGCAGCGCCCGCGCCGTCTCGGGCTGGGTGAAGATGAAGAAGGGCAACAGGAAGATCTCGGTATCCCAGAAGACATGCCCCTTGTAGCCCTCGCCCGAGAGCGACTTGGCGCCGATATTGGCGCGGGGGTCCTCCTCGTTCGCGGCGATCAGCAGGTGATAGATGCTGAACCGCGCCGCGAGGCTCGCCTGCGGATCGCCGGCGACCACGCAGTCGCAGGCGTCCCATTTCGCGCGCCACGCGGCGGCGCTCTCCTCGAGACAGGCGGTCATGCCGCGCCGTCGCGCCGCATCGAGGCGGTCGAGCACGTCCCGGCGGATGTCCCCGGCCGGCATGTCGCGCGAGGTGGCGATGGCGGCGAATTTCTCGAAGACATGCGGCATGCCCCGGCGCGCCTCGATCCCGGCGACCTGCGCCACGCGCTCGTAGTCGCGCGCACCGCCCAGGAAGCGCGCGCCCTCCGGCAACGCGAGGACCGTGCCGGTGCCGATCGAGATGCCGGTATCGAGCGTTCGAACCTCGACATAGGCCCTTTCCGCGTCAACCGAGGCCGCCTGTACCGCCAGATGCCGGCTCCTGGCCCATTTCTGCCAGACGACCTCGGGGTGGAACACCGGCTTCTCGCTCCAGGCCGGCAGCCGGTCGAGATTGTAGCGCTCGGCGTCGAGCGCGCTCTCCACCGTGATGCGCGCGGAGTGGTTTTCCGCCGTCACGCTCAGCCGGATGCCGCAGAGATGGCGATCGGCCAGCGAGGTGAAGCGCAGGCTGGTCACCCGCGTTTCGCGCCCCTCCCCGTCGCGGAACAGGGTGTCGCGATGCAGGAATCCGGTCTGCAGGTCGAGGATGCGCCGGTGCTCGAGCACCTCGCAGGTCTTCACGTCGAGGATATGGCCCTCGACGCGCACGCGCAGCGGAATCCAGCCGGGCACATTGACCTGGTCGATCACTGTGGAATCGTGATGGTCGTAGACGCCGTTTAGATAGGTGGCCGGCAGCTCGCCCTTGTGGCCCTCCTCCAGCGAGGCGCGTGTCCCCTGATAGCCGTTGCCGACCGTCAGGACGGTCTCCCAGAAATTCGCCCGGGCGGGGTCGAAGCCGTCTTCCACGACGAGCCAGTCGCCGCCGCTGATCTTCGGGAACATGGGATGCTTCTCCTGCGCGGATGGCTGCGAGGGGCTCAGTCGAGATAGGTCTCCGCGATCTGCCGCTCGGTGCGTTCGAGATCGCCGTAGACGTCGAGCTCGCTGCTGGTGCAGCGCTGCGCCCCGGCGCAATTGCCGTACCAACAGGCCTTCACGAAATCGCCGGTCCGGAGATAGCCGAAGGCGAGCCCGCCGGCGAAGGAATCGCCGCAGCCGGTGGTGTCCACCACATGGTCGACCTTGACCCGCTTGACGACATGCTCGCGAAACCTGCCGTCGGGGCTGCGGAAATAGACCGCGCATCCGTGCTGGTCGAGCGTCACGTAGAGCGCCTTCACGCCCAGGTCGAGGCAATGCTCCGCGAAGCGCGGCAACTCGTCCATGGTCAGCTCGTTGGGCTCGTCGCCATGAACCTCGCCGTCGAACCAGGCGCAGCGCGCCTCCTCGAGGTTCATCTTGAGGATGTCGATGAAGGGCAGCCAGCGATCCCGGTCGATCCAGAAGCGATGGTGGCGATCCCCCTTCGTGGTGACGCCGTTTGTCGGCCCATGCGCGTCGAAGACGACGAGCCCCTCGCTGTTGGCCTTGATGTGGCGCAGCGTCTCCAGCGGCACCTCGAAATCGGTGATCGGCACGAAGACGAAGGCGGCGCAGCCCATCAGATCCTCGATGTCGGCGGGCAGGATCGGGCTCATGAAGCCGGTCTGCTTCTCCAGCCGCCGGTTCTGGTCGACATAGGTCAGCTCGATGACGTCACCCTGATCCGCCCGGTCGGACATGTGGGAGAGATCGATATTGGCGAAGGGCGCGAGCAGCCTGCCGATCCGCGGCGCGTCGGCGCGCCGCACATGGCTGACGAGGCTGACCGTGGAGCCCGCCCCGGCAAGCGCGGAGATGCAGACGGCCGTATAGACCGCGCAGCCGAACTTCTCGAGCTTCTCCCCCTGATAGGTGGTGATGTTGTCCCTCGGCACCGGGCCGAGAACGGCGATGTTCATGTTTTCCGGCACCTGGACGGATCCTCCTCCTTGCGAAGCCGGCCGTGGCCTTTGCTCGCCTTTCTTGTTCTTGTGCGACGGAGGGAAATCGGCGCCTCTCGGGCCGAAAGGCGCCATGGCGATCCCGGCGGCACCGCAGAATGTGCCGTCACCTCGACCTTTCGTCCCGCTCCCCCGACGTGCCGCCGCCTTTCCCGCTGCGGCCTGCCGAGGCTAGCACCGCCCCGATGCCGGGCATACCGGCATCTCGATACCGCATGCTTATTCGGGATCACCTTCCGCCGGGGCCTGCGGAAAACGCAGGGCGGGTATTCCGCCGCTGCGTTTCACCATGGTCCCGCGCCACCCTATGTTGGGGTCGACCGAGACAGTTGAGGTCGAAAGGAGCACGTCATGATCAGACAGACCGCCCGCCGCGCGCGCGGCTTCTTCGCGGCTCTCGTGCATGCGAGGGCGCAGTCGGTGCAGCGCCTGGATGAGGCCCTGCGCAGCCGGCGCTGAAAACGACGGACGGCCCGGAATGCCCGGGCCGTCCGCCTCACCCATTCCCGACTGCTTCAGGTGAAGAAGAAATAGGTCGAGATGACGATCAGGACGATCAGCGCGCCCAGCGGCTTGGCCATCGGCCAGGGCGTCATGTCCACCGCATGGGAATCGGTCGGCACCCATGCCTTCTCCGCCGGATGCACCTTGCCGATCACCAGCATGATGCAGACGTTCAGCACGAACAGGATGAACATGACGTGCAGGAAGTGCGGATAGTCGTCCGCGCCAACGATGTTCTTCAGGACGAACTGGCTGAAGATGTAGAGCCCGACGCCCGAGGCGAGCGCGATCTTGGCGGCATGGGGCGGAACCTTCCGCGTGAAGATGCCGACCAGGATGATCGTCAGGATCGGGATGCTGTAGCAGCCGTTGACCTCCTGCAGGTAGCCGAACAGCCCCTGCGGCGCATTGGCGATGAAGGGGGCGATGGTCATCGAGGCGATGGCCAGGATGGTGCCGAACTTCTTGCCCGCGGAGACGACCTGCTCGTCGGTGGCGTCCTGCTTGAAGTACTCGCGATAGATGTCCACGCCGAAGAGCGTCACCGAGCTGTTCAGCGCCGAGTTGAAGGAGCTCAGGATCGCGCCGAAGAGCACCGCGGCGAAGAAGCCGTGGAACGCGGTCGGCAGCACCGCCGTCACCAGCCGGGGATAGGCCTCGTCGGCGACCTCGAGCTGGCCCTCGAAGAGGTGATAGGCGACGATGCCAGGCAGCACGACGATGACAGGGCCGAAGATCTTCAGGATCCCGGCGAAGAGCAGCCCCTTCTGCCCCTCCTTGAGGTCCTTCGCGCCCAGCGCGCGCTGGATGATCGCCTGGTTGGTGCCCCAGTAGAAGAGCTGCACCAGCATCATGCCGGTGAAGATCGTGGCGAAGGGGATCGACGACTCCGGCCCGCCGATCGAATTGAACTTTTCGGGGTTGGAATTGTAGAGGGTCGAGATGCCCTGGAACACGCTGCCCTCGCCGATCGCGGCAAGGCCGAACAGCGGGATCAGCAGGCCGCCTGTGAAGAGGCCGACCGCATTGATCGTGTCGGAGACCGCGACCGCCTTGAGTCCGCCGAAGATGGCGTAGATCGAGCCGACGATGCCGATCGCCCAGACCGTGAGCCAGAGCGCGGTGGTGGGTGAGACGCCGAAGAGCGCGGGCACGTCGAACATGTTCGAGAGCGCGAGCGCGCCGGAATAGAGCACGATCGGCAGGAGCACGATGACATAGCCCGAGAGGAACAGGATCGAGGTGATCGTCTTGGTCTGGCGATCGAAGCGCTCCTCCAGGAAACTCGGGATCGTCGAGATCCCCGAGCGAAGGTAGCGCGGCAGCAGCACCAGCGCCGTGACGACCATGGCGATCGCGGCCAGGGTCTCCCAGGCCATGACGAGGATGCCTTCCGAATAGGCCTGCCCGGTCAGGCCGACGATCTGTTCGGTCGAGAGGTTGGTCAGGAGCAGGGACCCGGCGATCACCGGCGCGGTGAGCGAGCGGCCGCCCAGGAAATACCCGTCCGAATGGTGCTCGTCCGTCCCTCTTGTCCAGTAATACGACAGGATCGCCACGAGGCCCGTGAAGCCGACGAAAGCCAGTATGTTTAAAGCACCCATCCAGTCTCCTCCTCCAGTTGATGCCCGGGATTCTTCTCGCGGCATTGCGCCAGAGATACCGGCATCCCACGATCGCCGAGACCGAATTTTCACGTGGCATACATATTTGAGCCCGCCCGATGCGCCGCATGGCGCCCTCGCGGGCTGGGGCGCGCGCGCGAAATCGCGCCCCGCCCCGATCGGCGCGGGCCGCCGTTTCAGGATCCGAAATGCGGGGCGAAGGCCTCGAAGACGGCCCGGTAGGTGTCGCGCTTGAAGGGGACGATGCGGCTGATCAGGTCCTCGGGCGTCATCCAGGCCCAGCGGCTGAACTCGGGGTGCCGGGTGCGGATGTCGATCAGCGAATCCGGCCCCTCGAAGCGCATCAGGAACCAGCGCTGCCGCTGCCCGCGATAGCGGCCCTTCCAGATCCGCGGCACCAGATCGACGGGCAGGTCGTAGGTGATCCAGTCGGGCGTCTCGGCCAGGACCTCGACGGCCGCGGCCGGCACGCCGGTCTCCTCGCCGAGCTCTCGCAGCGCCGCCTCGAGCGGCGCCTCGCCCCGGTCGATGCCGCCCTGGGGCATCTGCCAGGCCGGCCCCGGGTTGTCGATCCGCTGGCCGGCGAAGACCCGGTCCGCCGGGTTGACGAGCACGATGCCCGCGCAGTCGCGGTAGGGCAGCGCGCTGATGTCCGGCGCCACCGGCGCGTCAGTTCTTCGCGGAGAGATAGGAGAGCCCCCGCAGGATGTCGATCGCATAGGAGAGCTGGTAGTCCTCGGCGCGCATCCGCGCGGTCTCCTCCTTGCGGGCGCGATCCTCCTCGAGGATCTTCTTCTCGTCCTCGGTCAGCGAGTCGTTCTCCAGCGAGCCGCGCAGATCCGCCTCGGTGCGCGAGGGCGGCAGCTCCTCCGCCGCCGCCTCGGCAGCCTCTGCCACCTGCGGCTCCACGATGATGTCGGGCGCCACGCCCAGCGCCTGGATCGACCGGCCCGAGGGCGTGTAGTAGCGCGCCGTCGTCAGCCGCATCGCGCCCTCGCCCTGCACCGGCATGATCGTCTGCACCGAGCCCTTGCCGAAGCTCTGGGTGCCGATGATCACTGCGCGGTGATGGTCCTTCAGCGCGCCGGCGACGATCTCCGAGGCGCTGGCCGAGCCGCCGTTGATCACCACGACCATGGGCTTGCCCTGGGCCAGATCGCCCGGCGTGGCGTTGTAGCGCTCGCTGTCGCGCGGATCGCGGCCGCGGGTGGAGACGATCTCGCCCGATTCCAGGAAGGCGTCCACCACCGAGATCGCCTGGTTGAGAAGCCCGCCGGGATTGTTGCGCAGGTCGAGGACGAAGCCGGTCACCTTGTCCATGCCGCCGGCCTCCTCGACCTTCTCGGCCAGCTGCTCCTCGAGATCGGGGAAGGTCTGCTCGTTGAAGGTCGTCAGCCGCAGCACCACCACGCCGTCCTCGATGCGCGACTTCACCGCGGCGATGGTGATGGTCTCGCGGGTGAGCACCACGTCGAAGGGCTCGTCGATGCCCTCGCGGCTGATGGTGATGGTGATGTCCGAGCCCACCGGGCCGCGCATCAGGTCGACCGCCTCGTTGAGCGTGAGGCCGAACACCGTCTCGCCGTCGACCTGGGTGATGAGGTCGCCCGGCTGGATGTCGGCGCGGTCGGCCGGCGTGCCCTCGATCGGCGAGACCACCTTCACGAAGCCCTCTTCCTGAGTGACCTCGATGCCGAGACCGCCGAACTCGCCCTTGGTCTGCACCTGCATGTCGTCGAATTCGTCCGGCGGCATGTAGCTCGAATGCGGGTCGAGATGGGTCAGCATGCCGTTGATGGCGTTCTGGATCAGGTCCTTCTCGTCGACCTCCTCGACATAGGACGACCGCACCCGCTCGAAGATGTCCCCGAAGAGGTCGAGCTGCTCGTAGACCGTGCGCTCCTTGTCCGCCTCCTGCGCGACGATGGGGACCGCGAACTGCGCGGTCACGACCATGCCCGTGACGGCGCCGCCGATGCCTGCCAACCAGATCTTCTTCATGTGGCCGTGTTCCTATCCGTTCTCGCCAGCGAACCAGGGCGCCGGATCGACCGGCCCGCCGCCATGCCTAACCTCAATGTAGAGCGTTTCCAATGCTCCCGCTCCCGCATCCGCGTCGGGCAGCATCACATATTCTTCAACTTCGAGGTTTCGCCCCCCCAGAAGCCCCAGAAGCTCGCCGCGCGCCACCGGCGCCCCGGCCGAGACCGCGAGCTGCGCCAGCCCGGCCAGCACGATCAGCGTGCCGTCGTCGGCCTCGAGCACGACCACATAGCCGTATTCGAGGAAGGGGGCGGCGTAGCGCACCATCGCGTCGCTCGGCGCCTCGACCAGCGAGAGCGCCGGCGCCCCGAGGAGCAGCCCCGGGCGCCGCGCCCCCGAGGCGTCGGGGGCCTTGAATCCCGCCAGCACCCGGCCGCGCACCGGCCAGAGCCAGTCGCCCGCCGCGGCCGCCTCCGCCCCGCCGCCGCCCGGCTGGCGCGCGAGCGCCGCGGCCAGCGCCGTCAGGGTCTCCGCATCGCGCCCGGCCCGGAGCGCGGCCTCGGGCGGATCCATCGCCCCGCGCCCCGCAATCGCACCGCCGAGCTGGTCGCGCGCCGCCTCCAGCGCCGCGAGCCCCGAGGCGAGATCGGCGATGCCCTCGCGCTGCAGCACCCGCGCCGTCTCGATCTCCCGCAGCGTCGCAGCGAGATCCGCGGCCTCCGCCTGCAGCGCCGGCGTCAGCCGCGCCAGCACCGCGCCGGCGCGCGCCGCCGCGAGCGGCCCGGCGGGATGCATCATCTGCGCCGGCGGCGGCACGCGGCTCATGGTCTGGAGCGCGGCGGTCAGCCGCATGATCTCCCCGCGCCGCTCCGCGAGCTCGAGAGTGATCTCCCGCTCCCGCGCCCCGGCGCCGATCACCACGCCGCGCAGCCGCGCGAGCGCCTCCTCATAGGCGCCGATCGCCGCGACCAGCGGCGCGGTGCGATCCTCGGCCCCGCGCGCCGCCGCCAGCGCCGCCCCGGCACTCTCGAGCCGTGCCGCGGCCGTGGTGAGATCCTCCGGCGTCGCGGTCGCCGCCGCGGCCGCCGGCCCGGCCAGCGCGAGGACGGCGGCCATGAGGCCGGCAGATCGCATCCCCGCGCGCCTCATGCCGGCTCGATCAGGCTCCGCCCGTCCATCTCGGGCGGCTGCGGCAGCCCCATCAGCTCGAGCAGGCTCGGCGCGAGGTCGGCGAGCCGCCCGTCGTGGAGCTTCACGCCCCCGGGCCCCCCCACCAGGATCACCGGCACCGGATTGAGCGTATGCGCGGTATGCGGCCCGCCGGTCTCGGGATCGACCATGACTTCGCAATTGCCGTGGTCGGCGGTGACGATCATCGCGCCGCCCGCCGCCTCGACCGCGGCCAGCACCTCGCCGAGCCCCGCATCGACCGCCTCCACCGCCTTGATCGCGGCATCGAGATCGCCGGTATGCCCGACCATGTCGGGATTGGCGTAATTGACCACGATCAGGTCGTGCTCCCCCGAGCGGATCGCCGCGACCAGATGCTCGGTCACCTCCGCCGCCGACATCTCCGGCTTCATGTCATAGGTGCGCACCTATGACATGAAGCCGGAGATGTCGGCGGCGGAGGTGACCGAGCATCTGGTCGCGGCGATCCGCTCGGGGGAGCACGACCTGATCGTGGTCAATTACGCCAATCCCGACATGGTCGGGCATACCGGCGATCTCGATGCCGCGATCAAGGCGGTGGAGGCGGTCGATGCGGGGCTCGGCGAGGTGCTGGCCGCGGTCGAGGCGGCGGGCGGCGCGATGATCGTCACCGCCGACCACGGCAATTGCGAAGTCATGGTCGATCCCGAGACCGGCGGGCCGCATACCGCGCATACGCTCAATCCGGTGCCGGTGATCCTGGTGGGGGGGCCCGGGGGCGTGAAGCTCCACGACGGGCGGCTCGCCGACCTCGCGCCGAGCCTGCTCGAGCTGATGGGGCTGCCGCAGCCGCCCGAGATGGACGGGCGGAGCCTGATCGAGCCGGCATGAGGCGCGCGGGGATGCGATCTGCCGGCCTCATGGCCGCCGTCCTCGCGCTGGCCGGGCCGGCGGCCGCGGCGGCGACCGCGACGCCGGAGGATCTCACCACGGCCGCGGCACGGCTCGAGAGTGCCGGGGCGGCGCTGGCGGCGGCGCGCGGGGCCGAGGATCGCACCGCGCCGCTGGTCGCGGCGATCGGCGCCTATGAGGAGGCGCTCGCGCGGCTGCGCGGCGTGGTGATCGGCGCCGGGGCGCGGGAGCGGGAGATCACTCTCGAGCTCGCGGAGCGGCGCGGGGAGATCATGCGGCTGACCGCCGCGCTCCAGACCATGAGCCGCGTGCCGCCGCCGGCGCAGATGATGCATCCCGCCGGGCCGCTCGCGGCGGCGCGCGCCGGCGCGGTGCTGGCGCGGCTGACGCCGGCGCTGCAGGCGGAGGCCGCGGATCTCGCTGCGACGCTGCGGGAGATCGAGACGGCGCGGGTGCTGCAGCGCGAGGGCATCGCCGATCTCGCCTCGGGGCTCGCGGCGCTGGAGGCGGCGCGCGACCAGCTCGGCGGTGCGATTGCGGGGCGCGGGGCGATGGATCCGCCCGAGGCCGCGCTCCGGGCCGGGCGCGATGCGGAGACCCTGACGGCGCTGGCCGCGGCGCTCGCGCGCCAGCCGGGCGGCGGCGGGGCGGAGGCGGCCGCGGCGGGCGACTGGCTCTGGCCGGTGCGCGGCCGGGTGCTGGCGGGATTCAAGGCCCCCGACGCCTCGGGGGCGCGGCGCCCGGGGCTGCTCCTCGGGGCGCCGGCGCTCTCGCTGGTCGAGGCGCCGAGCGACGCGATGGTGCGCTACGCCGCCCCCTTCCTCGAATACGGCTATGTGGTCGTGCTCGAGGCCGACGACGGCACGCTGATCGTGCTGGCCGGGCTGGCGCAGCTCGCGGTCTCGGCCGGGGCGCCGGTGGCGCGCGGCGAGCTTCTGGGGCTTCTGGGGGGGCGAAACCTCGAAGTTGAAGAATATGTGATGCTGCCCGACGCGGATGCGGGAGCGGGAGCATTGGAAACGCTCTACATTGAGGTTAGGCATGGCGGCGGGCCGGTCGATCCGGCGCCCTGGTTCGCTGGCGAGAACGGATAGGAACACGGCCACATGAAGAAGATCTGGTTGGCAGGCATCGGCGGCGCCGTCACGGGCATGGTCGTGACCGCGCAGTTCGCGGTCCCCATCGTCGCGCAGGAGGCGGACAAGGAGCGCACGGTCTACGAGCAGCTCGACCTCTTCGGGGACATCTTCGAGCGGGTGCGGTCGTCCTATGTCGAGGAGGTCGACGAGAAGGACCTGATCCAGAACGCCATCAACGGCATGCTGACCCATCTCGACCCGCATTCGAGCTACATGCCGCCGGACGAATTCGACGACATGCAGGTGCAGACCAAGGGCGAGTTCGGCGGTCTCGGCATCGAGGTCACTCAGGAAGAGGGCTTCGTGAAGGTGGTCTCGCCGATCGAGGGCACGCCGGCCGACCGCGCCGACATCCAGCCGGGCGACCTCATCACCCAGGTCGACGGCGAGACGGTGTTCGGCCTCACGCTCAACGAGGCGGTCGACCTGATGCGCGGCCCGGTGGGCTCGGACATCACCATCACCATCAGCCGCGAGGGCATCGACGAGCCCTTCGACGTGGTGCTCACCCGCGAGACCATCACCATCGCCGCGGTGAAGTCGCGCATCGAGGACGGCGTGGTGGTGCTGCGGCTGACGACCTTCAACGAGCAGACCTTCCCCGATCTCGAGGAGCAGCTGGCCGAGAAGGTCGAGGAGGCCGGCGGCATGGACAAGGTGACCGGCTTCGTCCTCGACCTGCGCAACAATCCCGGCGGGCTTCTCAACCAGGCGATCTCGGTGGTGGACGCCTTCCTGGAATCGGGCGAGATCGTCTCCACCCGCGGCCGCGATCCGCGCGACAGCGAGCGCTACAACGCCACGCCGGGCGATCTGGCCCAGGGCAAGCCCATGGTCGTGGTGATCAACGGCGGCTCGGCCAGCGCCTCGGAGATCGTCGCCGGCGCGCTGAAGGACCATCACCGCGCAGTGATCATCGGCACCCAGAGCTTCGGCAAGGGCTCGGTGCAGACGATCATGCCGGTGCAGGGCGAGGGCGCGATGCGGCTGACGACGGCGCGCTACTACACGCCCTCGGGCCGGTCGATCCAGGCGCTGGGCGTGGCGCCCGACATCATCGTGGAGCCGCAGGTGGCAGAGGCTGCCGAGGCGGCGGCGGAGGAGCTGCCGCCCTCGCGCACCGAGGCGGATCTGCGCGGCTCGCTGGAGAACGACTCGCTGACCGAGGACGAGAAGAAGATCCTCGAGGAGGATCGCGCCCGCAAGGAGGAGACCGCGCGGATGCGCGCCGAGGACTACCAGCTCTCCTATGCGATCGACATCCTGCGGGGGCTCTCCTATCTCTCCGCGAAGAACTGACGCGCCGGTGGCGCCGGACATCAGCGCGCTGCCCTACCGCGACTGCGCGGGCATCGTGCTCGTCAACCCGGCGGACCGGGTCTTCGCCGGCCAGCGGATCGACAACCCGGGGCCGGCCTGGCAGATGCCCCAGGGCGGCATCGACCGGGGCGAGGCGCCGCTCGAGGCGGCGCTGCGAGAGCTCGGCGAGGAGACCGGCGTGCCGGCCGCGGCCGTCGAGGTCCTGGCCGAGACGCCCGACTGGATCACCTACGACCTGCCCGTCGATCTGGTGCCGCGGATCTGGAAGGGCCGCTATCGCGGGCAGCGGCAGCGCTGGTTCCTGATGCGCTTCGAGGGGCCGGATTCGCTGATCGACATCCGCACCCGGCACCCCGAGTTCAGCCGCTGGGCCTGGATGACGCCCGAGGACCTGATCAGCCGCATCGTCCCCTTCAAGCGCGACACCTACCGGGCCGTCTTCGAGGCCTTCGCCCCGCATTTCGGATCCTGAAACGGCGGCCCGCGCCGATCGGGGCGGGGCGCGATTTCGCGCGCGCGCCCCAGCCCGCGAGGGCGCCATGCGGCGCATCGGGCGGGCTCAAATATGTATGCCACGTGAAAATTCGGTCTCGGCGATCGTGGGATGCCGGTATCTCTGGCGCAATGCCGCGAGAAGAATCCCGGGCATCAACTGGAGGAGGAGACTGGATGGGTGCTTTAAACATACTGGCTTTCGTCGGCTTCACGGGCCTCGTGGCGATCCTGTCGTATTACTGGACAAGAGGGACGGACGAGCACCATTCGGACGGGTATTTCCTGGGCGGCCGCTCGCTCACCGCGCCGGTGATCGCCGGGTCCCTGCTCCTGACCAACCTCTCGACCGAACAGATCGTCGGCCTGACCGGGCAGGCCTATTCGGAAGGCATCCTCGTCATGGCCTGGGAGACCCTGGCCGCGATCGCCATGGTCGTCACGGCGCTGGTGCTGCTGCCGCGCTACCTTCGCTCGGGGATCTCGACGATCCCGAGTTTCCTGGAGGAGCGCTTCGATCGCCAGACCAAGACGATCACCTCGATCCTGTTCCTCTCGGGCTATGTCATCGTGCTCCTGCCGATCGTGCTCTATTCCGGCGCGCTCGCGCTCTCGAACATGTTCGACGTGCCCGCGCTCTTCGGCGTCTCACCCACCACCGCGCTCTGGCTCACGGTCTGGGCGATCGGCATCGTCGGCTCGATCTACGCCATCTTCGGCGGACTCAAGGCGGTCGCGGTCTCCGACACGATCAATGCGGTCGGCCTCTTCACAGGCGGCCTGCTGATCCCGCTGTTCGGCCTTGCCGCGATCGGCGAGGGCAGCGTGTTCCAGGGCATCTCGACCCTCTACAATTCCAACCCCGAAAAGTTCAATTCGATCGGCGGGCCGGAGTCGTCGATCCCCTTCGCCACGATCTTCACCGGCATGATGCTGGTGCAGCTCTTCTACTGGGGCACCAACCAGGCGATCATCCAGCGCGCGCTGGGCGCGAAGGACCTCAAGGAGGGGCAGAAGGGGCTGCTCTTCGCCGGGATCCTGAAGATCTTCGGCCCTGTCATCGTCGTGCTGCCTGGCATCGTCGCCTATCACCTCTTCGAGGGCCAGCTCGAGGTCGCCGACGAGGCCTATCCCCGGCTGGTGACGGCGGTGCTGCCGACCGCGTTCCACGGCTTCTTCGCCGCGGTGCTCTTCGGCGCGATCCTGAGCTCCTTCAACTCGGCGCTGAACAGCTCGGTGACGCTCTTCGGCGTGGACATCTATCGCGAGTACTTCAAGCAGGACGCCACCGACGAGCAGGTCGTCTCCGCGGGCAAGAAGTTCGGCACCATCCTGGCCATCGCCTCGATGACCATCGCCCCCTTCATCGCCAATGCGCCGCAGGGGCTGTTCGGCTACCTGCAGGAGGTCAACGGCTGCTACAGCATCCCGATCCTGACGATCATCCTGGTCGGCATCTTCACGCGGAAGGTTCCGCCCCATGCCGCCAAGATCGCGCTCGCCTCGGGCGTCGGGCTCTACATCTTCAGCCAGTTCGTCCTGAAGAACATCGTTGGCGCGGACGACTATCCGCACTTCCTGCACGTCATGTTCATCCTGTTCGTGCTGAACGTCTGCATCATGCTGGTGATCGGCAAGGTGCATCCGGCGGAGAAGGCATGGGTGCCGACCGATTCCCATGCGGTGGACATGACGCCCTGGCCGATGGCCAAGCCGCTGGGCGCGCTGATCGTCCTGATCGTCATCTCGACCTATTTCTTCTTCACCTGAAGCAGTCGGGAATGGGTGAGGCGGACGGCCCGGGCATTCCGGGCCGTCCGTCGTTTTCAGCGCCGGCTGCGCAGGGCCTCATCCAGGCGCTGCACCGACTGCGCCCTCGCATGCACGAGAGCCGCGAAGAAGCCGCGCGCGCGGCGGGCGGTCTGTCTGATCATGACGTGCTCCTTTCGACCTCAACTGTCTCGGTCGACCCCAACATAGGGTGGCGCGGGACCATGGTGAAACGCAGCGGCGGAATACCCGCCCTGCGTTTTCCGCAGGCCCCGGCGGAAGGTGATCCCGAATAAGCATGCGGTATCGAGATGCCGGTATGCCCGGCATCGGGGCGGTGCTAGCCTCGGCAGGCCGCAGCGGGAAAGGCGGCGGCACGTCGGGGGAGCGGGACGAAAGGTCGAGGTGACGGCACATTCTGCGGTGCCGCCGGGATCGCCATGGCGCCTTTCGGCCCGAGAGGCGCCGATTTCCCTCCGTCGCACAAGAACAAGAAAGGCGAGCAAAGGCCACGGCCGGCTTCGCAAGGAGGAGGATCCGTCCAGGTGCCGGAAAACATGAACATCGCCGTTCTCGGCCCGGTGCCGAGGGACAACATCACCACCTATCAGGGGGAGAAGCTCGAGAAGTTCGGCTGCGCGGTCTATACGGCCGTCTGCATCTCCGCGCTTGCCGGGGCGGGCTCCACGGTCAGCCTCGTCAGCCATGTGCGGCGCGCCGACGCGCCGCGGATCGGCAGGCTGCTCGCGCCCTTCGCCAATATCGATCTCTCCCACATGTCCGACCGGGCGGATCAGGGTGACGTCATCGAGCTGACCTATGTCGACCAGAACCGGCGGCTGGAGAAGCAGACCGGCTTCATGAGCCCGATCCTGCCCGCCGACATCGAGGATCTGATGGGCTGCGCCGCCTTCGTCTTCGTGCCGATCACCGATTTCGAGGTGCCGCTGGAGACGCTGCGCCACATCAAGGCCAACAGCGAGGGGCTCGTCGTCTTCGACGCGCATGGGCCGACAAACGGCGTCACCACGAAGGGGGATCGCCACCATCGCTTCTGGATCGACCGGGATCGCTGGCTGCCCTTCATCGACATCCTCAAGATGAACCTCGAGGAGGCGCGCTGCGCCTGGTTCGACGGCGAGGTTCATGGCGACGAGCCCAACGAGCTGACCATGGACGAGTTGCCGCGCTTCGCGGAGCATTGCCTCGACCTGGGCGTGAAGGCGCTCTACGTGACGCTCGACCAGCACGGATGCGCGGTCTATTTCCGCAGCCCCGACGGCAGGTTTCGCGAGCATGTCGTCAAGCGGGTCAAGGTCGACCATGTGGTGGACACCACCGGCTGCGGCGATTCCTTCGCCGGCGGGCTCGCCTTCGGCTATCTCCGGACCGGCGATTTCGTGAAGGCCTGTTGGTACGGCAATTGCGCCGGGGCGCAGCGCTGCACCAGCAGCGAGCTCGACGTCTACGGCGATCTCGAACGCACCGAGCGGCAGATCGCGGAGACCTATCTCGACTGAGCCCCTCGCAGCCATCCGCGCAGGAGAAGCATCCCATGTTCCCGAAGATCAGCGGCGGCGACTGGCTCGTCGTGGAAGACGGCTTCGACCCCGCCCGGGCGAATTTCTGGGAGACCGTCCTGACGGTCGGCAACGGCTATCAGGGGACACGCGCCTCGCTGGAGGAGGGCCACAAGGGCGAGCTGCCGGCCACCTATCTAAACGGCGTCTACGACCATCACGATTCCACAGTGATCGACCAGGTCAATGTGCCCGGCTGGATTCCGCTGCGCGTGCGCGTCGAGGGCCATATCCTCGACGTGAAGACCTGCGAGGTGCTCGAGCACCGGCGCATCCTCGACCTGCAGACCGGATTCCTGCATCGCGACACCCTGTTCCGCGACGGGGAGGGGCGCGAAACGCGGGTGACCAGCCTGCGCTTCACCTCGCTGGCCGATCGCCATCTCTGCGGCATCCGGCTGAGCGTGACGGCGGAAAACCACTCCGCGCGCATCACGGTGGAGAGCGCGCTCGACGCCGAGCGCTACAATCTCGACCGGCTGCCGGCCTGGAGCGAGAAGCCGGTGTTCCACCCCGAGGTCGTCTGGCAGAAATGGGCCAGGAGCCGGCATCTGGCGGTACAGGCGGCCTCGGTTGACGCGGAAAGGGCCTATGTCGAGGTTCGAACGCTCGATACCGGCATCTCGATCGGCACCGGCACGGTCCTCGCGTTGCCGGAGGGCGCGCGCTTCCTGGGCGGTGCGCGCGACTACGAGCGCGTGGCGCAGGTCGCCGGGATCGAGGCGCGCCGGGGCATGCCGCATGTCTTCGAGAAATTCGCCGCCATCGCCACCTCGCGCGACATGCCGGCCGGGGACATCCGCCGGGACGTGCTCGACCGCCTCGATGCGGCGCGACGGCGCGGCATGACCGCCTGTCTCGAGGAGAGCGCCGCCGCGTGGCGCGCGAAATGGGACGCCTGCGACTGCGTGGTCGCCGGCGATCCGCAGGCGAGCCTCGCGGCGCGGTTCAGCATCTATCACCTGCTGATCGCCGCGAACGAGGAGGACCCCCGCGCCAATATCGGCGCCAAGTCGCTCTCGGGCGAGGGCTACAAGGGGCATGTCTTCTGGGATACCGAGATCTTCCTGTTGCCCTTCTTCATCTTCACCCAGCCCGAGACGGCGCGGGCGCTGCTCACCTATCGCTACCATACCCTGCCGGGCGCGCTGCAGAACGCGCGCGAGAACGGCTTCAGGGGCGCGCAATACGCCTGGGAATCCGCCGATACCGGCCGGGAGACGACGCCGAAATGGACGGCGGACGGGCAGAACCGGATCTGGACCGGGGAGGAGGAGATCCATGTCACCGCCTGCGTGGCCTATGGCATCCTCAGCTACGTTACCGCGACCGGCGACCGGGAGTTCCTGCGCGACTACGGCGCCGAGATCCTCTACCAGACCGCCCGCTACTGGGCGAGCCGGCTGGAATGGAATGCCGCGGGGGCGCGGTTCGAGCTGACCCGCGTCATCGGCCCGGACGAGTTCCACGAGCATGTCGACAACAACACCTTCACCAACCGTCTGGCGCAATGGCATCTGGAGCAGGCGGTGGCGGTCTTCGAGGGGCTCGCCGCCGAGGGCCGTCCCGAGCATGCGGCCCTGCTCGAGCGGTTGGAGCTGACGCGGGAGGAAGTGGCGCGCTGGGCCGGGATCGCCGGCCGGACCTATCTTCCGGCGGTCTCCGAGGATGGGCTGATCGAGCAGTTCGAGGGCTATTTCGGTCTGGAGGACGTCCCGATCACGGAATGGGACCAGAACCGGATGCCGCGCTATCCGGCGGGCCACGACCATTTCTCGCTGAACGGGACCACGCTCCTGAAGCAGCCGGACGTGGTCATGCTGACCTATCTGCTGCCCGATGCCTATCCGGATGCCGTGAAGGCGGCGAACTACGCCTTCTACGAGAAGCGGACCCTGCACAAATCCTCGCTGAGTCCGGCGGTCCATGCGATCATGGGTATCGAGGTCGGCGACCACGCCACCGCGGAGCTCTATTTCCAGCGCGCCGCTTTCGTCGATCTGCGCGACAATCAGGGCAATACCTGCGACGGCATGCATATCGCCTCGGCGGGCGGAACCTGGCAGATCCTGGTCTGCGGCTTCGGCGGGTTCCGGGTGCGGGGGGGACGGATGTCCTTCAAGCCCTGGCTCCCCGAGGGCTGGGACGCGCTCCGCTTCCGGCTGCAATGGCGCGGCATGGATCTGGCGGTGACGGTGGCAGGGGACGAATGCCGCTTCCTGCTGACCGCCCCGCCCGGCACGATCGAAACGATCGAGGTACGGGATCGCGCCCACGACCTCGCCGCCGGCGAGGAGGTCGTGGTCCGGCTGTGAGGCGGGGAGACGGCGGTCAGCCCGTCCCGGCGTCCGCCGTGTCGGCGGCGATCAGCGTGCGAAGCTCGTTCGCCCCGGCATGGTCCATGATCACCTCATTGACCAGATTGCCGCGGATCAGTTCCAGGATGACGCCGGCGCGGCCGGCGCCGACCGCGACCACCACGACTCCGGCCGTCGCGGGGTCCTTGTCGCCGCGCGCGGCGATGTCCCGCACATGCTCGAGATGCAGCCCGGTCCACATTTCGTTCAGGTCGTCCACGAGCCGGGTCTCGTCGGGCGAGAGATTGGCGCGCGGAATGAGGATGCCGCCGAGATCGCCGGCCACGAGCGTGGTGATGCGTTCGGCCGGGATGCCGGCCGCCGCGACCAATTCGTCGAAGCTTCCGAGGACCGGTCTGCTCGTCGAGCCGACGCTCGAGAGCAGCATGTCCATCCGGTGGATGAGGGCGCCGGTGCCGCTGAAGACGCGGCGGTGTCCGGGTGTCTCCCGGACGAAGCGCCAGATCGACTGCCGCATGTCCGGGGCATAGTGGCGCGGCACATAGGCCGGGAAGCCGGTGAGCTGCGGCCCCGAGCCGGGCTCGCCATTGAAGATCTCGCTGAGCGCGCCGGCTAGAATGCTGGACGAATAGCCGTGCTGCGCGAGCGAGACCAACTCGGCGCAGACGGCGGCGAACTCGATCCGCTCAGAGGTGGTGATCGGCAGGCGGGAGGCCTGGATGCCCTCGACCACGCTCTTGATGGTCCGTCCCCAGGCGACGCCGACGATCCGTGATTTCTCGATCAGCTCGACCATCCGGCCCGCCGCGAGCCGGCCGAGCCGCGTGCGCCGCTGCGCCATGCGCACCTCGGTATGGCCGGGACCGCTTTCGAAGGCGCGGAGCCGCGGCTCGCAGACGCCGTGCCGGCGGCAGAAATCCTTCAGCTCGCCGAAGAGGCCGCTCGGCATCAGCAGGCGATCCACCATCTGGATCCATTCGTCGGAGAAGAGCTCGCGGGCGAAACGCTGCTCGACGACGAGATATCCCTTCTGTTCGGCCTGGGCGAGCAGGCGGGAGACCTGGGGCTGGGACAGGCCGCCGAGCACGGTTCCGATCTCGAGCTGCGACATGTTGTAGCTGGCCCGCATGTAGGCGGCGCATTTCGCTCTTTCGTCGAAGGGGAGCTTCTTGACGTCGAGCATCAGGCCCCTGGCGCGCGACCGGCGGGAGACATGCGTATCATCATCCCGAATTGTTATTCGGGTTCCAAACGCTTGTCGATCCGGCTTTCCTTTTGGTGCGGATGCGCCGCTTTCCCAACATCGGAGGACAGGACAATGCCCCTCAGGGGGATCATCTTCGACCTTGACGGGGTGCTCGTCGACACGGTTCCGGCGCATTTCCGGGCGTGGCGGCGGATGTTCGCGGAATACGGCTACGGCTTCGACTTCGCCGACTACCGCAGGCTGGTCGATGGCCGGCCACGCTTCGACGGCGCCCGCGCCGTGATGGTCGATCATAGCGATGCGGAGGTCAGGGACGCCGCGGAGCGGAAGAACGCCTATTACCGCGAGATGATCGGTCGCGGCGAATTCGTCGTGTTCGAGGCCGCCCTGCGGCTGGTCGACCAGTGCCGGGCCCGGGGCTATGCGCTCGCCACGGCATCGAGCAGCGTCAACGTCAATGACGTGCTGGTGAAGGCCGGGATCCGCGATGCCTTCTCGGCGGTGGTCGGCGGCGATGACGTCGCGCGGGGCAAGCCGGCCCCCGACATCTTCCTCGCGGCGGTCCGGCAGCTGGAGATCCCGGCCCATGAATGTGTCGTGATCGAGGATTCGGTCTTCGGGGTGAGAGCCGCAAAGGCCGGCGGATTTCGCTGCGTGGGGCTCTCGCCCGAGGCCGGCGCCGGGTTTCAGGATGCCGACCTGGTATTGGCCACTCATGAGGAGCTGACGATCGAAGGTCTCGAGGCATTGTTCCCTGACTAGATTGCGGCGGCAGGGGCCGGCGGATGTCTGTCGTCAGGCAATCCCGTATCGACGATCTAGACCCGCAGGCGGTCCTGGCGGCCGTAGATCAGCATCAGGCCGATCAGCACTAGGCCGAAGATGATCTGGCGGCCGAAGGGCTCGATCGCCATGGCGTTCAGGAGGCTCTGGAGCAGGGTGAGAAGGATGGCGCCGGCGATGGTGCCGGTGTAGCCGCCCGTGCCGCCCGAGAGCGGGGTGCCGCCGATCACCACGGCGATGATCGAGGGCAGGACATAGGCGTTGCCGACGCCGATGAAGACGCTCTGGGTATAGCCGAGGATCAGGAAGCCGGTGATCCCCGAGAAGGCTCCCGAGAGCGCGAAGACGAGGACCCGCGTGGCGGTGACCGGCACGCCCGAGAGCCGGGCCGCCTCCTGGTTGGTGCCGATGGCGTAGATGTTCAGCCCCGCCCGCGACCGGCGCAGGAACCAGATCAGCAGGACGGCGAGGCCCGCCCAGACGAAGACGAGCCCCGGGATGCCCGCGACGAGCGGGTCGATGATGAAGCGGGTCAGCGCCGGCGCCGCCCGGCCGGAGGGCCGGCCCGAGGTCAGGATGATCAGGAGCCCCTGGATCACGCCGGCCATGCCCAGGGTCATCACCAGCGGCGGGATGCGCAGGATGGTGATGCCGAGCCCGTTGAGCAGGCCGAAGGCGCCGGTCACCGCCACCGCCGCGCCGAGCCCCGCGAGGATCATGGCGTTGTCGCCGTCCATCACGTTGCCCGCGACCAGCGCGCCGAGGCCGAGCATCGCGCCGACCGAGAGGTCGATGCCCTCGCGCCCGGCGAGGATCACGAGGTTCTGTCCCGCGGCGATCACGCCGAGCATGGCCGCGATGACGAACTGGCTGCGCAGCTGCCCGGCGCCGGCGAAACCGGGCGCGACCGCCTCGCCGATCGCGAGCAGGGCGAGGATGGCGAGACCGGCGAGCACGAGGGGATGGCGCAGCAGCCTCATCGGCGGGCCCCGAGGATGCCGCCGGCGAGAGCCGCCAGGATGATCAGGCCCTTGACCAGGTCCTGGGTGACGTAGGGCAGCTTGGCGAAGAAGACGATGTTGTTGATCAGCCCGAGCGTCAGTGCGCCGAGGATCGAGCCGATCACCCCGCCGCGCCCGCCGGCGAGCGCCGTGCCGCCGAGCACCACCGCGCTGATCGAGGTCAGGGTGAAGGAGGGCCCGAGCAGCGGATCCGCGCTGGCGGTCTCGCCGACGAGGCAGAGGGCGGCGAGGGCGGCGAAGAGGCCGCAGAGCACATAGGAGATCACCCGCTGGCGGGTCACCGCGAGCCCGGACTGGAAGGCGCCGAGCCGGTTGCCGCCGATCGCCAGCAGGTGCCGGTACCAGCGCATGCGGGAGAAGAGGATCGCGGTGCCGAGCGCGACGAGGAAGAGGATTACCGTCAGCTTCACCGGCCCGAGGCCGCCGGCATAGCCGCGCCAATAGGCCTGCGGCACGCTGCCGCCGGCCTGGGGCAGGATCCAGAGCGCGATGCCGCCGAAGACGATCGAGGTGGCGAAGGTGGTCACGATGGCCTGGAGCCGCAGCACCGCCACCAGCAGCCCGTTGAGGAGCCCGCAGAGGATCCCAAGCGCGATGCCGGCGGCGAGCCCCAGGGCGATGGCGCCGCCGCTGCCGCCCGCCTGTTCGATGAGGGTGACCACGCTCACGTTGACGAGGGCGATGATCGCGCCGGCGGTGAGGTCGATGTCGCCGGCGAGCACCACATAGGTCTGGCCGATCGCCACGAGCACCAGCGGCAGGAAGCTCGTGAGGTTGGAGGTGAGCACCCGGGTGGTCAGGAGCGAGGGCTGGAGCCAGGCGTTGACCGCGAAGAAGACGGCGAAGACCACGAAGGCGAGCGCCCAGCGGATGCGCAGCGGAGGGCGGCTCTCCGGGGCGGGGGCGGCTGCTTCGGTCATGCGGCGCTGACCTCGTAGGCGGCGCGGTAGAGCGCGGTCGGGGTCAGCGCCTCGCCCGCGAGATCCGCGCGGATGCGGCCCGAGCCGAAGACCAGCACGCGGTGGGCGGTGGAGAGCAGCTCCTCGTCCTCCGAGGAATGCAGCAGGATCGCCACGCCCTCGGCGGCGAGCTCGTCGATGATCGCGTAGAGATCGGCCTTGGCCTCGACATCGATGCCCTTGGTGGGGTCGTCGAGCAGGAGCACCCGCGGGCCCGTGGCGAGCCAGCGTGCGATCACCACCTTCTGCTGGTTGCCGCCCGAGAGCGTGCGCAGCGGGAAGTCGTAGCCGGCGAAGCGCAGGTTGAGCCGCGCGACGATCCCGGCGACGCGCTCGACGAAGGCCCGCGGCCGGAAGACCGCGGCGCGGGACTTGGAGAGATGCGCAATGGCCATGTTCTCGAGGATCGGCCGGTCGAGGAAGACGCCGTTGATGCCCCGGTCGCCGGAGACATAGCCGAGGCCGGCCCGGATCGCGGCCGCGGGGCTGCGCCGGGCGTGGGGCATGCCGCCGAGCCGCACCGAGCCGCTGGAGGGATCGGCGCCGAAGATCGCGCGCAGCACCGCCGATTGCCCCTGGCCGTGCAGGCCGCCGAGGCCGAGGATCTCGCCTTCATGGAGGGTGAAGGAGACGTCGCGCAGCACCGCGTTGCTCAGCCCCGCGACCTCCAGCACCGGGGCGCCCGGCCGCGGCGGCGCCTCGTCCCGGTGGCGGGTGGCGAGCGCGCTTCCGACCATCAGGGTCAGGACCGCCTCGCGGTCGGTGGTGGCCACCGGCAGGGTCGCCTCGGTCCGGCCGTCGCGCATCACGGTGATGCGGTCGCAGATCGCGAAGAGCTCGTCCATGCGGTGCGAGATGAAGATGATGCCGGTGCCGGCTTCGCGCAGCTCGCGCACGATCTCGAAGAAGATCTGCACCTGGTCGCCGTCGAGCGAGGAGGTGGCCTCGTCGAAGATCACCAGCTTCGGCGCGCGCGCGAGGATCTTGCAGATCTCGGCGATCTGGCGCTGGTCGGCCGAGAGGTCGCGCACCAGCCCGCCCGGGGTGAGCCCCTTGCCGCCCGACGACCCGAAGCGCGCGAGAAGCCGCGCGCCCTCCCGGTGGATCGCCCCGCCGTCGACCATGCCGCGGCGTCCGGGCTCGTGGCCGAGTGCGATGTTCTCGGCCACGTCGAGGTCGGGGATCAGGCTCAATTCCTGGTAGAAGACGGCGATGCCGGCCGCAGCGGCCGCGGCGGGCGTGCCGAAGAACCCCTCCCGTCCGTCGAAGCGCAGGTGACCTTCGTCGGCGCCGACCGAGCCGGCGGCGATCTTGCAGAGCGTCGACTTGCCGCAGCCGTTCGAGCCGATCAGCCCGTGCACCTCGCCGGGCTCCACGGTCAGCGAAGCGCCATCGAGCGCGAGCGTGCTGCCGAAGGCCTTGCGGATGTTCTCGGCGACGAGAAGGCTCAAGACGGAAGCCCGCCGCGGGCAGGAAACGGGCGGGGCCGAGGCCGCCGCCCGTTCGGCGGGATCACTTGAAGAACGCCGATTTCAGGTCGTCCACGCTCACCGTCTCGGTGACCGAGTAGTAATCCGGCTTGCCTTCGGCGCTGGCGCGCGCCGCCTCGACGTTCTCGCCGGAGATGAAGGGGATCGGGATGTAGAGCGCATTGCCGTAGACCCCGGAGATCTTGCTCGCGTCGATCTCGTTGCCCTGCAGCATCAGCACCGCCGCATTGAGCGCCGAGGCCATGACGCCGGGCGGGTTGACCGAAGCCGCGGTGGTGTAGCCCTTCTCCTCCCAGGTATCGAGGAAGTCCTTGCGGATCTCGCCGGTCGCGGCGATGTCGTCGCGGCCCGCGGCCTCGATGGCGCGCCAGGCGCCGGCGGCCATGCCGTCCTGAACCCAGACGCCGTCGAGATCGGGATTGGAGGCGAGCAGGGTCTGCATGGTCTGCTGGCCCTGCGCCTGGTCCCAGTTGGCATTGGCCTCGTTGACGACCTCGATGCCGGGATACTCCTTGAAGACCTCCTGGTAGCCCTCGACGCGCATCTGGTTGGCCGGGTGCCCGGCGACGCCGTTGATGGCCACCACCTTGCCCTCGCCGCCGAGCGTCTCGGCGAGCCATTTCGCCGATTGCATCGCCCAGCCCTTCTGGTCGATGCCGACGTAATAGGCGTCCGGCGAGGAGACCTCGGCGTCGGTGGCGATCACGAGGATGCCCTGGCCCGCGGCCTGGGCGATGATCGGATCGAAGGCGGTGGGGCTGTTGGGGTTGATGATGATGGCATCGACGCCCTGGTTGATCATGTTGCGCACGACGTTGATCTGGCCCTGCACGTCCATGTCGGCGGAGGAGATCACCAGCTCGATATTGACGCCCTGGTCCGCCCAGGCCGCCGCGGCCGCCTGCGCCTCCTCGATCATCTGGGTGCGCCATTCGGAGCCGACCCAGCCGTTCGAGAGCCCGATGGTATAGTCTTCGGCGAGCGCGGGGGCGGCGAGCAGCGCCGTGAGCGCCATGGTTGCGAGCATCTTCCTCTTGGTCAAAGCTTTCTCCCTTTCGTTGGTTGCGCGCGGTTTTTCGCGCATTCTTCGGCGATCTTTCCGGCCGGACCCTCGCCGGCTCGGGCCATGCGGCCGGTCCCGGCAGCGGGTTCGCCCGGTCGCTCTGGATGGCGTCGCGTCGCCGAGCGGAAGCATGGACGCCTCCGACCGCGCCGACAAGTCGAATTGTCGTTGCGTCACAGTTCGTTCGGCGCCGGCGGCGCCCGCCTATTTCACATAGGGCCGCAGCACGTCGCGGGCCATGAGGAAGCCGCGCTTGACCGCCGCGTCCGTGCCCTCGAAGGTCCGGTCCTCGTGCTCGACGATCACCGGCCCGTCGTAGCCCGCCCGGTAGAGCTCCGAGAAGAAGCCCGGCCAGTCCACGTCGCCGAGCCCCGGCATGCGCGGCACCTGCCAGCCCATGCCGACCGACATCACGCCGTGCTCGTAGAGCCCGTCCCGGTCGATCATCACGTCCTTGGCATGGACATGGACCATCCTGCCGCCGAATTCGCGGATGAACCGGCCCTGGTCGATCATCTGCCAGACGAGATGGCTCGGGTCGAAGTTCATGCCCACGGCCTCGCCCCATTCCTCGAAGATGCGCCGCCAGATCCGCGGCGAATAGGCGATGTTGTGGCCACCGGGCCATTCGTCCGCCGAGAAGATCATCGGGCAGTTCTCGAAGGCGAGCGTCACGCCGCTGTCGCGGGCATGGGCCACGATCTCCGGGAAGATCACGCGCGCGCGGTCCCAGTTGCGGTCGGCATCGAGGCTCCGGTCCCCGCCGAGGAAGGTGTTGACCACGCCCACCCCCATCAGCCCCGCCGCGGTGATCACCTTCTTGAGATGCCCGATGACCTGCTCGCGATGGGCGGCTTCCCCGTGGAGCGGGTTGGGGTAGTAGCCCAGCGCCGAGATCGCGACGCCCGTCTCGCCGAGCGCGGCCGCGATCTCGCGCGCCCGGGCCCCGGTGATGCCGTCCACGTCGATATGCGAGGTTCCCGCGTAGCGCCGCGCCTCCCCGCCCGAGGCGGGCCAGCAGGCGATCTCCAGCGCCTCGAACCCGGCCGAGGCGCTCCAGCGCGCGACCTCCATCAGCTCGGTGTCGGGAAAGGGTGCCGTCAGCAGACCGAGTTTCATGCCATCATCCTTTCTGTTGCGGCGAGGGCGATCCGGATTTCTCTTCCGCTGAAGGCGCCCGCGTCAAGCGGACCCCGTCCGGGGCGTGGGCCGATCGCATCCGGAGCGCCGTCTTTCTTCCTCGACCGCCCCGCCACAAGGCGAGGGCAGCGCCCGGCCCGTCGGGCCGTATGGTTGTGCCAGGCACATCCGGAACTCGGGAGGAGGGGACGCTTTGACAGATGCCGTTTCCTGGCGCCCGCGCATCGCAAAAGGGCTGTCGCAGGTGCACCCGGAGCGGTATCGGGGAGGGGGCGTATCGGGCGCGGTCGCGCCGGCGTTCGGCCTGAGGGACGGCCCGGACGGGAACGGGGGCGAACATGCGGGCGGCGTCTTCCGACGGGGCATTGGCCGAAAGGGTCCGGTCGCTGAGCCATCTTCTGGTCGGCTGGCCGAGTGCGACCGGGACGCGGGGCGAGGCCGATTTCGCGCCGCGTCTGGCCGGGCTGCTGCGGGAATGCGCCTATTTCCGCGCGCATCCCGAGGACATCGTCCTGGTGCCGAGCCACGGCGCGCCGACGACCTACAGCCTCGTGGCCCTGGTGCGGGGCAGGGGGCGGCGGGCCGTCGCCCTGGCGGGGCATTACGACACCGTCGCCACCGACAACTACGGGGATCTCGAGGCGCTGGCCTGCGACCCCGGCGCGCTCGCCGGGGCGCTGATCGCGGATCTCTCCGGGCGGCCGCGCTCGGAGCAGGAGGAACGGGCGCTCGCGGATCTCGCGGGCGGCGACTTCACTCCCGGCCGCGGGATGCTGGACATGAAGAGCGGGCTCGCCGCCGCCATCGCGCTCCAGGAGCGCTTCGCCGAGCGGCAGGACCGGCCGGGCAACCTGATCCTGCTCGCCACGCCCGACGAGGAGCGCGAAAGCCGCGGCATGCGGTCGCTGCGCGATGCGCTTCCGGGGCTGATGGCGCGCTGGGGGATCGACATCGCCGCGGGCATCAATCTCGACGTCACCAGCGATCAGGGGGAGGGGGCGCTGGGACGCAGCATCTATGCGGGTACCATCGGCAAGCTCCTGCCCTTCGCGCTGGTGATCGGCCAGCCGTCCCATGCCGCCTATCCGTTCGAGGGCATGAGCGCCTCGCTGATCGGTGCCGAGATCCTGGCGGCGATCGAGGGCAACGCCGATCTCTGCGACCGCGGCGCGGGCGATGTCTCGCCGCCGCCGATCTGCCTCGAGGCGCGCGACCTTCGCGCGGGCTACGAGGTCACGACGCCGGCGCGTTACTGGCTCTCCTTCAACTGGCTCTATCATTCCCTCTCGGCCGAGGACCTGTTCGACCGCTTCGGGGCCGAGGTCGCCGCCGCCACCGATCGTGCCGTGCGGCGGTTCTCCTCGGAGGCCGGGCGCTTCGCGGCGCTGACCGGGGTCCGGCAGGGCGGCGGCATCGCCGCGCCGAGGCTGATCACGCTGGCCGCGCTGCGGACCCTCGCGGAGGAGCGGGCCTCGCCGGCCGGGCTCGCCGCGGTTGCGGAGATCGAGGAGAGTCTCGCGGGACTGGACAACCCGCTGGAGCTGAGCCGCCGGCTGACCCTCGCGCTGGCGGATGCGGCGCGGATCGCCGGGCCGGCGGTGATCCTCGGTTTCGCGGGCCTGCATTATCCGCCGTCCCGGCTCGATCCTGCGCGCCCGAAGGATGCCGCGCTCCGGCGTGCGATCGAGGCGGCGCGCGACGCGATGGCCGGCGAGCCAGGAGCGGCGATGACCTGGCGGGCGCATTTCCAGGGCATCTCCGACATGAGCTTCCTCGGCCGGCCGGCGCATGGCGCGGGCGATGTCGTGAATGCCAACACGCCCGCGGCCCGGCTGGTCGATCGCCCGGTCGACTCGGCCCTCGCCTATCCGGTGGTCAATATCGGCCCCTGGGGGCGCGAGTTCCACCAGCGCCTCGAACGGGTTCACGCGCCCTTCGCCTTCGACGTGCTGCCGCGCTTCGTCGGGCTGGCGGTGGAGGCGCTGCTCGCCGAGGAGGCGTGACCTCCCGGCATTCGCGCCGGCCTCCCGCAGGGCGGATGCCCCCGGGTGGCGGGTCGCATCGCCGAAGACCGCGCCGCTCTTGACAAAAGTCATGGATGCGGCGGCGGGAAGAATGCCTACTCGGCCCCGCGCGATACCAGATCGACCGGCGCAGACCCACGCCGCCGCGGCACCCGCCGGGCGGTGCGGTCGGGTGTCGGGTGCGGCCGGGGCAGAGGAGGGACACCATGGCGGAAAACGACGGGAACGGGGCAGGTGAATCGGCACCGCTCGAGCCGATCCCGGTCATGCAGCGGGTGCTCGACAACCCGTTCCTGCTGCTCTTTCTCGGCGTCACGATCCCGACGGTGCTCTACCTCATCTGGGGCGTGATGGAGATCATTTCGGTTCCGATCGCCCCCAACTGATCCAGAGCACTTCCGAAAGGCGCAGCCATGGCCATTGACCCCCCGAGCAACCGCCTCTGGTGGAAGGAGCCGATCCACCGCATCGAGCTGGGCTGGATCATCATCGCCTTCCTCTGGGGGCTGTTCATGTTCTTCTTCATGATCGCCTGGCATTTCATCGGCAATCAGAACCTCTCGACCGAATCCTATCGCGTGCTTCCCGAGCAGTATCAGGAGCGGGTCGAGCTCTTCGCCGAGGAGCACCAGCTGCTCGATGCCAGCGGCGAGCCTGTCGACGTGGACGGGGTGCCGGTGGTCAGCCCGCCGCCGGGCGAGGACGCCTATCTGCTCGGGCGGCTCTGGGAATGGTGGCCGGTGCTGGAGCTGAAGAAGGGGGAGGCCTACCGGCTGCATCTCTCCTCGGCGGACTGGCAGCACGGATTCTCGCTCCAGCCGGTGAACATCAACATCTCGGTTCACCCGGGCTACGAGCAGATCATCACGCTGACGCCGACCGAGACCGGCGAGTTCGGCATCGTCTGCAACGAATTCTGCGGAATCGGCCATCACACGATGACCGGTCTCATCCGAGTCGTCGAATAGGGGGGCGTCATGACCACCATTGATCACGGACCGATCGGGCTCCCCGCGGCGAACGTCAGCTACCGCACCTGCCCGTTCACGGGCCGCCGGATCGAGCGCAATGCCGAGCTTCTGATCCGGGCCAATGCCGTGGCGGCGGTGGTCTTCCTCGCGGTGGGCGGGCTCTTCGGCCTGCTCGTGGCGCTGACGCGCTGGCCCGCGGTGCAGCTCCTACCGGCGGAATGGTTCTATCTGGTGCTGACCGGGCACGGGGCGAACGTGCTCCTGTTCTGGATCATCTTCTTCGAGATCGCGGTGCTCTATTTCGCCGCGACCTTCCTGCTGAACTGCCGGCTCGCGACGCCGCGCTTCGCCTGGCTCGCCTTCGCGCTGATGGTGGTGGGGGGCGTCCTGGCCAATTACGTCGTGCTCCAGGGCGACTCGACGGTGATGTTCACCTCCTATCCGCCGATGATGGCCGATCCGCTGTTCTATCTCTCGCTGATCCTCTTCGCGGTCGGCGCGCTGATCGGCGTGATGGTGTTCTTCGGGACGCTGGTGGTCGCCCGGGCAGAGGGCACCTACGAGGGATCGGTGCCGCTCGTGACCTTCGGGGCGGTGACCGCGGCGATCATCGCGGTCTTCACCCTGGCCTCGGGCGCGATCATCCTGATCCCGACCTGGCTCTGGTCGATGGGGCTGATCGCGGGCATCGACTCGCTGATGTACAAGCTCGTCTGGTGGGGCATGGGCCATTCCTCCCAGCAGATCAACGTCGCGGCGCATATCGCGATCTGGTACGCCATCGCCGCCATGGTCGTGGGCGCCAAGCCGCTGTCGGAGAAGGTCAGCCGCTTCGCCTTCCTGATGTACGTGCTCTTCCTGCAGCTCGCCTCGGCGCACCATCTGCTGGCGGAGCCGGGGATGAGCTCGACCTGGAAGATCGTCAACACCAGCTACATGATGTATCTCGCGGTCATGGGCTCGATGCTGCACGGCCTGACCGTGCCCGGCGCCATCGAGGCGGCGCAGCGTCGCAACGGCTTCGACCGCGGCTATTTCGACTGGCTGACCAAGGCGCCCTGGGGCAACCCGGCCTTCGCCGGCATGTTCATGAGCCTGGTGATGTTCGGCTTCATCGGCGGCATCTCCGGGGTGATCCTGGGAACCGAGCAGCTGAACGTGCTGATGCACAACACGATCTACGTGCCCGGCCACTTCCATGGCACCGTGGTCGCTGGCACCACGCTCGCCTTCATGGCGATGACCTATCTGGTGATCCCGATCATCTTCCAGCGCGACATCATCTGGCCGAGGCTCGCGAGATGGCAACCCTATCTCTTCGGCCTGGGGGTCGCGGGCATCTCGCTCTTCATGATGGGGGCGGGCACGCTCGGGGTGCCGCGGCGGCACTGGGACATCTCGCTGATCGACTCGATCATCCCCTATGAATTCGCCTCGGGCGCCTATCTGATGATGGGGCTGAACGGCCTGTCGGCGATCGTCGCGGCCGCCGGCGGGCTGCTCTACGTGGTGCTGGTGGTGGCCTCGGTGGTCGCGGGGCCGCGGCTCGACCGCCCCGGCGCGACCCTGACCTTCCCGCTGCACAAGGGCGGCGCCGAGGCGGTGTCGCATTACGGCAGCGCGGGCACGCTGAAGATCCCGGGCACGATCATCCTCGTGGCGATCTTCTTCGGCGCCTTCATCCTCTACTACTTCATCAACTGGAAGTATCTCTCGGCCCTGTGGCTGTTCAACTGAGCCTCGGGGAAGGACCGATGCTCGTCGCCCTGAACATGACCTTCTCGATCATGAAGCTGCGGATCGGCAGCTTCATCGCCCTGGCGGCGCTGGCGGGCATCGTCACCGGCGGCGGCAGGATCGGCTGGCTGGAAGGCACGGTCTTCGCGCTCGGCGTGCTCGGGGCCTCGGGCGCGGCGGGCGCCTTCAACCAGTATCACGAGCGCGAGCGCGACCGGCTGATGGCCCGCACCCACAACCGGCCCTTCGCCAACGGCACGCTCAAGGCCGGCCCGATCTGGCCGGCGACCTTCGCCCTGCTGCTCGCCGGCTCGCTGATGATGGCCTGGTCGGTGGGCGGGACGCTGGCGACGGTGCTGGTCTTCCTCGGGGCGGTGACCTACGGGGTGGTCTATACCGTCTGGCTGAAGGCGCGCTCGGTCTGGAACATCGTGATCGGCGGGGCCGCGGGCAGCTTCGCGGTACTCGCCGGCGCCGCGGCGGCCGCCCCCGAGCAGGGGCCGGCGCTGGGCCCGGTGCCGGTGCTGCTCGCGGGCGTGCTCTTTCTCTGGACGCCGCCGCATTTCTGGAGCCTCGCGGTGACGCGCTGCGAGGATTATCGCCGCGCCGGGATCCCGATGCTGCCGGTGGTCTCCGAGCCCGCCGTCTGGGCGCCGGTCATCTTCTGCCATGTGGCGGTGCTGGTGGCGCTCTCGTTCCTGCCGCTGGCCTTCGGGATGGGGCCGCTCTACGGCGCCTTCGCCGCGCTCGGCGGGCTGCCCTTTCTGCTCGCGGCCTGGAGGCTCCTGCGCGCCCCGGGGCGGCAGGCGGCGATGCGGACCTTCCGGGCCTCGCTGGCCCAGTTCGCCCTGCTGGCGACGGGGGTTATCCTCGACGGAGCGGCGCGATGGGCTGCCTGAGCGAGGTCATCCGGGCGGCGATGCTCGCGCTCTGCCTGCCCGCCGCGGGCGCCGCCACCACGCAGACGGCGATGCCGCGGCCCGAGGCGCTCGACGCGAAGGCGGTCTACGAGACCAGCCAGGCGGCCGTCGGCGGGAGGCTCGGCGAGCATGTGCTGCGCGACCAGAACAACGCGCCGCTGGCGCTCGCGGAGTTCCGCGGCCGGCCGCTGGTGATCTCGCTGATCTTCACCAGCTGCAGCTCGATCTGCCCGGTCACCACCGAGCATCTGCGCGACGCGGTCGCCGATGCCCGCGCGGTGCTCGGCGGCGCGGGATTCGCGGTGCTGACCTTCGGCTTCGACGCCCGTGGCGACCGGCCGGCGCAGCTCAAGGCCTTCGCCAGCACCCATCGGCTCAACGGCATCGCGGACTGGCACCTCGCGAGCGCCGACGAGGCGACCACCGAGGCGCTCTTGGCGGATCTCGGCTTCAGCTGGCGCGCCGCGGCCGGCAATCTCGACCATGTCACCCAGACCTCGATCATCGATGCCGAGGGCCGGGTCTATCGCCAGATCTACGGCGAGACCTTTCCCCTGCCGGTCTTCATGGAACCGCTGAAGGATCTGGTGCTGGGGCGGACGACGCAATCGCTCGCGCCGGAGGATCTGTGGAACCGCCTGACGTTTCTCTGCACCGTCTACAATCCCCTGACCCGCGCCTATCGCTTCGACTACGGCATCCTCTTCGGGATCTTCTTCGGCGCGCTCTCGCTGATCCTGGTCGCGGTGGTGATCCTGCGGCTCTGGCTGGAGATGCGCCGGGCCGCGCGGCAACGGGTCGGCCCGACCGGACCGCAGGCCCAGCCGAGGTGACGCCATGAGCCTCCGTGCGACGCTGCGCCGCGGCCTCGACCGTGCCGAACGCGGGCTCGACCCGCTCTTCGGCCCGGACTGGAACCCGCTCGCCAATCTCGGGCCGCTGGGGTGGTTCCTGTTCTGGATCGTGGCGGCGACCGGGGTCTATCTCTTCATCTTCTTCGACACCGGGGTGGTGGATGCCTATGCCTCGGTGGAATGGCTGAGCAACGACCACTGGTTCCATGCCGGGGTGGCGCGCAGCCTGCACCGCTATGCCTCGGACCTCATGGTCGTGGTGATGCTGCTGCATCTCGCGCGCGAATTCGTCTACGACCGCTACCGCGGCAAGCGCTGGTTCTCCTGGGTCACCGGCGTGCCGATCGTCTGGTTCGTCTACATGTCGGGCATCACCGGCTACTGGCTGGTCTGGGACCAGCTGGCGCAATACGTGGCGCAGACCTCGACCGAGCTTCTCGACGCGCTGCCGATCTTCGCCGAGCCGATCGCGCGCAACTTCCTCACGCCCGAGAGCCTCTCCAGCCGCTTCTTCACCCTGCTGGTGTTCCTGCACATCGCCATCCCGCTGATCCTGCTGCTCGCGATGTGGATCCATATCCAGCGCATCAGCCTGGCGCGTACCAAGCCGCCGCGCGGTCTCGCGGCGATCACGCTCGGCGCGCTCGTCCTCGTCTCGCTCCTGCTGCCGGCCAGCTCGCAGGGACCGGCGGATCTCGCCACCGTGCCGGCGGTCGTGGGGCTCGACTGGTTCCTGCTCGGGCTCTATCCGGTCATCGACATGGTGCCGCCCGGGGTCATCTGGACCGGGGCGCTCCTCTTCACCCTCGTCCTCATCGGCCTGCCCTGGGCGCCGCCGCGGGCCGAGGCGCCCGCCGCGAAGGTGTTCCTCGACCATTGCAACGGCTGCTCGCGCTGCGTCGCCGATTGCCCCTACGGCGCCATCACCCTGGTGCGGCGCAGCGACGGCGCGCCGTTCCTGCACGAGGTGGAGGTCGATGCCGGCCGCTGCGTGGCCTGCGGGATCTGCATGGGCTCCTGCCCCTCCTCGACGCCGTTCCGCCGCTCCGGCGATCTGATCACCGGCATCGACCTGCCCGAGCGGTCGCTGGCGGCGCTGCGGGCGGAAGTGATCGAGGCCGCGGCGCAGCTGACGGGCACCGGGCGGGTGCTGACCATCGCCTGCGGCTTCGGCGCCGGCGGCGCGCCGGCACCGGGCCGGGTGGTGCTGCCCTGCGTGGCCATGGCCCCGCCCTCGCTCTTCGACTTCATCCTCAGCCGCGGCCTCGCGGACGGGGTCGCCATCGCCGGCTGCGCCGAGCGCGACTGCCAGAACCGGCTGGGCCGCAGCTGGACGCTGCAGCGCATCGCCCGCGAGCGCGACCCCTTCCTGCGCAACCGGGTTCCGCGCCCGCGGCTGCTGACCGTCTGGGCCGGCCCGAGCGAGGTGGCGCGGCTCGAAGCCGAGACCGCCGGCTTCGCCGAGGCGCTCGCGGCGATGGGACCCTATGCCGACCAACGCCCGCTCGATCCGGCCGAGGCGCGGGGCGCGGCGGCGGCGACGACGGCACGCGCGGAGCAGATCGTCGAGGCGGCGAAATGAAGGGCCGCGCCCGACATCTGATCCTCGGCGGGCTGGTCACCCTGGTGCTCATCGCCGTCGTCGCCTGGTTCTCCGCGGCGCCGCAATGGCGCAGCCTGCCAGAGCAGACCGCGCTCCTGCGCCTGAGCTTCACCCATGGCGGCGACCGTAGCGCCGCCTGCCGCGACCGGACCGAGGAGGAACTGGCCGCCCTGCCGAAGAACATGCGCGCGCGCCAGATCTGCGACCGCCGCCGGCCGCCGATCTTCGTGGAGCTCGAGGTGGACGGCGCCACCGTCTTCGCGGCGGAGCGCGATCCCTCGGGGCTCGCGGGCAGCGGCCCGTCGCGGGTCTACGAGCGGTTGCTCCTGCCGGCGGGCCCCCATGACCTGACGGTGCGGATGCGCGACCGTCCGGATACGGAGGGCTTCGACTACGAGGCGACCCGCCGGGTCGAACTGGCGCCGGCGCAGAGCTTCGTCATCGATTTCCGCCCTGCGGAGGGCGGTTTCGTGTTTCACTGAACCGGGGGAGGATGGCCATGGCACCGATCGCGTGGAAGCCCGAATACAGCGTCGGCAATCCGGCGGTCGATCACGAGCATCAGGAGCTGATCGACCTTGTCAACAGCACCGCCGCGGCGATCCTCGACCGCCGCCCGGACGCCGACATCCAGCGCGGCTTCGGCGATCTCTTCCGGGCGATCTCGGCGCATTTCGCGCTCGAGGAGCAGCAGATGCGGGCGCATGGCTACGACCAGACCGACCAGCACAAGGCGGATCACGAGCGGCTGCTGGACGAGCTGCGCGACATCATGGACGGTGCCGGCGCCCATCCCCAGACCGCGGCCGACCGGCTGGTGGAGGCCCTGGAGGCCTGGTTCGCCAATCATTTCCGCGTGCACGATTCCCGGCTCCACCTCCGCCTCGGCCCGCACGATCACGGCTGAGCGCGAGCACACGCGCCGACGGCCGTCGCGGCGATCGAAAAGGCCCCCAGCCCGATCGACCGGCGGCGGCCGGGCCGCGCCGGCCTCGGGAAGGGGCGGCGCGGCCCAATGCCCGGACGGACGCCAGGCGGCGCCCGTCGTGCCCTGTGGCGCGGGCCGCGCGGGGCGCGGCCTTTTCCGGAATTCGGCATCGGGCCGCAGGGTCGGTCAGGCGGAAGGGCCGCTGGCTTCAGGCGGTGGCCTCGGCGCTTTCGTTGAAGAAGAGCGCCTGGCTGATCAGCGCCTTGACCATGTTCTCCTCGAAGGGCTTGGTCACGAGGAAGGTCGGCTCGGGCCGCAGCCCGGTCAGCAGATGCTCGGGATAGGCGGTGATGAAGATCACCGGCAGCGCGTCGCTGCGCAGGATGTCGTTGATCGCATCGATCCCCGAAGAGCCGTCGGCGAGTTCGATGTCGGCGAGCACCATCCCCGGGCGGTCGGCGCGGAAGAGCTCGAGCGCCTCGGCATGGGTTCGGGCGATGCCGGTGACGCGGTGCCCGAGCGCGGTCACCATGTGCTCGATGTCCATGGCGATCAGCGGCTCGTCCTCGATGATCATGATCGCGGTGGCCACCTGCCGCGAGATCTCCTCGGCGGCAAGGGCGAGAAGCGCCTCGATCTCGGCCGGGTCGCGTTCGAGGATCGTGGCGATCTCGGCGCGCGAGAAGCCCTCCACCGAGCCGAGCAGGAAGGCCTGGCGGGCCTCCGCCGGCACGGGGCCGAGATTGGCGGCGGCGCGCTGTTCCCAGGCGAAGGGGGAGGGGCGGGGCCCGACCGCGACCTTCAGCGTCGGAAAGAGCCGCGCGAAGAGGCGGAAGAGCCCGATCCGGTCGTTCGGCGCCTCGGGAAAGAGCGAGACATCCGCGATCAGCGCCTCCAGCATGGCGGCGACATAGGCGTCGCCCGTGGCCTGCGACCCGGTGATCGCCCGCGAGAAGCGACGCAGATACGGCAGATGTGGCGCGATGCGGGTGGCGAGCGGCATGCGGTGAACTCCCTTGTCCGGCACCGGCGGCGGCGCGGCTTCCCCTCCAACGCCGGCTCGAAAAAATAGTTCCGGGTCGCGGGAACTTTTCGGCTGCCGGCGCTTTTTCCCGATCCGAGGCCGGTGTCGCAAGGATATGTGTAGCGGTATGACCCAACCACCCAAGCCCGGCGGAGGCGCCGGAACGGCAACCGGGCCCCGCGGCCGCAACGGCGCGGTGCCGGAGCCCCATGACGAGATCGCCAGCAAGTTGCGGGCGCTCTATGCCGAGATCGAGCGCGAGCCGATCCCTGCCGAGCTGATCGACCTGCTGGAGCGGCTCGATGCCGCCGAGGAACGCGAGAGGGACGGCGACCAGCCATGAGCGATGCACAGCCGAGCTTCAAGGCGGCGCTGCTCGCCGCGCTGCCCTCCCTGCGCGCCTTCGCGCTGTCGCTCAGCGGCCGTGCCGACGTGGCCGACGACCTCGTCCAGGAAACCGTGATGAAGGCCTGGGCGAAGCAGGCCGATTTCAGGCTCGGCACCAATATCCAGGCATGGCTCGTGACCATCCTGCGCAACACCTTCTACAGCCAGATGCGCAAGCGCGGTCGCGAGGTGCAGGACAGCGAGGGCACCTTCACCGCACGGCTGAGCGTGCCGCCGGCGCAGGACGGGGTGCTCGATCTGAGCGACTTCCGCCGCGCGCTGGCCGAACTGCCCGACGACCAGCGCGAGGCGCTCCTCCTGGTGGGCGCCTCGGGCTTCTCCTACGAGGAGGCCGCGGGCATCTGCGGCTGCGCCGTCGGCACGGTCAAGAGCCGGGTCAGCCGCGCGCGGTCGCGGCTCCAGGAGATCCTCGGGATCGCGGGCGCTTCCGACTACGGCCCCGACGGCAAGCAGGGCGGCACCACTACCTGGCGCGCCTTCGCCACCTGACCCCGCGAAAGCGCCGGCGCCGGCGTCGGTCCATGCCCGCCGCGCAGACAGACGAAGGGCGCGGCCCCGCGGCCGCGCCCCCGATCGGATCGTTTCGCTCCCGAATGCCCTCGCGTCTTCGCGCCGGTGGGCGCAATCCGGGCAGGGCGCCGGCCTGGGCTCAGCGGCGCAGGAACCACGCTAGCAGCAGGCCGAAGCCGAGCAAGGCCAGCGCCGCGGATTCGACCGGGCGGTCGCGGACCGTCGCCAGCGCCCGGTCCTCGGCATGGCGGAGGTCGCGGCCCAGGGATCTCGCCGAGGCGCGCGCGTCCCGGCGGATCCGGCGCAGGCCGCCCCGCCCGTCCTCGGCGAGCGTCCCGGCGAGGCGTTCGATCTCGTCGCGCAGATGCGCGAGCTCGGCTTCGAGTTCCGCGCGATCTGGCGCGTCGGCGAGGACGGATTTGAGCTTCTCGACGGTGGTCATCGTTGTCTCCTTTCTCGATCGAGTTGCGGGCCTTCGGGCCGCGACGGCGCCGGGCGCCGCCATGGGGCGGCGCCCGGTCCTGGTGTCGGCTCCTGGCGCAGGAGCGTCAGCCCTCGTAGGGCTCACGGCCCTCGAGCGATTCCGGCGTCAGGCTGGTGCGGACCTCGATCACGTCGTTGGTGTCCTTGATGATGTCGAGTTCCTCCATCGACAGGAGCACCGTGTCCGAGCCGAAGCCGAGGAATCCGCCGAATGTCGCCGCGACGTTCTCGACCTTGCCGTCGTCGGACAGCAGCACGTCGTCGATCGAGGCGACCTTCTCGCCGTCGAAGGTCTTGATGTCCGCGCCGATCAGGTTCTCCGCGGAGACCGTGGAGGGATCCATCTCCTCCCAGCCCTCCGGTATGGCGACCATGGCGGGGTCGCCGAGAGGCGCCGCCTCCTCGGCAGTCATCTCGGCGTCGGGGCTTTCCATCACCTCGGCCGGCGGGGCTTCGTTCTCGACGACCGGAGCGGCCGGATCGGCGGCCGGGTCGGTCGTCTCGGTGGCGGTCTGGGCGAAGGCGCCCGTGGCCAGGAGCGCGCCGAGCGCGGTCGTGGCGAAGAGGGTCTTGAACATCCTTCTCTCCTTTGTCTTGCGACCGGCGTTTCCTGCCGGCCTTCGATGCTCGTTCAACGCGTGGGTCCCGTGGGGGTTCCGCGTGTCGCGTCCTTGCGCGAGATCCTGCTATGTCACGGAAAATGTGCGAAAAAGCCGCCGCCTCCCATGCGGTGTCAGCCGGCTGCGGCTGCCGTCGCCCGGCAGGGCTTGTGCCCGCACCGCGCGACCTGCGGCCCGACGAAACGCCCCGGGCCGCCGGGTAGAAAAAAGGGCGCCTCCCTTCGGAGACGCCCAGTTGGGGAACACCCCGGAAAAGGATCAGAGGCCGGCCATCCAGCTGTCGATCTGCCGTTCGGCCTCGTCCTTCGTGACGCCGTAGCGATGCTGGATCTTGCCGGCGAGTTCGCGCCGGTCGCCCTTGGCTTCCTGCAGGTCGTTGTCGGTCAGCTTGCCCCATTGCTGCTGGGCCTTGCCGGTCCATTCCGTCCACTTGCCTTCGATCTGGTCCCAGTTCATGTCCGTCTCCTTTCTCTGCGAGCCGCCGCTGCGGCTCTCACCGGGCAAACGTCGCCCGGCGGGAGGCGTTCCACGCCAACCGCGGCACCGGCGGCGTTCAGCCGGTGACGATCGCGCGCAGCATCCAGGCGGCCTTCTCGTGGACGGTGGAGCGCTGGGTGGCGATATCGGCGGTCACGATGTCGCCGTGTTCCTCGGCGAGGGCGGCGAGCTCATGCATCCGCGTCGCCACCGTCTCATGGTCGGTGCGCAGGTCGTCCACCATGTCCCCGGCATCGGGCGGCTGGTCGAGATCGCCGAGCACCGAGCCCTCCGCGATATCGGCGAATCGCATGGCCGTCAGCTGCCCGAGCGCGCGGATGCGTTCGGCCAGCACGTCGGCGGCCGCGAAGAGATCCTCGTATTGCGCCTCGGTCAGCTTGTGCAGCGAGTAGAAGAGCGGCCCCGTGACGTTCCAGTGATAGGCGTGGGTCTTGAACATCAGCCGGTAGGTGTCGGCCAGCGTGCCGCCCAGGGCCTTCGCCAGGGCCTTCTGGCCGTCGACGCCGGTCGCGGGGCTGGCGGGGCGCGGCTTGGTCTCGAGTACTGTGGTCATGGGAACGGATCTCCTCCTGTTTGGGGGTGAGAGAAAAAGCCGCCGGGCCGCGGGGTTCGTCCCACGGCCCGGCCTGTGCTTGGCAGATCATGGCAGCCCCGATCAGGGCGCCCGGCCGCGAAGCGCCCGCGCGATGAGTGCCACCGCGAAGAGCACGATGAAGACGAAGAACAGGATCTGCGCGATCCCGGCCGAAGCGGAAGCGATGCCGCCGAAGCCGAAGAGTGCCGCGACCAGCGCGACGGCCAGAAAGACGAGTGCCCAGTAGAGCATGACGGATCTCCCTCTATGGTTCATGCTCTCTGAAACGCGCGAGGGAGGCGCGGGTTCCTGTCGCTCCGGCCGGGTCAGCGATCGGTGGGCGTGCCGCCGAGCCGCCCGTGCAGGTCGGCCACGTCCTTCTCGACCTGGTCATAGGCCTGCGCCCGCGCCGCGGGCGCATGCGCGTGGCTCTCCTCGAATCGCTCCGAGATCGCCTCCAGGAGGTGGCCGATATCCGCCCAGTCCATGCTGCTGCGCGTTTCGGCGCGGGCCCGCGCATCGTCGATGCGCGCCTGCAGTTCCGCGCGGCGCCGGGAAAGATCTTCTTCTGCCATGATCGTGGCCTGCCTTTCGGTAA
>Ga0116151_10000155_pt1 | contig 59484 bp, 49 predicted proteins | sample AD_UKC117_MetaG_FD_89893 | JGI IMG/M metagenome (GOLD analysis project Ga0116151, IMG submission 89893) | Active sludge microbial communities of municipal wastewater-treating anaerobic digesters from Hong Kong - AD_UKC117_MetaG | ecosystem: Engineered > Bioreactor > Anaerobic > Digestate...
ACTCCGGGCAGTTCGTCGCCCAGTCCGAGTTCTCCGTCGTCACGACGTTCGCGCCGGTGACCGGGTGGTGGAAGGTCGTGTAGACCACCCCGGGTGGCATCCGCTCGGAGAGCACCGCCCGTAGCGTCGTCGAGCCGACCCGCGAGGCCAGCTCGACGAGGTCGCCGTCGTGGATGCCGCGCAGCTCGGCATCCGAGGGATGGATCTCGAGGACGTCGGCCGGGTGCCATGTCGAGTTCGGCGTCCGTCGGGTCTGCGCGCCGACGTTGTACTGGGAGAGGATCCGGCCGGTCGTGAGGATGAGCGGGAAGCGTCGCGTCGTGCGCTCGGTCGTCGGCACGTAGACGGTCTGGCTCAGCTTGCCCTTGCCCCGGACGAAGCCACCCACGTGCATGACCGGCGTGCCGGTCGAGGTGGTGTCGGGCACCGGCCACTGCATCGACCCCTCGCGTTCCAGCCGCTCGTGGCTCACCCCGGCGAAGGTCGGTGTCGTGGCGGCGATCTCGGCCATGATGTCGGCCGGCGCGGCATACGACATCGGATAGCCCATGGCGGTGGCGATCTCACAGACGACCTGCCACTCGTCCTTGCCGACGGCGCTCGGCATCACCGGGCGGACCCGGCCGAGTCGGCGCTCGGCGTTGGTGAAGGTGCCGTCCTTCTCGAGGAAGGACGTGCCCGGCAGGAAGACGTGCGCGAAGCGGGCCGTCTCGTTGAGGAAGAGGTCCTGCACGACGACGAGCTCCATCGCCCGCAGGGCCGCGTGGACGTGCTGGGTGTTGGGGTCGGACTGCGCGATGTCCTCACCCTGCACGTAGAGCCCGACGAAGGAGCCCCCGATCGCCTCGTCGAACATGTTGGGGATGCGCAGCCCGGGGGTGGCCTGGATCGGCACGCCCCACAGCCCCTCGTAGATCGCCCGCACCTCGGGGATCGAGACGTGTCGATAGCCGGGCAGCTCGTGGGGGAAGGAGCCCATGTCGCACGAGCCCTGCACGTTGTTCTGCCCGCGCAGCGGGTTGACGCCGACACCCGGGCGACCGAGCATCCCGCAGAGCATCGCGAGATTGGCCATGCCCATGACCATCGTCGAGCCTTGGCTGTGCTCGGTCACGCCGAGCCCGTAGTAGATCGCCGAGCTCGGGCCGGCGGCATAGAGCCGTGCCGCCGCGCGCACGTCAGCCGCCGGGACGCCGGTGACGATCTCGGTCGCCTCGGGCGAATGCTCTTGCCCCGCAATGAAGTCCAGGTATGCCGCGACGCCCTCGCAGCGCTCGTCGAGGAAGGCCTGGTCGTGCAGCCCTTCGGTGACGACGACATGGGCGAGCGCGTTGACGAGGGCCACGTTGGTGCCCGGCCGGACCGGCAGGTGGTATGCCGCCTCGACCCGCGCCGAGCGCACCAGGTCGATCCGGCGCGGGTCGGCGACGACGAGCCGTGCGCCCTGCCGGAGCCGGCGCTTCATCCGCGACGCGAAGACGGGATGGGCGTCGGTGGGGTTGGCCCCGATGACGAGCAGCACGTCCGCGTGGTCGACCGACTCGAAGTCCTGGGTGCCCGCCGAGGTGCCGAACGCCTGGTTGAGCCCATAGCCGGTGGGGGAGTGGCAGACCCGTGCGCAGGTGTCGACGTTGTTGTTGCCGAAGGCCGCGCGCACCATCTTCTGGACGACGTAGACCTCCTCATTGGTGCACCGGGACGAGGAGATCCCGCCGATCGCACCGACGCCGTGCCGGCGCTGGATGTCCCGGAAGCCGTCGGCCACCCGGGCGATCGCCTCATCCCAGGAGACGACCCGCCACGGGTCGTCGATGCCGGCGCGCATCATCGGCTGCAGCTGGCGGTCGCGGTGCGCGGCATACCCGTAGGCGAAGCGACCCTTGACGCACGAGTGGCCCTCGTTGGCCTTGCCGTCCTTCCACGGCACCATCCGCACGACGCGGGTGTCGGTGCCCTCGCCCTGCACCTCGGCCCGGAACGAGCAGCCCACCCCGCAATAGGCGCAGGTGGTGACGACGGCGCGGGTCGGCATGCCGAGCTCGACGACGGACTTCTCCTCGAGGGCGGAGGTCGGGCACGCCTGAACACAGGCGCCGCACGAGACACATTCGGAGCCAAGGAAGTCGGTGCCCCCGGCGGTGATCCGCGAGTCGAAGCCGCGGCCCTGCACGGTGAGCGCGAAGGTGCCCTGGATCTCGCCGCAGGCTCGCACGCACCGCGAGCAGACGATGCACGCGGCCGGGTCGTAGGCGAAGTAGGGGTTGCTCTCGTCGCGCGGCTCGTCGACATGGGTGTGGCCGAGGCCGTAGCGCACCTCGGCGACGTCGCACTCCCGCGCCAGTCGTTGCACGTCGCACGAGCCCCGGGCACAGCCCGGGCAGTCGGTGGGGTGATCCGAGAGATAGAGCTCCATCACGCCGCGGCGCAGTGCGCGCAGCTGCTCGGTGCTCGTGCGCACGCTCATCCCGTCGGTGCACGGGGTCGTGCACGAGGCGGGGGTCCCCTTGACCCCGTCGACCTCGACGAGACACAGCCGACACGAGCCGAAGGCGGCCAGCGAGTCGGTGGCGCAGGCCCGGGGGATCTCGATGCCGGCCAGCCCGGCGGCACGCAGCACCGACGTGCCCGCCGGCACGGCCACCGCCGTGCCGTCGACGGTGACCGTGACCGTCGACGTGCTGTCGTCGCCGACGGCTGGCGTGCCCAGGTCCCGTTGGGGCGCAAGGGGATTGACGCTCATCGATGGGCTCCTTCGGTTGCGCCCGACACCGGCGCCGGACGGCTCGCGCGGGGGCGGAAGTCCTCGGGGAAGTGCTGGACCGCGCTGCGCACCGGCATCGGGGTGAGCCCGCCCATCGCGCACAGCGATCCCTTGGTCATCGTCGTACACAGGTCGTCGAGCAGGGCGAGCTCGGCCGCCGGGTCGTCACCGTCGGCGGCGCGCCCGATGATCCGGTCGATCGTCTCCACCCCGCGCTGGCTGCCGATCCGGCAGGGCGTGCACTTGCCGCAGGACTCCTTGGCGCAGAACTCCATGGCGAAGCGGGCCTGCCGGGCCATGTCGACGGTGTCGTCGAAGACGACGACGCCCCCGTGGCCGAGCATGAAGCCCGCGTCGGCCATCGCCTCGTAGTCCATCGGCACATCGAGCCGGTCGGCCGGCACATAGGCGCCGAGCGGGCCGCCGACCTGCACCGCGCGCACCGGCCGGCCGCTGAGGGTGCCGCCGCCGAAGTCCTCGACGAGCTCGCGCAGGGTCACCCCGAAGCCCACCTCGACGAGCCCGCCCTGGCGGATGTTGCCGGCGAGCTGGAAGACCTGGGTGCCGCGTGAGCGCGCGGTGCCGTGCGCGGCATACGCCTCGGGTCCCTCGGCGAGCACGGTGGGGACGGCGACCATGGTCAGCAGGTTGTTGACGAGGGTCGGGCGGCCCCACAGCCCGGACAGCGCGGGGATCGGGGGCTTGGCGCGCACCTCGCCGCGGCGGCCCTCGATGCTCTCGAGCATCGAGGTCTCCTCGCCGCAGATGTAGGCGCCGGCGCCGACCCGGATGTCGACGTCGAAGCGCAAGCCGCTGCCGAGGATGTTGTCGCCGAGATAGCCGGACTGCCGGGCAGTACGAATCGCCTTGTCGAGCATGGCGATTCCGTCGGGGTATTCCGATCGGACGTACACGTAGCCCTCCGTGGCGCCGAGAGCGTGGCCTGCGATGACCATGCCCTCGAGCAGCGCGAAGGGGTCGCCCTCAAGCAGCATCCGGTCGGCGAAGGTGCCGCTGTCGCCCTCGTCGACGTTGATCGCGAGGAAGCGCTGATCGGCCTGCGCGCCGGCGACCGTGCGCCACTTGATGCCGGTGGGAAAGCCCGCCCCGCCGCGCCCGCGCAGCCCCGAGGCGACGACCGCCTCGACGACCTCGGCCGGCGCCATCGTGAGGGCGGCGCGCAGCCCGGCCCAGCCGCCGTGCCGGCCGTAGTCCTCGGGGTCGAGCGGGTCGACGATGCCGAGCCGAGCCGTCGTGAGGCGAGTCTGTCGAGCGAGGAAGGGATGCTCGTCGAGGACGCCGACGCAGCCTCCGTATGCCGCCCGCTCACCGGCCGGCGCGCGTCCGCTCCGCGCGGTGTCGACGACGGCCTCGAACGAGTCAGCCGTGACATTGGCGAATCCGACTCGGCCGGAGTCGGTCTCGACCTCGACGAGCGGCTCGAGCCAGAGCATCCCGCGCGATCCGGTGCGCACGACCTCGCCCCGGTCCGACTCGAGCACGGCGGCCAGCGCGCTGGCGACCTCGTCGGCACCGACCGATCGGGCGGCGGCGTCGGCGGGCACGAGCACCCGCGCCGGCGCGCTCACGAGCGCACCTGGGCGACGAGCTGGGCCACGCGCTGCGCGGTGAGCCGACCGTGCAGGCGACCGTCGACCGTGCCGGACGGCCCGAGCGCGCAGTTGCCCAGACAGAAGACCTCGGCGATCTCGACGTCGGCCGCGCCGGCGAGCTCGGCGGTCGCCGCGGCACACAGCGCCTCGGCGCCGACCGCCTGGCACGCCTCGGCTCGGCAGAGGGCGACCCGGTGCGCGGTCGGCGGGCTGGTGCGGAAGTCGTGATAGAAGCTCACGACTCCGTGGACGTCGGCGACCGAGAGGTTGAGCACGTCGGCGATCGCCTCAAGGTCGGCCCGCTCGAGATGGCCGAAGCGAGCCTGCACGGCGTGCAGCACCTCGAGCAGCGGGCCACGCCGGTGCGCCTGCTCGGCGGTGAGAGCACGGACCGCTGCCGCACGGTCGCTGGCAGGCTCGGGCATCGGCGCCCCTCTCGGCGTGAGGTGGATCACGCCGAGTCTAGGTCGCCGCTCGCTCCCGCCGAAGTGGACGCGCAGCCTTTGGGTCAGTGCGTCATCGGCGCGAGGTGCTCCGCGGCGAGCAGCTCCTCGAGCGCGTCCTCCATGAGCTTGGGCAGCTGCTGGTAGTCGCGGACCAGGTCCTTGCACGCCGTCATCGACAGCACCATCCGGTCACCGAGGCTCTGCCCGCCGATGAGCAGGCCGGTGGTGGGGGAGAGGAAGCCGTGGATGAAGTAGCGCTCGAGCTCGTTGCCGTCGTAGTGCGGCCGCACCGAGGGGCCGCGGACGTTGGACACCGAGACGTTGTACATGGCCGGCATCATCTCGGCCGGCATCATCGCCATCATCTGCATCATCGGGCTGATCATCAGGCCCGGCATGAGCGCCGACATGTCCCGGATGAGGTAGCCGGGCAGCGCCTCCCAGGCCTTCTTGGCCTTGGTGGCCGACTCGTGGGCGGCGTGCAGCCGCTCGACGGGGTCGGCGATGTGGGTCGGCAGGTGCAGGAACATCATCCAGATCTGGTTGGCCCAGCGCTCCGACTCCTCGCCGGTGCGCCACGAGACCTGGCTGGTCGAGACGATCGGCTCGGCCGGCACGCCGCCGTGCGTCTTCATGTAGGCCCGCAGGGCGCCCGCGGTGACCGCGAGGATCGCGTCGTTGATCGTGCCGCCGGCGGCCTTGCCGGCGCGGCGCAGGTCGGCGAGCGGGAGGTCGACGAGGGCCAGCCCGAGGTTGGGGGTCGTCGTGCCGTTGAAGGGGGTCTTCGGCGGCATGAGCGAGGGCCGCTGGGCCATCAGGGCCGAGAGGATCGACGGGACGGCCTGCACGTTCTTCTCGCCGACCTCGGTCATCAGCCACTTCGAGGCGGCGCCCATGACGCTGGCCATCTTGGTCGGCATGGTTGCCATCCGCTGGGCCGCGCCGGTCATCATCTCGACCGGGCCGTCGACGTGGATCGGCGTCGGCTCGATCTTCTCCACCGGGGAGTCGGCCAGCTGGTCGAGGATCATCCACATCGCCGAGCCGTCGGCGAGGCCGTGGTTGACCTTGAAGAAGTAGGCGTACTTGCCGCCCTCGAGGCCCTCGATGACGTAGAGGCGCCACATCGGCTTGGAGCGGTCGAGGTGGACGCTCATGATGGCGCTGATCCGGTCGAGCAGCTGCCGCTCGGTGCCGGGAGCCTCGAGGGTGATGCCGCGCACGTGGTAGTCGAGGTCGACCGGCACCTCGGTCCAGTAGTGGTCCGGGCCGATGGGGGTGAGCCGCCAGCGCAGCGCCTGCAGTCTCGGCAGCCGCTCGGCGACCCGCTGGCGCAGCCACGCGACCCGGTCGCCGTCCTTGACGCCGCCGCGACCGGCCTGGTCGTTCTTGCCACCGTCAAAGACACAGATGCCAGCGACGTTGCCGTGGGTGGTCATCGTGTCCATGCCGAGGAACATCTCGTCGAGCCCAGTCAGGTGCTGCACGGTTCGCCTCCTTGCGCGGTCAGTGGTGCTCAGTATGTCAACCGACCGTTCGGTCGGGAAGGGACTTGGGGCCCAGGTCACCCTCGCGTTTGGTGCGGAACAAGCGCCGGTATGCCGCGCAGCCCGGGCGCGGAGGTGCGCGCTCCCGACCGCCGCGGCAGGTGGCCCTGGTTCGCGACGATCTCTGGGTGCACGTCGGGGGAACTGGGTGCAGATCTGGGGGCGATAGCCCCCACACCCGCACCCAGATCCCCGGAGTGCACCCGAAACGCGGGTGACCTCGCGTCGACGCGCGTTGACGTCGGTGGCTCCTGCACGGCGCCGATTAGGGCGGCTCCACGCCCCGCTGGTAGGCTGAGCGATGCCGTAGACCGGCCGCGGAACGAGAGAGCCCAGGTGGACCTGCCCTGGAGCGCCGCGCAACCACCCACGAGAGGGAGTCGACAGCCCATGCCGCTCGACAGCACGACCAAGCAGCAGATCATGGCCGAGTACGCCACCAAGGACGGCGACACCGGCTCCCCCGAGGTGCAGATCGCGATGCTCACCAAGCGCATCCAGGACCTCACCGAGCATGCCCGCACCCACAAGCACGACCACCACAGCCGGCGCGGCCTGCTGCTGCTGGTCGGCCGACGCAAGCGGATGCTGCGCTACCTCGAGACGACCGACATCGAGCGCTACCGCTCCCTGATCAAGCGGCTCGGCCTGCGCCGATGACCGTGACGAAGGCGGCTCCCGCACCCTGCGGGGCCGCCTTCGCTCGTGAGCAGGGCCGGTGGCCTCTCGTGCCCCAGCCCGTATGCCGCCCGCTCACCTCCCGGCGCCCCACGCCGGCGAGCCGCGCCACGGGCGCGGGCCACGCGGCATACCCAAAGGACATCGCGAGCACAACGACGATGCACGCGATCTGACGACAGAGAAATGGAGGGCCCATGGAGGGTCCAGAGATCACCTTCGCCGAAGCAGTCATCGACAACGGCTCGTTCGGCAAGCGCACCATCCGCTTCGAGACCGGGCGCCTGGCGCGCCAGGCCGACGGAGCCGTCGTCGCCTACCTCGACGACGACACCATGATCATGAGCACGACCGCCGCGGGCCGCACGCCCAAGGACCAGTTCGACTTCTTCCCCCTCACGGTCGACGTCGAGGAGCGGATGTACGCGATCGGCAAGATCCCCGGCAGCTTCTTCCGCCGCGAGGGCCGCCCGGGCACCGACGCGATCCTCACCTGCCGGCTCATCGACCGGCCGCTGCGCCCGTCCTTCGTCAAGGGCCTGCGCAACGAGGTCCAGATCATCATCACGGTCTACTCGCTCAACCCCGACCACCAGTACGACGTGCTCGCGATCAACGCGGCGAGCGCCTCGACCCAGATCTCCGGGCTGCCCTTCAGCGGCCCGATCGGTGGCGTCCGGGTCTCGCGGATCGACGGCCAGTGGGTCGCGTTCCCGAACTTCAGCGACATCGAGCGCTCGACCTTCGACATGGTCGTCGCCGGACGCATCGTCGGTGACGACGTCGCGATCATGATGGTCGAGGCGGAGTCCACCGAGTCGACGTGGAACCTCGTCAAGAACGAGGGCAAGGAAGCCCCGACCGAGGAGGTCGTCGCCGACGGCCTCGAGGCCGCCAAGAAGTTCATCCGGGTGCTCTGCGAGGCTCAGCAGGAGCTGGCCGAGAAGCAGGCGGCCAAGGAGGCTGTGACCAAGCTCGACTTCCCGCGCTTCCTCGACTACGAGGACGACGTCTATGCCGCGGTCGAGGCCGCGGCCTACGACAAGGCCGCCGAGGCGCTCACCATCGCCGGCAAGCAGGAGCGCGAGGAGCGGCTGAACGAGATCAAGTCCGAGGTCCACCTCGCGCTCGTCGGCGACGCCGACGGCATCCACGAGGGCGGCACCAAGGGCGAGTTCTTCGGCCGCCAGAAGGAGGTGTCCGCGGCATACCGCAGCCTGCAGAAGAAGCTGGTCCGCCAGCGGATCCTCAAGGACGGCGTGCGCATCGACGGCCGCGGCCTCAAGGACATCCGGGCGCTGTCGGCCGAGGTCGACGTGCTGCCGCGGGTGCACGGCTCGGCGATCTTCGAGCGCGGCGAGACCCAGATCCTCGGGGTGACGACGCTCAACATGCTCAAGATGGAGCAGATGCTCGACACCCTCTCGCCGGTGACCCGCAAGCGCTACATGCACAACTACAACTTCCCGCCCTTCTCGACCGGCGAGACCGGTCGGGTCGGCTCGCCCAAGCGGCGCGAGATCGGGCACGGGGCGCTGGCCGAGCGTGCGCTCATGCCGGTGCTGCCGACCCGCGAGGAGTTCCCCTACGCGATCCGGCAGGTGTCCGAGGCGCTCGGCTCCAACGGCTCGACCTCGATGGGCTCGGTCTGTGCCTCGACCCTCGCCCTGCTCAACGCCGGTGTGCCGCTCAAGGCGCCGGTCGCGGGCATCGCGATGGGCCTGGTGTCCGACCAGGTCGACGGGGAGACCCGGTATGCCGCGCTCACCGACATCCTCGGTGCCGAGGACGCGTTCGGCGACATGGACTTCAAGGTCGCCGGCACGCGCGAGTTCGTCACCGCGATCCAGCTCGACACCAAGCTCGACGGCATCCCCGCCTCGGTGCTCGCGGGTGCGCTGACCCAGGCCCGCGAGGCGCGGCTGCACATCCTCGACGTCATGGGCGAGGCCATCGACGCCCCCGACGAGATGAGCGCCTACGCGCCGCGGATCATCACGGTGAAGGTGCCGGTCGACAAGATCGGCGAGGTCATCGGCCCGAAGGGCAAGATGATCAACCAGATCCAGGACGACACCGGCGCCGACATCACCATCGAGGACGACGGCACCGTCTACATCGGCGCGGTCGACGGCCCGTCGGCCGAGGCGGCGCGGGCGGCGGTCAACGCGATCGCCAACCCGCAGATGCCCGAGGTCGGCGAGCGCTTCATGGGCACCGTCGTCAAGACGACGACCTTCGGCGCGTTCGTCTCGCTGCTGCCCGGCAAGGACGGCCTGCTGCACATCTCCGAGGTGCGCAAGCTCGTCGGCGGCAAGCGGATCGACAACGTCGAGGACGTCCTCAAGATCGGCCAGAAGGTGCAGGTCGAGCTCAAGGAGATCGACCCGCGCGGCAAGCTCTCGCTCGCCGCGGTCCTGCCCGAGGGCGAGGGCACCACGTCCGAGGCTGCGCAGGCCCCGGCCGACGCCTGACCCACCCCACGCGCGAGGTGACTCGCGAGTGAGCGCCAGCGGCGCGGCATACCGACTCGGTATGCCGCGCCGCTTGCGTTGCGGGGGAGGTCCGGGCGGGCAGGTCGCGCGAGTGGTGACCTGGCCGGTGATCTGGCGGATGTGGGGCGGACGGCTCGCGCGAGTGGTGCCGTGTCCGGTGATGTGGGGGGCGTCGGGGCGGATAGGTCGCGCGAGTGGTGACCTGGCCGGTGATCTGGCGGATGTGGGGCGGACGGCTCGCGCGAGTGGGGACCCGTTCGCTGGACAGCTGCCTCAGTAGCCGGTGCGGCCGTCGATCGCCTCGCGCAGCAGGTCGAGGTGGCCGAGGTGGCGGGCGTACTCCTCGATGAGATGGGTGTAGATCCACCGGAGGTTGACCTGCTGGCCGCGGCGCAGGCCGGCGACCGGGACGTCGAGGTCGGTGAGCGCCGCCAGGTTGGCTCGGTTGGTCTCGAGCTCGGTCCGGTATGCCGCGACGTCGGCCGCCGCCGTCGCTGCGCTCGCCTGGGTGAAGTCGCCGTCCGGGTCCTCGCGTGAGCTGTAGAGGTCGGGGGAGTCCTCGCCGAGTGCGACGTCGGTGAGCCAGTAGCGCTCGACCTCGGTGAGGTGGCGGACCAGCCCGATCGGGGAGAGGGCCGACGGGGGGATCGAGCGCTGGGCGAGCTGCTCGGCGGTGAGGCCGGCGATCTTGCGCAAGACGCTCTCCCGATAGACCTCGAGCCAGCCGACGAGGACGGTGTGCTCGGCGCCGACGAGGGGCGGCTCGATCTCGGGTCGGGGGTCAGGCAGGTCATCAGGAACGACGGCGAGGTCTGGGTCGGCCGAGGAGTCGGTTGCGCTGTCGGTGTGGGTCATCCGGCCAGTCTTGGCCACGCCACGTTGGGTGGCAACGGGTTTCCTCAGCCGACGAGCGCGGCGGCCGCGGCGAGACGCTCGGCGAAGTCCGCCACCCGATCGGTCGCGTCCGGCGGTCCCTCGGGGCTCAACGCGAGGACCGGCACCCGATCGGCGCCGGCAGCGGCATACCGACCGATCTTCCCCGCCACCTGCTCTGGCGACCGATCCACGGGCACGGCGGTGAAGGCGATGGCCTCGAGGGGGCGGTCGACGCCGGCGCGGGCGCGGGCGGCGCGGGCGATCGTCATGCCCTGGGCGACGTCGTCGGGGCGCGCGGTGCCGGTGAAGATGACGCCGTCGCCCAGCTCGCCGGCGAGCGCCAGCGTCTTCGGCCCCACGCCCCCGACGTAGAGCGGCGTGGGCAGCGCTGGCGGCCAGCGCAATTGGACCCGATCGAGCTGCACGTAGCGCCCGTGGGTCGTCACCTCATCGCCGGCGAGCAGCGAGCGCAGGGCGGTGCCGTGCTCGCGCAGCAGGGTGAGCGGGGACTCGACGCGCGCCCCGACCTGGCCCATCCAGTCCAGGACGCCGTGGCCGATACCGGGCAGGAAGCGGCCAGGGAAGATCCGGGCCAGGGTGGCGATCTCCATCGCGGCGAGTCCCACCGAGCGCAGCGGCACCGGCATCAGACCGAGCCCGACCCTGATCCGATCGGTGGCGGCGAGGATGGCGGCGGCCGGTGCGATGCCGCTCTGGGCGAAGCAGTCCTCCCACAGCCACACCTCGGGCAGCCCGGCCTGCTCGGCGGCGCGGGCCAGCGCGATCATCCGCTCCGGCGGCTGGTCGGGGGCGATGATGAGGCCGATCTCGGGCATGGCCTCAACCTAGCCGCCCCGTCCGACACCAGCTGCGGAGGTTATCCACAGGGCTGTGGATGGCGCCAGCGGGACGGCGGTGGTTCGTGATGGGCTGCTCCCATGATCGCCATCAGCGCCGTGCGCACTCTCGTCGCTTCTGCCCTCATCTGCGCCACCGCCGCAGGCTGCTCCGGTATGCCGCCCACCACTGCTGCGCCGATGAGCACACCCGCGATGACGACTCCCTCGGCCGCCACGCTGCTCGACGCGGAGTTCGCGAGTCTGCTGCGCGACTACAACGACCGCAACAACCTCGCCATCGTCGCCGCGAACGCCGGCGACCTCACGGCCTGGAAGACGGCCGACACCGGAGTGGTGCTCGAGGGAGATCTGGTCTTCGGGCTCTCCGGTAAGCATGGCACCGTCTCGGCCTTCGATTTCGTCCCGATGCGTGCCTTGGCCGACCTGCGACCCGACGCTGGGCAGCGGGCCATCGTCGGGCTGGTCACGAGCGGCCCTCGTGGCGCCGCGACGGCGAGCCTGACTGGATCAGGCTCGGTTGGGCAGTCGGCGGGTGGGACCGCGTCCGTCACGGCGTCGCCGAGCTCCACGATGAGCGACGAGGGGATCGTCGTCTTCACCCAGGCGGCACCCGGGAAGCCGTGGCTGATGCGGCTGCACGCGGGCCGACCGCTGTCGCTGCCTGTGGCGGGTGCGTCGCGCGCCCCGACTGCCGCGGAGCAAGCCGCCGTCACCGAGGTGGCCTCGACAGCGGTCGCCTACCTCGCCGGAGGCACCGACACCAAGGGCTTCGACCTGGACTCGATACCGCGCGAACGTGGCGTGCTGCGCAACCCATGGTCGGCAACGTCGCCTCAGTCGTCCTGCTCGGTGGACGCCGGACCGTACCTGGCCGGGATCGGCGAGCGGGCCGTGGGCGTCGTCGAGATCCATTGCCGGACTGTGCTCCATGACAAGAAGGGTCTGTCGTGGAAGGACGATGCCGCGAGGGTATGGGGGAACCAGTCGGGCAAGGAGATCAACGCCTACTACGCGGGCACGCTGGTCATCGAGGTGGGCGGTGATCGGCCACGGGTGGCGTGGTGGGGCCTGCGTGATGGCATGTCTCCGGACCGGCTCTTCGCCGTGGCCGGCCTCTGACGAGTGCATATATACCCCTGGGGCAGAAAGGATATATCGTGACTGCTGTGACGAAGCGCCTGATCGAGCTCGACGACGCCCTCCTCGAGCGGGCTCGGTCGGCCTTGGGCACCTCGGGTGTCACTGACACGGTGCGCGCGGCTCTGGAGCAGGCAACGTGTGCTGCGGCGCGAGCTGAGGAGATCGACTGGTTGGCTTCCGGCGGCATGCGTGAGCTCGCAGACCGGCGTACCCGGGATGACACGTGGCGATCATCGCGCGAGCCCTGATCGACACGAGCGCATCGGCACGAGCTCACCTGCCGGAGGTGCTGGCCGTTCTCGATCCAGTGATCCGCGACGGCCTGGCTGCCACCTGCTCGATCCTGGATGCCGAGGCGCTGCACTCTGCTCGCAACCGCGACGACTACGAACGGATCTGGGCCCGGCGGCGCCGCGCCTACGAATACCTGCCGACTGAGGATCGGCATCACCGAGCAGCGCTCGACGCGCAGCGCCGCCTGTCGCGCACCGGCAGACACCGCTCTGTGGGCTTTGCCGACCTGGTGCTCTCAGTGCTTGCGGCCGAGCACGGGCTCACGGTGCTGCACTACGACGCCGACTTCGAGATCGCCGCCGAGGTCATTCCCTTCAGCCATCAGTGGGCCGCGCCCCGGGGATCGGTGCCCTGACCCGGGCCCGTCGCGAGCGCTCTACGGAGCACGCCGGCCGCGTCGCCGTCCAGGTCGGTGCGGGAGGCGTGAGAGGCTGAGGGGGTGCCCCCTGCTTCAACCCGCTCGACGCTGCGCAAGGGGCTGTCCGTCATCGCCCGCGGGGTGCGCGAGGAGCCGCGCTGGTTCTCGTTGGCGGTGCTCGGCTCGACCGTCTACGGCATCATGACCGGGCTGATGGCCTGGGTCATCGGTCGACTCACCGACCAGATCATCGCCCCCGCGATCGCCGCCCGGCAGGTCACTCCGGCCCAGCTGTCGACCATCGCCGGCGTCATCGGCGGGGTCGCGCTCGTCAACGTCCTCGGCATCATCCTGCGCCGGTCGGCAGCCGGCTTCGCGATGTACAGCCTCGGCGCGGCATACCGGCGGCGAGTGACCCGGCAGTATCTCGACCTGCCGCTGCGCTGGCACCACAAGCACCCTTCCGGACAGCTGCTGTCCAACGCGAACGCCGACGTCGAGGCGACGTGGAACATCTTCGCGCCGCTGCCGATGGCCCTCGGCGTCATCGTCATGCTCATCTTCGGGGCGATCCAGATGCTCGTCGTCGACCCCGTCCTCGCGCTCGTCGCGATGATCGTCTTCCCCTTGCTCTTCCTCGCCAACGCGCTGTTCCAGCGGGCCATGTCGCCGAAGGTCACTCGCGCGCAACAGCTTCGCGCCGAGGTGTCCGAGGTCGCCCACGAGAGCTTCGAGGCGGCGCTGGTCGTCAAGGCGCTCGGCCGCGAGGACGAGGAGCTGCGCCGGTTCGCCACCGCCACGCACCGGCTCCGCGACGCCAACATCGAGGTCGGTCGCACCCGCGGCACCTTCGATCCCGCGATCGAGTCGATCCCCACCATCGGCACCCTCGCGGTCATCGCCGTCGGGGCCTGGCGGGCCACCACCGGCCACGTCACGGCGGCCGAGGTCGTCCAGATCGCCTATCTCTTCTCGGTGCTCGCCTTCCCGGTGCGCGCCTTCGGCTGGGTGCTCGGCGAGATCCCACGGTCGGTCGTCGGCTGGGAGCGGGTCGCCGCCGTGCTCGAGGCGACCGGGGCGATGGAGCACGGCGACCAGCGACTGCCAGAGCAGCCGGCCGGGGCGCTCGCGGCTCGCGACCTGCACTATGCCTACGAGATCGATCGCCCGGAGGGCGGCACCGAGCTGGCTCCCGCGATCCGCGGTGTCACCCTCGACGTGCCGGCCGGCACGACGACCGCCCTCGTCGGCCCGACCGGATCGGGCAAGTCGACGTTGACCGGCTTGCTCGTGCGGCTCGTCGACCCCGACACCGGCACCGTGACCGTCGACGGCATCGACCTGCGCCGGCTGCGGCAGGGGGCGCTCGCCGAGGCCGCAGCCTTCGTGCCGCAACAGACCTTCCTCTTCGAGGACACGGTCCGCGGCAACGTCACCCTCGGCGCTGCGCACGAGGATGACGAGGTCTGGGCAGCGCTGCGGGTGGCCCGCGCCGACGGCTTCGTCGGCCGCCTGCCCGACGGGATCGACACCAAGGTGGGCGAGCGGGGCGCCAACCTCTCCGGTGGGCAGCGGCAGCGAATCGCCTTGGCGCGCGCGGTCGTCCGCGCGCCGCGGCTGCTGTTGCTCGACGACGCCACCTCGGCGGTGGACCCGTCGATCGAGCAGCAGATCCTCGCCGCGCTGCGCGAGGCCTCGCACGGCATGACCGTGCTCGTCGTCGCCTATCGGATGTCGACGATCGCCCTCGCCGACGAGGTCGTCTATCTCGAGCACGGCCGGGTCGTCGACCAGGGCAGCCACGACGAGCTCGTCGCGCGATGCGAGGGGTATGCCGCCCTGGTCAGCGCCTACGCCCGCGAGGCCGCGGAGCGCGCCGCGGTGAGCGCCGACGAGGAGCCGGCCCCGCGGCATACCGAATCGGCGGGGGGGACCCGACGATGAGTCGCTTCGAGCCCCTCACCGACCACTCCGGGATCGACTCCGGAGCGAATCTCACTGCCTGGCAGACGATCCGGCGTGGTGTCGAGCTCTCGCCGGAGCTGACCCGCGGCGTGGGCCTCACCGTCGTGCTCGCCGTGCTGTCGACCCTCGGGCGAGTGCTCGTGCCCTTCGTCGTCCAGCGCTCGACCGACGAGGGCCTGCTCGCCCCGTCCGGCCCGGATGCCGGCCGGGTGGCGATGTGGGTCGGGGTCGCCCTGGCCGGCGTCGTGGTCACCTGGATCAGCGCGTATGCCGTCAACGTGCGCCTCTTCGTCGCGTCCGAGAGCGGGCTGTCGACGTTGCGCCTGGCGGCATTCCGGCACATCCACGACCTGTCGGTGCTCACCCAGAACACCGAGCGGCGCGGCTCGCTCGTCTCGCGCGTGACCTCCGACGTCGACACCATCTCGATGTTCGTCCAGTTCGGCGGGCTGATGCTCATCATCAGCCTCGGCCAGATCACCCTCGCGACCGCGCTGATGCTCTACTACAACCCCGTGCTCGCGGGGGTCGTGTGGGCCTGCTTCGTGCCGCTCTTCTTCCTCATCCGGCACTTCCAGGGAGTCGTCGGGCGGGCCTACACCCAGGTGCGGCAGCGGGTCGGCGAGCTGCTCGGCGCGATCAGCGAGGCGGTCGTCGGCGCGTCGACGATCCGCGCCTACGCCATCGAGGAGCGCACCGCCGCCCGGATCGACACGGCCATCGAGGCGCACCGTCGCGCTGCGGTCGGCGCGCAGATCAGGGCCGTCGTGGCCTTCACCGCAGGGCAGTTCGTCTCCGGTCTGACGACGGCCGTCGTCCTCGTCGTCGGCACCATGCTCGCGGTCGACGGGCGGCTCACCCTCGGCGAGCTGCTGGCCTTCCTCTTCCTCGTCAACCTCTTCACCATGCCGGTGCAGCAGGCGACCGAGATCCTCAACGAGATGCAGAACGCGGTCGCCGGCTGGCGCCGGGTCATCGGCATCGTCGACACCCCGGCCGACGTCGCCGACCCGGGCGAGTCCGGCGTGACCCTGCCCCGAGGCCCGATCACGGTCGGCTTCGAGGACGTGGCCTTCGCCTACCCCGGGGGCGAGCCGGTGCTGCGCGACGTCACGCTGCAGATCGCGCCGCGCTCGCGGGTCGCCGTCGTCGGTGAGACCGGGTCGGGCAAGTCGACGCTGGCCAAGCTGCTGACCCGGCTGATGGACCCGAGCAGCGGGCGGGTCACCCTCGACGGGGTGGATCTGCGCGAGATCCGCTTCGACTCACTGCGATCGAGAGTCGTGCTCGTGCCGCAGGAGGGCTTCCTCTTCGACGACACCCTGCTCGAGAACCTGCGCTACGCGCGGCCGGAGGCGACCGAGGAGCAGGTGCGGCTCACCCTCACCGAGCTCGGCCTGGACGCCTGGGTCGACGGGCTGCCGCTCGGCCTGGCCACCTCGGTGGGCCAGCGCGGCGAGTCGCTGTCGGCGGGGGAGCGCCAGCTCGTGGCGCTCGCCCGCGCCTATCTCGCCGACCCCGACCTGCTCGTGCTCGACGAGGCGACCTCGGCGGTCGATCCGTCCACCGAGGTCCGGCTGCAGCGGGCACTCGACTCGCTCACCCGCGGCCGCACCTCGATCGCCATCGCGCACCGGCTCTCCACCGCTGAGGCCGCCGACGAGGTCATCGTCGTCGACGCCGGGCGGATCGTGCAGCGCGGCCCGCACCACGAGCTCGTCGCCCAACCCGGCCCGTATGCCGCGTTGCACGCCTCGTGGGCTGCGCAGCAGCGCAGCTGAGGCGCCCGGTCACCCGACTCCGCGACGACATGTACCATCTGGTACATGTCCGATATCGTTCCCCACGTTGAGATCACCCGCATCGTCGACGCGACCCCCGCTGAGCTCTGGCCGATCCTGTCCGACGTGCTGCGCTGGCCGCAGTGGCTGCCCACCGTCACCGCCGTCACGACCGACCCAGCCGGCGGTCGGCCCGGCACGACCAGGGTGGGCGCGGCATACCGAGTCACCCAGCCCCGGCTCGGGACGGCAAGCTGGGAGATCACCGACTGGCGCCCCGATGCCGGCTTCACCTGGGTGTCGCGCCGGCCGGGAGTGACGACGACAGGCACCCACGAGCTCCGGCCGGTCGACGGCGGCACCGAGGTGCGGCTCGGAATCGCCTGGGTCGGCCCGCTCGCCGGACTCACCCGGGCGCTCCTCGGCGGCATGACCCGCGACTATGTCACCCGAGAGGCGGCTGCGCTCGCCGCCACGGTCGCGGATCGATGACGCCACGCGAGCGGCTGCTGCGGGCGGTCGTCGCGTGGTTCGCCGCACACGGCGTCGGGGAGACGAGCCTGCGGACCCTGGCGCGCGAGATCGGCACCAGCCACCGGATGCTCATCTACCACTTCGGCTCACGTGAGGGGCTGCTCGCCGAGGTCGTCGGTGTGGTCGAGCGTGGCGAGCGCGACGTCATGCGCCAGCTGCTCGCCGAGCACGACGATCCGTATGCCGCGGGCGCCGCCTTCTGGGCCCATGTCGCCGACGCCGCGCAGACCTTCGCTCCGCTCTTCTTCGAGCTGTCCGGCCACGCCATGCAGGGCAAGCCGTATGCCGCGAGCCTGCGCGACTGGCTGGCCGAGGGCTGGGCCGGGCCGTTGAGCGACGGCTTCCGTCGGTCAGGGGTCGGCGGCGAGGACGCCGGCGATCTCGCCCGCGAATCGCTCGCCATGGCAAGGGGATTGCTCTTCGAGCTCGCCATCACGGGCGATCGCGGCGCGGCCGACGCGGCGATGGCCCGCTACACCGAGCAGGTGCGGCAGCGAATTGCCTCGCTCGGCGGCGCAGGCAGTGGTGTGGCGGGCTGAGCGCTCTGCCGACCGACCAGAGTCTCTCCGTCGAGGTCCCTGCTCAGGTTCTCCCACCCGTCGATCCGCCAGCGTGGACAACGAGGCGAAGCGGCACCCACTCGCGGACCGAGTTGACCAGCCACAGCCGGTCGGCGCGGTGCAGGTCGGCAAGGGTGAGCGCGCCCTCGACGACCGTGCCCAATCTGAGCAGCTCAGCGCGCATGACACCCGGCAACAGCCCCGCCGTCAGCGGGGAAGTGACGAGAGTGCCGTCGAGGTCGGCGACGAGGTTCCCGATGGTGAGCTCGGTGACCTCTCCCCACTCGTTGTGAAGGATGACGTCAAAGACCGGGCCGTATGCCGCCCGCGCCCGCGCCAGCGCGTCGTCGTAGACGGCCCGGCGCGTCGTCTTGTAGTGCAACGTCGGGTCGCTCGACCAGACCGGCGAGTCAGCGAGGGCCACCGGCGCTGGCTCCGAGAACGGTTCTGGCAGAGGGCTGCTCGTGACCTCGACGTCACCGGTCGGGCCAACCGTGAGTCTCACTCGGGCCGGCGCGCTCGAGAGGCTCTCGAGCCGCTGCCGGACCTCCTCGAGGTCGACCTCCCAGCCGAGCCAGGCCGCGCTCTCGGCGAGTCGCGCGAGGTGGCGGGGGAGGCGGCATACCGACTGGCCGTCGTGACGCATCGTCTCGATGAGCCGGCAGTCGGGGGCGAGAGCGTCGAGCACGGCGGCCTTGGCCAGCGCCTCGGCATACTCGTCGGCGCCGTCGGAGTCCCAGACGACCCCGCCGCCGACGTCGTAGCGGGCCCGTCCGTCCGCGCCGACGACGAGCGTGCGGATGGCGACGTTGAAGGCGGCTGGTCCACCTGGATAGACCAATCCGACTGCGCCGCAATAGACCCCGCGCGGCCGGTCCTCGAGCTCGGCGATCAGCTCCATCGTCCGCACCTTGGGGGCTCCGGTGATCGACCCGCACGGGAAGAGCGCGTCGAAGATCCCCAGCACGTCGAGGCCAGCGCGCCCTCGTCCCGTGACGGTCGAGGTCATCTGCCACACCGTGGGATGCCCCTCGACGTCGAACAGGCTCGGCACCGCGACCGTGCCAGGCTCGCAGACACGTGCGATGTCGTTGCGGAGCAGGTCGACGATCATGAGGTTCTCGGCGCGATCCTTCGGTGAGCTAAGCAGATCGGCCCGCAGCCCGGCGTCCTCGACCGGTGTCGTCCCGCGCCGCCGAGTGCCCTTCATCGGCCGGGTCACGACCTCGTGACCGTCCCAGGTGAAGAAGAGCTCGGGCGACGAGGAGAGCACGGCGTGCTCGCCGGTGTCGAGGTAGCCGAACCACCCGCTGCCCTGCCGACGGCACAGGTCGCGCCACGCCCCGAGCGGGTCGCCGGCGAAGCGGCCGCGCAGCCGCATCGTATGGTTGACCTGGTAGGAGTCACCGCGTGCGATGGCGGCGCGGACTGCTGCGATCGACGCGGCATACGCGTGCTCATCGGTGCCGGGCTCCCACCTCGACATGAGGTATGCCGCGGGGTCGCGTCTCGGCCCGGCCGCCGGCGCGTGGTGCAGGCCGAACCACACGAGCGGCATCCCGGACCCCGAGCGGACGAGCATCGCCGGATCGAAGGCGGGTGCGGCCTCGTAGGACACGAATCCCACGGCGTAGCAACCTGATCGGCTTGCCTCGACCACTCGCGCCAACGCGGGGCGCACATCCTCGATCCGGTCGGCACGGACGACCTCGTCCGGCTCACCGAAGTGCAGCGAGCCCGACTCGCCTGGCGGTGCCCAGGGCAGGTCGACGTAGGCCTCCACGGGCGACCACCCTAGACGGTCTCCCGGTGCCCGACGGGTCGCGGCGCTAGTCCGTGAGCTCGCCGCGCTCGCGGAGCTCCGCGACGATCTCGGCATGACGCTGCTCGTCCAGGCGATAGCGGGACCGACAAAGGAGATACCCAGCCAGGACCAGACCAGCAGGCAGGGCGAGCATCGCGGTCTTCATCATGAGCAGGCCGGCCGGGGTCACGTCGTTCGGCGAGGTGGCGGCGTTGATTCCCGACGCGACGACGGTCAGCGCGACGATCTGATTGGCCACAGCGGCAGCGACCTTGTTGACGAAGGGCTGCAGCGCGAAGGTCACCGACTGGTTACGAGGAGGGGGGACAGCCAGGTGCGTTCTCGACATGGCAGGGTAGGGGTTTCCCGCGGGGACGCGGGCCGATGCTGATCACGAAGGAGTGACCATGCCCGAGGTGCGACTCGATGACGCCCATGCCCTGCTCGCCCAGGTGAGCGGCGAGGAGGTGTCGCTCGCCGACATCGCTGCCGCGGTGCGGGCAGCTGCGGTGGCCGCCGCGCCGCTCAACGTGTTCATCGATCCGACGCTGGCGGGCCTGGAGGAGCGAGTTGACGCCTGCCGGTCCGGGCCCCTGCACGGGCTGCCCATCGTCGCCAAGGACATCTTCGACACGATCGACCAGCCGACGAGCGGTGGCACGCGAGCGTTGCTCGGGCGGCATACCGGATCGGATGCGGGCGTCGTGGCGACGCTACGCGCGGCCGGGGCGTTCATCGCGGGCAAGAACACGTTGCACGAGCTGTCCTTCGGCATCACGTCGAACAACGCGTGCACGGGACCGGCGCGCAACCCCGTCGACCCGGGTCTCATCCCGGGCGGGTCCAGTGGCGGGACGGCTGCCGCCGTGGCCGCCGGGATTGCCCCGGTCGGCCTGGCCGCGGACACCGGTGGGTCATCGAGGATTCCCGCAGCGTTGTGCGGGATCGTCGGCTTCCGGCCGACCCACGGGCGCTACTCGGGTGAGGGTGTGCTGCCGATCTCGCACACCCGTGACACTGCCGGCGTGGTTGCGCGGACGGTCGCAGACGTGCAGCTCGTCGACGCCGTCCTCGCGGGCGAGGCACCTGAAATCGGCTCTCACGCAGTCGAAGTGGGCGGTGTCCGGCTTGCTGTTCCGACTGGCTACTGGACCGATCTCGATCCTGACGTCGAGCGGGTATGCCGCGCCGCGCTCGACCGCCTCGCTGCCGCGGGTGTGCAGCTCATCGACGTCGACGCGGACGAGGTCACCGCGATGGCCGACGAGATCGGGCTGCCGCTGTGCCTCGTCGAGTTCCCGCGCGACCTCGCCGACTACCTTGCTCGCGCCGGCGACGGGATGACCGTCGAGCAGGTGTGCGCGGGGGTGGAGTCGCCCGACGTCGCGGGCATCGTCGCGGCGTGCCTTAGCCGACCGGTCAGCGAGGAGGCATACGCCGGCCTGCTCGTCATGCGGGAGCAGCTGCGCAGCAGGTATGCCGCGTTGCTCGCCGATGCCGGGGCGGCTGCGCTTGTCTTCCCGACGACGCCGCTGCCGGCCTGCCCGATTGGACAGGACGAGACGACCACCCTCAACGGTCGGGAGGTGCCGACCTTCCCGACCTTCATCCGGCACGCCAACCTCGCTGGCGTCGCCGGCCATCCGGGCATCTCGCTGCCGGCTGGGCGGACCGATGCGGGGCTGCCGGTCGGGCTCGAGCTCGACGGTGCGGTCGGCCGGGATGGCGAGCTGCTCGCGCTCGCGGCGGCGGTCGAGTCACTCCTCGGTCGGGGGTAGCCCTGTGACGAGCTCGGTGACCAGGTCGTGGGCGCCGTCGGGGCGAGCGCACTCGTAGAAGAGCCGCCAGCCGTTGCCTTCCGGCAGCACCGTGAGGTAGCGCAGCGCATGCGTGCCGACGGGGGACTGGGCGACCGGGCCCGGCAGCACCTCGAAGGGCTGCTGGGTCTGACCCGACTCCGTTGCAGCCCAGGCGATTCCGGTGCGCTCGTACCAGTTCTCGGCTGCGCTGGCGCGACCGTCGTAGTAGGCGACGAACGCGTGGGGTGTCGGCAGCACGGCGGTGACCCGACGGGCCCGCGAGTCCCAGCCGGTGCCGCCCCAGCCGTCCCCGTCGGGGCGCAGCACGGTCACGAGCGGCGCCCAGGTCAGCCCGTCCGGGCTGCTCGTGGATGCCGTCGTCATCCGGTCCTCCTCACCGGGGACGTCGAGCAGGTGGCAGCAGATCCAGGCCCGCCAGCCGGCGGTGTCGCGGCATACGACCGGGTCCTTGACCGCGAGGTCGTCGCTGCCCGGCAACACCACCGTGCGGCTCCCGGTCGGCAGCTCCGCGACGGTGTCGGCGTCGAGTGCCTCGATCCACCAATGCTTGCTCTCCCACGTCGCGCAGGACAGGTAGAGCCGCCAGGCGCCGTCGCTGCGCTGCACGAGGGACGGCCGCTCGAGTGACTCCGCGCCGACGAGCTCCCTCGACACGCGGGCGACGACCTCAGATTCACCGCCGGGGCGCCAGTGGGCCAGCTCGACCGCGACGCCCCGCCCCTCGGTCACCGGCCGCCGCACCCGATAGGCCAGCCAGTAGCCACCGGCGCCGTCCGACGCGGCACTCGGCGCGCCGGTCCAGTTGCCGATGCCCCGTCCTGGCGCGGCCACGAGGGGCTGCGCCCGGGAGCCGTCCGGCACGGGCACCTCGCTGCCCTGCACGAGCATGGTTCGGCCGCGGGTCATGGACCGACTCTGGGCGTCGCGGCAGCTGGATGCCCGTGCGCTGCGACCATCGCGTCGGCGGGTCGTGCTACCGGTCGCTGGCCGATGCAGGGAGGTCCGCTCCGGCGACCGCATCGTCAGCGAGAGGTGCCTGCAGGTAGTGCTGGATGACCGGTGCGAGTGCGCGTACGAGCTCGTCGCGCTCGAGCTCGAGCAGTGGCGGCATACCGAGAACGACCCGACCCAGGACCAGACCGCCGATCTGGCTGCCGACGAGCGCGATGCGTCGCTCGGCAAACGGGTCGTCGAGCCGCTCGGCCAGCGGCCGGAGCACCCGCTCTCGGAGCATGGTGCGCACGACGTCGGCGGCGGTCTCGTCGCTGCCCGCCGCGCGCAGGAAGCCCGCCATGACCGTGGCGAAGCCGGGCGTCGTGAGGCTGGTGGCGATGAACTCGGCGGCCCGCCGGCCGGCGCCCTCCACGCCGGGGCCCAGCACGAGCTCGGCGAGGGGTCCTGCATCGATCGGCAGGTCGACGGCGGCGACGAAGAGATCGGCCTTGGAGCCGAAGTAGTGCCCGACGAGGCGCACGTCGACCCCCGCCTCGGCGGCGACCTGCCGCAGCGAGGTCGCATGGAAGCCCTGCTCGCCGAACAGCCGGCGGGCCGAGGCGAGGATCTGGGCGCGGGTGTGCGGCGTGCCCGGCCGGCGGCCCCGGGCGCCGCGCCCCTTGACAGAATTCATCACCCGTAGATTAACATTTCCACATGCGTGGAAATAAGAGTGCGGCCGTGTCGACCGGCCGGCACATCATGCCGGTCATCGCCATCTCCCTCATCACCGTGGTCTCGGCAGTGGTCGGCCTCAACCTGGCCCTGCCCGACATTGCCCGTCGAACGGGTGCCTCCCAGGCCGAGCTCACCTGGATCGTCGACGCCTACACCGTCGTCTTTGCCGCGCTGCTCTTCTTCGCCGGGGCGCTCGGCGACCGCTTCGGGCGCAAGCCGCTGCTGGCCATCGGTCTCGCTGTCTTCGGCCTTGCCGCCCTCGTCGGCACCACGGTCAGCGAGCCGTGGCAGCTCATCGCCGTGCGGGCCGTGATGGGCCTCGCAGCGAGCGCTGTCATGCCGACGACGCTCTCGGTCATCACGACCTCGTTTCCTGAGCGCGAGCGACCCGCGGCCATCGGCGCTTGGGTCGGGATGGCCGGCGCCGGGGCCATCCTGGGTCTGCTGGTCACCGCGGTGTTGTTGCAGTACTTCGAGTGGCCCGCGATCTTCTGGCTCAACGTCGGGCTGGCCGCCGCGGCCCTGATCGGCACCCTGGCACGCGTCCCTGACTCGACCGAGGCCAACCCGGCGCCCATCGACCTGGGCGGAGGGGTGCTGGCGCTGCTGGGCTTCGGCGGGCTGGTCTTCGGGATCATCGAGGGCCCGGTCCGCGGCTGGGGCGACCCGTGGACGGTCTCGTCGCTCGCCGCCGGAGTCTTGGGGTTGGGCGCCTTCGTGTGGTGGGAGCTGGGGCGTGCGCATCCGCTGCTCGACCCGCGGCTGTTCCGGGATCGTCGGTTCGGCTCGGGCGCCCTGGCACTCACGACGACCTTTTTCGTCTGGTTCGGGGTGATCTTCATGGTCGTGCAGTACCTGCAGTTCGTCGTCGGCTATTCGCCCCTCATGACCGCCGCCTGCCTGTTGCCGATCCCCTTCTTCCTCCTGCCGACCGCTCGCACGGCTCCGAAGGTCGCTGCCCGTCTCGGCTATCGCCGCGTCGTGCCGATCGGCATGCTGCTGCTGTCGGCTGGTCTGGTCGTCCTCTCGCGGCTGCAGGTCGAGCTGACCTACTGGGTGTTCGCCGTCGGACTCGGTCTCACCGCAGCTGGCATGGGGATCTCCGGCACGCCCTCGACCACCGCGCTCACCGAGGCACTGCCGGAGGCGAAGCAGGGGGTCGCGTCGGCAAGCAACGACACGGCGCGCGAGCTCGGGTCGGCGTTGGGCATCGCGGTACTGGGCTCGACGCTCAACCAGGTCTATCGCGACGGTCTGAGCGGTCTGCTCGGTGGGCTTCCCTCGCAGGCGGTTGAGCGGATCCTCGGATCAGTCGCCTTCACCCAGGCACCTGAGCTGTCCCTGCTCGGCCCGCGCGGTGCGGCGCTGGCCCAGGCCGGTCGGCAGGCCTTCGTCGACGGCGTGAGCCGAGCCTTCCTCGTCGCGGCGGCTGTAGCGGTGATCGCGGCGCTCGTGGTGTGGTTGACGGCTCCGCGCAGCCCGCAGGGGTCGCCGCCACCCGGGATGACGGCAGGGGCTGAGCCCCTGGCGGGGCGCGGCCGAGCAACGACATAGGCCAAGCCAGCGTGACGGGAAAGGCACGCCCTGACGTGCTCTTCCCGTCATGAGAGCTCACCGAGCCTCTGCGAACGGTCCCTGACGTGCCTTTTCCGTCACCGGAGTGCCGACGATGGATCAGCCAGCGGCGGTGAGCAACTCGACGAGACGGCCGAGCACCGACTCCGGCAGGTCGATCGCGAGCAGCTCGGGCACGGCCCGCGCGGGGTCGCCCGCTCGGTCGGCCGAGGAAACGATGCGCCACGCTGCCTCCTTGGCGCTGAACGAGATCTGGGTGCGGTCGAGGTAGTCGAACGCCGTGCCAACGGGATTGGCCGCCAAACCGGAGACGCCGAGCAGCCCGACCTCGAGCCGGGCGCCGACCGGCACGTCGCGCACGATGACCCGCCGCGTGCCCGTGCTCTCGCAGGTGACCGGCTGACCGTCGACCGAGGCGCGCGCGGTGACCGTGCCGATCCCGAGCACGTGAACCACCCAGCTGCGTCGCTCAGGGACGACCCCGGCGCTGCCGTCCAGCGGCCCGATGACGACTCGCCGGTCCTGCCACTGCCACTCGATCGGCGTGCGAGCCGCGCGCAGGGCGGCCTCGCTCGCCCCGTCGTCCTCGTAGAGCGTGAACCGGCCGTCGGCGCCGGGGCCGAGCAGCAGCTCGATGGCCTCCGGGTGCTCCGTGCCGTTGGCGAGCACGGCGTCGTCGTCCGGCCCAGCACCGGCCAGCGGAACGATCGCCCCGGCCCGGGCGAGGACCGGGATCGCGTCGACCTCGCGCCACAGCGCGATGGTGCGGTCTCCGGCATACCGGAATCCGGTGAGCACGTCGAACCAGTCACCCTCCGGCAGCCACGCGTCGACGCGCGCGACGAGCCCGACCGGACAGCGCGGCGCAGTGATGGGGGCGACGAGCAGCTCTGTGCCGAAACGGAATTCGTTGTGGTGCTGGTATGACGCCTCGGCCCACGGATGCTCGTGGTAGAGCGGCTCGACGAGCGGTCGGCCCTCGCGGGAGGCGCGCTCGGCCATCGTGTAGAGGTAGGGGACGAGCCGGTGCCGTAGGCGCAGCGCGTCGCCCACGACGGCGCGCACCTCGCCGCGATAGCGCCACGGCTCCTTGCCCTGGAAAGGGCTCGCGGTGGCGTGCAGGCGGCATACCGGGGAGAAGACGCCGAGCTGCACCCAGCGCGCGTAGAGCTCGTCGTCGCGGGCGCCGAACATGTGGCCGCCGATGTCGTGGCTCCACCAGCCGTAGCCGATGTTCGCGGCGGTGGCGGTGAACTCGGGCTGGAAGTCCAGCGACTCCCACGACACGACGGTGTCGCCGGAGAAGCCGAGGGGGTGGCGGTGGCTGCCGGGGCCGGCATACCGGCTGAAGATGAGAGGCCGGCGTCCGTCGCGGCCGCTCCAGGCGAAGTGGCGCCTGTTGAGCTCCCACAGAGGGTCGAGCCCGGCGCGCCGCGAGTGCCGGCCCTGCTGCCAGTCGAGCCACCAGAAGTCGACCCCGTCCTGCTCCATCGGCCGCAGGACGTGCTCGAAGAGCGCATCGAGGTATGCCGCGTCGGCCACGTCGAACGTCACCGCCGCCTCGGTCTCGGGATCGATTCCGAGAGCGGAGGCCATTGCGGGATAGGCGGATTCGTGAGCGCGGACGCCATCAGCGGGATGGTCGTTGAGGGTGACCCGAAGGCCACGCCGGTGCAGCTCGGCGAGGAAGGCCGGCGGGTCGGGGAAGAGTCGCCGCTCCCAGGTGTAGCCGGTCCACCCGGAGCCGAACCGCGGGTCGACGTCGGTGACGTGCCAGTCCATGTCGAGCACCGCGACCGACAGGGGGATCCGCTCGGCAGCGAATCGGTCCAGCAGCGTGAGGTATTCGTCGGCGGAGTAGGGGTGGTAGCGGCTCCACCAGGTGCCGAGCACCCAGCGTGGCACGAGCGGCACCGGCCCGGTGAGGGCGTGGTAGTCGGCGAGGGCGGCCCGGTAGTCGCGACCATGGGCGAAGACGTAGAGGTCGATCTCGGAGCCGTCCCGGTCGTGCAGCTGTCCGTCGGCGTCGACGACGAGGGAGTGCGAGTCGTCGAGGACGGTGATGCCGTCGCGGGAGCAGATGCCCGGCTCGAGCGGGATCCGCCCGTCGGCCTCGTCGAGGGTGCGGGCGGTGCCGCCGAGGGTGCGCAGCGGCTCGCCGTAGCGCCAGGTCGAGCGGTAGTTGCTGATCCCGCCACGGGCGGTCACCGACAGGCCCATCGCCGTGGGTGGCCCTCCGTCCCAGCGCAGCTCGAGCCCGTCGGTGCGGATCTCGACACCCTCGCCGACCCTGGTCACCTGAGCCTCGACCGGCCCCAGGTCACGCCTGACGACCACCTGGGTGGGCCGATCCTCGAAGCGGCCGGACGCGGCATACTCGATGCGCACCAGGTGCGCCGTGAGCACCGTGACCCGCCAACGATCCCCGACCACGCTCGTCATGACGCCCGACGCTAGTCGGTCAGGCTCGGTGCTCGTCGGTGCGCACGCCGACCCGGTGCCAGCCCCACGCGAGGGCGAGCACGACGATCACGCTGGCGAGCGCGAGCTCGCCGCTCAGCCCGTGGACTGCGATTCGAGCGGTGAGGAGGCCGCCGGCCAGTGTGGTGACCGCGAAAGGCACTGTCTGCCAGGCCAGTCGGCCACGCGGGTCGGGGCTCACGAAGATCGCCGGGGTGACCCGGAATGTCGACGCCTGGCCGGTGCCGACAAGCAGCAGCCCCATCAGGGCGAGCCAACCGACGACACCGCCGGGCGCATGGCCGGTGCCGAGGGCGACACCAGTCCCGACCACTGCAGCCACGACGAGGTATGCCGCGCCGGGCAGCACACAGTGCGCGAGCGCTTCGGCGCGTGGCGGGAGGCCGAGCAGGGCTGGTGTGCCGCTGTTGTCGGCCTGCAGCCGCATCCCCTCGGCCCAGCCGGCGAAGCCGCCGTGCAGCAGGCCGGCGGCGAGGATCGCCGCCAGCCCGGGCAGGGCCGGAGTGACGAGGCAGACCGCGGCAAGGGCCGTGCCGGCGACCAACAGCACGGCGCCGGCGACGGGCGAGGCCGGCGCCCGCCGTGCGCCGAGCACGTCGCGGGCCACGACGGTGCGCCATCGGCCTTGGGAGCGCAGCCGTGCCCCGCGGGCCCGGGTCACCGGCGCGGCCACCTCGAGGCGGGCTGCCCTCAGGTCCCCGGAGAGCATCGCGCCGCCCAGTCGGGAGCTGCGCGCCGATTGGGCCCGCAGGTCCTCGAGGCGCATGGCTCGGAGGCGACTGGCCACCGGGGGCCCCGTCGGGATCTGTCGACCGGCCTGACCGACGAGCCACGCGAGCGCGATCAGGGCCCCCATGACGGCGCCGACGCCGATGCCGACGAGCGCGGCGAGCGGGCCGGTGACCGCGGCATACCAGAGCCCGAAGCCGATCATGGCACCGAGGGCGATGCAGCCGATCAGGCTGGCGCCCAAGGCGATTCGCCACCACAGCCGCAGGCTGAGCACGCGATCTATCGAGGACACCACGACCAGGTCGAGCCACGGCAACGGCGGCACGACCGGGCCGCGCACCGAGCCCGCCCGCCAGGCGCTCAGCACGGCCGCGATGGCTGCGAGCGTGGGGACCCCCAGTGCGACGGGGGTCATCAGCCAGCCGCGGACTGCCTCGGGATCGGCGGTGCGGAACAGCGCCTGCGCCGTGGAGAAGCCGTACATCGCCCCGAGCAGGACGACGAGGTAGGCGGGGTAGGCCAGGGTGCGCAGGGCGCCCGGACCACCCCCGGACGCGCGCTCGGCCGCGGCGAGCCGGCGTCGGTCAGTCGATCGATCAGCCACCGACGCGGCCCACCTCGAGCTCGGCGTCGCCGACCCGTTCCGCGAGGGTCGCGTCGTGGGTCGCGACGACGAGGGTGGCGCCGGCCTCGCGCCGCGCCACCAGCAGGTCGGTGACCCGGCGTCGCATGTCGGGGTCGAGCCGCTGCTCGGGCTCGTCGAGCACGAGGGCATCGCCCGGACGGAAGAGCACGAGTGCGAGCCGGAACAGCTGGCTCTGGCCCGAGGACAGCTCGTTGGGCAGCCGGTCGTGCAGGTGGCCGATGCCGAGGTCGTCGAGTCCGGCCGCGACCCGATCGGGGCAGGTTGCCGCGTCGCGACCCCAGGTGGCATCGACGAGGGTGAGGTGGTCGGCGAGGGTGAGATCGCGGTATGCCGTGGGTGCACCGACGTGGACGGCGATCCGTTCGCGGATGGTCGGGTCGCGCTCGTCGGCGGGCTGGCCGTCGATCGTGACCGTGCCGGTGGTGGGCAGGGTGAGACCGGCAAGGATGCGCAGCAGGGTGGTCTTGCCGGCGCCGTTGGGGCCGCGGACGACGACGGCGCAGTCCGGGTCGGCGGCGAGGTCGGTCGGGGCGAGCAGCTGCACCCGGCCGATGGTCTTGCTCACGCCGTCGGCGAGGATCCGAGGTCCGGCGAGGCGAAGCGGCATACCGCGATTATCGGGTGACCCGAGAAAGTGGCGCTTCACCCCAGGAACTTCATCGGGTCGAGCGCACCCTTATCGGGTGACCCGATAATGGTCGATTGTGTCCGCGACCCTCAGCCACCAGGTGCGGAGCCTCTGGCTGCTGGCTCGCGCGGGGTTCCGGCGGCACTCGACCTATCGGCTGGCGTTGGCTGCCGGGCTGACGACGAATGCCGTCTTCGGGCTGCTGCGCGGCAGCATCCTCGGCGCAGTCGTCGCGAGCGCCGGCGGCACCCTCGGCGGCTATGACGCCGGTCAGGTCACCGCCTACGTCTGGTGGGGCCAGGCCCTGCTCGGGGCGATCGGCCTGGCCGGCTGGTCCGAGCTGCGCGACCGGGTGCGCTCCGGGGACGTTGCGATCGACTTCCTGCGTCCCCTGAGTGTGCCGCTCGGCTATCTCGCCGGCGACCTCGGGCGCGCCGCGGTCAACCTGCTCGGTCGTGGGCTGCCGATGATCGTGCTCGCCGTGTTGGTCTTCCGGATGCCGCTGCCCACCGACCCGGTGACCTGGCTGCTCGGGTTCGTCGCGATCCTCGTCGGCGTCGTCGTGGCCTTCCTCGGCACCTATCTGCTCAACGCCACCTGCTTCTGGGTCGTCGAGAGCCGCGGTCTGCAGGTCTGCTACCTCGTCGCGTCGGGGTTCCTCTCCGGCCTCTACCTGCCGGTGCACTGGTTCCCCGAGTGGCTGCTGCTGCTCGCCCGTTGCACGCCCTTCCCGTCGACTCTGCAGGCACCCCTCGACGTGCTCTCCGGCCGGGTCTCCGGCGCTGCGGCCGTCACCACCGTCGTCATCCAACTCTCCTGGGCCACAACGCTGTTCGTCGCCGCGCAGGTCGTCACCGCGCTGGGCCGCCGGCACCTGGAGGTGCAGGGTGGCTGAGCCGACCCGCGGTGGTTCGCTCGCGGCATACCGGACCATCCTGCGCGCCCGGATGCGCGCCCAGGCGAGCTATCGGATCAGCTTCGCCACCGACCTGCTCGGCACCCTGCTCGTCGGCCTCACCGAGCTCGCCGAGGTGTGGGTGATCTACCACAACGTACCCCTGCTCGGCGGCCTCGACTTCGCCGCGGCGCTGCTCGTCTTCGGCGTCACGAACATCTGCTTCGCCGCTGCCGACCTCGTCGTCGGCCACCTCGACACCGTCCCGAGCCTGGTCCGCGCCGGCACCATCGACGCCTTCTACGTGCGGCCGCTGTCCCTGCTCGGCCAGCTCGTCACCAGCGACATCTCGCTGCGCCGGATCGGCCGGCTCACCGTCGGCATCGTCGTGCTCGCGATCGCCTGGAGCGCAGCCGGCGTCGCCCCGACCCTCACCAACGCAACCCTGCTCGGGCTCGCGCTGGTCAGCGGCACGGCAATCTTCGCGGGGCTGTTCACCATCGCGGCCGGCCTGCAGTTCTTCCTCATCGACGGCCGCGAGTTCACGAACTCCTTCGTCTACGGCGGCTCGTATGCCGCGCAGCAGAGCTCGCTCGTCTACCCGCCTCCTGTGCGGGTGCTGTTCACCTTCGTCGTGCCGAGCGCCTTCGTCGGCTATCTCCCGGCGATCGCGCTCATCGGCCTGCCCGGCGGGCCGATCGCCGACCCGGCCTGGGCCTGGTGGTCGCCGCTCGCCGCGCTCGCCGTCTGGGTGGCCGCGGCGCTGGCCTGGCGCTCCGGCACCACCCACTACCAAGGAGGAGGCGGATGAGCACGCCGAGCATCGACGTCCACGAGCTCACCCGGATCTACCGCCGCCGGGGGAGCGCGCTCACCGCCGTCGACCGGATGACCTTCACGATCGAGCCGGGCGAGTCGGTCGGCTACATCGGCGCCAACGGTGCCGGCAAGTCGACGACGATCAAGATGCTCACCGGCATCCTGCGTCCCACGTCCGGCACCGTGCGCACCTGCGGCCTGGACCCGCAGCGCCGGCGCCAGGACGTCGCGCGGCGGATCGGCGTCGTCTTCGGACAGCGCTCGCAGCTGTGGTGGGACCTGCCGCTGGCCGAGTCCTTCGCCATCCTCGGCTCGATCCACCGGCTCGACGCCGCCACCACCCGGGCCCGCACCGACGAGCTCGTCGAGCGACTCGAGATGGGGCCCACCCTGGCCACCCCCGTGCGCCAGCTCTCGCTCGGCCAGCGGATGCGCGCCGAGATCGCCGCCGCGCTGCTGCACCGCCCGCAGCTGCTCGTCCTCGACGAGCCGACGATCGGGCTCGACGTGCTGTCCAAGCAGCGGCTGCGCGAGTTCCTCCGGGACCAGCGGGCGGCATACGGGACGACGCTGCTGCTCACCACCCACGACATGGGCGACATCGAGCGGCTCTGCGAGAGAGTGCTGCTCGTCGACCACGGGCGGCTCGCCTTCGACGGCACGTTGTCGGGCCTGGCGGCGACAGTGTCGGCCCGGCGGGTGCTCGTCGTCGATCTCGCCGCACCGTGCGCGGACCTCGTCGACATCCCCGGCACCGAGCATCTCGGCTCCGAGGCCGAGGGGCTGCGGCAGCGCCTCGCCCTCGCCGCCGGTCGCAGAGTGGGAGCTGGCGTCTCCATCGCCCAGGTGCTCGCCACGATCGCCGAGCGTGCCGAGGTGCGTGACCTCACCGTCGAGGAGCCGGACATCGAGGACGTCGTCCGGCGGGTCTACGCCGCCTCCCGCGACCTGCCGTGACTCTGGAAAAGATCAGGCGGGCGTCCGCGTGACACGCCTACTCTCAAGGCGTAGCCGACGAGCCCTACCCGGTGACCATCGTGACGGCGCGATACGGCGGCACCTACGAAGTCGGGCGGGGGCTTGCCTTCCCCTCGCATCCTGACCAGCTGCCGGCCGACTGGGACGCTGGCGACGTCATGTGCGCCCGGTTCTGGGGCGACCGCGCCAGGCAGCAGGAGATCGGAGGCGGCCACTCCCCGGAGCTGGCCTACGCCGACCTGCTGTCGAAGCAGGCGCGGAGGCGATCTGCGTCCGGCCGCGAGCCAGCGTGGCACGTCGTCCTCGACGCGCTTCAGGGCCGCCATGGCACCGATGCAGGCCCACCAACGACCGACGTCCGCCGCGCCGAGCGCGTCAGCGACGAGCGCCGCGAGCGAGGGCGGCGCGGCTCGTCCTAGACGAGGCGCTCGCCCGCCTCGGTGCGCGCACCGTACGCCAGCGCCGGTGAGGCGCCACAGACCTCACCCAGCGCACGGCAGAATGGCGGGCGTGTCCATCGCCGTTCGCCCCTCCGAGCTCGACCCCGCCATCGCCGACCGGCTCAAGCGCGACGCCGACGGCCTGGTCGCGGCGATCGTCCAACAGCACGACACCGGCGAGGTGCTCATGCTCGGCTGGATGGACGACGAGGCGCTGCACCGCACCCTCACCACCGGCCGGGTGACCTTCTGGAGCCGCTCACGGCAGGAGTACTGGCGCAAGGGCGACACCTCCGGCCATGTCCAGCACGTCCACTCGGTCGCCCTCGACTGCGACGGCGACGCCCTGCTCGTGCGGGTCGAGCAGGTCGGTGCGGCCTGCCACACCGGCGACCGGACCTGCTTCCAGGCCAGTCCGCTGCCAGTGAGTGGCGTCTGAAGCAGACTGTCCTCGTGGCTGAGGGTGGGTAGGTCGCGCGAGTGGTGAGTTGGCCACGCGCTGGGGGGCGCTGAGGGTGGGTAGGTCGCGCGAGTGGTGAGTTGGTCACGCGCTGGGGGGCGCTGAGGGTGGGCAGGTCGCGCGAGTGGTGAGTTGGGCGCGCGATGGGGGTGGCCGGCATCAGTCCGCACCACCAGCCCCGGGTCACGTGGGGAAGAATGGCGCGGTGCCCGCCCAGCCAGCCAGCCCCCGCACCACCAACCCCGACGTGCACGCCGAGCTCGGCTGGGGGCAGACCTGGCCGAGCCTGCCACTCTTCCTCGAGCTCGCCCGCGATCGCCGGGTCATCCCGGTATGCCGCCGGCTGCTCGCCGACGGTGAGACCCCCCTCGGCGTCTACCGCAAGCTCGCCAAGGGCGAGCCGGGCACCTTCCTGCTCGAGTCGGCCGAGCACGGGGGAGTGTGGAGCCGCTACTCGATCGTCGGCGCCCACAGCGCCGCCACGCTCACCGAGCAGGACGGCGAGGCGGTGTGGCTCGGCACGCCACCGGCCGGCGTCCCCACCGGTGGCGTGCCCACCGACGCGCTGCGCGACACCGTCGCCGCGCTCGCCACCGACCGGATCGCCGGCCTCCCGCCGCTCACCGGGGGCATGGTCGGGGCGATCACCTACGACGCCGTGCGCCGCTGGGAGCGGGTGCCCGACGCCGGCCGCGACGACCTGCACCTGCCGGAGATCGGCATGGTCCTCGCGGTCGACCTCGCCGTCCTCGACCACGCCGACGGCTCGCTGCTGCTCATCGCCAATGCCGTCAACTGGGACGACTCCGACGAGCGCGCCGAGCAGGCCTGGGCCGACGCCGTCGACCGGCTCGACCGGATGACCGCCGACCTCGCCGCCCCGGCCCCGTCGACGGTCGCCGTCGTCGAGCCGGTCGAGACCCCGGTGACGAGCTCGCACGAGCACGAGCAGTTCCTCGACATCGTCGAGCGGGCCAAGGAGTCGATCCGCGCCGGCGACGCCTTTCAGATCGTTGTCTCGCAACGCTTCTCGACACCGTGCGACGCGGACCCCATCGACGTCTACCGCGCGCTGCGGGCCTCCAACCCCAGTCCCTACATGTACCTGCTGCGCCTCCCACACCCGGACGGCACGGCATACGACATCGTCGGCAGCAGCCCCGAGGCGCTCATCAAGGTGACCGGCCGGCAGGCGATCACCCACCCCATTGCCGGCTCGCGCCCGCGCGGCAAGACGCCCGAGGACGACGTCCGGCTCGCCGACGAGCTCGCCGCCGACACCAAGGAGCGGGCCGAGCACGTCATGCTCGTCGACCTCTCGCGCAACGACCTGCAGCGGGTATGCCGCGCCGGCACCGTCGACACCGTCGAGTTCATGACGATCCGCCGCTACAGCCACATCATGCATCTCGAGTCCACGGTCGTCGGCGAGCTCGCCGACGGACGCAGCGCCTACGACGTGCTCGCCGCGACCTTCCCGGCCGGCACCCTCTCGGGCGCGCCGAAGCCGATGGCGATGGCGCTCATCGACGACTTCGAGGGGCTCAAGCGCGGGCTCTACGGCGGCGTCGTCGGCTATCTCGACCTCGCTGGCGACATGGACATGGCGATCGCGATCCGCACGGTGCTCATCCGAGACGGGATCGCGCACGTCCAGGCCGGAGCCGGCATCGTCGCGGACTCCGTGCCGCAGCTGGAGTACGAGGAGACCCAGCACAAGGCCGCCGCGGGCCTCCGGGCCGTGCGCGCCGCACTCGGCCTGCACCTGGCTGGAGAGCGCCGGTGAGCAAGCGCACCGGCCTGCTCGTCGTCGCGGGCGTGCTCGCGGCATACCTGCTCTCGGGCAGTCTGCCGTGGGTGACCGGTACGTCGAGCGACGCCGTGCTGGCCGGCCGGGCGCTCTCGGCGACCGGGGCCCAGCTCGCGCCCGGCGCCACGGCCCTCGCGCTCGCCGTCGCCGCCTCGCTCATCGCCCTCGCCACCGTCGGTCCGCGCCTGCGGTATGCCGCCTCGGCGCTGCTCGTGCTCGCCGCGCTCGGCGTGCTCGTGCTGGCGCTGCCACCCCTGCTCGACCCCGCCACCGCTCTCGGTCGGCAGGCGGCCGAGCTCGCCGGTCGAGCCGGCTCGGTGGTGCCGGTGACCGCTGCCCGCACCCCAGCCGCCTGGCTCGGCCTCCTCGCGGCCGTCGGACTGCCCGTCACGGCGGGGGCCGTCGGGTGGGGGGCGCGCGGGTGGAGCGGGCTGTCCAGCAGGTTCGAGCGGGCGGACTCGGCGCCGGCCGGGCCGACGGGCGTCCGCCGCTCGGCCTGGGACGAGCTGAGCGAGGGAGCAGACCCCACCGGGAGCGACACCCCAGGCCCAGCCGGGACACCGGAGCGCTGACCTGACAGAATGGCGGAGACCCGCACGACGTGAAGGAGAACCCCATGGCCGCCACCGAGCACCACGACAACCACGGGCAGAGCGTCGCCGCGTGGACCGCGGTGGGGATCATCCTCGTCGCCGCCGTGCTCATGTCGATCGCCGTCGTCTGGCCGGCGAACCTCTTCTACCTGTTCTGGGTCGGGGCCGTGCTCGCGGTCGTCGGGGTCGTCGTCGGCAAGGTGCTCGCGATGGCCGGCTATGGCGTGAAGAAGCACGAGGACGACCCGCTCAAGCCGGGCCGCAGCCAGATCGACAGCGGCATCAAGTAGAGCCTCGTCCGCGCGGCTGTCGGCGGACCAGCGCGAGCGGCCCAGCCGGCGGAACGCGATCGTGACGCCTGTCGTCCCACCCGGCGCGTGATCGGCCGGTAAGGTCGAGCCAAGCCTGAGTCAGCCAGTCACCCAAGGACCCAGAAAGGTCGCTATGAGCTACGGAAGCCCGCCCCCGCCCCCGCCGCCCCCTGGTGGCGGCGCTCCCAATCCGGGCGACCAGCCCGAGTGGGGGCAGCAGCCCCACCAGCCCCAGGGCGGTCAGCCCTACGGATCCCAGCCCCCGCCCCCCGCCTACGGCGCGGCCCCGGGCTATGGCGCTGCCACGTCGACCCCGCCGAGCAACAACCTCGTGCTGGCGATCCTGTCCACCGTGCTGTGCTGCATCCCGATCGGCATCTACGCCATCCTGCAGGCCAACAAGGTCAACACGCTGTGGGCGCAGGGCGACCAGGCGGGTGCCCACAAGGCAGCCGCGGACGCCAAGAAGTGGTCGATCATCGCGATCGTCTCCGGCTTCGTGGTGGGCGTCGTCTACTTCATCTTCTCGTTCATGGTCGCGGCTTCCGGGACCAGCACCCGCTGAGCAATGTCCGTTGCCAGCACGCACGCCGTGGGCTCCCCAGCGATGGGAGCTCGCGGCGTGCTGCTGCCAGGGGCTCTAACACTGGCGGCCGGTTGCGTCGCCGGATACGTCTACACCGCGGACCCCAATGTCGCCGGCACCTGGTATCCGCCCTGTCCTTTCCTCACCCTCACCGGCCTCTGGTGTCCTGGCTGCGGCTCGGCTCGTGCCCTGCACGCCCTGCTGCATCTCGACCTCGGCACCGCCTTGGCCCGCAATCCCCTCGCGGTCGTCGTCTACGGCTACGTCCTCGTGGCCTTCCTGGCCTGGACGCGCCGCCGGGTGACTGGAGCGCCACGGCGCCTCGCCGCTCCGTGGGTCACCCGGACCGTGCTTGTCGGCGTGGTCCTCTTCTGGATCCTGCGGAATCTCCCCGGGATGACCTGGTTGTCACCCGCCTGATCCAGCATCTGGCCGCGCTCGGGGGAACGACGCGGCGCCCTCCATCGTCATCTCGGGGACCGCATCCGTCCAAGGAGCACGTATGAGCACCGAGCCACTCGGCCAGTCCGGCCAGGACACCGGTCCGTGGTCGGAACTGCCGAACGGCCGCACCCAGCCACTCGGTCACTCGCCCACGACCCGGCTCCCCGCGCCTGCCGCCGCCCAGCAAGTGTCGGCCAGTCAGCCGCCGGGAGGCCAACCTCCCTCGCACGCTGCGCCGGCCCCGCACCATACCTTGTCGGAGTATCCGGATCTCTACACTCCCGACCCGACCACGCCGCCGCTGCCAGCCGCCGGCTGGGGCTCTGCCGGGCCGGCCTATGGAGCTCAGGCTCCGGGAGCCCCTGGCTACGGCCCGCCCGCCTACGTGCCGCCCACCTATGGTCCGCCCGTCCCCGGTTACGGCCCCGTCGGCCCCGGCTCCGGTCCCTACGGCGCCCCTCCTGCTCCCACGCCCGGCTACGGACCGGCACCGGTCACGGGCTATGGCTCCGCCCCACCACCCGTGCCGTACGGCTACGGCTACGGCTACGGCTACGGGATGCCGGTCCAGCAGCAGGCCCAGTCGGCGACCGCGTCGCTCGTGTGGGGGATCCTCAGCATCCCGCTGGTCTTCATGTGCTACATCGGCTTCATCCCGGGCATCGTCGCGATCGTGCTGGGGCGCAAGGCGATGGCCCAGGTCGACCAGTCCGGAGGGCAGCTGGGCGGCCGTAGCCAGGCCAAGGCCGGGTTCATCTGCGGGATCGTGGGCATCGCGCTCAACGTCCTCTGGTTCGGCTTCTTCGCCTTCCTGATGTCCGCCTCGAGGTACTGACCGCCGCGGCGTGAGCACGATGATCGGCGCCGCGCGATCCGGGCTAGCCTGAGCGGGTGTCCACCCCAGCCACGACCTCGGTGCTCGACGACATCGTCGCCGGCGTGCGCATCGACCTCGCCGAGCGGATGCGCCACACCAGCCTCGAGCAGCTCCACGAGCGCATCGCGACGATCGCACCGGCCATCGACGCCGAGGCTGCGCTGCGCGCCGCGCCCGGCATGGCGGTCATCGCCGAGGTCAAGCGGGCCAGCCCGAGCAAGGGCGCCCTCGCCGAGATCGCCGACCCCGCCGCGCTGGCCACCTCGTATGCCGCGGGCGGCGCCACTGCGGTCAGCGTGCTCACCGAGCAGCGCCGCTTCCGCGGCTCGCTGGCCGACCTCGACGCCGTGCGCGCCGCGGTGTCGATCCCGGTGCTGCGCAAGGACTTCCTCGTCGAGCCCTATCAGATCGTCGAGGCCCGCGCCCATGGCGCGGACCTCGTGCTGCTCATCGTCGCCTCGCTCTCCGACCGCGAGCTCGTCGGGCTCCGAGAGCTGGCCGAGAGCCTCGGCATGACCGCCCTCGTCGAGGTGCACGACGAGCTCGAGACCCGCCGCGCCGTCGACTCCGGAGCCCGAGTCATCGGCGTCAACTCCCGCAATCTCAAGACGCTCGAGGTCGACCCCGCCGTGTTCGCCCGCCTCGCCCCGCTCATCCCGCAGCACTGCGTCGCGGTCGCCGAGTCCGGCATCCGGGGCGTGGCCGACGTCCAGAGGTATGCCGCGTCCGGCGCCACCGCCGTGCTCGTCGGCGAGGCGCTGGTCACCGGTGGCGACCCGACCGGCACGGTCGGCGAGTTCGCGGCGGTGGGGCGGCGCGGCATACCGGATGTGCTTGGGGGACAACGGGATCGACGCAGTGCGGAGGGAGCGCAATGACCGACGGACGGTTCGGCGACTTCGGGGGCCGATTCGTGCCCGAGGCGCTCATCCCGGCGCTCGAGCAGCTCGACGAGGTGCGTCGCAAGGCTGCCGTCGATCCCGAGTTCATCGGCGAGCTGGAGCGGCTGCACCGCACCTACACCGGCCGCCCGTCGCTGCTCACCGAGGTGCCGCGGTTCGCCGAGCACTGCGGCGGCGCGCGCGTGCTGCTCAAGCGCGAGGACCTCAACCACACTGGCTCGCACAAGATCAACAACGTCCTCGGCCAGGCACTGCTGGCCAAGCGGATGGGCAAGAGCCGGGTCATCGCCGAGACCGGAGCCGGCCAGCACGGCGTCGCCACCGCCACCGCCGCCGCGCTCCTCGGTCTCGACTGCGTCGTCTACATGGGCAAGGTCGACACCGAGCGGCAGGCGCTCAACGTCGCCCGGATGCGGCTGCTCGGTGCCCGAGTCGTCGCGGTGACCAACGGCAGCCAGACCCTCAAGGACGCGGTCAACGAGGCGCTGCGCGACTGGGTCGCCAACGTCGACTCGACCCACTACGTGCTCGGCACGGTGACCGGCCCGCACCCCTTCCCCGAGATGGTCCGCGACTTCCACCGGATCATCGGCGTCGAGGCCCGGGCCCAGGTGCTCGACCTGATCGGTCGACTGCCCGACGTCGTGATCGCCTGCGTCGGAGGCGGATCCAACGCGATGGGCATCTTCCACCGCTTCCTCGACGACGAGACCGTCCGGCTCGTCGGGGTCGAGGCCGGGGGAGAGGGGGTCGAGTCCGGCAAGCACGCCGCCCGCTTCTCCGGCGGCACTCGCGGCGTCCTGCACGGGGCGGCCACCTACGTGCTGCAGAACGAGGACGGCCAGACCATCGAATCCCATTCGGTCTCAGCGGGATTGGACTATCCCAGCGTCGGCCCGGAGCACGCTCACCTCTTCGAGATCGGCCGCGCGGAATACCGCGACGCCACCGACGACGAGGCGATGGAGGCCTTCCGACTGCTCTGCCGGACCGAGGGGATCATCCCCGCCATCGAGTCCGCCCACGCCCTCGCGGGGGCGATCGAGCTCGGTCGTGAGCTCGGCCCCGAGGCGGTCCTGCTCGTCTCGCTGTCCGGTCGCGGGGACAAGGACGTGCACACCGCCGGCCGCTGGTTCGGGCTGCTCGACGAGCACGGCACGGTCATCGAGGACGACGAGGAGGGTATGCCGTGAGCGCCAGCGAGGTGCCGACGGCAGCGCCGCGGCCGCTCACCCGGGGCCGCCAGGTGCTCGACGCCTGCCGGGCCGAGGGGCGGGCGGCCTTGGTGGGCTACCTGCCGGTGGGCTTTCCCAGCGTGCAGGGGTCGATCGAGGCGATGGTCGCCATGGTCGAGGCCGGTGCCGACATCGTCGAGGTCGGCATGCCCTACAGCGACCCCATCCTCGACGGCCCACTCATCCAGCGGGCCACCGAGGCCGCCCTCGAGCGTGGCTGCCGGGTCTCCGACGTGTTCGCTGCGGTGCGCGGCGTCGTCGAGGCGGGCGCCGCGGCATACGTGATGATCTATTGGAACCTCGTGCTCGCCCGCGGGGTCGACCGCTTCGCCGCCGAGCTCGCCGAGGCCGGCGGCTCGGGCCTGATCACCCCCGACCTCATCCCCGACGAGGCGGGTGACTGGCTGGCCGCGAGCGACGCCCACGAGCTCGACCGGGTCTTCCTCGTCGCGCCGTCCTCGACGCCGGAGCGGGTCGCCGGCGTCGCCACCGCGAGCCGCGGCTTCATCTACGCGGCATCCCTGATGGGCGTCACCGGCACCCGGACCAGCGTCGGCTCGGCCGCCGAAGGGCTGGTGGCCCGCACCCGCGAGGTCACCGACCTGCCGATCGGCGTCGGGCTCGGGGTCTCCACCCGCGCGCAGGCCGCCGAGGTCGCCGGCTTCGCCGACGCCGTCATCGTCGGGTCGGCGCTCGTGCGGGCCCTCGGCGACGGCGGCATCCCGGCGCTGCGCGAGGTCACCGCCGAGCTCGCCGCAGGCGTTCGCGAGGGGCGCCGGTGAGCCCGACCAGCCGTCAGCTGGACCTGCTCGGCACGGTGCTGCGGCTCGTCGTCGGCGGGGTGCTGCTCGTCGCCGGGGCGCTCAAGGTGACGAACCTGGCCGCCTCGGCGTTCGCGGTCCGGGCCTATCAGCTGCTGCCCTACGACCTCGCCGGGTATGTCGGCCATGCCTTGCCGGTCGCCGAGATCGCGGTCGGGGTGCTGCTCGTGCTCGGCTTGTTCACCAGGGCGGGGGCGATCGCCGCCGCCCTGCTCCTGCTCGCGTTCGTCATCGGGATCGCCTCGGCGTGGGCGCGAGGCCTGTCCATCGACTGCGGTTGCTTCGGTGGCGGCGGGACCATCGAGGCGTCCCGCACGGCCTATCCGCTGGAGCTGACCCGCGATGTGGCACTGCTGCTCGCGGCGGCGTGGCTCGTCGTCCGCCCGCGCACGGCATACGCGCTCGACACCCGACTGTGACCTGAGCACCGTCGACGCTGGGGGAGAATGGCCGGTATGCCGCGCCCTGACGCCTCCGCCAAGATCGCTGCCGCCGCCCCCAAGTCCAGCTCGACGAAGGTGTGGCTGGCCGCCCTCGTGACGCTGCTCGTCGTCGGGGGCATCGTCGCCGCCGTCGTGCTCGGTGGCCGCAAGGACAGCCCCGCACCGGGTGCCACCCCCTCCGGCTCCGGCTCGGTCTCCGGATCCGGCCAGACCTCGCCGACTCCCCGGGTGCCCAAGGGGGCATCCGGCTTCGGCGGCACGATGGTGGTGAGCCAGGGCAAGGCCGGCGCGCCGACGCTGGAGATCTTCGAGGACCCGCAGTGTCCGGCCTGCGCCCAGTTCGAGCACGTCTTCGGCCAGGTCATCGAGGACATGGCGGCCAAGGGCGAGATCACCCTCAAGGTCCACACCATGAGCTTCCTTGACGCGATGCTCAAGAACACCTCATCCACCCGCGCGGCCAATGCCGCCTTCTGCGCGGCCGACCAGGGCGTGTTCCGCGCCTACACCGATGCGACGTATGCCGGTCAGCCGGCTCAGGAGGGCAAGGGCTGGACCGACGCCGAGCTCGAGGCCTTCGCCATGCGGGCCAAGGTGCCCGACCTGCCGCAGTGGCAGGCCTGCCAGAAGGCGCTCACCTACCAGGCGCACATCGCCGAGCTCGAGACGACTGCGGAGAAGGCCGGCGTCACGAGCACCCCGACCATCCTCGTCAACGGCAAGAAGCTCACCATCGACAGTGGGGACCCGGCGGCCTTCCGGGCCAAGGTCCTCGCGGCGGCGCAGTGATCGGGGTCGCGCTGGCCCTGCCGGCCGAGATCCCCAGCCCCACGACCGGGGTCTGGTGGCTCGGACCGGTGCCGATCCGCGGCTATGCGATGTCCATCCTGCTCGGCATCATCGTCGCGATCTGGCTCACCTCGCGGCGGCTCGACGATCGCGGCGGCCGGCCCGGGCAGGTGCTCGACATCTCGGCGTGGGCGGTGCCCTTCGGGATCGTCGGCGGTCGGATCTACCACGTCATCACGACGCCCCAGCCCTACTTCGGCGAGGGGGGCAACCCGTGGCACGCCTTCCGGATCTGGGAGGGCGGGCTCGGCATCTGGGGGGCCATCGCGCTCGGCGCGGTCGGGGCATGGCTTGGCTGTCGGCGGCACGGGGTGGCCTTCCGGGACTTCGCCGACGCCGCCGCCCCCGGGATCCTCGTCGCGCAGGCGCTCGGGCGGTTCGGGAACTGGTTCAACAACGAGATCTACGGGCCGCCGACCGACCTGCCCTGGGCGCTGCGGATCCATGAGTGGGACTCCTCGGCCGGGCACGCGGTGCTCGACAGCTCGGGCAACCCCATCGTCAAGGGGCTCTTCCACCCGACCTTCCTCTACGAGGCGATCTGGTGCCTGCTGCTCGCCGCAGCGCTGGTGTGGCTGGACGGGCGGCGGCCGCTCAAGCCGGGGCAGGTCTTCGCGCTCTACGTCGTGGGCTACCCGGTGGGGCGGTTCTTCATCGAGAACATCCGCACCGACGACGCCAACCGGATCCTTGGGCTGCGGGTCAACGTGTGGGTGTCGGTGCTGGTGTTCCTGCTGGGGCTGGTGCTCTACCGGCAGGCCGGCCGGCGCACCGTGCCGGCGGGGGAGGGCAAGCGTCCGTCGAGTGCGGATGAGTTGGGAGAGGCCGAGCCGGGGGAGCCTCCGGCCGCCGAGGGCGACGGCGATCCTGCGGAAGCCGGGACCATGGCCGCCGATGGCGATGTGGAGCAGGCCGCGACCCCCGCGACGGCGAAGGCCGCTGCCGCGGCAGGGGCGGGCGGGAAGCCGGCCACGCGGCATACCGACTGAGTCGAGGCAGCGCGGGTGGAGGTATTCCTCCCGCCTCAGCACCTCGCGAGATACCTCCAACCGCTGAGACGGCGCGCCCTTACGCGCCGCCCACCCCGGGGTGGAGGTATTCCGCTGGCCTGTGCACCAGGCGGATCACCTCCACCGGTCGGCGAAGCGAGGCTGTCCACACCCCCACCCGCGGCGAGGCGGATGTCCACAGCCACGTCGCGCGGGCTGGCAGGGGTCGATTCGTCACCGCAACGCTGGGGGCATGTCGATCACCCTGCCCGATCGTGTCCGCCCGCGCACCCGCTCGACTCACCTCGAGCGCCAGGAGCGCCGAGCCCGAGCGGTGCACCTGGCCGACCAGTACGGCGGCGTGCTGTCCCGGCGCCAGCTGCAGACCCTGGGCTACTCCGACGAGCGAGTCCGGGCCGAGCTCCGCGCGGAGCGCTGGCGCAGTCATGGCCGGCAGACCATCGCCGTGCGAACCGGGGAGCTCTCCGACGAGGCCCGGCGCTGGCGGGCGATCTGGGAGGTCGGCCCCCGGATCGCGGTGCTTGACGGACTCTCGGCGCTTCAGCTCTTCGGCGTGCAGGGTCTGTCCGATCGCGATGTGCACGTGTCGGTTCCGCACACCTGCGCAGTCGCACCGGTGGCAGGAGTGGTGATCCACAAGGTCCGTCGACGCCATCCCGCCGATCTCATCAGCGTCGGTATGCCGCGCAGTTGGCCGGCCGCCGCCGCGATCCGGGCTGCGCACTGGGCGGTGTCGGATCGGCAGGCCGCCTTGATGCTCGTGCTGCCGGTGCAGCAGCGGTTGATCACCGGCCGGCAGCTGGTGGAGGCCACCGCCCGGGTGCGGGGCCGCACTCGGCGCCGGTTGATCGCGCTGCTGGCCCGCGACATCGCCGACGGTGCTCAGTCGCTGGGCGAGCTCGACATGGCGGCACTGTGTCGCGCCTACGGCTTGCCGGCCCCCAGCCGGCAGAGTGTGCGTCGGCTGCGGGACGGAACGGCATACCTGGATGTGGCGTGGGACGAGCACCGGCTCGTGCTGGAGATCGACGGAGCAGGACACGCTCGTGGGCTGGCGTACGGAAACGACAGCTTGCGCCAGAACGAGCTCACGCTCGGCTCGGAGCGGGTGTTGCGGATCGACCTGATCGGCCTGCGCCTGCACGAGCGTGAGCTGATGAGCCAGCTCGCCCGCGGACTCGGCGTCCCAGGCCGCGCCGGCGAGTGAGGAACGAACGAGCCGGCCGAAAGCGGCTGGTTCGGGACGCCGATCGATGTGACCGCGTCCCAGGCCGCGCCGGCGAGTGAGGAACGAACGAGCCGGCTGGAAGCGGCTGGTTCGGGACGCCGATCGATGTGACCGCGTCCCAGGCCGCGCCGGCGAGTGAGGAACGAACGAGCCGGCTGGAAGCGGCCGGCGCGGGTGGAGGTATTTGACCGGCCTCAGCACCTGGCGAGATACCTCCGATCGATGGGGAGGAGTGGGGAGCGCGGGGTGGAGGTATTTGACCGGCCTCAGCACCTGGCGAGATACCTCCAATCGAGGGAGAGGAGTCTTATGGAGTGAGATGCGGCGTTTCACATTGTAGGACGGCCGAGAGGTCCGATAGTCTTCCGACGCTGGCCATCGCCGTCCAGCGGCTCTCTCTAGGTGCCCGGATGCCACCGGGCCAGACTCCAAGGACGGTGTGCGGCATGACGCATTCGCGCCCCCTCTTCACGGCTCTGCCCGCCGACACCGGGCTCTACCGCCGTGAGCACGAGCACGACGCCTGCGGTGTGGCCATGGTCGCCACGCTGCGCGGTCGTGCCGGGCACGACATCGTCGAGCACGCTCTCACCGCCCTGCGCAACCTCGACCACCGCGGCGCGACCGGCGCCGACCCGCTCGTCGGCGACGGCGCCGGCATCCTCACCCAGGTCCCCGACCGCTTCCTGCGCGACGTCACCGGCGAGCTCGGCTTCGAGCTGCCCAGCGTCGGCCGGTATGCCGTGGGCGCCGCCTTCCTGCCCGCCGACGAGTCCGCGCGGGCCGAGGCGGTGTGCCGGATCGAGGCGATCGCGGCCGAGGAGGGTCTGCGGGTCATCGGCTGGCGCGACCTGCCGCACACGCCGGACCTCGTCGGGCGGATGGCCCGCGAGGTGATGCCGCACTTCGCGCAGCTCTTCGTCGCCGACGCCGCGCAGGAGCAGCCGAAGAGTGGGATCGACCTGGACCGGCTGGTCTACGCGCTGCGCAAGCGCGCCGAGCACGAGGTGAGCGTCTACTTCGCGTCCCTGTCGTCGCGGACCCTCGTCTACAAGGGGATGCTCACCACCGGGCAGCTCGAGCCCTTCTTCCCCGACCTGTCCGACCCGCGCTTCGAGACCGAGCTGGCCCTGGTCCACTCGCGCTTCTCGACCAACACCTTCCCGTCCTGGCCGCTGGCCCACCCCTACCGGCTGATCGCGCACAACGGCGAGATCAACACCGTCAAGGGCAACCGCAACTGGATGCGGGCCCGCGAGTCGATGCTCGCCAGCGAGCTCATCCCCGGCGACCTGCAGCGGCTCTTCCCGATCTGCGACCCGACCGGGTCGGACTCGGCGTCCTTCGACGAGGTCCTCGAGCTGCTGCACCTCGGCGGCCGCTCGCTGCCGCATGCGGTGCTCATGATGATCCCCGAGGCGTGGGAGAACCACGCCGACATGGACCCGGCCCGACGGGCCTTCTACGAGTACCACTCCAACCTCATGGAGCCGTGGGACGGCCCGGCCTGTGTCACCTTCACCGACGGCACCCTCATCGGTGCCGTCCTGGACCGCAACGGGCTGCGCCCAGGGCGCTACTCGGTCACCGACGACGGGCTCGTCGTGCTCGCCTCCGAGACCGGGGTGCTCGAGCTGGACCCCTCCCGGGTGGTCAAGAAGGGCCGGCTGCAGCCGGGCCGGATGTTCCTCGTCGACACCGAGCACGGCCGGCTCGTCGGCGACGACGAGATCAAGGCCGAGCTGGCCGCCGAGGCGCCCTACGACGAGTGGCTGCACGCCGGCCTGATCCGGCTGCAGGACCTGCCCGAGCGCGAGCACATCGTGCACACCGCGAAGTCGGTCGCCCGCCGCCAGCAGACCTTCGGCTACACCCAGGAGGAGCTGCGGATCCTGCTGGCCCCGATGGCCAAGGCCGGTGCCGAGGCGATCGGGTCGATGGGCACCGACTCGCCGATCGCCGTGCTGTCCAGCCGGCCGCGGCTCATCTTCGACTACTTCAGCCAGCTCTTCGCCCAGGTGACCAACCCGCCGCTCGACGCGATCCGCGAGGAGCTCGTCACCTCGCTCGGCACGGTCATCGGCCCCGAGGGCAACATCCTCGAGGAGAACCCCCAGCACGCCCGGAAGGTCGTGGTGGACTTCCCGGTCATCGACAACGACCAGCTCGCCAAGGTCGTGCACATCAACGCCGACGGCGACCTGCCCGGCTACGCGACCCACGTCGTGCGCGGCCTCTACGACGTCACCGGCGGCGCCGCCGCGATGCAGGCCCGGCTCGAGGAGATCTTCGGCGAGGTGTCGGCGGCCATCGACCGAGGGGTGCGCTTCGTCGTCCTCTCCGACCGCGACTCTGGCCGCGACCTGGCCCCGATCCCGTCGCTGCTGCTCACCTCTGCGGTGCACCACCACCTCATCCGGGAGAAGACCCGCACCCAGGTCGGGCTCATCGTCGAGGCCGGCGACGTCCGCGAGGTGCACCACGTCGCCCTGCTCGTCGGCTTCGGCGCGGCGGCGGTCAACCCCTACCTCGCGATGGAGACCGTCGAGGACATGGTGCGCTCCGGCGCGCTCAAGGGCGTGACCGCGGAGAAGGCCGTCGCCAACCTCATCAAGGCGCTCGGCAAGGGCGTGCTCAAGGTGATGAGCAAGATGGGCATCTCCACCGTCGCCTCCTACTGCGGCGCGCAGGTCTTCGAGGCCATCGGCCTCTCGCAGGAGCTCGTCGACCGCTACTTCACCGGCACGGTGAGCCAGCTGGGCGGCGTCGGGCTCGACGTCATCGCCGCGGAGTCCGCGGCGCGGCACGCCGCGGCATACCCGCCGGAGGGCGTCCACAACGCGCACCGCACCCTCTGGGTCGGCGGCGAGTACCAGTGGCGGCGCGAGGGCGAGCCGCACCTCTTCGACCCGGACACCGTCTTCCGCCTGCAGCACTCGACCCGCCAGCGGCGCTACGACATCTTCAAGCAGTACACCGCGCGGGTCGACGAGCAGTCCGAGCGGCTGATGACGCTGCGCGGGCTGTTCGAGTTCGCGGACTCCTCGGTGACCGGGCGCGAGGCCATCGACATCGACGAGGTCGAGCCGGTGAGCGAGATCGTCAAGCGCTTCTCCACCGGCGCGATGTCCTACGGCTCGATCAGCCGCGAGGCCCACGAGACGCTCGCCATCGCGATGAACCGGCTCGGGGGCAAGTCCAACACCGGGGAGGGCGGCGAGGACGAGGAGCGCCTGCTCGACCCGACCCGCCGCTCGGCGATCAAGCAGGTGGCCTCCGGACGCTTCGGCGTGACCAGCCTCTACCTCACCCAGAGCGACGACATCCAGATCAAGATGGCCCAGGGCGCCAAGCCCGGCGAGGGTGGCCAGCTGCCCGGCGCGAAGGTCTACCCGTGGGTGGCCCGGACCCGGCACTCCACGCCCGGGGTCGGCCTGATCAGCCCGCCGCCGCACCACGACATCTACTCGATCGAGGACCTCGCCCAGCTCATCCACGACCTCAAGAACGCCAACCCGCAGGCCCGGATCCACGTCAAGCTGGTCGCCGAGGTCGGGGTCGGCACGGTCGCGGCCGGCGTGTCCAAGGCGCACGCCGACGTCGTGCTCATCTCCGGCCACGACGGCGGCACCGGCGCCTCGCCGCTCACCTCGCTCAAGCACGCCGGAGCGCCCTGGGAGCTCGGGCTCGCCGAGACCCAGCAGACCCTGCGCCTCAACGGGCTGCGCGACCGGATCGTCGTGCAGACCGACGGTCAGCTCAAGACCGGCCGCGACGTCGTCATCGCCGCGCTGCTCGGTGCCGAGGAGTTCGGCTTCGCCACCGCACCGCTGGTCGTCAGCGGCTGCATCATGATGCGGGTCTGTCACCTGGACACCTGCCCGGTCGGCGTCGCCACCCAGAACCCCGAGCTGCGGGCCCGGTTCTCCGGCAAGCCGGAGTTCGTCGAGACCTTCTTCGAGTACATCGCCGAGGAGGTCCGCGAGCACCTGGCGCGGCTCGGCTTCCGGTCGGTCGCGGAGGCGGTCGGCCAGGTCGACGCGCTCGTCGTCGACAAGGCGATCTCGCACTGGAAGGCCAGCGGGCTGGACCTCAGCCCCATCCTCGCCGCGGTGAGCGACCCGACCGGTGGCACGGCATACCAGAGCACGAGCCAGGACCACGGGTTGGAGAAGGCGCTCGACCACCAGCTCATCGCGATGGCGCGCACGGCGATCGACCAGGGCGAGGCCGTCCGGGGCGAGCTCGCGGTGCGCAACGTCAACCGCACGGTCGGCACGATGCTCGGCCACGAGGTCACCAAGGCCCACCCGCACGGGCTGGCCGACGGCACCGTCGAGCTCACCCTCACCGGCTCCGGCGGGCAGTCCTTCGGGGCCTTCCTGCCGGCCGGCGTCACCATCACCCTCGTCGGCGACACCAACGACTACCTCGGCAAGGGCCTCTCCGGCGGCCGGGTCGTCGTCCGACCCGACAAGGCGGCCCCCTTCGTCGCCGAGGACAACGTCATCGCCGGCAACGTCGTCGGATATGGCGCCACGAGCGGCGAGCTCTTCGTCCGCGGCCGGGCCGGCGAGCGCTTCTGCGTCCGCAACTCGGGCGTGACCGCGGTCGTCGAGGGCCTCGGCGACCACGGCTGCGAGTACATGACCGGTGGCAGCGTGCTCGTCCTCGGCTCGACCGGACGCAACTTCGCGGCCGGCATGTCCGGTGGCGTCGCCTACGTCCTCGACCTGCGGCCCGAGCTGGTCAACCCCGAGCTCGTCGACCTGCTGCCACCCCGGCGCCAGGACATCGAGGCGATCAAGTCGCTGCTGCAGGCGCACCGCGAGCGCACCGACTCGGCCGTCGCTGCGCGACTGCTCGACGACTGGGGCGCGGCCGTCGGCCGGTTCACCGTCGTGCTGCCCCGCGACTACCAGCGGGTCCTCGACGTGCGGGCTCAGGCCGAGCGCGAGGGCCTGGACCTCGACGGCGCCGAGGTGTGGAACCGGATCATGGAGGCTTCCCGTGGCTGACCCTCAAGGCTTTCTCACCACCCGCGAGCGTGAGCTGCCGACCCGCCGGCCGGTGCCGGTGCGGATCAAGGACTGGCGCGAGGTCTACGAGGAGCAGCAGCTCGACCAGCTGCAGCGCCAGGCCGGCCGGTGCATGGACTGTGGAATCCCCTTCTGCCACAACGGCTGTCCGCTCGGCAACCTCATCCCCGAGTGGAACGACCTCGCCTGGAAGGGCATGTGGCACGAGGCGATCGAGCGGCTGCATGCGACGAACAACTTCCCGGAGTTCACCGGGCGGCTCTGCCCGGCGCCCTGTGAGACCGCGTGCGTGCTGGGGATCAACCAGCCCGCGGTGACGATCAAGCAGGTCGAGGTGACGACGATCGAGCAGGCCTTCGCCCGCGGCGACGTCGCCCCCCAGCCCCCGGAGCGGCTCTCCGGCAAGACGGTGGCCGTCGTCGGCTCCGGGCCGGCCGGGCTCGCCGCCGCCCAGCAGCTCACCCGCGCGGGCCACACCGTCGCGGTCTTCGAGCGGGCCGACGCCCCGGGTGGCCTGCTGCGCTACGGCATTCCCGAGTTCAAGATGGAGAAGGCCGTCCTGGACCGGCGGATCGAGCAGATGACCGCCGAGGGCACCCGCTTCCGCAGCGGGGTCGACGTCGGCGTCGACGTCACCGGCGCACAGCTGCGGGCCCGCTACGACGCCGTCGTGCTCGCCCTCGGCGCCACCGTGCCGCGCGACCTGCCGGTCCCCGGCCGGGAGCTGGGCGGCATCTACCAGGCGATGGACTACCTGCCGCAGGCCAACCGGGTCGCGCTCGGGGAGACCGTCGAGGGCCAGATCCTCGCCACCGGCAAGGACGTCATCGTCATCGGCGGCGGCGACACCGGCGCGGACTGCATCGGCACCGCGCACCGCCAGGGCGCCCGCTCGGTCACCTCGCTCGAGATCCTGCCCCAGCCCGGGGAGGACCGGCCGGCCGGCCAGCCCTGGCCGACCTATCCGATGATCTACCGGGTCGCCTCGGCCCACGAGGAGGGCGGCGAGCGGCTCTACGCGATGTCGACGACCGAGGCCCTCGGTGACTCCGACGGCAACGTCCGCGCGCTCAAGGTCACCGAGGTCGCCTTCGTCGACGGACGCTTCGAGCCGGTCCCCGGCAGCGAGCGGGAGCTGCCGGCCCAGCTCGTGCTGCTGGCCATGGGCTTCCTCGGGCCGCAGGGCTCCGGCCTGCTCGAGCAGCTCGGGGTCGAGCTCGACGCCCGGTCCAACGTCGTGCGTGACCGGATGTTCATGTCGAGTGTGCCGGGCGTCTTCGTCGCCGGGGACGCGGGGCGGGGACAATCGCTCATCGTGTGGGCCATCGCCGAGGGTCGTGCCGCCGCGCACGGCGTCGACGCCTGGCTCACCGGCTCGCCGAGCCAGTTGCCCCGGCCGATCAACCCGACCGACCGGCCCCTCACCGTCTGAGGCGCTGCTCCGACCCGGAGCAGCGTTGCAGGACAACGACATTGCCGCGACGGTGCGGTGGTGACGAAGCCGCGACGACGCGGCATACCCATGAAGCGCAGTGCAGCGCGTCGACCCCCACGGTCGGCGCGCTTCCTGCTCTGCGCCCCATCACCGACTAAGGTTGGCCTTCATGCGTCGCGCCAAGATCGTGTGCACCCTCGGTCCGGCCACCTCGAGCCCGTCTCGCATCCGCGAGCTCGTCGAGGCCGGCATGGACATCGCGCGGCTCAATCTCTCGCACGGCGAGTATGCCGCGCACGAAGCCGTCTACCGCGCCGTCCGGCAGGCCTCGGACGAGACCGGCCGCGCGGTCGGCATCCTCGTCGACCTGCAGGGCCCGAAGATCCGCACCGGTCGCTTCCCGGACGGCCCGGTGACCCTGTCGGTCGGCGACACCTTCACGGTGACCACCCTCGACGTGCCGGGGGACCGGCACCGGGTGAGCACGACCTATGCCGGCATGCCCGGCGACGTCACCGTCGGCGACCTGCTGCTCGTCGACGACGGCAAGGTGATCCTGCGGGCCGTCGAGGTGACCGACACGGACATCGTCACCGAGGTGGTCGAGGGCGGGGTCATCTCGAACAACAAGGGCATCAACCTGCCTGGCGTGGCGGTCTCGGTGCCGGCGCTGTCCGAGAAGGACAAGGCCGACCTGCGGTGGGCGCTGACCCTGCGGGCGGACATGGTCGCGCTGTCGTTCGTCCGCAACGCGGCCGACATCGAGGACGTGCACGCGATCATGGACGAGATCGGGGTCCGGCTGCCGGTCATCGCGAAGATCGAGAAGCCGCAGGCCGTCGAGAACCTGCACGAGATCCTCGAGGTCTTCGACGGGCTCATGGTGGCCCGCGGCGACCTCGGGGTCGAGCTGCCGCTGGAGCAGGTGCCGCTCGTGCAGAAGCGGGCCGTCGAGCTGGCGCGCAACCGGGCCAAGCCGGTCATCGTCGCCACCCAGGTGCTCGAGTCGATGGTCGAGAACTCCCGGCCCACCCGCGCCGAGGCCAGCGACGCCGCGAATGCCGTGCTCGACGGCGCGGACGCGGTCATGCTCTCCGGCGAGACGAGTGTGGGCGCCTGGCCGATCGAGGCGGTCCGCACGATGGCCCGGATCATCGAGAACACCGAGGAGCAGGGCCTCGAGCGGCTCGCCCCGCTCGGGGGCACCCCGCGGACCATCGGCGGTGCGGTGACGCTCGCGGCATACGAGGTGGGCGACCTCATCAACGCGAAGTACCTCGTGACCTTCACCGCCTCGGGCGACTCGGCCAAGCGGCTGGCCCGGTTCCGGTCCAAGATCCCGATGCTCGCCTTCACGTCCAACCCGTCGACCCGCAGCCAGCTGGCGCTGGTGTGGGGGATCGAGACCTATCTCGGGCCGGGGGTGTCGCACACCGACGAGATGGCGGCCCAGGTGGAGCGGAGCCTGCTGGCCGAGGGGCGGTGTGTCGAGGGCGACCTCGTCGTCATGGTGGCCGGCTCGCCGCCGGGCATCCCCGGCTCGACGAACATGATGCGGGTGCTGCGGATAGGCCACGGCACCGGCAACGCGGAGATCCGCTAGCCAGCACCGCTGAGCCCTGGTACAGCGGCAATCCACCGCTGAGCGGCGCCAGCGAGCTGGCCGGGTGCCGGCGCCGGAGGCAGGAGGGTTCTCGGCGATACGCGCTGGTGGGCCCCTCCACCACGGTGTATCGCCGTGGTGGCACGACCACCCGCGAGCTGCCGAACGTCGGCGACCTGTCGGTCGAGTACGTCCAGTTCAGCCGGAGGTCATCGGTCTGCTCGTTCGTGGTGCGACGCCGTCCGCATCGAGTACGCCGTCGCGGACGTCGTTCTGTGCCGGGAGGGGGACTCGAACCCCCACGCCTTGCGGCAGAGCATTTTGAGTGCCCCGTGTCTGCCATTCCACCACCCCGGCGGGCAGCGAGCAGCATACCCGGCGCTGGTATGCCGCCGCTGACGCCGCCGTCCGCTCCGCGGTCCGGACATCGGCCGGTCACCGAGCGCCCATAGACTCCAGGGCATGGCCACCGCCCGCCGCAAGTCCACTCCTGAGCCCGCTGCCGCCCCGGCGCCCGCGCCCGAGCCGGCTGCCGAGTCGGTGCCGGTCGAGGAGACGCCGGCTCAGTCGACGGAGGCGAGCGAGCCGTCCGAGCCGACGGCTTCGGCGGCCGACGAGCCGGCTCAGGCCACCTCACGGGTCACCCGGATCCTCGTCGCCGAGGACGAGGCGATCATCCGGATGGACCTCGCCGAGATGCTCGCCGAGGCGGGCTATGAGGTCGTCGGGCAGGCCTCCGACGGCGAGCAGGCGGTCGCGCTGGCCCGCGAGCTGCGCCCCGACCTGGTGCTCATGGACGTCAAGATGCCGGTGCTCGACGGGATCAGCGCGGCCGAGCAGATCGGCGCAGACAGCATCGCGCCGGTCGTCATGCTGACGGCGTTCTCGCAGAAGGAGCTCGTCGAGCGGGCCAGTGACGCGGGCGTGATGGCCTATGTCGTCAAGCCCTTCACGGCCGCCGATCTGACGCCGGCCATCGAGGTCGCGACGAGCCGGTGGAGCCAGCTGCGGGCGCTCGAGTCCGAGATCGCCGACCTCGCCGACCGGCTGGAGACCCGCAAGCTCGTCGACCGCGCCAAGGGCCTGCTGATGAGTCAGCTCAAGATCACCGAGCCGGACGCCTTCCGGTGGATCCAGAAGACGGCGATGGATCGCCGGCTGTCGATGCGTGAGGTCGCGCAGCTCGTCGTCGACGGGCTCCCGGGCAAGAAGTAGGGTCGGTCCGCGCAGCCTCAGCGCCGCAGCATGACGACGAGCTGGGTGAGCAGGGGAGCGACGACCAAGGCCGGCAGCATGTCACCCACCGGCACCTCACGAATCCGCAGCAGCCGCAACGAGATTCCCACCAGCATGAGGCCGCCGGTCGCGGTGAGCGCGGCGATGTGAGCGTCCGGCAGCAGGCTGCCGAGGAGCACCCCGAGCAGGGTGAGCGAGCCCTGGATGACGGCCACCGAGACCGCCGAGAGCAGCACGCCGACGCCGAACGACGCGGCGAAGGCCAGCGCGGCGAAGCCGTCGAGGACCGACTTGAGCACGAGCTGGTCGATGCCGCGGCCCAGCCCGTCCGACAGGCTGCCGAGGATGGTCAGCGGGCCGACGCAGAACAGCAGCGACGCGGTGAGCCAGCCCTCGATGAAGAGCTCGCGCGCGGCATGGCCCTCAGGCGCGGCTGGGTCGACCTGCCGGCCTCGAGCGAGCCGGCTCTGGATCGACCCGGCGAGCCCCTCGAGCCGCTGCTCGATGCGCAGCAGCGACCCGACGATCGACCCGACGACGAGCGAGCCGAGCACGACGAGCACCGGCACGCCCGGCCCGACCGCCTCCCGCAAGGCCGCGTCCGTCACCGACACCGCCGACAGGCCCGCGACGAGCAGGGTCGTGAGCCCCAGACAGTCGGTGACGACCGAGCGGGTGCGCTCGGGCAGCCGGTGGCCGATCCACATGCCGAGGAGCGCGCCGACGACGACGGTGGCGACGTTGACGACGGTGCCGAGGCCCGGGAATCCGCTCACCAGGCCACCCTAGGTTTCCCGCGGCGACCGACGCGCACGCGTCCACGCGGCATACCGGATGGGCCCAAGGCGGCATACCGGATGAGTGAGCGGCATGCCGGCGCGGGGCCCTTCCGTCGGCGCGAGCGGCGGCATAGAGTCGCGGTGAGGGCGCGGGCCCTCGTCGTCGGGGGGCGACGGTCGCTGACTCGATGGGAGATCGATGTGACGCGCGCAACGGTGGTGGTGCGCCGGGCAGACGACAGCCGGATCGGCGACGTCGTCGCGTTGTGGGAGCAGCAGCGGGGCGAGTCCGGCACGACCGACACGATCGGTCGCCGGATCTCCCCCGAGGCGATCCGGGCCGCGCTGACCCGCCCGGAGACGGTCGCCTTCGTCGCGATCGCCGACGAGCAGCCGGTGGGCTATGTCGTGCTCAGCGACTGCACCCTCAACCCCTTCGCCGACGCCCCCTGCATCGCGGTCGACCAGCTCTATGTCACCCGCGAGCACCGGGGGGCCGGAGTGGCCAAGGCGCTGATGGCAGCGGTGGCCGCCTACGCCGAGCGACAGGGCGTCGAGCAGCTCGCCGGCAATGTGCCCTCGACCGTCAAGGACGCCAACCGGTTCTTCGCCCGGCTCGGTTTCACCCCGCTCACCGTGCGCCGGGTGACGACGACGACCGCGCTGCACCGCCGGCTGGCCGGCGACCGCGAGGCCTCCCGCTTCGCGCTCGACCAGGTGCTGGCCCGGCGGCGGGTCGCCCGGGTGCGCGCGCAGGGTCGGCTCGCCACCCACTGAGCGGTATGCCGCGTGGCGTCCCCGCGGACGCCGCGTCAGGAGGTCGACGCGTCCCGCAGTGCTGCGGTGAGCCGGCTCGTGCAGATCCGGCGGCCGGCCTCGTCGGAGATGACGATCTGGTAGCTGCCCATCGTCCGACCCACCGACAAGGGGGTCGCGACGCCAGTGACCTGCCCGGCGGTCGCCGAGCGGTGGTGGGTGGCATTGATCTCGACCCCGACGGCGATCCGGCCCGGCCCGGCGGTGATCACCGCGAGGATCGAGCCGAGCCCCTCGGCGAGCACGCACGACGCGCCGCCGTGCAACAGGCCGTAGGGCTGGGTGTTGCCCTCCACCGGCATCCTGCCGACGACCCGATCCGGGCCGGCCTCCAGGATCTCGATGCCCATCCGCTCGTGCAGTCGGCCGCTGCCGAGGGCATTGATCGAGGCGACGTCGCTCCAGTCGACGGAGTGCGCGTCGGGCGCGGAGGAGCCGCCGCTGGCCGGCTCGGGGCTGTCGGACATGTCGCCTAGGCTCTCACACGTGCCCGCCACCCCTGCGCCGCCCAAGCTGCTGCTGCTCGACGGCCACTCGCTGGCCTATCGCGCGTTCTACGCCCTGCCGGCGGAGAACTTCGCGACCAAGACGGGGCAGCACACCAATGCCGTCTACGGCTTCACCTCGATGCTCATCAACATGCTCCGCGACGAGGACCCCACCCACGTCGCGGTCGCCTTCGACGTCAGCCGGGCGACCTTCCGGTCCGCGGAGTATGCCGAGTACAAGGCCGGTCGGTCGGCGACGCCGACCGAGTTCCAGGGCCAGATCTCGCTGGTCAAGGAGGTCCTCGACGCGCTGCGGATCCGCTATGTCGAGGTCGACGGCTACGAGGCCGACGACGTCCTCGCCACGCTGACCACGCTCGCCGAGGCGCACAGCCTGCCGGTCGTCATCTGCACCGGTGACCGCGACGCCTTCCAGCTCGTGACCGAGGACGTGACGATGCTCTACCCGGTGCGGGGTGTCTCCGAGGTGTGGCGGATGGACCCCAAGGCCGTCACGGAGAAGTACGGCGTCCCGCCCGAGCGCTACAGCGACCTCGCGGCGCTTGTCGGCGAGTCCTCCGACAACCTGCCCGGCGTGCCCGGGGTCGGCCCCAAGACCGCGGCCAAGTGGATCGACCTGTACGCCGGTCTCGACGGCATCGTCGCGAACGTCGACCGGATCGGCGGCAAGGTCGGAGACGCACTGCGGGCGCACCTCGACGGGGTGCTGCGCAACCGCCGCCTCAACCAGCTCGTCCGCGACCTGCCGGTCGGCGTCGAGATCGCCGACCTCGAGCGACAGGGCTGGGACCGCGAGCAGGTGCACACAGTCTTCGACGCGCTTGAGTTCCGGGTGCTGCGGGAGCGGCTCTTCGCCACCTTCGAGGCACCCGAGCCGGAGGCCGAGGCCGGCTTCGACGTCGACGGACGGGTGCTCGATGCCGCCGCGGTGCCGGCCTGGCTGGCCCAGCACACGCCCGCCGGCCAGCGGGCCGGCGTGCACGTGGTCGGGCAGTGGGGGCGCGGCACCGGCGATGCGCGCGGTCTGGCGGTCGCGACGGCGGCCGGCCCCGCGGCATACCTCGATCTCGAGCGGCTGGACGAGAAGGCCGACGCGGCGGTGGCGGCCTGGCTCGCCGACCCGCTGCGGCCCAAGGCGATCCACGACCTCAAGGGTCCGCTCCATGCCCTCACCGCGCGCGGCTGGACGGTCGCCGGCGTGACGAGCGACACCGCGCTCGCGGCCTATCTCGTGAAGCCGGACCAGCGGTCCTACGACCTTGCCGACCTCGCCGTGCGGATGCTGCGCCGTGAGCTGCGCAACGACGCGGCGGGCCCCGCGGTGGTGGCCGACAACAGCCAGGGGATGCTCGACTTCGACGCCGACAGCGGCAGTGACGCCGAGGCGCAGGACGCGATGGTCGTCGCGCGCGCCGTCGGCGATCTCGCCGACGCGCTCGACGCCGAGCTCGAGCGCACCGGGGGAGCCGAGCTGCTGCGTGAGGTCGAGCTGCCGCTCGTCGAGGTGCTGGCCCGGATGGAGCGCGCCGGGATCGCCGTCGACCTGCCGGCGCTGGAGTCGCTCGAGGCAGACTTCGCGGCCAAGGTGTCCGAGGCGCAGGAGGATGCGTGGGACGCGATCGGGCGGCGCGACGTCAACCTCGGCAGCCCCAAGCAGCTGCAGGAGGTGCTCTTCGACCAGCTCGGGCTGCCCAAGACCAAGCGCACCAAGACCGGCTACACCACCGATGCCGATGCGCTCACCGAGCTCTTCGCCCGCGAGCCGCATCCCTTCCTCGAGGCGCTGCTGCGACACCGCGACGCGGCCCGGTTGCGGGTCACCGTCGAGGGGCTGATCAAGTCGGTCGCCGACGACGGCCGGATCCACACGACCTACCTGCAGACCATCGCCGCGACCGGGCGGCTCTCCTCGACCGACCCCAACCTGCAGAACGTCCCGATCCGCACCGAGGAGGGTCGCCGGATCCGGGAGATGTTCGTCGTCGGCTCCGGCTACGAGTCGCTGCTCAGCGTCGACTACAGCCAGATCGAGATGCGGGTCATGGCGCACCTGTCCGGCGACGACGGGCTCATCGAGGCCTTCCGGACCGGCGAGGACCTGCACAACTTCGTTGCGGCGCGGGTCTTCTCGGTCGACCCGGATGCCGTGACGCTCGAGATGCGCAGCAAGATCAAGGCGATGTCCTACGGCTTGGCCTACGGTCTGTCGGCTTTCGGGCTCTCCCGCCAGCTCGGCATCTCGACCACCGAGGCCAAGGGCCTCATGGACGAGTACTTCGAGCGCTTCGGCGAGGTCCGCGACTACCTGCGCCGGCTGGTCGCCGACGCGCGGCATACCGGCTACACGGCGACCATGCTCGGCCGGCGGCGCTATCTGCCCGACCTGCTCAGCGACAACCGGCAGCGCCGCGAGATGGCCGAGCGGATGGCGCTCAACGCCCCCATCCAGGGCTCGGCGGCCGACATCATGAAGGTCGCGATGCTGCGGGTCGACCGGGCGCTCACCGCCGAGGGCCTGCGCTCCCGGATGCTGCTGCAGGTGCACGACGAGCTCGTCCTCGAGATCGCGCCAGGGGAGCGGGACGCGGTCGAGGAGCTGGTGCGCCGCGAGATGGGTGCCGCCGTCGAGATGGACGTCCCGCTGGACGTGTCGGTGGGCGCCGGGCACTCGTGGCACGACGCGGCGCACTAGGCGGCATACCTGATGGATCTGCTCGTCATCCGACACGGTCAGTCGGCGAACAACCTCGTGTGGGAGCGCACCGGCGCCTCGATCGGGCGGGTCGCCGAGCCGCGGCTCACCGACCTCGGCCACGAGCAGGCCCGCCGCCTCGCCGCCGCCTTTGCCAGTGGGCACTATCCGGTGCGGCCGACGGCGCTCTACTGCAGCCTGATGACGCGCGCCGTGCAGACCGCTGCGCCCTTGGCGGACGCGCTCGACGTGGATCTGCACGGTCACCTCGACGCCTTCGAGGTCGGCGGGCCGCTCGACTGGGACGGCGACCCGGCGGTCGAGCGTCGGCACCACCCCGGGCTCGGTGCGGCCCAGCTCGCCGCCCTCAGCCCGCGGCTGCGGCTGCCGGAGGGCGCGGGGGAGCAGGGCTGGTGGCTGGGTCCGGTCGAGGACGAGGCGGACGCACCCGAGCGAGCCCGGCGGCTGGTCGCGGACCTGCGCGGGCGGCATACCGGAGAGCACGAGGTCATCGCGGTCGTCTGCCACGCGTGGTTCGCCCAGTTCCTGCTCCGCGAGCTGCTCGGCATCCCCACGATGACCGGCTGGATCGGCATCGACAACACCGGGGTGTCCCTCGTGCAGCAGCTCGGCGACGACGTCATCGCGAGCTGGGTCAACCGGCTCACCCACCTCGAGTCGCACCAGGTGACGAGCTAGCCGAGCGGCTTATCGGCGACGACGATGAGCGTGCCGGGCAGGATCCGCCCGCGCAGCGGCGACCAGCCGCCCCAGTCCTGCTCGTGCCCGTCCGGCCACTCGGGCTCGACGAGGTCGACGATCCGGAGCCCGGCGGCGATCACCTCGCGGACCCGCTCGCCGACGGTGCGATGGTGCTCGGCATAGACGGCGGTCCCGTCGGCAGCCTGCTCGACATAGGGCGTGGTGTCCCAGTAGGAGAAGCGGGCCACCAGCCCGGCCTCACTCGGGTCGTCGGGGAAGACCCAGCGGAAGGGGTGCGTGCACGAGAAGGCGAGCCGACCGCCGGGGCGCAGCACGCGGCATACCTCGGTGAGCACGCGCGCCGAGTCGGCGACGAAGGGCAGCACCCCGTATGCCGTGAACACGACGTCGAAGCGCTCGTCGGCGAAGGGCAGCGCCTGGCCGTCGCACTGCACGAGCGGCAGCGGCGGATCGCCGTGCGCGGCGTCGATCGCCTGGCCGCGGCGGAGCATGCCGAGGGACAGGTCGCTGGAGACGACGCGGGCGCCCTGACTGCGGGCCCATCGACCGCCCTGGGCTGCCCCGCCGCCGATCTCGAGGACATCGCGGCCGGCCAGCGGGCCGAGCACACCGAGCAGCTCCTCACTCCAGCCCTCGGGGCCCCACACGAGGTCGTCGTCGCCGAGGAACGCGCCGTGCTCGGCGTA